>JAEEGL011156357.1_pt1 | contig 28289 bp, 26 predicted proteins | sample 9134231 | NCBI WGS metagenome assembly JAEEGL01 (sample SAMN16246548, study PRJNA631951) | gut metagenome | biome: gut microbiome; feature: rumen; material: fiber-attached | host: Bos | place: Iran: Karaj | collected 2018-10
ATCCAGCGATATATTGTCCGAATTGAAACCCCAAAATGCTCAGACATTTTTTTTGCGGTTACTCTTTTTTTATCAACGAGAATATAGACAAATTCAAACAGCTGATCAATTTGCATAAGAGTATTATAGCATATAAATATGACATGTGATTGTCATATTTAAGATTAAATATTTTTCATCACAGAAAAATTATCTGCTGCAATTACAGTTGGCGAAACGGAATTTCCCTGTTCAAGATAATCATTAAGCATCTGAAGTTTTTTCTTAAGATGGCTGTAAACAGGATGCTTCTCAAAATCATCAACAAAATCAAAAGCCTTATATAAAGCTTTAATATTTTCTTTATTAATTTTGCAAATAGAATTATCACCTTGAATTAAAGAAAAAATATTGAAGGTATCCTGAGGCATAAAAAAAACAGCGGATGATGTTTTTTGATTTTCAAGACTTTCTTTAAGACAGTGTAGAAATTCATTAATATCAGGCTTTTGTTCTATATCTTCTACCAGTGGCAAAAGCTTTTCTTCAAGAAAATCTAACTCATCATAAGTATAGGCTTCTTCTTTTTTAATGATTAAAATTTCTTTTTTCATTTCTCCAAATAAAATAATAAGCCATATCTGATGAATATGCAAAGGGCAGCTGATGAAAAATTCATCAACTGCCCTTAAAACTTCCGATTACAAGTTCACGGAATATTTTATTATTACTTAGTTATCGCTGAAAAGTGGAGTAGAAAGGTATCGGTCACCAGAATCCGGGAGAAGAACTACAATTGTTTTTCCTTTATTTTCTGGGCGGTTAGCAAGAATACTTGCGGCCTTGAGTGCGGCACCACTTGAAATACCAACAAGTATTCCTTCGCTGGTAGCAAAGTTGCGGCCTTCTGTAAAGGCATCATCATTTTCTATAGCAAGAATTTCATCGTAAATTTTTGTATTCAAAACATCTGGAACAAAGCCTGCTCCGATTCCCTGAATTTTGTGTGCACCAGGAGTTCCCTTTGAAAGAACAGGGCTTGTTGCAGGTTCAACGGCTACAACTTTAACATTAGGATTCTTTTCCTTAAGATATTCGCCTACACCTGTTAATGTTCCGCCAGTACCAACACCTGCTACAAAAATATCAACTTTTCCGTCTGTCTGTTCCCAGATTTCAGGTCCTGTTGTCTTTTTATGAATTGCAGGGTTTGCTGGGTTTACAAACTGTCCCGGAATAAAGCTTCCCGGAGTTGCAGCATGAAGTTCTTCAGCTTTTGCAATTGCGCCTTTCATTCCTTTTGCGCCTTCTGTAAGAACAATTTCTGCACCGTATGCTTTAAGAAGATTGCGGCGTTCAACACTCATTGTGTCCGGCAAGGTAAGAATTGCATGATATCCTTTTGCGGCTGCAACGGCTGCAAGTCCGATTCCTGTATTTCCTGATGTCGGTTCGATAATTGTTGCGCCTGGTTTTAAAAGACCTTTTTCTTCTGCATCTTCAATCATTGCAAGCGCGATTCTGTCTTTTACGCTTCCTGCAGGATTAAGATATTCAAGCTTTGCAAGAATAGTTGCTCCTGAAACACCAGCCTTTTTTGAATAGCCGTTGAGCTGTAAAAGCGGTGTTTTGCCAATCAATTCCAAAGAACTTTGTTTAATGTCTGCCATATTTTTCTCCTTAATGCCTGTTTTTTATGCAGGACAGGCTGTTTTTTGGCCGCTGGCGGTTGTTTGCTTTTGGCCGGTGTTTTTTATTTTATTCCTACTAAGTCGGTAGGTTTATTTTATAGTTCGAATATAATGGCAATTACCTATTATGTCAATAGGTAATTAGATATTTTAACAAAAAAATTGAAAAATTCAGTACGTTTATTATAAAAAAAAAATCACGCTTATAAAAAGATGATTTTCTGCGTACGTCGAGCCTTTTGAATTGCCCGATTTTGCCGTGCCAACAGCTTTTTTATTTGATTTTCTTTAAAAATGATATATAATTTGTTTCTGTTAGGAGTAATATTAAAATGAGAGAGAAAAAGTTTTCTATTTCTACAAAATTTTCCATTATATCTATATTTATTGTAATTTCTGTTGTTGCTATTTCAGCGGTAACTACGGGAGTCTTCTTTTCCAGAAACAATCTTGAAAATTTTTACAGTAGTGCTCATATGGAGCTTTCTGAATTCTCAGATTCGATTTCCATGTTCTTTAGTGGAAAAGAGGGTGAACTGAATGTTTTTGCAGATTCAGATGTTGTAAAAGCAAGTGATGATACAATTCATTCTTTTGTAAATGAAGAAGGAACCATTCAGATTCTTGGTTATGAAAAAAGCAAGACCGAAGCAGAAATCCGTAAGCTTTGTAAAATCTTTGCAAAATACGATTCTGATATTGCGGAAATTTATATAGGAACAAAATGGGGCGGTTACGCAACTAACTTCGACAGTTCAATGAGCGGCGGCTACGATCCTCGTAAGAGAGGCTGGTATGCAACAGCATCAAGCGGTAACGGAAAGGTTATGATTACAGATGCCTTTGCTTCTACTGTTGGTGCGACTGTAGTTGGTATTACCAGAAGCGTTTACGATGACAGCAATACTTTTATTGGAAATGCTTCTATAGAAGTTTCTCTTGATACACTTACAACTATTCTTGAATCTATGGATTTTGGTGAAGGCAGCTTTGTTATGATGATTCAAAAGGATGGAACAATTCTTGCCGATACAAGTCCTGAAAAAAATAACTTTAAAAATATAGGCGAAATTGGAATGGACGAATTAAAGACATTCCTTGAGTCTTCTGAAAATAACGGAAATATATTTGCATACGGTAAAAACTACTTTGTTGAATCCGTACAAAATTCAAGAACAGAATATCAGATTGTAGCCTTCTGTCCTAAAGAAGTTGTATTCTCTGCATTTAATCAGACTTTAAAAACTACAATTCTTCTTTGTGCAATCTTTGGTATTATTATTGCTCTTGTAATTGCATTGATAACAAGAAGAATTATGAATCCGTTAAAAATTATTCGTAACGGAATTAGTGCAACTGCTGAACAGATTGCAAACGGAAATGCTGACCTTACAAAAAGAATCAGCGTAAAATCTAAAGATGAAATTGGTGATGTTGCAACAAGCTTTAATCTTTTTTCTGATACACTCCAGAAAATTATTAACAGTATGCAGCAGTCAAAGATGTCTTTGAATGAAGCCGGCGGAAAGTTAGGCGGAACAACAAATAATGCAATGCATGCTATTACTCAGATTAGTTCAAGCATTCAGACATTAGGAAATGATCTGAGAAGTCAGAATTCAAGTGTTGAACAGACATCTCAGAGTGTTACTAAGATTCTTGAAAGTATTCATTCGCTTGAAGAGCTTGTTTCTGTTCAGGCTGAGTCTGTAAATGGTGCTTCTACTGCAGTAGAGCAGATGATTGGAAATATTGGTGAAGTAAATGTTGTTGTAGACAGAATGGCTACTTCTTTTGGAACTCTGGAAACAGATGCTCAAAATGGTGCAAAGTCTCAGGAGCAGTTACAGGAACAGATTGCAGAAATCCAGAAGCAGTCTAAACTCTTAAGCGAAGCAAATAAGGTTATTGCAAGTATTGCAAGCCAGACCAACCTTCTTGCCATGAATGCCGCAATCGAGGCGGCTCATGCCGGAGAAGCAGGACGAGGATTTGCCGTAGTTGCCGACGAAATCAGAAAGCTTTCAGAAACTTCATCTTCTCAGTCTAAGACAATCGGTGAACAGCTTAATCAGATTCAGTCTACAATTGAAACTGTAGTTCAGACAACTCAGCGTGGTGTTCATGGATATACTCAGCTTGCTAACGAAATCCAGGAAATAGATACCCTTGTTCGTCAGATTAAAGATGCTATGAATGAGCAGAAGGTTGGTTCTGTTCAGATTACAGATGCTTTACACGGAATGAACGACAGTTCTCTTCAGGTACAGGAAGCATCTAAAGAAATGGCTACAGACAGCCGCATTATTGTTGAACAGGTAAATACTCTGCAGGAAAAAACAAAAACTATGCAAAGCAGTATGGATGAAATTAATTCTGTAACAACAGAAATTAATACAACCAGCGATGCTCTTTCTGAAGTTTCTGTACTTGTAGAGGAATCTATCAGCGAAATTGGAAAGCATGTAGATCAGTTCCAGGTATAAAATTTTCTTGAGAATTCGGTTTTTACAAGGTAGAATATACTATTATGTCTGAAGAGATTTTGTCATTAATTAAAAGTAGCACTAAAGAAAAAAGTGATATTCAAAATGTAGAAAAAAAAGCAACCTGGCTTATTTTTACAATTGGAGATCAGACTGACGGTAAAAATCTTTATGCTATTCCTGCTGGCTGTGTAAAAGAAATTTTAAGAAATGCCACAGTTTTTCCGCTTCCTTTTGTTCCGCCATATGTAAACGGCGTGCTTAATCGTTACGGCGATCCTTATGTAGTAATAGATCCTGCAGTTCTGGAAGGAAAGGAAGCTCAAAAATCTTTTCTCTTTATAGTTATAAATGACGAAAGTCATACCTGTCTTAGAATTACCGATGTAAAAGACTTTTTTACGGCAACAGAGAATGACATTGTTCATTTTAGCGAAGCTGAACTTTCGGACTTTTACGAAGGAACTCTGACTATAAATAATCAGGATGTTATTTTACTTAATGTTCAGGCTATTATAGAAAAAGTAGGAAAAGAAATTGCTGCAGCCTGAAAAATTTGTTTGCATTTCATATCCTCTTATAGATTTTCTGATTCCAAATGAATATGTTGTTTCTGCTGTCGGTGTAAAAGATTTGAACATTTCTTTACTGCACGATCAGTCTTCGGGAATTTTTGATTTTGATGAAATTGCTTCGGTGTTTACTCAGATTCCGCGCGAATCAGAAATTCAGACTATGGTTGTTTTGCGTGATGAAAATAATGTTCAGATGTCGATTGTTACAACTCAGGAATGCCGCGTTTGTACAATCCGGTTAAATGAATTTTCGTTATTTTCTGATTATTATTCCGGACAGTTTAAGAAATTCGGTTTGCTGGCATGTTCGTTTGAAGATGACCGTGTAAGATTTTTAATGGATGTAAGAAAAACCATAAATTATATGAACAACTGTTTCCTGGAGGAATTATGATTCATGTTGTTGTAGCCGATTCCTCTGCCGTTTTCCGCTCTGTATTAAAAGAAATAATTTTAAAATCAAAAAAACTTGAATGGATTGGAGAAGCTGTTTCTTATTCATCCCTCAATTCAACCATCGATGAGTTAAAGCCTGAATTAATCATTTCAAAAAAATCTTTTTTCGATTCAGAAAGAATTACCGCTATTGCTGATTACTGTCAGAAGCTTTCCATCCCGACGGTTGTTTATTTCGAAAAAGGCGATGAGCATAATTATAATTCTTCGAATGTAAAATTTATTGAGCAGCCTGAATTTATAAATTTTTCTGCACAAAAAATGGAAGAATATGCCGAATATCTTGAACAGCTTGCTTATGATATAAAACGCAATAAGTTATTTGAAAGTCATCCGGCATCTATAGTTCCTTCGGTAAATGAAGACGGAACAGTTGTTCCTCCGCTAAAATCGGTTGCAAAAAATTATTCAGCAAATAAATTTAAGGCAGTTTTAGTTGGAGTTTCTACAGGCGGCCCGAGCGCTCTTCTGGAACTTTTAAAAGGAATCGGAAAGGACTTCCCGCTGCCAATTCTTATTACTCAGCATATAGATTCTTTTTTTGATAAAAATCTTATTACCTGGCTTTGTACCGAAACTCTTGTGCCGGTTCATCTTGCAGAAAATAATATAAAGCCGCTTGCCGGTCATGTTTATTTTGCGCCGTCGGATGTGCATTTAACTTTAATTCCTCATCCCGAAGACGACTTTCACATTATATTAAATCATGAAGCGCCGGTTAATTTTCTGCGCCCTTCTGTAGATAAAATGTTTTCCAGCGCTGCGGCAGTGTTTGGAAAAAACTGTATTGCTGTTGTGCTTACAGGAATGGGTTCTGACGGCGCAAAAGAATGTCTGCATTTAAAAGAACTTGGCGCATATACAATCACACAGGATGAGGAGACATGTGTAATTTACGGAATGCCTAAGGCTGCCTATGAACTTGGAGGAGCCTGCGAAGTTCTTCCGCTTAATCTTATTGCTGAGCGTTTATGGAATCTTACGGGGAAGGGAGTATGAGCGAATTACAGAATGAATTGATTGAACTTATAAATTCTAAAATCCACTCATATTCGGGCATTTATGTTGCTAAGTCGCAGTTCCAGACGTTATTAGATTTTATAGAAAAAGAGTCTGCAAAAAAAAGCATTTCTCCAATGGAATATGTTAAGACAATTTCTCCAGACACTCAGGAATTTGATGAACTTATAAATCTTATAACAGTAAACGAAACATATTTTTTCCGCGAAGAAAAGCAATTCGATTTTTTACGCGAAGAAGTTTTTCCAAAATTTATGGGAAAGAATCTTACAATCTGGACGTGCTGCTGTTCTACAGGAGAAGAGCCTATTTCGCTGCTTGCTTTAGCCCTTTCCATGAATGTTAATCTTACGATTTATGCTTCTGATATAGATGATAACGCGCTTGCAACTTTAAGGCGCGGTCATTATTCACTTTATTCACTGCGCTCCGACGGAGCAAAATATCATAAGCTTCTGGATCCTTATTCAACAAAGACAGACACAGAGATTATTTTTAACCGCGACTTTTTGCGCCGTATTCAGTCATTTAAGTTTAATCTTACTCAGGATGAACTTTCTAAAATTCCATTTTATGAAAATGCAGATATTATTTTTATGCGCAATGTCTTCATTTATTTTGACAAGCCTACAAGAATTCTTGTTACGGAAAAAATAAGTGAACGGCTTAAAAACGATGGAATTTTATTTTTCTCCATGAACGAAATCGGTTCGTTAGACAACAGCGTAATTTCGGAAAAGCTGTACAAAACTAATTATGATGTTGTGTATTATTTTGTTAAAGGCGTAAATAAAAAGAATAAATCGGTTTCTGAAATAATTAATCAAAAACGCGAAAAAGAAAAGCAGCTTAGGATGGAAGAATTAATGAAAGAAAAATTCCGTCTTGAAATAGAAAAATCCAAAAAGAATTCTTTAGAGCGCGAAAAGGAAGCAAAAGAAAAAAAGCGTACTGAGTTGCAGGAACGTAAAAATCAGCCGGATAACAGCACAAATGATTCAACAATAAAATCAACTTATGAAGACGTTTGCTACGAAATTAATCGCGGAGATTTTATTAAGGCAAGGACAATTGCACGCGCAATAAGCGGAACAGATACAAAAAAATATTCATTTTTTATGCTTGGTTATATTGAATATCATGCAGATAACAGGGCTGCCGCAGAAACTTTTTTTGCTTCGGCAGAAAGTATTTCTCCGGATTTCTGGCCGGCATTTTTCTATCATGGAATGGTGCTTCGTGATCTTGGAAAAACTGCGCAGGCAAATGAATGCTTTTCTAAATGCAAAAAACTAATTTCGGACTTTGGAAACAAAGGTGCCGGAAGTTCAGTTCCTTATGACTTTACGCTGGACTCTTTTAGTCCTTCATATATTTATTCGCTCTGCGAAACATTTTCTATGGGAGGAGGGTTTTAAATGAATCTTGATAAAAATCTGTTTCTTTCAGATTATGTTTCTGAATCAAGAGAGATTCTGGACTCTCTTGATGATATTGCCATTGTTGCATCTAAAGAAAAAAGAAATACAGACTGTTTAAAAGAAATTTTAAGGCTTTTGCATACTCTTAAGGGCTCTTCCAGAATGATGGAATATGTTCAGATAGAGAAAGTTATTAACCGCCTGGAAACAGTTTTTAAAACAATTCAAAGTAATCAGACAGAAATTTCAAGTAAAATAATTCAGCTTTTAATGGGCGTAAATGGAATTATTCATAAGGTTGTTGATAATATTGAAGATGGCGGCAATGGAACTTTTGAGCAGTATGAAGAGATAATAAAAAATATAGACATGGCCATCGAAGACGAAGATTTTAAAACTGATTTTTCGGGCGAAGTTGGAAAGACTGGAAAATCTAAATCGGAAAAGTCTGAGTCTAAAAAGAAGGATAAGGCAAAAGCTGAAGCCGATAAATCTGAAAATAAATCCGGCGAAGGCGACTCCGGTTCAGGCGAAAAAACTGGTGAATCTGCTGCAGACAATTCCGGCACCGGCGTTTTAACTGGAAATTCAATCGTTAATAAAGTTGATGCAGAGAATGCAGAATTCTTCCACGATTCGCAGACTATCAAGGTTCAGATTTCGCAGATTGATTCAATTCTGCAGTCGCTTGATAAGCTTATTATGCGTCAGATTAAGCTTAAGAACGAAATTGAATTTTTAAAGAAGCAGGGCGAAACTTCGGAGTTCCAGGCTTATCAGGAGCTTTCGGAAAATATTTCGGTTCTGGAAAACCAGAGCGTAGATATTCAGAAAAATATTATTTCTCTGCGAATGCTTCCGTTTGATATGATTCTTCGTCCTATTAAGCGTTCAATTGTAGCCGAGGCACTTAAGACCGGAAAAAATATTGAATTTGATATTCCTCAGTCAGAAATTACGATAGACAAATTTATCCTGGAAAAGCTTCCTGCAATTTTAATTCACCTTGTAAGAAACTCAATTGATCACGGAATTGAAACTAAAGAAGAACGTAAAAAACTTGGAAAACCGGAAATGGGAACAATTTCTATTTCTGTAAGTCAGGTTTCCAACAGAATTTTTGTAAACGTAAAAGACGACGGCCACGGAATTGATTATGAAAAAATCCGTGCCAAGGCTTTAAGACTTTTCCCTGAGCGGGAATCAGAAATTATTTCTGCAGATAAATCTGAGCTTCTTCAGTTTATTTTTGCATCCGGCTTTTCTACAAAAGATGTTCAGACTGAACTTTCTGGCCGCGGCATTGGTCTTGATGTTGTACGCACAGAAATGGATAAGCTCAAGGGAAAAATTACGGTTTATTCTGAGCTTAATCAGGGAACAAATTTTGAGCTTTCTTTGCCTGCTTCTCTTGCAACCCAGGACGGACTTTTTGTTTCGGTTTCGGGAAATTCTTATTTAATTCTTTCGCATTATATCCGCGAAATTCTTACTGTAAAAAAATCAGATTTCCTTCCTCTTCAGCATGGTCCTGTAATTAATGTTCATAACGAGCTTATTCCAATTTTTGATTTTGATATTATAAATCCAAATTCAGATAAACACGTTAATACAAAAACTGAAGTTTCGGTTGTAATTCTTGAATATTTGAACCGCAAGGTTGGAATTATTGTAGATAAAATTCAGCACTATGGAACTGTCGTTATAAAACCGGTTCCTCCAATCTTAAAAGATTTTAATGCGCTGCAGGGTGTAGTATTTGATGAAAATTACAGAATCATTCCGGTTCTTAACATTCCTGATACAATCCGCCGCTTTAGAGTTGTAAATGTTTATGAAATTAAAAATCTGGAAGTTCAGAAAATGCCGAAGATTCACTCTGTTCTTGTCGTTGATGATTCTCATACAACGCGTCACATTGAGCAGATTATTCTTGAAGCAGAAAATTATAATGTTGCAACGGCCGTAGATGGAATTGATGCGCTTGAAAAAATGAAGCAGCATAAATTTGACCTTGTTGTAACGGATGTAAGAATGCCTCGAATGGACGGATTTGTTCTTCTTCATAATATGCGTCATAAAGAGGAACTTAAGAATATTCCGGTAATTATGGTTTCTTCTGTTTTTGAAGACGATACCTTTGATAAAGCAAAAAATCTTGGTGCGCAGGGCTATATCGTAAAATCTGAATTTGAACGTGAAAGTCTTGCGGCAAAAGTAAAGGAGCTGCTCCATGAGTAAGTTAATGGTTTATGTTGCAGAGCCTTCTAGAATTCTTTCCAAGGTTATAAGCACACAGCTGGAAGCTGCAGGTTATGAAACTCAGGTTTTTACAGACGGCTTATCGGTCCTTAAAAAAATTGTCACTGAAGATCCTTCGTTAATTATTTGTGACCGGGATATGCCGTTAATTAACGGACTTGAATTATGCAGTATTTTAAAAACCGGTTCTTCAAAACCAAACCTTCCTGTTATCCTTATTTCTGCCGATGAAAAAATCTTTGATTTCTGGAGCGGAACTTCGCAGGCAAATAAAGTAATTTCAATTTCGAGTCAGAACGTTGATTCTTTAATAGAAGCTGCAAAAGAACTTTTAGACTGCGAATACGTAGAAGCTGAATCTTTTTTGACGGAAGAGGAAGATTTTTCCGGCGACGAAAAATTAATTTCGTGGCTTGTTAATTCAATGGGCAGAAACGAAGGCTTTTTGAATATGACAAGGAATGTAGTTCAGCTTTATCCTTGTGTAAAAAATACAGGAACTCTTGTTCAGAATATTTTTAAGATTTTTTATACAGCCTGCGAGTATGACATAATTGCGTTAATTCTGGATGGTCAGAGTACGTATATTTATACTTCAGGTACAGAAAATTTTTCTTCGTCGGTTCTGGAAGATTTCTCGAATATCTGCAAAACCGAATATGCTCAGCAGGCAAAGAAAAATCATACAGTTACTTTTGAAGAAATAAAAATCGGCGGAATTATAAATTCAATTTCTGAAAATTCTCAGGATGAAAATCAGGAAGAAAATTCATCTGAGCCTTGTAAAAATGAAAAGCGGCTTGAATCTTATTATTCTTACGTAATTAAAACTGATAAGGAATTTGTTGGAACCCTTCATCTTGCGGCAACAAGAAAAAAGATTTTCAATTATAAAGTTCAGTCTTCAATTGAATTTGTTTTGCCGTCGCTTGCAAATATCCTTCAGGAATCGGTTCAGCGTTCAGAACTGTCTCTTCAGGAAAGAAAGCTTCGTTCTGCTTTTTCAAAATTCATTCCGGAACAGGTAATGAACGATCTTCTTAATTCAAATTCAAATCAGGAATTAAATAACAACAATGAAAAACGTAATGTTGTAATTCTTATGTGCGATATAAGAAACTTTACTTCTATAAGCGAAATTAATAAAGCCGAAGATGTCGTAAACTTTCTGAATACATATTTTACGCACATGGTTGATATTGTTAAAAAGTATGGTGGTACTGTAGACAAATTTGTAGGCGATGCAGTTATGGTTCTGTTTGGTGCTCCAATCAGTTATAATGATAATGCAAAGCGTGCAGTTGCTGCAGCAATAGAAATGTTTACCCAGCTGGATAAGATTCCATGCGGTCAGCTTAAGTTCCCTGAGGGAATGAAACTCGATATTGGAATTGGTATTCATTATGGGGAAGTAATTGTAGGACAGATAGGAAGTGCAGATAAAACTAATTACACGGTAATTGGAGATACTGTAAATGTTGCTTCTCGTCTTGAAGGTCTTACAAAATTATATGGTGCAAGGCTTATTATTTCAGAAGCAGTTTACGACGAGCTTGATGATTCTGTTAATGCTTTGCTTTTAGACTCTGTAAAAGTTAAAGGAAAAAAGGCAAGTGTACAAATTTATCGTGTAGATGAAAAACCTCTTTCTCCGGAATTTACCGAAGTTTATGAAAAAGGTTTTAAATCTTATAACGAAGGTGCATTCAGTCTTGCAATTCCTTATTTTGAAAAGGCGCTCGAGTATATGCCGCAGGACAAGGCTGCCAGGCTTATGCTTGATCGCTGTAATGAATTCTCAGTAAATAAACCAGAAAAATGGGATGGTGCAATTGCGCTTACATCAAAATAGAAAGAGGTATGAATGAATATTATGAACCTTAGCGAAAAACTTAAAAAGAAGGATACTTCTCAAAAAGACATTGACCTTGGGAAAGAACTGTTCAGAAGGCTGGGACTTTCCAATATAGTTTTTGAATTTATTACAGTAGCCGGCTGTATTGCTATTGGAGATATTCCTGTAGAAAATATGATTTCGGCAATTGTACTTGGAATTCTTATTTGTTTTGGCGCTCATACGCTTGTTCTCCTTATGACAAATATGCTTATTACGCAGTCTACGGCAGAAGAGCTTTCTTCTTTTTATTGTTATGAAACAACGGTAAAAGAAAGGACAAAACTCATAAAGCAGCTTATGAGAATGCCTGCCATGATTGGTGCAGAAACCTTTGTTTTATTTCTGGGTTTTGGCGCAATATGGACTGCACTTGTTGCAAACTTTGCAAATCTGAATTTGGATTCCGTAATTCTGTTTTCTGCAATGCTGTTTGTTGGAACTTACTATGCTTCGGTTCATGCAATTACAGGAGTTGCACAGCAGATATGTTCCCGCCATGCTTCGGAAATTGTAGCAAAGGGAGTTTCAAAAGAAGAAGTAGAAAAGCGCCATACATTTGGTACTAAATCTACTGTAATTACAATCCTTCATATTTTTGCACCTATTTTGATAACCGGAACGTTCTTTTTTGTTCTTGCATGGCGTGCTTATGCTTCGGATATTTCTACAAAATTAGTTTTTACAAAGCTTATAATTATTGGCCTTTTCTGCGGAATCGCTTATTACATTTCTTCAACAATTCTTTTTAGACGAATGATGCGCTCAATTAATAACATGCGTGATCTTTTGAGCGGCATGAATAAAGAAAATCTTCACAAGGTAAAATTTGCTCCGACAGATCTTTCAAATGAATTCATGTACAACGTTTATCTTATTAATACAATCGTTTCTATCCTGCAGAAAATTCTTAAGGAAAGTCAGCGGATAAGTATGGACGTAATTGAATCCAGCAATGAGCTTTCCGTTATTTCGCGCGAAACTGCTGTTACTTCTCTTGAACAGAATTCGGGAATTAAAGAGCTTCTTTCTGCAATGGAAGAAACAGATGCGCTTTCTAAAAATATCGCAGAAAAAATTGGTGAAGTTTCTATCGTAGCTAAAAAGACAACAGATAATATTCTGGACGGTTTTGATATTCTTAAACAGAATATGCAGAAGCTTGATGAAATTAAGGCCGCAAATGATATTACCGTAGAAGGTATAAAAAAGCTTACGGAAAAAATCAGCGGTATTTCGGATATTGCAAGAATTATTAATGATATTGCTGATCAGACAAATATTATTGCATTTAATGCTGAACTCGAAGCTTCAAGCGCCGGCGATGTTGGCGAAAACTTCTCTCTTGTTGCAAACGAAATCCGACGCCTTACAAACAGCACAATTCAGTCAACAAACGAAATTCGTAACCGCCTTACAGAAATTCAGCATTCATCTGATGCGCTTCTTATGTCTTCTCAAAATGGAAGCAGCAAGATTTTCAACGGAACTCAGATTATAAATGAACTTAATCAGAGATTTGAAGAACTTAAGGCTTCTTCAGAAACTATGGATTATGCTTCTGAAGACATCAAAAAAATTATTGAACAGCAGACAGCTTCATTTGCGCAGATTGTTATTACGTTGCGCCAGATTTCTCAGGCGGCAGAATCCTTCTCTACATCTACTCAAAAAATCAGTGAGTCGGCACAGAATCTTTGTACAGTTTCTGATAACTTAAAAAAGCTTCAGCCTGAAGATGTTGCAGATGGCGTAAGTGAAGAAAAAACAGAAAGCGAGGTGAAATAATGACTAAGAATAAAAACCTTTCATTTGAAAACGAAATGTACAACAGAAGTGTTTTGCCTGATATTTCCTGCGGATTGATTATTCTCGCATACTCTGCTTTTATTTTGAATCTAAGCATTAAGGAGCACTACCTTTTGATTCTTGGAGTAATTGTTTCTATATTTTTTGCACAGTTTGTTTTTTCAAGAATCACAAATCATTTTTTGATGGGCGGAATTTCCAGAAAAATCATAAAATGGAAAACCGAAGGTATGACTCTGGAAGAACGTACGGCGCTCTTTAAAAATCTTCATAAAATTCCTGCAAGAAAACAGACAGAAGCCCTGCTTTATTTTGTAATCTGTTCATTTCTTCTTGCCTTTGCCTACAAGCTTTTACTCGATATGAATATTGCCGTAAATGCAGTAAACCTTGCAGCCTGTCTTTTAGGTGCATATCTTGCTTCTCTTCTTGCGCTTGCTTACAGCCGTTCAATTTGTGCGCGCTATGCCTGTGAACTTGTAGAAGAAGGAATTGATCAGAAAATCCTCAAGGAAAAACAGTACTTTGGAACTTCTTATCAGCGTACCTTTACTTTTTACTGTACATTCCCAATTTTGTGGGGAGTTCTTCTTTCCATGGCATTGTTTTATGTTTATTACTATAACAATGTTCCTGCGGCTGCCGGCTTCTTACCTGCGGCTTCTCCTGCAGACTTGGGCCTTAAAGGAAATCAGCTTTCACGTCTGGCTGTTGTTCTTGCAATTAATATTGTTATTGGAATTGCTTCGGTTTATTCATTCTTAAACAGCATTTTAGTTTCTTCTGAAAAACTTCAGTCTTCAATGCTGCATATTATTAAAAATGATATTTTTACGGTTAATCTTGCGCCTACAGATTTTGAAAATGAAGTTTCTTATAATCTTCATCTTATAAATCAGATTGTACTTTTGTTCCGTTCCATTCTTGAAGACATCCGTCAGATTGGACAGACAATGCTTATTCCTACAGGCGAGCTTTCTGAAATTTCTCAGTCGACTGCTTCTACTTCTCTTGAACAGTCAACCGGTGTAAAAGAAATTCTTGCAACTATGGAAGATACCGACCGTCAGACAAGAAATATTGTAGATAAAATTGCAGATGTAACTTCTGTTGCAGAAGGAACCGAAAACAACGTTAATGCAGGTTTTGAAACACTTCAGTCCAACCTTGATCAAATGACTGAAATTACTGAAGCAAACGTTTCTACAATTTCGGGAATCCGCGAGCTTGGAGAAAAAATCGGAAGCATTTGGGAAATTGTAAAAATTATTAATGATATTGCCGAGCAAACTCGAATTATTGCTTTTAATGCCGAGCTTGAAGCTTCAAGTGCGGGCGACAGCGGAAAGAATTTCCACATAGTTGCAAACGAAGTTCGTCGTCTTGCAGCTGGAATTACAAATTCTGTTGATCAGATTAAAGACAAAATTACAGAAATTCAGCATTCTTCGGATAACCTTATTATTACTTCTGAATCTGGAACTGAAAAAATCCGTGAAGGTCTTGAGCTTTCTGAAAAGTTAAAAGAAAAGTTTAATGATATCCAGAGCTCTTCAGAAATTACGGTTGAATCTTCTAACCAGATTAAGGAAATCATTAATCAGCAGTCTACAGCTTTTGATCAGATTGTTGCGACTGTACGACAGATTTCGTCGGGAATTGAAAACTTCTCGGCATCTACAAGTTCTATGAATAATACGGCACAGAAGCTTAAAGAAGCGGCTGCATTGCTGCAGAGCCTTCATGCGCGAATTGTTACGATAGAAGCATAAGGCAATAGAACCTTGTATAAATTAAAAGCAGGTGCTGCTGCAGAAAAAGTGATAAGTTCAGATGAATCACTTTCTGGGGCGGCACCTGTTTTTTTTATTGTCTCGTTGTGCATGAATATTTTTTATAACCAGACTATTGTAAACTTAATTTATAAATTCGGTTTACAATAATTTGTTTATCTGATATAGTCTTTTTTATGAAAAATAAACTTGCTTTGAAATCTTCTTTTGTTGCTTTGTTTGCAGCTATTATTTGTGTCGGTTGTTTTATAAGAATTCCTCTTGGAGTTATTCCTGTAGTTTTACAAAACGGACTTTGTATTTTGTGTGCCGTGCTTCTTGGCGGAATTCTTGGAGGAGCACCTGCAGCTCTGTTTTTGCTTGCGGGACTTATCGGACTTCCTGTTTATTCCGGCGGAACCGGCGGAATTGCAGTGTGGCTTGGCCCAACCGGCGGCTTTTTAATCGGATATTTATTTGGAGCATTTATTGCGGGCCTGATTGCAGGAAAGCCTTCTGTACAGCAGAAAAAAATTACCTGGAAAAATGTGCTGAGAATTTCCATTGCGGTTTTTGCAGGAATGATAATTTTATATATTCCGGGAATAATCAGATTTTCTTTCTGGGCTACAGCAAACGGAAAAGTTCCTGCAGATAAAACAGCACTTGCTTTTACTCTGGGGGCCTGTGTAATTCCATATATTCCGGGCGACATTTTAAAGGCAGTAATTGCAATTCCTGTTGCATTAAAACTTCGTCCTGTTCTTGCACAGTATTTATATGAAGACTCAAATAAAAATTAATAATCTTTCGAAAACTTTTAATACATCCTCTGGAATTAAAAAAGCCTTGAACGATGTTTCCCTTGAAATTTTTGAAGGTGAATGTGTTGTTGTCGGCGGCGAAAATGGTTCGGGCAAAAGTGTGCTTATGTCTATTATTGCCGGTCTTTTGGACGGAGATAATGGGCTTATTGCCGGAGCTTCTGAAGCAGATATGAAAAATGGAGTTTATGTTTCTGAGCGGGCAGGACTTGTTTTTCAGGAAGCAGAAACTCAGATTCTTGGAGAAACTCCTGCAGAAGATATTGCATTTGGACCAAAGAATCTTGGATGGAAAAAAGAGCAGGTGCAGGCAGCAGTAACAGATGCATTAGAAAAAACAGGACTTACAGAAAAATCAGATTTTCCGGCACGCTTTCTTTCCGGCGGAGAAAAGCGACGTCTTGCAATTGCATGTATGCTTGCAATGAATTTACAGATAATTATTTTAGATGAACCATATGCTAATCTGGATTTCTGCGGAGTTAAGCAGGTAAATGCGCTTATCCGTAAATTAAAGGCCGAAGGAAAAACAGTAATTATATTAACGCATGAGCTGGAAAAATGTCTTGGGCTGGCAGATCGTTTTATAGTTTTATTTCGTGGAGAAAAAGTTTTTGATGGAAAACCTCAGGAAGGTCTTAGTCAGAATATTGAAGAATGGAATATAAGGAATCCGCTTGCAAAATATGAACGGATTGAGGATTTGGTCTGGTAATGAAGAATTCTGCATTTTCTTATAAAGCTGGAAACTCATTTATGCATAGATTGCCGGCCTGGATAAAAATCCTTTTTATTCCGGTTGCCAGCATTTGCGTATTCAGGCTGCCTGTTACTTTTGCGCTTGTATTGTTAGCCTTACAAACGTTAGTTAGTTTTTTGCTGCGTTTTACAATCCGCGAGCAGCTTGCAGACTTGCGTGCAGTATTGTATTATGCGGCAATTCTTTATTTTGCAAAAATTACAGGCAGTCTTGTTTCGCATTTTACAGCCGGTACTGCAATCTCATTCATCATGGAAAAAGAAACCTGTTTTCTTTTATTAAAATTACTTTGTGTTATGCAGTCGGCTTCCATAATCTTTAAAACTTCAACTTCGCTGCAAATTAGGGAAGGACTAGAGCTTATAGAATTTACGCTCAGAAAAATCTTTCATATAAAAAATGCAGACAGTACACCTGTTGCACAGACTGTTTCGTTATTTATATGCTTTATTCCGCAAATTTCCAAAAACTGGAATCAGGCTGTTTTAGCATGGAAAGCACGCGGCGGAAAAAAATCTTTAAGAATGCTTGCCGTTCTTTTACCGGTTTTTATTTCTGTCGGAATGAAGCAGGCTTATAATTCAGCACGCGCTGTTTCCATAAGACAGAAAAAAATCAGCTGACAAATTCTCCGGATTTTAAACTTACTTCACCCGAGCGGAGAATTTTTTTTGTGCCGTCAGAAAGCGTTACAACAAGTCCTGCATCTTCATCAATGTCTGTAACGGTTGCTTTATAACTTGATTTTTTATCTCCAATCAACGGGAAAACCGTAATTTTTTTACCTGTTAAAAATGATGAATCCTTGTATTCCTGAATTATTTTTTTATGCGCCTGTGTATTTTTTGAATCTTCTTTTAATATTGAAAAAACTTCACCAATAACTTCTGCGGCAATTTCACTTCGATTTAAATCGGGCAGATTAATGCCTGAGCTTGTATCTTCAGGATTGTGTTTTGAAATAATTGCTTCTTCAATCGACCCGGCAATTTTTTCAAGTGCAGTTCCTGCAATTTCTTTATTAATCCGCACATTTATTCCAATTCCGATAATTGCCGATTCAATCAGACCGCTTTCAAAATTTGCAATTCCTTCGGTTCCAATTCCGCAGATTTTTTTATCATTCAAAAAAATATCATTAATCCATTTAATTTTTGGTTCAAGCTTTTCTGCTTTAAAAATTCTTTTTAACGCGCGGCAAACTGCTACAGCTGTTCCCGCAGTTAGTCTTGCAGGATCTTTTATTCCGCCTTCAGGTGCATAAATTACAGAAAAATAAATTCCTGCTTTTTCCGGCGAAACAAAGGTTCTTCCAATTCGCCCGCGGCCTGCAGTCTGTTTTTCTGCAATAAAAATTGCCTTATGTAATTTTTCTCCCGCCTGTGTAAGTTTTCCGTCTGCTGAACGGAGGTTCCCGCATTCAGCAAGGAGACGTTTTGCATAAGTATTTGTAGAATCAATTTCTTTAAAACATTCAATATGGCAATCTGAAAATTCAGGAAAGCGTGAAATAAATTTTTCCTTAAAGATTTCTTCAGAAAAAAGATCAGAATCGCAGAGAATATAACCGCCGTTAGTTGTTCCTTCAATTTTGCAACCGTCGGCTCTGAGTGCATTTACAGCCTTCCATATAGCGGCACGGCTTACTCCGCATTCGGCTGCAAGTTCTTCTCCAGAAACAGTTTTTCCACTTGATTTAGATAAAAGGCTGAGTACTTTTTCCCTGGTTGTCATACATTATAGATACTACAAATTTGAAGAAAAATCTATAATTCTATATAATACCTTTATGAGTAATAAATTAAGAACTGCAGTTTTGGTAAGTGGTGGTGGAACTAATTTACAGGCTTTGATTGATTATCAGAAAATTAATGAAGCTTCCTGTCCGTATGAAATTGCCTGTGTTATTAGTGATCATAAAGATGCTTATGCTTTGGAACGTGCGGCAAAGGCTGGAATTCCTTCCAAAATTACAAGTCCATATTCAGTTATGGGCGCAGAAAATGCAAAGGCTGCTTCCCGCGATGAAAAGAGGCTTGCCGTTTCAAATGCAGTTTTTGAGTGCTGCAGGGAATATAAGGCTCAGGCAATCGTTCAGGCCGGCTGGCTTACAGTTTTATGCGGCGACATTCTTAAAGAATTTGAAGGAAAAATAATAAATCTTCATCCGGCTCTTTTACCGAAATTTGGCGGAGTAGGAATGTGGGGACATCATGTTCATGAAGCAGTTCTTGCAAGCGGCGAAAAAGAAAGCGGCTGTACAATTCATCTTGTAAGCAGCGAATGTGACGGCGGAAAAATTTTAATTCAAAAGAAAGTTCCAGTACTTGAAGGCGATACCCCAGATTCTCTTTATGAAAGAATTGCCCCAAAAGAACATGAAGCAATAGTTGAAGGCCTATTAATGCTTTGTGAGTAAATTAAATATTCGAATAATATTCTTCCAGCTTAGAACGGGCTGCAATGTAATATGGCTCCAGCGCTTTGTCAAAGTGTCTGCCAAAACTTTCCATAATTATTTTGTCTGCATTTTCAAAGCTCATGCTGTCTTTGTAAACGCGCTTGCTTACAAGCGCATCATATACATCTGCAATGGCCATAATTCTTGCTTCAAGAGGAATCTGTTCACCTTTTAATCCTTCAGGATAGCCTGTTCCATCCCAGCGTTCATGATGGTAATGTGCAACATTTTCCGCCAGAATCCTGAATTGTTCGTCTTCAGTATTCTTTAATATTTCATGGACAATTTTTGCGCCTTCCGGAGCATGAAGCTTCATCTTTTCAAATTCTTCATCTGTAAATCTTCCGGGCTTTCTTAAAATTGCATCGTCTACTGCAATTTTTCCAAGGTCATGCATTGGTGCGGCTTTAATAATATTTTTACAGAATTCTTCAGAAAGGTTGAATTCATTTTTTTTCAGAATTTCTTCAATAAGAAGTTTAACTCCCTGACTTGTTCTCTTAATGTGACCGCCGGTAGAATTATCACGGCTTTCTACCATAGTTGCCATACCCATAATAAACTGATTATGCATTTCAATTATGTGTTCAGTTTTTTGAGAAACTTCGGACTGAAGTCTTTCATTAAAGTTTTTCATCAGCGAAATATATTTCTGGTCCTGAGTGTCATCGGTAATGTAAATTAAGTAACCTGATTTTTTCTTTCCGCTGTAAAGAAAGCTGATATTTATCTGAAAAATTTGTTCTTCAAATTTTTTAAAGAAATGATCTTTTGAATTATCTGTAAGGAAATCTTCGATTCGAGAAACTAATTCCAAATTTATTTTTTCATTTTTAGTTGCCTTTGAGTCAATTCGAATTTCTTTAAGATCCGGGAATACTTTTTTTGCCAGAGAGTTGGAAGCGATATATGTAAAGTTTTTATCAAAAGATATAAAGCCGGTAACTCCGTCTCTTGCAATTGTATCAATGGCGTTTTCAGAAATATCATAAAGCGAAAGTCTTTGAATTATAACAAGAAAAATTGCTTCGCTTACAAGATAACCTATTGGCGCAAGTTCAATATTCAATTTTAACAGTCGTTTGGAAAATTGTAAAATTACTGTTATGGATTGGCATAAAAGAAGGATAACTAAATTTTTTACGGAAACATCGTTTTTCTTTATAAGGCTGTAAATGATTATTCCTATTGTAACAAGCAGATAGAAAATAATAATAGCATAATAAAGTGTATGAAAAATTCCGTATTCTTTTATGAGGGAAGGTGTTCCGTTAACAAAGACTAACTCAATGCTTTTATAAAATAACTGTGTTTTTCCTATTGCAAAAATAGGAAGGCACATTAGTGCAGAAAGGAAAAATAAAAATAGACGCACTATTTTTTTTGATTGGATATTACATAAATCAGAAATTGCAAACATTATAAAAAGTAAGAGAAATAAACCGCTGCTAAAACTAAGTATTAATCCGGCTATTGCCTGAGAGACTATTATTGCATTTGCGGTAAGAAAATACCCTCTTATTGCAAGGGGAATAAGAAGAAAAATTAAAGTAAAATATACACTATAGCGTTTGTGCCATACAATTACATATATTCCAGCCATCAGCATGGAAATCAAAAAAAGTACAGAATAAAATTTTTCCATTTATTTAATTATCGGTCATAATTTTATTTTTGTAAACAAAGACGTGTATCTAACTATCCGTGGTAATCGGCAAAAAAAAAGACCGCCGTTCAAGAGTCGATTCAAACGGCGGCCAGGGGTATGTGTGATTCTTTTTGAGCTTTTTAATACTACGCTGTTTTGTTAGCAGAGTGATCAACTTCTACTGCATTGTTGTATGCATAGCTGTATAAGATTTCTGCTACATCGCGTAAAGGTTTTCTGATTTTGAGTCCCATGTTGTATGCAAATTCACTTGCAGCTTTTGTTGCTTCAGGATTCCAGAGTTTTGCATTTTCAAGACTGATGTAAGAAACTTTTTCTGCTTCTGCAATTGCTTTTATGTGTGCATTCATAAGCTTTAATGTTTTGTCGTTATTCTGGTTGTCAACAGAAACAAGAGCAATTCTGCAGTTCTTATTAGCATTTTTAATATATTCAATAAAGTTCAGATAGTAGTTGTCAAAGTTAGAAGGATCGCTTGTAAAGAGTGAAGTATCATTTTCACCAAGGTGAATCAAAATTCCTTCCGGTTTAGAAGCTTCAATCTTGTTCAGATAGAAATCAAGGATAGAAGAAACTGAAAGATTCTTTTCGCTCTTGTTGTAAATTGGGAAATTAAAGTTGAAATCTTTAGCGAGGTTTGCAACAGGAATATCCATGTCTTTTGTTCCTCCCAAAAGAATAACGGCATTTTTCTTTTCAACAGGCTGAGATTTTCTGTTGATTAATTCATCCAATGAGTTTGTGTAATTTGTCATAACATCCTCCTTTACTTCAATTCCTTTTATATTTATCTTTGAAACTTTTAATTCATTTGCAAGTGCAGCTTTTCTGTCCAAAGATTTATTCCTTATGTAAATAAAAATATTCATCATTACGATTGCAAGGTTTATAAAATAAACTGCAAGAACATAATTGAACTGACCGTTAATAATTTTTGCTGTAATTCCGGCAATGTATCCTGTAATGATAAGGATAATAAATGGAAGGCTTGTTCCTTTTGCGGTGCGAGCCTTGTAAGCCTTTATTACGTTTAAAGGCCACGAAAAACCAAAACAAATCAACATAGATGCTTCAAATAAATGTGCGAAATTCATCAGTAATCTCCTCGTATAATTTATGCTTGCATTATAGCGTTCGGAAAAATAAATACAATTTTTTGAAAGAAAAGAAAGTGTTTAGAAAGTATTAACAAATTATTAAAGATAAAATTTTTTTAACTTTCAAAAGGCGATTTTTTTTTAAATAAAAATTATAATTATTTCGGGATATTCTGCGCTTTGCAGCATGGAAGTTTATATACGAGGCTTTTATGAAAACTAAAAAAAATGGAAACTTAAATTCACTGCGAAAAGAGATTCAGAAAATTCAGCTTATACTTATTATTTCAATTACAGTTTTAATGAGCTTTGGCGGCGCATTTATAAATTTAAATTCCATGGAAAAAGATTTTAATCAGAATCTTCAGAATACTTCAGATTTAATTACAAGGATTTACGGATTTATACGTCAATATTCTCAGGAAGAAATCTGTTCATATATGGACAATGTAGTCGCTGAGCTTTCGGAAGTAGATATTGTTTCTATTGTCGATAAAGATTTAAACCGTGTTTATCATACGCATCATGAATTAATTAATTCAAAATACGATGGTACAATTCCGGACTTTTCCATTCATACGACAAGGTTTTATACAGAAAATGATATTGGCCCTTCCGGTCCGCAGCGAAGAACCTATTCTGCAGTTTATGATTCATACGGAAGATACTGCGGCTTTATAATGACAATCTGTTTAAAGACTTCAATGTCAACAGTTTCACTTAGAATTTTGTCTTTGTTTTTCTTTGTAACACTTTTTGCAATTGTAATAGAAATTATAATTTGTTTTGTTATTTCCAAAAAAATCAAAAAAGAATTTTTATTGTTTACAGAAGATTTTGAAGGAACCAAAATTCTTGTAGATTCAATGCGGGCAAACAATCACGATTTTACAAATAAGCTCCACGTAATTCTTGGACTTATTCAAATCGGCGAATATGAGAAGGCGGCTTCGTACATTCAGAGCATAAGTATGATTCAGGGACAGACAATTCACAGCGTAATGAATTCAATTGAAAACCCGGCCTTTGCCGCATTGATCGTTGGAAAGATTGCGCGTGCTTCTGAATGCGATGTAAAATTTATTCTGCAGGATGGAATATGTTTTAGGAACAGGGATATAGACGTTCCTTCAGAAGCACTTGTAACAATTACCGGAAATTTAATTGACAATGCACTTGATGAAATGAACTTAAAAGAACATAATTTTGATGACGTAAAGGAACTGATTTTTGGCGTTTATACAAAACCGGGAAATCTTTTAATAACAGTAAAAGACAGCGGCGGAGGAATCCCAAAAGAAATCGGTGACAAAATTTTTGAAAAAGGATTTTCAACTAAAGGCACCGGAAGAGGAATCGGGCTTTACCATACAAAGCAGCTGGTAGAAAGTATGGGCGGCCATATTTCTTATGAATCACAAGAGGGCAGAGGAACCTGTTTTATGGTCAGGTTAGAAAAGTAATATGAGTTACAAGGTTTTGGTTGTAGAAGACGACCCGATGGTCGCAATGATAAACAGTCAGTATGTTGCAAAAAATCCTGATTTTGTTGTAGCAGGGAATTGCAGGAACGGACAGGAAGCAATTACTTTTTTGCAGGAAAATTCTGTAGACCTTGTTCTTCTTGATGTTTTTATGCCGGTTATGACAGGAACCGATACCCTAAAAAAAATCCGTGAATTAAAAATTGCCGTAGAAGTAATTATGGTAACCGCCGCAAATGATACTCAGACAATTGAAGAAACCGTCCATCTTGGCGTTCTGGATTATTTAATTAAGCCTTTCGATTTTGACCGCTTTAATGTTTCGCTCGAAAAATTTTCTGCAAAAAAATCACTGTTAAAAGAAAACCCGGTTATGGATCAGAAATGTGTAGACAGCTTAATTTCAAATTCCATACGAAGTAATTCCGGTTCAGAAAATTCAAATTCAGACTCTCAGAAAAATTCAGAAAACGCTTTAGCCGCTGGAGCCGGCAGTAAAAATACGCTGGATTCAATTTTGGAAAAAGAAATTCTTCCTAAAGGAATTCAGAGAAAAACACTTTTACTTATAGAATCATATTTTAATAAAAATACAGAATGGAACACCGTGGACATGATTTCTGATTCAATTGGAATTTCAATTGTAACGGTAAGAACCTACATGAATTTTCTCGTGCAGAAAAAAATCATAAAGGAAGATATAAATTACAGCACCGGCGGAAGACCAAGCATTTTATATAAGGTGAATAAATGAAAACTCTGGTAAACACAACAATCTGTTACATACAAAAAGAAAATAAAGTTTTAATGCTTCATCGTACAAAAAAAGAAAACGATTATAATCACGATAAGTGGATTGGCATCGGCGGAAAATTCGAGAACTGCGAAAGTCCGCAGGATTGTGTTATCCGCGAAGTAAAGGAAGAAACCGGGCTCGACGTTTTGCATGAAGATCTTGAATATTGTGGAATTGTTACCTTTGTAGATTTGAAGGAGGGGAAAAGCCTTTCCCCTGGTCTAAACCCGCAGGCGGTTTTAGACGCACCCCTTTCTAACGGGGGAAAAAATATTCATATAAGTTCCCCCGTAACGCCCCAGTTCATCGAAAATTCTTATACTGAATTTATGCATGTTTTTAGCGTCAGAAAATTTTCGGGCGAATTAATAACCAGCTGCGATGAGGGCGAACTTGAGTGGGTAGAAATTTCAAAAATGAATGAGCTTCCTCACTGGGAAGGCGATGAAATTTTCCTTAAATTAGTTTTTGCTGACTCTCCGTTTTTTTCATTAAAGCTTATTTATAAAAACTCTGTTTTACTTCAGTCAGTTTTAAATTGAGTAAGACAGTTTATAAGCCGAGAAAAATTCAATTTGCCGTTTTTTAAATCCAGCTTATCAATTATTCGTTTATAATTTTTAAGTGTTTTGACAATAATTGAATTACCTTCAAAACTGATTGTAGAGGCAGCCTGCGAAAGCATCATGGAAGAAGAAAGCTTGAGCGCTTTAATTAGCGCAGAATTAATTGCACCGTCTGTAACCGTAATTTTCCAGAAAGAAAATAATATTTTTCCGCCCGGCATAAAAATTGTAGAAAGAAAAACAAAGAGCCACATAAAAATATGAGGCATAATAAAAAAGCGCCGGCGCGAAATCAATTGAATTACAAAAGTAATTACAAAAAGCAGAACTAATAAATAAATATTTCCGGTTGCAAAAATCACGCAGGATAAAATTATAATTAAAATTATTTTAAATATTGCAGATAATTTTTTTTGCCGCAAAGAACTGTTCTCCGGCGCTTCATAAGAATTTTCTTTTAAATCAAAAGATTCAGGAAGTTCAATTTTTTGCGAAAGCCAGGCTGTAATAATTCCGGAGAAAATGGAAAAAATCAGCATAATCCATAAAAGACTTAGAGTGCCTTTTCCAAGATACAGACTGCACAAAAAAATCTGGACGACAGCACTGCAGGCTGCGCCCAAAAGAGAGATTCCGTATACAGAAATTATTTTTAAATTCTTTACGCAGTACATTATTAACCCGGAAGAAATAGACTGCGCAAAAGAAATCAGAAAAAACGGAGAAAACAAAATTCCCGAAATAAACGAAGAACAGATTGATTTAATTATGCATAAAATAAAAAATGAAGGAAAATCTAGAAACAGGGCAGAAAGAATTATCGCATTGGAAAAACCTAAACGTAAAAATGGTACGGGCCTTGGGAGCAGAAATTCTATATATGAATAAATAAGCGAAAGAGAAGCAAGAAATGCAATTTTATCTTTTTTATTTTGCAATTCCATCAAGCTCCTCCTTAGTCTTTTTATTCAAAGAAATTTTCTGAACCATTACGTCATTTGGAAGACAGATAATTACTCTTGAATAGCCCATCGCAATACAGGTTTTATTCGGGCATGGAGAATCTATAATTCTTACCTGATTATCTTTTACTTCTATCGTTGTAATTCCAAGCTTTCCCTGAACTTTATAAGTGGAATCTTTATTAAGCGGAAAAATATATTTATCGCCGTTTGCTGTTACAAGTATTTTATCACTGTTTTTTTCTGAGGTTTTAATAATGGAAAAAACTGCAAAAAATAAAATAATCAGCAGAATAATAAAATCAAGAGGTTTAAAATGAAAAGAGGATTTTTTCCCGGTCATACAAGGTCACTTTATAAAGAAAAGCTTAAAGGCAGCAGTTCACCAAGTGTACATATTTTCTGCTCGCCCTTTCCGTTTGCTAAAATTATTTTAAAGTCTTTGTCGCAGAATTCAGAAAGTACCTGGCGGCAAACTCCGCATGGCGAACAGAAGTCTCCAATTTTTACATTTCCGTTTTCGTCTTCTGGACCGCCCATTATTGCAATTGCAGAAAATTCCCTGCAACCTTCGCTTACTGCCTTAAAAATCGCAGTACGTTCTGCGCAGTTACTTGGCCCGTAAGCTGCATTTTCTATATTACAGCCGGTCCAAATTTTTCCGTCTTTTGCAAGTAAAGCAGCTCCAACATGAAAATGTGAATAAGGAGCATAAGATTTTTTTGTCATTTCGACTGCGGTGTTAATTAATTCATCATAATTCATACTAAATATAGTATATGACTTTTCAGATTCCCGCAACTAAGCTATAATTAAGTTTATGGAAAATAGTCTTCAGATTAATCAGGCATTAAATTTAACAGATCAGCTTATTACATGTCTTGACGATGCAGAACGTCAGCTTTCTTCTGCCCGCAACTGGGGTTTTTTGGATGTACTTGGCGGCGGCTTAATTGTAGATTTAATAAAGCATTCAAAGCTTAATAATGCAAAATATTCAATGGAGCGCGTAAATTATTTAATGCAGGAGCTTCAGCGTGTTTTGGGAAACATTGCAATTCCGAATGACTATAGAATGCAGGTAGGCGGTTTTGCTACTTTTGCGGATTTCTTTTTTGATTCCGGTATTGTAGATGTTTACATGACTGCAAAAATTATGAGCAGCTTGAACGAAGTGCGCAGATTAAAAGACCGCTGTTATGATTTAAAAGCAAAGCTTCAGGGAATGAGATATTAATTCTTTGCTTCTGAATTATCGTTTTTAATGCTTTCAATAACTGTATTAATTGAATTTATAAAATCAGACAGTTTTTCCAGGTCTTTGTGAATGGAAATTTTGTAAAAAATTTGAGTTCCGGTTTTCTGCGGAGTTATTAAGCCCATATCCTTTAAAACTTTTAAATGATGAGAAATTGCAGGGCGCGAAAGTCTTGCCGATTCTGCTAAATCAGTAACGTTAATGCCTTTTTCTCCAGCGGCAGCAATGTCAATCAATAATTGCTGTCTGAATTCATCTCCAAGTGCAATAAAAAGAGGGAGAAGAGAGCGCAGAATGTCTCTTGTTTTGTGAAGTTCTTCAATAGTAATCATTTTTTTCTTCTTTTATCTTAAAGTACAGTTTTTATTCTGTCAAATATTCAAATAATTATTTTTTACTTTTTTTTCCAAAATTCAGTTGACGATTATCAGCAATGTTATTATATTTGTCAATATGTTTAAGTGTTTAAGAAATTAAACGAATAAACATATAAACGTTTGAACGTAATAATACTGGAGGCACACATTGAAATTTGCTAAACGTTTTTTTAAAAGGCCGCGTGTGATTATTGCCGCTTGTGTAATAATTACCGGTGTTCTCGGCTTTTTTATTAAGGATCTGGCGATTGATAATTCAATCCGGCAGTTTCTTCCGCAAAAAGATGCTTCATACACACGTCTTTCAGAAACAGAAGATTTGTTTGGAAGCATGATGGTAATTGGTGTAAGTCTGGAAGCCAAAAACGGTTCAATTCTTACTCCTGAATACATTGATGTAATCCGCGAAATTACAGACCGTTCCCTTGAGCTTAGAGAAATTTCTGATGTAGATTCGCTTACTCATATTGATTTTGTCTGCGAAACAGACGGTTCAATTTCTGCAAGTCAGCTTATTCCGGATACTTATACAGGCTCTCAGGAAGATATTGAACAGCTCGAAAGCCGTTTGAATGAATGGGATGCAATGTATAACAGGGTAGTTGTAAATGACAATATGACAGGAACTCAGCTTCAGATTACTCTTGCAGCCTATGATACAGATTACGAA
>JAEEGL015260360.1_pt1 | contig 28286 bp, 23 predicted proteins | sample 9134231 | NCBI WGS metagenome assembly JAEEGL01 (sample SAMN16246548, study PRJNA631951) | gut metagenome | biome: gut microbiome; feature: rumen; material: fiber-attached | host: Bos | place: Iran: Karaj | collected 2018-10
CGTGAATTATCTGAAACCGGGAGATCCTTCAAGCATTGCTGTTACGGCACGTTTTGCCGAGCCTGTTACGGTGGAACATCTTAACGGGATTTTAAGCTCGTTCTGTGAAAGGGCTCCTCTTGTGATGGGGCCTTCCGACAGACTCATAAGAAACATTGCCGTGTGTTCCGGCAGTGGCGGCTTTATCCTTGAAGAGAACCTCGAGGGAATTGACGCGGTGATTGCCGGTGAGGTGCACGAGCAGCATTATCATCTGGCCGTTGAGAAGAACGTAACCGCCTTTGTCTGCGGGCATCATGCTACCGAGATTTGCGGAATAAGGGAACTTGGCCGCATGGTTGGTGAACATTTTAACATCGACTGCGAGTTCATAAATTCCTTCAGTCCGATATAGATTTTTAACCTGACCGCAAGCTTCAGTACGTACCCCAAAAAGAAAGAACTGCAGCGGCGGTCGTCATCAGGCCCCAAAAAACATGACGGGCTATCCGGAGATATAAATGATTGACGTGTCTGTGCTGCGTGAGAACTACGCCAAAAGCGGTCTGTCACGCAAGGATCTGACGGAAAAACCGATAGATCTGTTTGAAACCTGGCTGAAGCAGGCCATTGATTCAGGTATTCCTGATCCTAACGGCATGGTGGTATGCACCGTGGATCCTGAGGGACAGCCTTATTCAAGAATGGTACTTCTTAAGAATTATGATGAGAACAGCCTGATTTTCTTTACCAACTACGGTTCCAGAAAGTCTCAGCATATTGAAAAGAACCCGAAGGTTTCCATTCTGTTCCCATGGTACATGCTTGAACGACAGGTGGCTTTTACCGGTGTTGCCGAAAGACTTTCATATCTTGAAGTGGTAAAGTATTTTACCAGCAGACCAAGGGATTCTCAGATAGGAGCCTGGACTTCTCATCAGAGTTCCAAGATTTCCGCACGTTCAGCTCTTGAAAGCAAGTTCATGGAACTTAAGCAGAAATTCAAAGAAGGCAAGGTTCCTATTCCTACGTTCTGGGGCGGTTACAGGGTGCGTTTTGACAGTGTTGAATTCTGGCAGGGCAGGCCGAGCAGACTTCATGACAGATTCATTTACGAGAAGAATGCCGAAGGCGGCTGGGACATCAGCAGACTTGCGCCGTAGGTATTAATCAGCTGTGTCCGGTTTTAAAACCAGACATTATGTGATAACTGTGGCAGAAGGGATATGCGGACGCATATCCCTTTTTACCGACTTCGGGGTATCGGCGTTTTTTAGCCGTACCCGTTTAGGATATACGGGGGAGTGGATGAATCCCGATTTACCGTTTTTACTGGCGGCGCAGATTGCAGCCTTCTTCATAATGATTTTCATGGGATTTGTTTCCGTGCGTACGGGAATTATCGGTACTGAGGAAACCAAGGGACTCACCAGAATGCTCATGTATGTGATTACACCGTGCGTGATTCTGATGTCGTACCAGACTGAGTACAGTTCAAGCGTCGCGGGCGGACTGGTTCTGGCTTTTCTTGCGGCAGTCCTGGTGCATGTGATTCTCATTGCCGGCGTGAAGCTGGCGGGACGGTTCCTGAAGCTTTCCAATGTGGAACGCGCCAGTATAATCTACACGAACTCCGGAAATCTTACCGTGCCTCTTGTAATGAGCGTGCTGGGAACCAAGGCCGTTATGTACGCAAGTACTTTTCTTGCGGTTCAGACAATTCTTGTCTGGACTCACTGCTTTGCGCTGATTAAGGGAACTTCCGGTTTTTCCTGGAAGAAGATGATGAGCAACGTCAACACGATAGCCATTATTCTCGGAATTATCTGCTTTTTTGCCGAGATCCGCATAACCGGTCCGCTGGAAACTGCGTTTACCGGAATGGGGAAGACCATCGGTCCTCTGGCAATGTTTTCCATCGGCATAATGCTCGGATCCTCCAGGGTGACGGATATTTTCCGCATCAGAAATTTCATGGTATCCGCCATGCGTCTTCTGCTTTTCCCCGTAATTCCGGTTCTGCTTTTCGCTCTCTGGCCCGAGGGGGTACTTTCAGATGACAGCAGACTGGTATTTACCACGGTTCTGCTGGCTACGGCCGCACCTTCAGCGGTAATCGTATCTCAGATGGCCTTAATCACAAATCAGGATTACCGTTCAGCCTCCGGCGTGAACATCATTACGGATTTTCTGTGTATTTTTACCATACCATTCATTATCTGGATTTACATAATCATCAGTGACTGATGATTCGTGAAGCCTTCCGGAGGGACGGTTACTGCCGGGCCCTTCGGGTTTTGGTTTTTGTAAAATAAATGTGAATCCGTTTTTTTCAGGCGTTATTAGTTTCTGTTGCTGACATCTAATTTTTAAAAAACATACGTACGTTTACATCTTAAAAATTCGACAAAGCTCACATTGTTGATTTTCATAGAACGGCTGAAAACCGCATTACAGGCCTGTTTCGACATTATCTGTTCAAAATGTAAAACAGAATAAAAAATAATATGGAATAATATTTATATGTTAACGTGCAAAATAAAATTAAAAATATCCAGATGAATAAAATTCAGTCAGATAATCTGTGATTTTTAACATGAAATAAACATAATAATTTCGTATAGTGAGACATGAACGCAAAAAACGATTATTGGCAGTTTAAATAAATTTTTAAAAGTTTATGATTCTCCTTGTCGGTTTTGATGTGTGTGCAAGATTTTCGAACCGACACATTATGACAAAAAATAATTGCATACCCGGTAAAGGTTTCATTTTTGAAATGCCGAATATCATTTAAGGAAAAGACTAATGAAAAAGAATATTTTATCAGCAATCGTAGGATTAGTTACTTTAGGTCTGGGTTCAGTTGCTTCAGCTGCCGGTATCGAAGAAGGTCAGTTAACAATTTGGGTGAACGGCGATAAGGGTTATGATGGTATCGCAAGAGTAGGTCAGCGTTTTGAAGAATTGACCGGTGTTAAGGTTACCGTGGCTCACCCTGACCAGGTTGAAGTTAAGTTCCAGCAGAATGCTGCTTCAGGTAACGGTCCGGATATTTTCATGTGGGCTCATGACCGTTTCGGTGAATGGGTTCAGGCCGGTCTTTTAACTGAAATTGAACCAACCGAAGATGAACTTAATCGTTTCCAGAAGGTTGCATGGGATGCAATGAAGGTAAACGGCAAGTACTACGGTTACCCAGTATCAATCGAAGCAATCGCCATGATTTGTAATAAGGACATCGTTCCAGAAGCTCCAAAGACCTTTGAAGAACTTGCCGCTCTTGACGACAAGCTCCAGAAGGAAGGCAAGCATGCAATCATGTGGGATTACAACAACGCATACTTTACCTATCCTTTACTTTCCGCCAATGGTGGTTTCGCATTCAGAACCGATGCTAACGGTGTTTATGACGTAACCAAGACCGGTGTTAATAACGAAGGTGCCAAGAAGGGTCTTAACTACCTCGTTAACATGGTTAAGAAGGGCCATATCCCTAAGGGAGCTGACTACGGTATCATGGAATCAAGCTTCGTAGCAGGTAAGGTTGGCTGTATCATCAATGGTGCCTGGGCATGGGGTCAGTACAACAAGGTTAACTACAGCGTTAATCCGTTCCCAACCCTTGACGGTAATCCAGGTAAGCCATTCGTTGGTGTACTCGGTATGACCATCAATCAGGCTTCTCCTAATAAGGACCTTGCTAAGGAATTCCTCCTTAACTATCTCTTAACCGATGCAGGTCTTAAGGAAGTTAATGATGATAAGCCATTAGGTGCCGCAGCTCTGAAGTCTTTCGAAGACAAGCTCGAATCAGATCCAAGAATCGCAGTAACCATGAGCAACGCAAAGATGGGTGACGTAATGCCTAGCGTTCCTGAAATGAACAGATTCTGGAGCTCTCTGCAGACTGCACTTAAGAATGCAACTACCGGTCGTCAGTCTGTTGATGATGCGTTAAAGACTGCTGAAGAACGTATTGTTAAGGAAAAGAAGTAAAAGACGGTGAACGGATAGTTCATATATCCTTAACTTGAATCATCTGTAAATTAATCCGGTTCCTGATGGAACCGGATTTTTTTTGCGTCAGGATAGGAGTTTTCTGTATCTGTGATGATGCGGATGATATTGCCTGAGACAGAATTTATGAATACTGTCAGTAAAGATATTTATGAGATTAAGCAATAAACGGGAATTTTTGTCTGTTTTTGATGATAATCAGTGCGATATTTCTGATAGAATTACGAGTTCTTTATCCTGTCGGGCAGTGATATGCTTTCGAACGGATAAAGATTAAACTTGAATCAGTGGAGAGAAACAGATAGTCGGAATTATCTTCTCCGTAATCTGCTGAAAAGGAGATAGCAGTATATGAAAATCAGACATAACGTTTTGGGTCGCGGATTATTATCGGGTGTAAGCGCCGCAGGCATGTTTTTTCTGGGGGCGTTATCCCCATGGACTGATGCCAGGGCTGATGACGGTTTAACAGTGCTTGCAAGTTTCGGTATTATTGAGGATATCACCAGAAATGTTGCCGGTGACAAGGCTAAAGTAAAGGTTATCGTTCCTGTAGGAAGTGATCCGCATGCTTATAATCTTACCGCTGCCAACATGATTGATATGGAAAAGAGTGATCTTATCATTATCAACGGCCTTTCATTTGAAGGGTATCTCGAAAGGTATCTGACACAGGATAAGTATGCAAAGAAGATTGTTGTGGCATCTGATGGTATAGAGAAGCTTGCCTTTATGGAAGAACATCAATCCGAGCATGACCACGACGCTGACCATGACCATGACGCTGACCATGACCACGATGCCGACCATGACCACGATGCCGACCATGACCACGATGCCGACCATGACCACGATGCCGACCATGACCACGATGCCGATCATGACCACGATGCCGACCATGACCACGATGCTGACCATGACCACGATGCTGACCATGACCACGATGCCGATCATGACCATGATGCTGAACATGAACATAATGATGTTCATGAGTATAGCGCCCACAGACATCATCACCACCATCACGGTGGAACAGACCCTCATGCCTGGCAGAATCCTCTGAACGGAGCTCTTTACGCACAGAACATCGCAGATGCGCTGTGTAAGGCAGATGCCGGAAATTGTCAGTTCTTTAAGAAGAGAGCGGCTGATTATATCAGTGAGCTGAAGTCACTTGACGCAAAGTACCGCAGTGAACTCAGCAGCATTCCGAAGGAAAACAGAGTTATCATTACAACCCATGATGCATTCGGTTATCTGGCCCGTCATTATGATTTGCGTATTCTTTCACCATTCGGTCTCAGTACCGGCTCCGAACCTTCAGCTAAGAGAATAGCCGAATTAAAGGATATTATCAGCAGGGGCGTCGTTAAGGCCGTATTTATGGAAAAGAATGGCAACAACACCATACTTGATCAGCTGGCAGGTGACAGAAAGATAAAGAATGTTGAACTTTATGCCGACACTCTGGCTCCTGAAGGCGAGTGTTCCACTTATGTAGGTATACTTAACCATAATCTGGATGCGATCGTCGGGGCTATTTCAGTCTCCGGCAAATAATACGCTTCAGACGGGAAAAACATAAGGTGTTCTAAAAGAAGGGGATCTTCGGCATGGAAGATCCCCTGTTTATTTATAATTTGATAACATACGATATGTCAGACTGCGGCATGGAGGCAGTAATATGCAGTATATGGGAATTAATGAGAACCGATTCAGATTTCTTGGCATTGCTATGGTACTTGTCGCCGTAGCCGTAGTCTTTCTTGTTGAACAGGTGATTCAGCCGTCATACTGGATAAAAAGTGCCGTTAAGGTTCTTGCCTTTTCAGCCCCGGTAGTCCTGTATTCCTTTCTGAGAGGAATAAGTCTGACGGAAACAATTAATTTAAGGAAAATATCCGGGGCTGCCCCCATTGTTTTCTGCATGCTGCTGTTTTCTGTCGGCGTCGTAGCGCTCTTTTTTATTTTCAGAGACAATCTTGATCTTGACGGTATCAGACAGAATCTCATGAGAAAGGAGAATCTGTCTCCGGAGAACTGTCTTTATGTATTTGCATATATCATTCTCTGCAACTCCTTTCTGGAGGAGGCTTTTTTCAGAGGCTTTGTTTACGGGCTTTTCAGGAGTAAGGTGGCAGGAGCTCTGATTAGTGCGGTTCTTTTCTCTCTTTACCACATAGGCATATTCATTACCTGGTTCAGTCTTCCAATATTTATTCTCTGCGTGGCGGGACTGGCCGTAGTAGGTCTGTTTTTACAGTGGATTTCGGAAAAATATCACAGCATCGCCGCAAGCTACGTTGTACATGCATCGGCAAATCTCTCCATAAACCTTATCGGAGCACTTTTAATTTTCGAAATTATCGGTAAATGATGTCTTCTAAGAGCTTAATGAAGATGATGCATGGCATGACTTCATCGGGAAAGTAGGCAATTGTTGATAATTTAATAAGTTTGATATATTAATTGTGGATAAGTTTTGAGCAATTCAGAATTATTATATAGATCTGCCCAATAAATATCGAAAATGAGGGGGGATTATTATAAAAAACCTGTGAATAATATAAACTGTGTATAAAGTATTGTGAATAAAATATAAAAACATAAAATAAATAACATCTTTACTTAATAACGGAATGGCCGTGATTCTGACATACATGACTTTATTATTTGTGTTTTCTCCGTTCCTGCTTTAATTCTCATCCGCGAATACGGAACGTTCATAAAGGTGACTTATTTGAAGTTTATCCGTATTATCCTTTTCATTTAAAGATTACGAATGCCTGCCGATACCGGCATATGTTAAGATTAAGTGGTTTGTATTACTGACGCCAGTAACTGTCATTATGATTTTTTATATGAGAAGAGATGATTTTGCATAAAAAAAACCGCCGGTTGAGCCGGCGGCAAATCATCAACATTTGAGGAAAAATGAAAAATAAATAACGAACTCAAACATTCTTTTGTCTAGTATGCTCAAGTTGTGACCATTATACATCAGATTTGTAAAAAATGTTAAGATTTTGTGAAAAATTTTTTAAAAAATTATAATTTGTGCGGTTGTAAATAATATTTGTTCTGATAAACTCATATATTACGACAGATGATATACATATTGGCGATAAAGGTTTGATTAATATTTATATTTTTTATTTCGTTCAGGGGTTACCATGACTTTAGTCCAGCTAAAATATGTTTTGGCGGTTGCCAATTACAGATCAATAAATGAGGCTGCCTCTTCCTTGTTTGTTACTCAGCCTACGATTTCCACCGCCATTAAGGAACTTGAGGCGGAAGTAAACATAAAGCTGTTCAACCGCACGAATCACGGTATTGAAATAACAAATGAAGGGCTGGAGTTTCTCGGGTATGCCAGACAGATTCTGGCTCAGACTGATCTTCTGAAGGAGCACTTCAAGAAGAAAAAGAATACCACCGTTAAATTCGTGGTAAGTGCTCAGCACTATTCGTTCGCCGTAAGCTCGTTTATCCGTCTGGTAGAGAAGTTCGGTATGGATAAGTATGACTTCTGTCTGCGCGAAACCAGAACCAGGGATATTATTCAGGACGTTCATAATCTCAGTGCCGACGTTGGCATTATTTACTTTTCCAAAAGCAACAGCCGTCTGCTGAAGCGTCTTTTGAAGGAGCAGGACATCACGTATGTTCCACTGGCAAGACTTACTCCTCATGTATTTATCAGCAGTAACAGCAGTCTCTGTGAAAAGCCGTATGTTACGCTTTCTGATCTGAAGGACATGCCGTTCCTCTCCTTTGAGCAGGGCGGGTACAGTGCAGATTACTTTTCAGAAGAAATCATCAGAAATCCGGAAGGGAGCAGAATGATAAGAGTCAGTGATCGTGCAACGCTGTTTAATCTGCTGACAGGTCTTAACGGCTACACCATCTCATCAGGTGTCATCGAACAGGAGCTTAATCCGGAAATCAAAGCCATTCCGTTAGAAGAGAAGGGGTATATGGATATCGTGATTCTAAAGCACAGGGATATAACCCCGAATCCTCTGACTGATACCTACGTGAATTACCTGAGAGAATCTCTTCCGGAGTCATGTCTTATTACGGAAGATATGGATTATTCCGACGGCTTTTAGTGGTATCGTGTACTGATTTTAGGTATACGGATTAACATGCGCCGATTCTGAACGGAATTTGGGTATAAATTTTTTTTATAGTGAGCTAGTTTTATATATAATTATTCAAATAGCGTACTTTATTATACAATGAACAGCGCTGAGAGAAGGGCAACCTCGGTGTTTCCATCTCTCTGACAATGAATATACAATAAAACATAAAGAATATTTAAATAATACGATAATAAAATAATAAAGGTGTTTTTATGCATGTCGCTCAAATTTTTAAGCAGAAAAAACCAGTTGTTTCCTTCGAGATTTTCCCTCCAAAAAGGGATGAAGCCATAAAGAATATTGACGGAACTCTTGAAGTACTCACTGAGCTTAAACCTGATTTCATTTCAGTAACCTTTGGAGCCGGTGGTTCTCTGACCAATTCCAAAACCGTTGAAATTGCGGGCAAGATTAAGAGAAACTACGGAATTGAGGCTGTTGCCCATCTGACCTGTCTCAATTATTCCAAGGCCGAAATCATTGAGATGGTTAATAATCTCAAGGCTAATGATATTGAAAACATACTTGCTTTAAGAGGGGATCATAATCCTAATCTTGAACCGAAGAATGATTTCAAACATGCGTCAGATCTTATTGAGTTCGTGAAGCAGAACAGTGACCTCGGCATCAGTGCAGCCTGTTATCCTGAAGGTCATCCTGAATCGGCCAACCTCAGTGAGGACGTGCTTAATCTGAAGCACAAGGTGGATGTCGGTGCAGAGCATCTGGTATCCCAGTTATTTTTTGATAATAATATTTTTTACAGATTTACTGAACTCTGTAAGGTTGCAGGCATCAATGTTCCTATCGAAGCGGGTATTATGCCGGTAATCAATAAGGCTCAGATTGAAAGAATGGTGAGCCTTTGCGGGGCTTCTCTTCCTGATAACCTGAAGAGAATTCTCGACAAGTATGCAGACAATAAGGAGGCTCTGTTTGATGCCGGAATCGCATATGCTACCAGTCAGATAATTGATCTTCTGGCTGCGGGCGTTGACGGTATCCACATTTACACCATGAACAACCCTAGGGTTGCAATGAAGATTTGTGAGAGCATAAAGAACGTAATCAGCAGATAGAACGGCGATGTCCGACGGCAGTATGTAAAACATGACAATAATAAGAGCGTCTGCCCGGAAATTTTCTGCATAAATACGGTAACTTAATTTTCGATTCAAAAAGTAATTTGTTTTGAGCGATTTGCCCCGGAAGGACCTCCATCCGGGGATTTTTTTTGTTTTGCGGTTCCATAAACAGAGTCTCTAAGTTATTCATGCAAATAAGATTGGTGTTTTATACAATTTCTTAACCTTTGGGAATTAAATATCCATTAAACCTATCATTTGGGGCATAAGTGTCTGTTTTATTCCATTTCTCCTTTTTAGAATATATAATGGATCTGTGTCAGAGCCCCGTATTTTAACGTGTTTAGGCGTTTCCCTTTTTTGGAACGTACGGGGGATATTTTGGGAATTGGATAACGGTTATGAGATTATTTGTTGTCAGCGGCCGAAGCGGAGCCGGTAAGTCTATAGCTCTTGGTGTGTTGGAGGATCTGGGATTCTACTGCGTTGATAATCTGCCCATGTCCTTTTTGCCGGAACTGGTAAAACTCAGCAGCAGGGAATATTCATCAGTTGCCGTCAGCATAGACATCAGAAACTTTACCAACGATACCGTTGATTACACCGGATTTATCGATTCCGTAAAAAACGATCCAAACAATGAAGTGATAAGTATATTTCTGGATGCCGATGATCAGATCCTAATCAAGCGTTATGAGGAAACCAGAAGACTTCATCCTCTGTCAAAGGGACAGCAGAAGCTTTCTCTCGGTGAGGCCATCGTGAAGGAGCATGAGATTCTTGACCCGATAGCAGAGCTTGCCGACGCCCGCATTGATACTTCCAATCTCAGCATTCACGATCTGACTCAGCACATAACCTCACTGGTGCCCGGAAAGAAGGAAAAAACCCTGACCATGATTTTTGAGTCCTTCGGTTTCAAGAACGGTATAGCCAAGGATGCGGATTTTGTGTTTGACAGCAGATTTCTGCCAAACCCTCACTGGGTTGCCAAACTGAGACCGCTCACCGGCCTTGATCAGGAAGTGATTGATTTCTTTGCCGACTATCCGGAAGTTCAGCTGTACATCCAGAACATAGACAGTCTTCTGAATCAGTGGCTGCCTTTCTTTGAACGTTCAAACAGGAGTTATCTTACCGTGGCAATAGGCTGTACCGGCGGACAGCACCGCAGTGTGTACATTGCTGAAACCCTGGCTAAGTACTTCCAAAAGAGAAAGAAGGAAGTTGTGGTAAAGCATCTGTCCCTTAAAAAGACCAGACGCATGTAATTCACGCGTTTTCTTATTTTCAGCGTGAAATCTTTCGGAGTCGGTCTGTACGTTCAGCAAATTCATTCCTTTCATTTCCGTTGACGGTGCCGGTAAGGCCTTTTACAGTGTTTTGACTGGAGTGATGCCGGTGTTTCAGTGTCTGTAACGGTGAAAATCAAGCCGTTTGCGCCAATGTTTTCTCTTATTGATTAATTAGCTAAGTTCCATCTGTCCGCATGGTTTTTTTGCCGTCTTTAATATCCATTCCCATAATGCCTTTTTGTTCAAATTAGAGTATAATTCACTTGGTTTTATATTTTGTGTATTCCTTTTAAAGGAATGATTTTTGAGTAAGTTTGTTTTTAAGAAAAACAATATTGATTTGTGGTCTTTTTAAATGCTAGATTCAAAATATCTTCGCGGCGAGATTGAATATGCCGCAGCTCGCCTGGCAACCCGTAATTTTAAGCTTGATGTCGAAAAGTTAAACGCTCTGGAAGAACAGCGTCGTGAACTTCAGATTAAAACTCAGGATCTTCAGGCTCAGCGTAACAGCCTCTCCAAGTCCATTGGCGTGGCCATGAAAAATGGTGAAGATGTTTCTGCCATTAAAGAACAGGTTAAACAGATCGGTGATGAGCTTACGGAAGTTAAGGCTAAGCAGGATGCCGTTCTCGCTGAAATCAACACTTATGCACTTACCGTTCCAAACATTCCGGATGATTCAGTTCCTGTAGGAAAGGATGAAACTGAAAATGTAGTTGTTCGCGTGGTTGGTACCCCAAGAGAATTTGATTTCGAACCAAAGGATCACGTTGCACTTGGTGAAAACCTTGCTCAGCTTGATTTTGATAATGCACGTAAGATTTCAGGTGCCCGTTTTGCCCTTATGCGCGGTCCGATTGCAAGACTGCACAGAGCACTGGCTCAGTTCATGCTTGATCTTCATACCGAAAAGCACGGTTATTCAGAATGCTACGTTCCTTATCTCGTAAATCACGATTCACTCTACGGTACCGGTCAGCTGCCTAAGTTTGCGGAAGACCTTTTCCATACTTCACTTGACGGAAATGCCGACGGAGACAACGTAAACCGTAAGTTCTGTCTGATTCCTACCGCTGAAGTACCTTTAACCAACATAGTCCGTGATACCATTCTCGATGTTAAGGATTTACCTTTAAAGATTACCGCACATACTCCTTGTTTCAGATCTGAAGCAGGTTCAGCCGGACGCGATACCCGCGGTCTTATCAGAATGCATCAGTTTGATAAGGTGGAAATGGTTCAGGTTGTTCATCCTGATCACTCATGGGAAGCTCTTGAACAGCTTACATCAGATGCTGAAGACGTACTTAAGGAGTTAAAGCTTCCTTACCGCGTGCTGGCTCTGTCCACCGGTGACATGGGCTTCAGCTCTGCCAAGACCTATGACCTCGAAGTTTGGATTCCTGCTCAGGGCTGCTACAGAGAAATTTCTTCATGCTCTAACTGTACCGACTTCCAGGCAAGAAGAATGCAGGCCCGTTTCCGTGATACCGATGGTAAGACCAGACTTGTTCACACTCTGAACGGTTCCGGTCTTGCAGTAGGCCGCTGCCTTGTAGCCGTTATGGAAAACTATCAGCAGGCTGACGGTTCAATCGTTGTACCTGAAGTTCTCAGAAAGTACATGAACGGTCTTGAAGTAATTAAGGCTGAGTAATCCGGCCCCGGATTTCCCCGGAAGTCCTGATTCAGTTAAATAAGAAAAATGATCCCGTGATATCAGATGATGGTGTCACGGGATTTCTTTTGCCCGGATAAATACCGCATCAGTAGAACAGACCTGAAGCAGCGTCTTTATCACACGCATTACGCCGGAAAAGAAAAATCCCGTAATGCAGCAGTAAGTCTCATGTAGAGTCACTGAGCGGTACGGGATTTATGGAGTTATGAAAGTCCTTTTAAGTCCTGTTACATTACTCTGTCGCCAGGCTTAACGCCACTGTCTGCACTCAGCAGGAAGATGTCGCTGTCACCTGAACCTGCACTCAGAATCATGCCTTCGGAAACTCCGAACTTCATCTTGCGTGGAGCAAGGTTGTATACAACGATTACGAAGCGGCCGACAAGTTCTTCAGGATTCTGGTAGGCAGATTTGATGCCTGAGAAAATCTGACGCTTTTCACCGTTACCGAGGTCAAGCTCGAAGCGGAGAAGCTTCTTTGATTCAGGAACCGCTTCACAGGCAAGAACCTTTGCGGCACGCATGTCAACCTTGGCAAATTCATCAATGGTGATTTCGGCAGGAGCTTCACCGCTGTCCTTTTTGGCCGGCTTCTTTTCAGCCTTTGGAGCAGGAGCCTGTTCAGCCTTGATATCTTCCTTTGAGTCTTCAATCATCTGGGCTACGGTCTTACTGTCGATTCTGTTGAACAGAGCCTTGAAAGGCTTGATTTCAGAACCAGTAAGAGGAGTGTCAATGCTGTCCCATGACAGATCCGTTGCCAGGAAGTCTGCACTTTTTGCAGTTAATTCAGGAAGAATAGGTGACAGGTAGGTGATAAGGATTCTGTACATGTTGAGAGACATGGTACATACGTCCTGAAGTTCCTGCTGTTTGCTTTCGTCCTTGGCAATAACCCATGGCGCCTTGTCGTCAACATATTTGTTGGCAAGATCCGCAAGAGACATGATTTCGCGGATGGCATGGCTGTATTCCCTGTTAAGGTAATCGCTGGCGATTGTTTCCTTAACGGCGGTGAACTTGGCAAGAAGTTCCGGATCAGCAATGCTGTCACCGAGTCTGCCACCGAATTTCTTGGTTATGAAGCCTGCGGTTCTTGAGGCCAGGTTTACAATCTTGTTTACGATGTCTGAGTTAACCTTGGCAACGAAGTCTTCAAGGTTAAAGTCCAGATCGTCAATCTTACCGTTCATCTTTGAGGCATAGTAGTATCTCAGACATTCCGCATTGAAATGCTTGAGGTAGGTTGAGGCCTTGATGAAGGTTCCCTTTGACTTACTCATCTTTGCGCCGTTTACGGTTACGTATCCGTGTACAAAGATCTTGCTAGGTGACTTGTAGCCGCAGCCTTCGAGGGTTGCCGGCCAGAACAGTGAGTGGAAGTAAAGGATGTCCTTACCGATGAAATGAACGATTTCAGTATCGTTATTCTTGTTAATGACGTCATATACGTCAATGCCCTGTTTGTCGAGAAGGTTCTTCAGGGAGGCCAGATATCCTACAGGAGCGTCAAGCCATACATAGAAATACTTATCATCGGTTCCCGGAATCTTAAAGCCGAAGTATGGTGCGTCACGGCTGATGTCCCACTGCTGAAGTCCCTGTTCAAACCATTCCTGAAGCTTGTTGCTCATTTCAGACTGAAGGGCACCGCTCTTTGTCCAGGTCTTGAGGAATTCCTCGAACTGCGGGAGATCAAAGAAGAAGTGTTCTGAGTCCTTGAGAACAGGCTTTGCACCTGAAATTGCCGAATAGGCATCCTTCAGTTCGGTTGGAGAGTAGGTGGCACCGCATACTTCGCAGTTGTCGCCGTACTGATCAGCTGCACCGCACTTAGGGCAGGTTCCCTTTACGAATCTGTCAGGAAGGAACATGTTCTTTTCCGGATCGAAGAGCTGAGAGATTGTACGGCTCTTGATGTAGCCGTTTTCCTTCAGCTTGTTGAACATGCAGGTACAGATTTCCTGATTTTCCGGAGAATTTGTACGATAGTAGTTGTCATAGGTGATGTTGAATCCGGCAAAGTCTGCACGGTGTTCCTTTTCTACCTCGGCAATCATTTCTTCCGGGGTCTTGCCAAGCTTCTGAGCCTTGAGCATTATAGGACTTCCGTGCTGGTCATCGGCACATACAAAATATACCTTACGGCCGAGCATGCGCTGGAAACGCACATAAATGTCAGCCTGAATGTGTTCAAGAATATGTCCTAAATGAATGGAGCCGTTGGCGTACGGTAGGGCACATGTTACGAATAGTGGTTTTGCTGTAGAAGTCATGAATGAATAACCCCGAAAAAACTAAATTATTAACAAACGTGCGTATTCTATCACATTTTTAGTTTTATCTTAACCATAAAAAGGGGCTAAAAACGAGTAATTCATCCCAGTCCGTACGGTGACGGCAGAGGTGGTTTATCAACCGGTATTTCACGATTCCTGAAATAAGGAAAACGGCATCTCAAATGCCGTTTTCCAAGAGTTGAGTTTTGCTACGGAACGTTACACAGTACCGTTAGCAGGGCAGAATACGTTATTTGATGAGGTTTTCCGCCACGAAGTCCCAGTCCACATAGTCGAAGAACTCGAGTACATAGTCCTTGCGACGGTTCTGGTAGTCCAGGTAGTAGGCATGCTCCCATACGTCAATGCAGAGCAGCACGCACATGCCGTCAGTAAGAGGAGTTGCAGCATTACTGGTGTTTACAATGGACAGCTTGCGGCTTACCGGATTCTGTACCAGCCAGGTCCAGCCTGAACCGAAATTGCTGATGGCGCTTTTTGAGAACTGTTCCTTAAAGCTGGCCATGGAACCGAAATTGTCATTGATGGCATCTGCCAGTACCTGTGGAACAGGCACTGCTCTGCTTTTCGGACACAGACCGTTAAAGTAGAATTCATGATTAAATGCCTGGGCAGCGTTGTTGAAGATCGGGCCTATGGACGTCTGAACAATTTCCTTGAGTGACTTGTCCGCAAAATCAGTATCCTGAATCAGGGTGTTTGCGGTGTTGATGTAGTTCTGGAAATGCTTGTTGTAGTGAAAATCCATGGTCCTTGCGGAAATGAACGGCTCAAGTTCATCCATTTCATATTTAAGCTTAGGTAAAAAAAGACTCATGATAACTCCTTATTATTTGCGATTAGTTATGCCTGAGCGGAATCATGCGTGTACTGTCATTTCACTGCCGTTGCGGATTCCTGCTTTTAAGGGAGATTTGAAACCTCTTAATTTGATTATATGTTATCTGGGTTTTTTTAACCCGTTCTAAATTTTATTTATTTTAAAATTGAGAATCAGTCATTCAATATATTCGGGATAATGAATAATAAACAACATTATGATGTAAATCATATGTTATCTGACAGCCGTAGCTGAAGTTATTAGGATAGGAAGGCCGTTAATATTGCCAAATTTCATGTCCATTATTCGGAATTGTACGGCATCAGAGGAAACAATATATGCCTGAATTCATGTTTTTTTGCGGATACAGTCCCATTATTCCGTAAAATCAGCTTGTTTTTAAGCATCGGTCACGGCTTTATTATAAAATCATGAATACAGACAATATCGGATTTTGGATAAGGACTGCTTTTTGTGAGTGGAATTTTTTCTCCCGTGGTCCCGTCTCCGTCTAATTCAAATTAGGATACTGATAATGAACTACATAAAATCTTTCTTTCTCAGGGTATGGTTTCCGCATACCAGAATTCTCTGGGCGCTGCTGTTTCTCGGTTTTATTTTTTATGAAGTATGCGGCCTTTATTTCCAGTACTGGCTGAAGCTTAATCCGTGCATAGAATGTGTCTATGAAAGAGCCTGCTTCATGTTTTTCGGGGTGGCCGCACTTATCGGCGTGACGGCTCCGAAGCATCTTATCATAAGACTTGCAGCTTCCCTGGTATGGCTGGTTTCATCGGTATGGGGACTTATCATAGCCATCGAGCACAGAGGTTATGAAATTGATTATCAGAAATCACTGCAGGATCCGTTCGCCTCTTTCAGCACCTGCGGTTTCCAGGCGAATTTCCCGTCATACATGAAGCTTGATGAATGGCTTCCGTTAGTGTTTGCGCCTACAGGGGTGTGCGGTGACGCTGCATGGGACTTTGCAGGACTTACCATGGTCCAGTGGATTATCGTTATTTTTGTCTGCAATGCCGTGGTTGCCGGTCTGGTAACTCTGCTGTCATTCATTCCTTTCGGAACCTATCTTGGATTGAGAAACAGAAAAGGATAATTGCGCAAAAATTAAAGGAGACTTCCCACATTTATAAACCGGAAGAGAACATGCAGTGATTCTCTTCCGGTTTTCATTTTCAGATGATTTTTTCGGAGAATTACCTGAAAAAAGAGGTTCTCAGGCGGATATTCATCAATATTGTGACCTCGGTTTTAAAAGAATTATTCTTTTATGCAGATTGCCTCATGGAAAAAGGTGTCTGTCTTATAATCAGACATGGACGTCGTTTTTATCTAACATCAGGAGGATATCTATATGGATAATAACAATGGCAATAATCCAAACACCCAGTCGGATGCTCAGTTCTCCAGTGCATCACCGGCATACGAGACAGTAACGGTAGATAAGCTTACCTACATTCTGCTGGCATTTTTCCTTGGTGCATTCGGTGCACACAAGTTCTACGCCGGCCAGGTTAAAGAAGGCATTATTTATCTTCTGATGCTGCTCTTCTCATTCCTGGTTATTCCGGGAATTGTGGTTACCATTCTTGCCATCTATGAACTTATTGTTGCCATGATGGTTAATGACAACGGTGACGGCAAAATTACCCTGAAGAAGGGCTTTGTTCTGACCAAGCCTAACTAATGGATATGGGAGAGACGGTTTTTCTCACAGTCTCTGTCTCATAAAAACAGAATGCGGTGTACCGGAATTTTCCGAACACCGCATTTTTTATGATCTGTCTGGCCGGGGCATGACGGCAGTCCGCTTCTGACAGCCACTGTTTCCGTTATGATTCAGCTGAATGCTATTTAAGCAGAGAAGGGAGGGTGCTGAAGAAAAGTCTCAGATCCTCAGTTTCCCTGCGGATGTACTCTGACTGTTCCGGCGGAGTTTTCTTGAGGAACAGACTGTTGCAGGTGTACTGATGCGGCAGACTCACGTTTATGTCGCACTGAAACTCGTGAATGAAGAACGGAATGGATATGTGTCCGTAATCCCTGTTGACCGGCATGCCGGCGTCAACCGTGAGACTTTCCGGCCACGGCGCAAATTTAGGATTCGGATAGGTATCAAAGGTCCAGAAACCGAGATTTGAAAATAACCCGTATTTGGTGAGCATCAGCGGAACTTCCCCGTTTACGAGCGGAAGGTGCAGGGTCTTCAGATACAGATTAAAATCCCTGCCGCCGACAATCGGAATGAATTCGTCAAACTTGCCTGATTCCTTTATGAAGAGGTGCAGATTGTGTTCCCTGATGTAAGGAAGAAGTTTTTTCTCAAAAAGCCAGAATCCGTCAGTAAGTCTGTTTATGCAGACTATCTCATACTCACTGGCCCCGTTCCAGCGGGCATCAAGAACCTCGGCATTAACCAATGGTTTCAGGGCTTCCCTCAGCTTTGAGAGATCCTCGTGCTCCCAGCCGGGGACGGGAAGCATCTCGTTGAGTCTGTTGTTGCAGCACAGGTAATAGCTGTCAATCAGTGTCTGTGCCTGACGCGGAAGATATCTTACCTCGGCCGCAGACAGACAGATGTCATAGAGTCTGCAGAGTAGAAAAGCCGCAAGATAAGAGCCCCATGACGGAAACATCTTGATTATTCTGTCTCCGCAGGTTTTGAGGAGGTCATCGTTTTCCTGCTGGTTAATGATGCCGATGCTGAATGCGCAGTCAACAAGATCCAGCTGCTTTATGAGATTGCTGGCCACTATTCCTGTGTCTGCGGCTATTTCCAGTATGGAGGCAAACTTGTCGCAGAAGGTGTTCATCCAGTTCAGACGTCTTTCATCGCAGATAATCTTGGAAACCGAATACTTCATGGCAAGATGCGGATCGTGACCGCATTCTTCATAGTAATCCGCCAGATTCGGGTTGATCTCGATTTCGTCAATGAAATTTTCCATTGCGGATGAGTCATTTTTAAGACTGAGGCGGGAAATTGCGTTCGGATGGCTTTTATTGTAGTTGTAGAAGAATTTGAATGCACCGATTTTCCAGGCGTTGGTGTCTCTCATGGAAATGAGATAGTTTTTCAGAGAGGAGTAATTGCTTACCTTATCCTGTCTCAGCAGTCGTTCGGTGTACGCCAGAACTTCGGACTGACAGGTCTGAGTGGCCCAATAGAGTTCCGGAGCAGAAAATGGAACAAAATGCGGTTCGTTAAGATGATTTATGAATCTCAGATTAAGGTAAGGATTAAAGCTCATTGATTTTCGGTTTTCTCCTGACAAAAAAACTGGAGCGGTTTATCATTCCGGCTGTCATTCATATCCGCCTTTCGGTATTTTAGCAAAAAAAACATCACTACATTGTTTTTTAATGTAGCGGGCGTGATCCTGCGATAAACTTTTGTCTGGAGGAAATGAGAGTTTTTTCCGAACAAATATGTTGGGACGGCGACTTTATCTGTTTCCGGTAAGCTTATAAACCAGCGGAATGTTTACCTGAAGATTAAGTCCCCGGATGCCTGTATCAAATCCCGTGAGTTTTTCTCCAAGCTCCTCCATGGCCCGGTCAAGTACTTTAGAGCCCGTGCCTTTTATGATTACCGTTTTTGTTACCTGCCCCTGACTGTTTATGGTAACCCTGAGTATTCCTCTGCCTTCAATTCCTCTTCTTCTGGCCTGATACGGATACGAATGAAGCTCTCTTGCTCTGGCAAGAAGTGCTCCGTAGGCTTTTTGATAGTTCTCTGAATCGGCTGCTCCACTGTGAGAATCCTGTCCGTCATGCTCCACTCCGGACGAAGCGGTTTGGGTTCCTGAACCGTCTGTCCGTGCAGCCGCCGCCCCGTTCGATAGAGATGAATTATTTATTGCGGCAGTGGCGGTATTTTCTCCTGTTTGCGTCCGAGGGTGCTTTTCCCGCTTATGATTCGATGTCTTTTCAGACTTTGTGGTGATGTCTGTCTTCCCCGTGATCGTGGAATGAGGCTTCGGTAATCGGTCTGCATTATTTTTTACTGAGACCGCGCTCTTGGTTCCTTTATCAGTAATCACGGGAACGTCTGATTCCCTGGATTTATCTGTGTCAGCCCTGTTCACGGCAGTATTTTCCGCTTCCCTGTCCGAATTCTGGAGTGATTCGGCTGAAGCTGAATCAGACGTTTCAGATTCCGGAGCTTCGGAAATCTTTTTTTCAGGTAAAACGTCCGGACTGCCGGAGGCCGTGCCCGGTGCCGCGATAATCCCGGTTACGGTAATTCCCGTCATTTCACCGCCGCCTGACGCTCCCTTACGTGTTTCCTCTCCGACAAAAAGATACAGCACGAGCAGCAGTATGAATACTGTTCCCGCAGATGCTGTGAGCGTTGCGTACTGTCCGGTTCTGTCCGTCATCTTTGCTGTTCTTTATCCGGGGTTACTGTGGTGATTACTATTCTGCCGTTGCGGTGGGTTTTGGCAAGATCGATGATTTTAAGCACCTTTTCAAAAGGAGTTGTCTTATTTGTATAAAGGTTAATTTCCTTTTCCGGACTGGAGATTATAGCCTCTTCCAGTTCCTCGAGAGACACGGGGCTGTTATCGAGCATAAGTTCCCCGTTTTCATCAAACCCCGTCATCAGATACCTGCCGTCGGTGATTGAGGCCGAATGCTCCGAAGCTGGCAGTTCTGCCCTGATTCCCGTGGTGATGAAGCTTGTAGTCAGCACAAAGAAAATAATGAGCATGAAGATGACATCGATTAACGGAGTTAAATCAATGGAAATGTCTTCACTGTCAGAATTATTCATGAAATCAATCATTCCGGCTGTTTCCCTCTATGTGTTACTGCATCAGCAGGATTAGTCGTCCGTTCCGCTGAAGCTGAGTTTCTGGAGTATATCCGTCTGGCGGGTTCTCAGAGCGGGATCTGATAACAGTTCATCCGTGTGAAAGCTTATTCTTCCAAGGATCATTCCGTTAACTGATCTTAGCCACAGATTCAGCAGGTGATAGACAATAAGTGCCGGAATGGCAATAACCAGGCCCATTACCGTGGTAATGAGGGCTTCGGATATTCCTTTGGAAAGAAGTCCGGCATCAACGCCGGTGCTCTGCGCCAGTGCCTGAAAGACGTCCAGCATGCCGAGAACCGTTCCCAGAAGACCGCATAGCGGGGATATTACGGAAATAACCTTAAGACAGGTAAGGACTCCGAAAAGCTTTCTGAGTCTGACATTGAAAAGAAACCCCGTTTCCTGACGGATATTTTCCGCAGTGATTTCCTTTCGGCTGAGGAGGCGTTTCAGGGTCAGCAGTGTTATGTGGCAGAACTCGTTGGATCTGACGAGCCTTTCGGCATCATCAGGAATCTTCCGCAGATTCCTGATGAATTTTCTGAAGTGCATTAGGGAATAGAAAATGTAGCTTGCGCCGTAAATAGACAGAAAGCAGGCTGCCACGGCGAGTATTATCAGCAGAATCCCGACGGGACCTGTAAGGTTGTATATGTCACTGAACATGGATGTTACGGATTTTTCCTGATATTTGCCTGATGTGAAACAATATATTCATTATTATACATCATCTGTTTTCAGGGAATGTCTGCAGGATGGTGATTTTGTTAATTACGGGCTGAAGGCCGGCTCCGTGCACCTTACGAATCATGAAAAAAAAGATACCGTGATGAGAGCATCACGGTATCCGGTTGTTGCAGTTAACGGATCAGCCGGCATGTGCGGCCAATCTGTTGTACTTTACTTGGTGCAGACCTGCTGAACTTCACTGAGCCAGCCGAGGTCGATGAAGATGTCAGTCATGGCCGGAAGAACGAACCAGGTGCAGACGAAGCCGACAACGGAGAGCACGATGGTGTATGGAATGGCCATAAGGAACATTCTGCCGTATGACAGTCTGACAAGAGGAGCAATGGCAGAGGTCAGCAGGAAGAGGAATGCCGCCTGACCGTTAGGTGTTGCAACTGAAGGCAGATTGGTACCTGAGTTAATGGCAATTGCCAGCATGTCAAACTGCTCTCTGTCAAGGTTACAGCTCTGAAGGGCATTGTTAATCTGGGAAATGTATACGGATGCCACAAACACGTTGTCGGAAACCGCAGACAGAATACCGTTGGCAACGTAGAACAGCGGAAGCTGGGCTGCCTTGTCCACGGAAAGAACCCACTTGATGATCGGGTCGAACAGACCGAGATGGTCGATTACGGCAACTACAGCCAGGAACACGCAGAGCAGGGAGGTGAACGGCAAGCTTTCGGTAAAGGCCTTGCCGATTTCTGATTCACTGTTCACGCCGGTGGCGGTGGTGGCCAGAATGATCACGGTAAGACCGATTATGCCTACGGCAGCCAGATGGAACGCAAGTCCAACGATGAGCCAGAGAGCTACAATGGCCTGACAGACAAGGGATACCTTGGTGCGCATGGTGAGCCCGTTCAGGTTCTTGAGATAGTTCTGTTCAAGAATCTTATATACCTTTTCAGGGAGTGGCTGACCGAAACCGATGATTTTGAACTTTTCAACGAAGATACAGGTAAGAATGCCCGCAATGAATACCGGTACTGAAATAGGACTTACGCGGAGGGCAAATTCAGTGAAATGCCATCCGGCGGTGTCACCGATAATCAGATTCTGAGGTTCACCCACTATGGTGAAAATTCCGCCTAAAGCGGTACCTACGGCTGAGTGCATCAGGAGTGAACGCAGGAAGGATCTGAAGTTGTCCAGATCAACGCGGTCTTCGGCAGAAATCCCGGAGTTATCGCTCATCTGGGTTTTGGCGCCTGCGACAGCTCTGTGATAGATTCCGTAGAAGCCTGTGCATACGGTGATGATTACGGCAAGAACCGTAAGGGCGTCAAGGAATGCAGAAAGGAAGCTTGCAAGCACGCAGAAGATTACCGAAAGGAGAATCTTTGATCTTACCCTGAGAAGGATTTTGGTAAAGATGCTTACCAGAAGCTCTCTGATGAAGTGGATGCCCGCAACCATGAACATCAGCAGAAGGATTACTTCCAGGTTGTGGTAGATTTCTGCCTTTACTTCATGGGCAGAGGTCATGCCGATGGCAACGGCTTCAATTGCCAGGAGACCGCCCGGAAGAAGCGGATAGCACTTGAGTGCCATGGCCAGCGTTAAAATGAATTCGGCAACAAGGCACCATCCTGATATTACAGGTGAACACATGTATATAAAAGGATTGGCGATAAGGAATAATATGATGATGCGTTTATACCATGAAGGGGCGTCGCCCAGAAAGTTTGTTCTGAGTGCATCAATCACGGCTCCGAATGTCGACTGATTTGCCGGGGTGACTGTATTCATATGAAACAAATCCTCAAACTCTAAAAAACCAAAAAAACGAAAAATTGATAATCCGAGCATATTATACATATTTTTGTGAGGCGGGTTAAAAGATTGTAAAAAAATAAAAAAGATTGTCTGAAATTACTGAGGTAAGAAAAAATTGTACGGATTTGAGCCGGATGTTCGGCAAGTGAACAAAAGTTCCGTTTTTTTCGTATAGCCATTTAAAATCTAAAGTGATAAAATGCACACGTTTTTTTTGTTTCGGCTGATTTGATGTTGTTTCCGGCCGATAATTGTTTTTTGTAAATCAATCGGTATTGTGTGTATGAGTTTATTTTCCTTCAGTGAAATCTCGATCATCACCATTATGATTGCTTTATCCTCAGTAATTGGTATAGCGCTGGGTGCAGTAAAGTATAAAGGTGTGGGTCTGGGTATCGGCGGCGTTCTGTTCGGCGGTATTTTTATGGGATGGCTTGCTCAGAAGATGGGGTGGATTCCGGAGTTTTCCAAAGATTCTTTTGATGTTCTTGCCGCCGGCGGTGTTGATGTTGTCAAGACCGCAAAGTCAGTAAACGAAGTTCAGTGCTTCAAGCACATTCTTCATTATGTTCAGGAATTCGGTCTGATCCTGTTCGTTTATACCATCGGTATTCAGGTAGGCCCGGGATTTTTCGCCAGCCTTAAGGGTTCAGGCGTTAAGCTTATCGGTTATGCGATTGCCATCGTATTCATCGGCGCTTCAATCGCCCTCAGCTTCAACGTGTTCTTCGGTCTGAATCTTGATTCAACTGTTGGTATCTACGCAGGTGCCGTAACCAATACTCCTGCTCTCGGTGCAGGTCAGGCAATGATTGGTGACCTTGTTCACGGTCTTAAGGAACAGGGACTCAGTGTTCCTGAAGGCTTTGACGTTAAGAACGTTGCTTCTGCTTATGCCGTTGCATATCCGTTCGGTATTTGCGGTATTCTTCTGACCATGCTCCTCATCAGATTCTTCTTCAGAGTAAACATCAACGCTGAAGGTGAAAAATATGAGCTTCAGAAGAAGAGCAACAGAAAGGATCTGAACACTCAGAACGTTTCCGTAAACAATTCAGAACTGTTCGGTCACAAGATTTCTGAAATTTCAGTTCTCCAGAACGGAAAGGTCGGCTGTTCACGTCTCAAGAGAGGCAACATCCTCATGGTTCCTAAGTCTGATACCGTCGTATATGCAGGTGACATTCTTCACCTCATCGGTGAAAAGGACGAGGATCTGAATGAGGCATGCAGTTTCATCGGTGAAACCGTACAGGTTTCATTAACCACCAAGGGTACCGATCTTTCAGTACGCAAGGTTGTTGTTACCAATGAAAAGATTCTCGGTAAGAGTCTTGACGCACTTGAAATCAAGTCTAAGTTTGACGTTGCTGTTTCACGTTTAATCCGTACCGGTATGGAATTCATTCCTCACAGCGGTACCGTGCTTCACTTCGGTGACCAGTTGAACATCGTTGGTCGCAAGGAATCAATCGATGCTGTTGCCAATGTAGTAGGTGACAGTGCCGTAGCCATGCAGAAGGTTCATATGATGCCTGTATTCGTAGGTCTCGTTTTAGGTATGTTCCTCGGCTGTCTGGCAATTCCTGTTCCTGGTCTTCCTGCCGCACTTAAGTTAGGTCTTGCAGGTGGTCCGCTGGTTGTTGCAATTCTTCTTTCCCGCTACGGTCATGTTATTACCATGGGTAAGATGCACTGGTTCATGCCTGCTTCAGGTAACAGTGCCTTAAGAGAAATCGGTATTGTGCTCTTCCTTGCAATCGTAGGTTTCAACTCAGGTGCCAACGGTTTCGTTGATACCCTTATTGGCGGTGACGGTCTCAAGTGGATGGGTTACGGTGTGTTCGTAACATTTATTCCTATCTTCATCTGCGGTATTCTGGCATATAAGTTCTCCAAGATTAACTATCTGTCAGTATGCGGTGCGATGGCAGGTTCCATGACAGATCCTCCGGCTCTCGCTTTTGCAAACGGTATGTACAAGAACTCAGAAGCAAGTTCTTTAGGTTATGCAACCGTATATCCGTTTACAATGTTCCTGCGTATTCTCACTCCACAGCTGATGATCGTGATTGCATACGCACTTATGTCTAAGTAATATTTCTTAGACTGCAGAATAAGGACGGCAGAGGTTATCCCCCTGCCGTTTTTTATATGCGGCAGTTAAAGAGGATTAAGTTAACATGTCCTTTTCACCTGCACCAATGTTACCGGTTCGGAAGGTTTAAATGAGTAAGACAGAGAAAGACGGTGAAGTATTGTGGTTTTCATCTCTTGTAAAACAGGGGATGATTGTTTTTATTACGCGTCCGGTGATGTGGGTGCAGTCGTTTGTGATGGCCTGTATTTCGGTGCTTCTTTTTCCTCTCTGCTGGTGGATTTTGCCCGGATTTATGGCCTTAAAGAAGATTGGCTGCGTAAAATCTCTTGTCGGTATGTCGCTGCGTCTCAGGTGGCTGTTCATGTCTGAGTTTCTGGTAATGACTGTGCTCTTTTCCGGATTTGTCATAATATACTGTCATCTCTGGGAGACTGAACTGCAGGAAACGTTTGACGGAAGCGCAGCCTCAGCTGCGACCGTTTTCCGTTTCAGAATCCTTAACTGGCTGGGATTATCGTTTCTTTATCTTGTAATGGTGCTGAATACCCTGATTTTCTATATTTCCGTTAAGGTTCCGTCACTTAAGGTATTTCATGCGGTTACGGTATCGGTGAAACAGCTTGTATTCAACTGCGTGCAGCTGGTACTTCTCGTGCTGCTTCTGTCCGGAGCGATAGTTCTGTTTGAGGCTAATCTTCCGGCAATAATATCCTTTTTCATAAGATTCCTGCAAACTTATGCTCCTCAGATAAAGGATCTGAACGTTACGTTAAGTTCCGCAACGGTTCTTGCCGTCGGTATCGTTTATTACATGGGGGCGGCAGTCTGGGTCCTCAGGCTTGTATCGCGCAGAATGTTTATGGAGCTTCTTGAAAACATCAAAGGCGGAAAGATTAGCGTAAAGGGTGGTTTTTAGGTTTGGTATATTCTGTTTGGCGCTGACGCTGGCAGGGACAGGGGAATGCCTTCAGGCATATGACGTCTGACCAGCATCTGCATGTACTCGTTTTAGGACTGCTGATAAATTATGGGGAAATCCCGTAAAACCCGTAAAAAATTAATAAAAAACAAGGCTTGAGCCTTGGGGAAAGCTGGCAAGCCTTGACTTGGAGGTTTGGTTTAATTAGTTTTAAATAAACCGCTACGTGGTAATTATATAGATGTCAGTTTTATCTCACGCCATGCGTATGCAATCGTAAAGGTTTATATCAGTCTTAGGTATTAATACATTCCGTTCTCGTTAAATACCTCGCGCAGATTATCAAGCTTCTGCAGCAGGGCATGAGAAAACACATCTGAACCGGCTCTCTTATAATTGTCTACCTGATTCAGAGCGGTTCTTTTTGAACCGTAATATACGGACCATACTTCCGCAACCTGTCTTAAGTTTGGATTTTTCTTCAGAAGGGCAAGACAGCAGGTTTCGCGGGTAGAAGGAGAAATCTGGCCGCTGCGGGATTCAATACGCTTGATTAACTCATTCGGATTGTAACGGCTTGCGTACTCCTCACTTGTTGTTTCCATGTTACGCAGACCGGCTTTTCCGTAGTTGCCGGACATTAAATTAGTTAAAGTGTTCAATAGTCCCATGAGTATCCACCATTGATTATCATTATTATTAAAATTCTTTTTTATTTTTGTATGGAATCGGATTGAGTTTTTTCATGTTCGCAACATTGAAAAATCAAAGATAATTCGTACCAGTCGACGAGATCATCACTCAACGATTTTTATTTTAGTTAAAAGAATGTTGTTTATGTAGACTAATTGTTAAAAGTTTACACGTAATCACATTATTTGCGTGGAAAAATCTGATTAACTGTGACCAGTTCCTCATAACTCGGCTTAATAATCAGAATTCGTTGGAAATTTATAAATTGATTTGTGTTTATTTTTTAAACAGCTGTCTATGTTATCCGGAGAGGTTGGTTTTTGGATAATCTGCTTTTTATTTTCTTCTGCATGCTTTTGTGCACCTCCTTTTTTGTGAATTAGGATCTTAATTGATATTCATGTTACCCGTATTATGTTGATTTGCTTTTATGAGAATATAAAATATAAGTATGTTTTGGCGCTTTTGAATATGTGTTGTTTTGACTGAGGTTCGAAGCTTTATGAAGAGACTTGTGTGTGAGCTGTGCGGAGGTGTTGATCTGGTTAAATCCGGAGACTTTTTTGTCTGTCAGAGCTGTGGTGTAAAATACACGAAGGATGTCGCAAGAAAGATTCTTGACATCAACATCAATATGTCAGGCTATTCAAAAAGGCAGATCGAAAATTATATGGAGCTGGCCTCTAAGGCACTTACGTCAGGTAATTGGAATGAGGCCTTAAGATACAGTCAGAACATTCTTGAAAATGATACTGGTGACTATAGGGCATGGCTTATTAAAGGTGCGGCCACCGGATGTCTTAATGCGATAAACGGAAATTATAATCTCAGTGAATGCGTGAGCTGTCTGACCACAGCCATTTCCTGTGCTCCGGAGGAGCATAGGACTGAGGCTGTTGAATCGGCAGTCACCAATATTGAAAGCGTGCTTGTTCTTTACGGAAATTTACTTGACGGGCGCTTTTACATTTACTCCATCCGTAATGACATGAATTCTTTAAATGCGTTACTTAAACAGTATTACAGCCTGTGTGAGCCGCTACTCACTCAGTATGATCCTGCACGAAGAGACTCCTCTGCATCAGGTTTTGCCTCCAAAATTAACAATGTTGCCTCCCGCATGTGGAATGAAGTAATTCCTAATCTGCCGCGCATAGGAGAACGCATGACTATAGCTCCTCAGAATTTTAATGACGCCTTTAACGAAGCTACGGTCATTATTCAAATGCTTAATGCAGCCGTAAACCTCGGCAGAAGTGATGCTGCAGGAACGGCTACAAGAAGCAGAAATCTCATAGAAGTCCATGATGCTCTGATTTCTGCTCTGTCTCTTTCGTATGACAACATAAGAGGAGAATATGTGGCCAAACCAGGACAGAATATTGATGTTATCAAACGTCTTGTCAACGATGTTATGCGGATTCATGAGGATTTAAAAAAGCTGGATCCCAAGCATCGAGTGCCGTCCAAAAGCAGATATTTCGTAAAACGTCATATAGGATGCGTTACGTTGGTGCTTGTTGCCATGCTTATGCTGTCTCTCATAGTTCTTATTTCAGAGATAACGGCTGCCAGATGATGCCTTTTTTTCAGAGGGAGGACTTTGTTTTCTAATGAGATTTCGCTACTTTTCTGATAAACTCTGCTTCAGTATTTAATGAGGAATTTAGAATCAGAAATTGCTGTTACGTATGTGTTCGCGGCGTTGTTACTCACTGCTTTTGAAGTTGCGGCACCGTGGTATTGCCGGTTCCTTGATTGAATGCATGCGTTGCGGGGCGAACATGGCAGTACACGTACTGTGTCTGTGGCGGCTCGGTTTTGACTGGGGGAATTCTAATGAACGTTTTACTTCCGGATGTTAACAGAAAAGAGGGATTTTCCTTTA
>JAEEGL015726610.1_pt1 | contig 28285 bp, 28 predicted proteins | sample 9134231 | NCBI WGS metagenome assembly JAEEGL01 (sample SAMN16246548, study PRJNA631951) | gut metagenome | biome: gut microbiome; feature: rumen; material: fiber-attached | host: Bos | place: Iran: Karaj | collected 2018-10
ACCTACACCGCCGAAGAGAAGGCCGCCATGGCGAAGGACGTGAAACAACGTATGGCCGGTCTCTATGCCGTGCTGGGAGTGTGCGTCTTCTTCTGGTTCGCTTTCCACCAGAACGCCGAGTCGCTTTCGCTTTTCGCGCGCGACTTCGTCAGCACGTCGTCCATCCCACCTGAAATCTGGCAGTGCATCAACCCGTTCCTCGTGGTCATCCTCACACCTATCATCATGTGGATGTTTGCCTCCTTTGTACGTAAAGGCAAAGAGGTATCCACACCCAAGAAGATCGCCTTCGGTATGGGCATTGCAGCCTGCGCCTACCTGTTCCTGATGCTGTTGTGCATGATCAGCGGCTATCCCAGTGTCAACGAGTTCCGCGGCATGCCGGTTGAGGCAGCGTCGGCCATGAAGGTCGGCCCGTGGGCACTGATTGTCACCTACTTCTTCCTCACTGTGGCTGAGCTCTTCATCAGCCCGCTGGGTCTGAGTTTCGTGTCCAAGATCGCCCCGAAGCACATTCAGGGTATCTGCCAGGGCTTGTGGCTCAGTGCCACTGCCATCGGCAATCTGCTCATCCTCCTCGGACCGGTACTGTACAATGGAATGTCCAATCTGTGGATGTGCTGGCTGGTGTTCCTCGTGGTCTGCACTGTTGCCATGCTCGTGATGTTCGGCATGCTCAAGTGGCTTGAGAAGATTACCTCCCAGCAGCAGTAATTCCACCTGCTGATCTGACCTTTTCGATGGTCCCAAACGACAGCTGTCATTTGGGACCATTCTTTTTTTGGTCCAAATGTTAAATAAAGGCTCCTAACGATCTATCAGACAGTTCTTTAAAATATTAATTTATACATTGTATTACTTTTTATTTGCATTTTTCATGAATTGTTTATACCTTTGCACTCTCAAAATCCGTTGATATTATGGCAATTATAGATCTTGTAAAATGGGCACCCCAAGATGGTGAAACCCTTTATGCCTACCGCTATCCCGAAACGAACCTGAGCACCTACACGCAGTTGCTGGTGTACGAGTCGCAGGAGGCACTTTTGTTTTCCAAAGGTCAGTTGCTGGGTAAGTTCGGCCCCGGCAAACACACCCTCAACACAGAGAACCTTCCCATCCTACGTTCGCTGTTCGGCATACCGTTCGGTGGCAAAAATCCCTTTACCGCCGAGGTATGGTATGTCAACTTGCTGCAGCCTGCCAATCTGGAATGGGAAAGCAGCAGCATGTCGATCCATGACAACGACTATCAGACACAGTTGCCCTTGGTAGCCAAAGGACGTTATGGCATCAAGATTGTCGATGCCGAAAAGTTCCTCATCAATCTTGTGGTACCTCATACCCGCTTTTCGCGCGAGGATGTGACCGACCAGTGCCTGGGTGAATTTATCACCAAGACCAAGTCGGCCATTGTACAATATATGACTGGAAACCATATTGGTTACAAGTCGATATCAGGCCATCTGGACCAATTATCAACCTTCCTCAAGAGTAACCTTGCCGGTTTCTGGTCAAACTACGGTATCGATCTGTCGCATTTCTATATCACAGAAATCGACATTGACACCAACACGGAGGAAGGTCGTCGGGTGAAAGAGGCCATCGCTCAGCAGAGTTCGATGCACATTACGGGCCACACATGGCAGCAGGAACAGATGTTCCAGACTGCCCAGGGGGCGGTAAACGGCATGTCGAATGGCCAAGGCGGTATCTTGGGAGGCCTCATGGCCATCGGTATGATGGGCGGATTCGGCGGTATGGGTGGCGGCAGCATGGGCACACCCCTGATGACACCCAACAACGACCATCCCACCTTCGGCGGCGGCCAACCCACAGCGGCTCCAACGGGTGGACAGAACAGTGGTGGCGCTCCTCGTCCGGCCTCGGTATACTGCAGCAACTGCGGCAAGCCTTTCCCCACCACTTCGCAATTCTGTCCCAGCTGTGGCCACAAGTACAATCCCTGCCCCAACTGTGGACGCGACAATGACGAGAATGCCAAAAGATGTACCGGCTGTGGTGCACACCTGAAAGCCGATGACAACCGCTGTCCGCATTGTAATGCTCCACTCCCAGCCGGTGCGGCTTTCTGTAGCAGCTGTGGCAAACCTACCCAGATGGGTGACGTGTGTTCGCGTTGCGGTGCCCCGTTGCCGCCATCGGTCAAATTCTGTCCACGTTGTGGCAACAAACGTTAATATAACCGAATAAAGCATAGATATCATGGCACGAAAGATTTTCACTTGGTTGGCACTTGCCATTTGTGAGGCCATCCTGATTACCGCATTCATTCTTTTCCGCGGTGAACTGAGCACTGAGGTATTGGTGCTCGACATCGTGGTAAGCAGCATCATTCTTGGGCTACTGTTTATCGACCTACTTCGTCCGTGGGGCGACAGTCACACGGCTCGACTTGGATCGGCGGGTGTACGGTGGTCTGTCACTATCACTTACGCAGTGATTGCCATCGCTGCAATGTACTTAATGCGCAATCTTGAATTCACCACCCAGTTGCTCGTACAGGGTGGTTTACTGGCCTTGATGCTGCTCGGCATGGCTGCCGTCCTGCGCACCAAAGAACAGATTGTAGCGGTACACCAGGAGGAGGCTGCAAAACTGACTAACCGAGACGATGTGAAACGCGCATGGCGTGACCTGCTGGAAAAGATAGATAGTTTGCCCGACAGTCCCGGTGAGTTACGTGGACGTGTCGATCGAATGGTACAAGAGATGCGTTACCTTTCGCCCACCAATAATGACGAAGCATTGACAACAGACCGCCAGCTGGTGGAAGGGGCGGAAGCAATCGGCCGAATGCTTGGAGACTATCGATTGAACCACGATCAAGCCGAGCAACAGTTGGCTCACTGTGAACGTCTACTGCAACGGCGCCGTACGCAGTACTCTAATTAAAAAAGTATCATATCTTTAATATATTAACCAAAACATTATTATTATGACAGGAAAAATATTTCCCGAGTCGGTCAATATCTATCAGGACCAGGCGAAAGTGTTATTTAACTACTATCGTCAGGCTGCCGAGAAGATCGTTGCCGAAGAAGAGCGTATTGAAGGTGAAATTGCCAAGCTTGAAAGCGAGAAAGAGGCAAAGACTACCCAAAAGTCCAAACTATGGATTCCTTGGCTGCTTCCTCTTGCCATCCTTCTGATTCCCATAATTATCTTCATCGTCAAGAAGAACCAGCTTCAGAAAGAGATCAACAGTCTTGAAGCCAGGATTGCAGAGTTCAAGAAACAGCATCAGGAGATTTTCCGCGACTACAAAGTCAACAAGATGGGTGTGGCTTATGTGCCCGTAGCTGACCAAATCAAATACGAGGACAAGAGCTTCATTGTCGACTATACTGGAACTGTAGACGAGTCAGAGGTTGCACTTCAGATGTCGCGCCAAAACGATCTGCTGGTATCTACCATCGGGGAATTGGAGAACCTGTCACAAGATGCCCCTGTAGTGGAGAGTTCGAACGACACCGAAGCCCTCGATACCGACGAGTATTCGACTTCTATCCAGCAGGTCAACCAGCACGACTATTTCGGCAAGATGGAGCGTTCGCTACGCACTATCGGTTTCTGCATGGAGGACTTGGATGTGTCTAGTGTCAGTCTGCCTTTGGTGGCCGATAAAAGTGAATACCACGAATTCCTCGATGAATTCGCTACAGGCGATGTTCCCACCGATGCTCCGGTGGTGGAAGTCTTCGACAAGAGCCGTTATGCCAGCAGCATCAGCAAGTTTCAAGAGCTGAACAAGCTGAAAGATTCTCTTTCGAGCAAGACAGAGCAGTTCGAAGACGTGCTGAAGAAACTGATGGTTACCATGGCACAGTCCGTGCAAGCCATATCAAATCTTAAGGTGGCTTCGGCCGATAAAGTAATCTTTGAGTCGAACAAGCTACTGTATCAGATTCTCAAAGCCCCTTATAACCACTATTCACCGCTGCTCGAGCATGATGAAATCGATCGCATCCGCAACGAGAAATTCGACTTCTCGGAAGATGTACAAGGTTACACTCCGTTCCAACTGAAGGAGAGTTCGCGTGTGCGCTACAACCTGATAACCGGTATGTGGACCGCCGAAGATGGCAGTACCACATCGGTACCTTTCGGTGTCCATCAGTTGTACGAAGAGGTTGTGGCCCCTGTCGTTCAAAACCTGATGCGTGAAACACGCATTGAGCGATTAAAGATATACAACCACATCAAGGATCAGAAGATTAGCTACCTCAACAAGTGGAACCAAGATACCGATGCCTTCTACCGCGACAACCGCTCGGAAGCCAATAAGATAATCTCTGCCATGCAGGAGAGTCTGCGTGAATATACAGCAGCCTACAACACTCTCGTGTCGCTGCAGCGCACCGAGGCCAACATGGCACAGAGTGAAGGTAAACTCGACGCCACCCTGGTGGAAAATGTCGACAACGTTGCCGAGACAGCTGCCGCGTTTGAAGCACAGTCACAGCAGTTCAAGCAAGTTCAAAACCAGTTCGAAGACTATATGGATCGTCTGCAGGACGACATCCGCATGAAGGGCGAGAAATTCGGACATGTGGAGTACTATGACGCCAAACTGCGCGACGGACACTCGAATGAAGAAGCCGTGGCAGCAAGCGAGGTAAACCAGCTGGACAGCCGTCGCAAACCTCTGGCCAACGCAAATCCCCTGCTCGCCAAACAGGCCGAAATGCCCCCTACCCCTCATGTCGAAGAGATTACCTTCGAATACCTCAATCTCGACCTTCCCTCCATCGCCGAGAAGGCTCTCTCCGAGCTTAATACGACTGTCGAGGACATCCCGGCAACCCCTGAGCCGGAGCCTGCCCCTGACCCCGAACCGGAAGTCTCTTCCGAGACAACTCCCCAAGAGTCTGGCGACGAAAACGACGAACAAACCCTTTAAAACCACCGCACTATGGCTTCATATATAGATTGCGTCGTCGACACCAACCCGATGGCGAAAGAAATAGACAAGGTGTCGAATCACGTCAACGCTACAACGACAGCTGTAGTCGCCATGCAGACTGCCGTCATCGCTGCCGAGAAAGAAGCATCCGACCATGTGTGCGAGAAGGTCAACGAAGGGTTCTACACCATGATTCGCTCGCAGATATCCCAGAAGATGGCCAAGCTGCAGAGCGACGTCGACTCGCTGCTCATGCAACTTTCACAGCAACAAAAGCAACTGCTCAGCATCCGCACCCGGATGGAACGCGACTACAACATGCTCCTTGCACGCTACAGCAAACTCTTCAACAGCTTGAATCAGAACCTCAAGCAGCGTGTCACCGAACTGGATCGACCCACCATGAACTTCGCTCTCGGCGAGGTCGAACACATCACCAACCGCAGCAAAATGCTCACTGCCACCGTCCCCGTGGGACAGATGGAATCGGTCATGCAGAGCCAGAAGATACTGGCCTCCAACGCCAAATACCAAGGCATGAAGGTCATCTCCGCCATGAAGAACTTTCTAGCCGACTTCAACGAGCAGCGCGAACTCACCTCCACCATCCTACTCAGCGGTACCCCTCGCGAGGCACATCTCGCCGTACCCGTAGTGATGATGGAAACCCGCATCGACAAAAACGGAACCACCGTCGACAACATCGTCATGAACGACACCGGTCTCAGTGCCACGATGCAACGTAACATACAGAACACCATCAACTCCAACAGCGACAACCTGCACTGGGTCGACACCACCGAGAAAGACTCCGAGACCATCAACGAGTACAGCAAGATGGTCGCCTCGGCCCAACTGCCCGACCGCGTCAAGGAGATGATGAACACCCTCTTCCAGTCTACCTCATACCAAACCCTTAAACATTAGGAGGTGCTATGAGTTACACAAGACAAGTAAGAAAGACCATTGCGGTCCACTATTCAGGCACCGTCAGCTACGGCCCTTCCGAGCATGGAGGTACTGCCTCCTACAGTGGCACCGCATACGAGGACGTGGTGGTCAATGTCAATGTCGACACCGATCCCTTCGACGATGCCACTGGCCATTGCCGCACCACCGTCGACGGCCTGACAGCCTCGGTTGCCGCCACCGAAACGGCACAAGTGGAATCCATCAAGAGCAACTCGCGTCGCGTCGGCAAGACCCTCATCGACGGCTTCTTCAAGACCGTGCGCAGCGAAATCAGCCAGCAAATCAACGAGCTGAAAAACATCGTCGAAGCCACCCTGCTCAAACTCCAAAGCGATGCCCGCCGATGCAACGACATGCAACGCCAGATGGAGGTCGACTACAACCGCAAGTGCGAGCAGTACCTGCGCATCTTCAACGAGCTCGACAACGAGCTGAGGAACCGTATACAGAATCTGGACCAGCCCACCTTCCTCTTCCGCCAGGATGCCGACCGGCTCAATACCCGCCTCACAGGCAGCGATATGGTGCCCACAGTCTCCATCGCTGGTGGCGAAAATGCCCGTCTGGGGGCCCAGCTCAGCGCCACACTGAGCAAACAGCGCGCCTACGACACCCTCGGCAAAGCCTCGCGATTCCTGCAGGTACAGAAACATACCAACGATACCATCAACACCAGCATCATCGCCAGCGACAACCAAGGCACCCTCTACCTGCCGGTATGCTACCTCGAAACATCGGTCAGCGACGGCACCCTGACACGCAACGTCTACAACCCCATCCAGCTGGACACCATGAAACAGCAGATCGGGGAAAGCCTGCGCGACCGGCAATGGGCGGCCCCTTCGGATGCCGACATGACTGCCATCCGCCGTTACTTCAACGAAGAAGTCTCGGCCGACATCCCCAACGACCGGCATGGCGAGCGGGTGCGCGAACAAATCATCAACCTTTTTAACAATTAAGAACCATCACGTCATGAAAGAACTAAACGAAATACGTTTCAACGACAATAACGTCATGCTCAAGGACAACCTCGTCAAGGGGTCCATCATCCCGGAACAAATCAGCGACCTCAACCGCGACATCACCATCCAGTCCGACACCGTCATCGAGGGAGCTGTCTATGCCCACCGCCTTGAGATACAGAACGGCGACTGCGAACTGCGCGGCGCCGTCTTCACCCAACTGGAAATCTACGTCAACGCCGATGCCAAAGGCAACATCATCTTCCGCAAGAGCGTAGGCTCGGTCGACACCATTGCCTCGCGTGCCTCCGAATGCCACCTGACCTTCCAGAGCGACATCAACGCCAAAAGCGTCACCCTCTACAACGCCTTCGTGGCCGGAAGCATCTATGCCGACGAAGTGGTGCTCGAGAATTGTGTCGTCATCGGAGGCGTCTTCGCCACCCAGGGGCTCGAGATGAACAACTGCATCGTGGGCACCTTCAACACGCCCACCGTCAGCATCAACGGCACCGTCCAGCTGCTCCTCCCCTCGGCCTTCTCCATCGAGAAGATGATCGTGGCCCCGGGAGCACAGCTCTACAACCTCAGCCTGGCCGACCTCGGCGCCCTCTACAAAGGGATGCCCCAGGCCCCCGAGTCGGGTCGCGTGTCGCTCAGCGTCGACGCCGACGAGGTGCGCACCACCCTCACCAACGAGGACATGCAGAAAACCCTCCGCAGCTACACCATCGTGGGCAAGGTACTGGCCGCCGACCTCATCGACACCGACAAATTCCAGAACCACTTCCTCCTGGCCGCTGCCGCCCTGGGCCCCCAACTGCTCAAGACCTACGACCTCGGCCCCGACAAAGATGGCAACACCGCCGTCCTCTCGTTCGACCGGCTGCGCGAGTTCTTCTTCGGCATCCTCACCGGCACCATCGAGATACAGGAAATGTCGGGCAACTTCAGCATCAACGAAGTGGCACAGAAATACAAATAATCCTCGCCCGAAACCCAAAGGCCCGCAACTTAGCTGCGGGCCTTTTTTTTCGTCCAAAAAAAGGTCGTGCACGACCTAACCCCATTCCCCGATAGGGCTCGACCAGACCCCTCGGACACCTTCCGCCCCCCTCCCGGCACGCTGCCCAGGGGACTGAAAGTGGCCCCAAAAGACATGCAACGGATTGATTACCAATATGGTTATAGTATAACAAACACCTAACTGCCTCAAAGTCAACATCAACTCCGTATCAACTCCGACACAACTCCGTATCAACTCCGACTGTTGTCCGCTTTTTGTCGGACCATACACGGTGTCGACACGGTGTCGTCCCGATTGTGTCGTGCACGATGTATTTTGTTTTCGCCCCACCCCCTCCGCGGAGGGTCGTCGGTCGGCACGGACAAGTTTTTTTGACGTGAAGGTTCATTTTTATACAATAAAATGGCATGGGAAACGTTAACTCATTTCAAAACTAATAATAAAACTGAAAAGTAGAAATGGATTTATCAAACATCTTGGTGATTGCCGGCAAGCCGGACCTGAGTGAACTGGTGTCGCAGACCAAAGGCGGCGCTGTGGTGAAAAACCTTGTGACGGGACAGAAGTACCCTGTGTTTAAGAACGATAGGATCAGCTCGTTGGGCGAGATACGCCTGTTTACCGAAAATGACGAGCGTCCGCTGGCCGAGGTGATGCAGGCCATCCATAAGAAACTCGACGGCAAGCCCACCGACTTCGACCCCAAGAAGGCCGAGAGCAAGGTGATGTTCGACCTGCTGGGCGAGGTGCTGCCCGACTATGACCGCGAACGTGTGCATGCTTCGGACGTGAAGAAGCTTTTTTCTTGGTACAACGTGCTGCTGGGCGCCGACAAGATTGACTTCGAGGAAGAAAAGACCGAGGGCGAAGAGTAAAACCTAAATTCCACGATAAGATATGAAAAAGGTATTGATAGCACTGTGTGCAATGGGCCTGATGACGCTGATGGCCTGCAAGGACGACCCCGTGACCCCCAATCCCCCCGCTCCCGAACTCCCCTCGGGCGACGGTGTCTACATGCCTTCGGCCAAGATTGCCGAGATACGCTACGACGGCGAAGACGGCCAACTCTGGACATGGGAAGACGGACTGCTGACGCTCATCAAGCAGTCGGAGCTGGGTGAGTATGTCGACAACAGCTGGTTCAGCTACCAGGACAGCCGCCTGAAGACTATGTCGACCATGGTACAGGGGATGCCTGTCACGGTGCTGTTCAGCTATGACGGCAAGAAACTGACCTCGATGAGTGCATCGAACGGTGCTTTGCAAATTGCCGATATCGCGGTGTCGCACAATGAGAACGACAAGATCGACCACCTGTCGGTCGACGTCAACAGCGAACTGCTGGGAATGTTGTCGCAGTTTCTGGGCGGAGGATTCTTCAAAAAGGTGCCGAGCAAGGCAGCGGTGGAGAGCACAACGGTCGACGTCGACCTGATGTGGCAGGGCGAAAACGTGAGTCAAGAGGTGCTCAAAGCCACGATTACTGGAAGTATTACGCTGGGTGAGGTGAGGACAATGATCAACCTCGACTCGCTGTTGGGTTCGATGTCTGCCCTGTTGGCGCTCATCCCCGACTCGACGGAGTTGCCGCTACAGGTAGCAGTAACCGACTCGGTCAACATGACTTACGACAACTACTCCAACCCGATGCAGGGCTTTCTGGGCTCGCTGGAGAACCTTTCGCTCTCGGCAAACAACGTGTTGACCTCTGTCAGCAGCCGTAATGCCATGATTACCATCACCTTCACGTCGCCCTATGGCCAGCTTCCCTTCTCGCTGCCCTACCCCCTACCGTCAGAGTCGAAGACCTATACCTACACCTATAACGCCGCAGGATACCCCGAGACGGTGATCGACAACGAGGGAGGAGAGACACAATACATCTATCAACAGTAACAGCATGACCTACACAGAGAAAGACAAGAAATACAAACGCTATACCGTCACCTCGGCATTGCCCTACGCCAACGGCCCGGTACATATCGGCCATCTGGCGGGAGTCTACGTGCCGGCCGACGTCTATGTGCGCTACCTGCGCGCCCAAGGGGAGCAGGTGATGTTCATCGGCGGCTCGGACGAGCACGGCGTACCCATCACCATCAAGGCCCGCAAGGAGGGTGTCACGCCGCAGGACATCGTCGATCGTTACCATAAGATTATCAAAGACAGCTTCGCCGAACTCGGTATCTCGTTCGACATCTACAGCCGTACCTCCTGCAAGGAGCACCACGAGACAGCTGCCGCCTACTTCAAGAAACTTTACAACGAGGGCAAATTCGTCGAGAAAACCTCGATGCAGTACTACGATGAGGAGGCTCAACAGTTCCTGGCCGACCGCTACATCACGGGCACCTGCCCCCACTGCGGCAACGAGCGCGCCTACGGCGACCAGTGCGAAGCCTGCGGCACCTCGCTCAATGCCACCGACTTGATCAACCCCAAGAGCGCCCTCAGCGGCTCAAAGCCCGTGATGAAGGAAACCAAGCACTGGTTCCTCCCGCTGGACCAGGACGAGCCGTGGCTGCGCGAGTGGATACTCGAGAGTCACAAGAGTGACTGGAAGACCAATGTCTACGGACAGTGCAAGTCGTGGATTGACGCAGGCCTACAGCCCCGTGCTGTGACACGCGACCTCGACTGGGGCGTAAAGGTGCCCATCGAGGGCGCCGATGGCAAGGTGCTCTATGTGTGGTTTGACGCTCCTATCGGCTACATCAGCTTCACCAAGCAGCTCAAGGGCGCCGATTGGGAGAAATGGTGGAAGGATCAGGATACCAAGCTGGTGCACTTCATCGGCAAGGATAATATCGTCTTCCACTGCATCATCTTTCCGTCGATGCTCCACGCCGACGGCAGCTACATACTGCCCGCTAACGTGCCTGCCAACGAGTTCCTCAACCTCGAGGGTGACAAGATTTCGACCTCGAGAAACTGGGCCGTCTGGCTGCACGAGTACTTGCAGGAGTTTCCTGGCAAGCAGGATGTGCTACGCTATACCCTCTGCTCCAACGCCCCCGAGACCAAGGACAACGACTTCACCTGGAAGGATTTCCAGCTGAAAAACAATTCCGAACTGGTAGCCATCCTTGGCAACTTCGTCAACCGCACCCTTGTCCTGACACACAAGTTCTATGGCGGCAAAGTGCCCGCCTGCGGTCCCCTGGGAGAGGCCGAGCAGGAGCTTGTCAAGGAGATGGCAACCTTCCCCGAACGCATCGGACGCAGCATCGAGACCTACCGTTTTCGCGAGGCCCTCGCCGAGATGATGAACCTGGCGCGACTGGGCAACAAGTATCTAACCGACACCGAACCCTGGAAACTCGTCAAGACCGACCCCGAGCGCACCGCCACGGTAATGAACCTTTCACTGCAGATCTGCGCCAACCTCGCCGTCCTCTGCGCTCCCTTCCTCCCCTTCACGGCCGACAAGATGCACCGCATCATGAACCTGCAGGCCCTGGGCTGGAAAGACGCCGGCAGCGCAGACATCCTCATGGAGGGGCATCAAATCGACCAGCCCGAGCTGCTTTTCGAGCAGATCAGCGACGAGACCATCCAGGCCCAGGTCGACAAGCTGCAGGCTACCAAGGCCCAGAATGAGCTCAACGCCTGGAAACCCGCCGAGGTGAAGGCCCCGGTGACCATCGACGACTTCGGCCGTATGGACATCCGTGTGGGCACCATCCTCGAATGCACCAAAGTCCCCAAGGCCGACAAGCTGCTGCAATTCAAGCTCGAAGACGGTATGGGCACCCGCACCATCGTCAGCGGTGTGGCCAAATACTACCCCGATCCGCAGGCCCTGGTGGGCCGTCAGGTCTGCTTCATCGCCAATTTCCCGCCTCGCAAGCTCAAAGGTGTCGAAAGCCAAGGCATGATACTCAGTGCCGAAGACAAGGACGGACGCCTCGTCCTCCTCACCCCCAGCGACCTCGTCACCCCCGGCTGCTCGGTCGGTTGAACAAGTAAACATTATAATTAAAGGCCACGCCAACCCATGGCGTGGCCTTTTTTTTTCCCCCGGGAGGTGGGTGACCCGCTCGGTTGTCGGTGCACCGATGACGATGCGCCCGAAAAATCCTATTTAACATAACCCTAAAAACACCCCTTGATAACCAGTTAATTAGCTACCAACTCCTACTCATCTCCTACTCAACACCTACTCTTCTCCTACTAAAGTCCTAGTTAAGTAGGAGTTAGGTAGGCGAAAATATGGATTTGTTAAAGGGTTTTTAACATTTTGATGGCTGGCATCCCTCCGGTCTGTCCGGTGTCTCCCGGAGGGAATCCGGAGCCCGTCCGACGGGTGCGGTCAGATAGCGTTTTGCTATCGTCCGACAGTTGTTTTTCATTTCGAAAGGATAGATCGTCCATCTCCACAGGTGTAACCGAAAAAGATTACGCCATGGTGTCATGCTGAAAATGAATACTTTATAAGAATGAGGGAAAAATAGGTGGCATGTTCGGAATTTCCCTCAGGAAATGGTTGTACTTTTGCACCAGAAAAAGAACAAATAAACAGAAAGGAGTAACGATATGAAAACTTCAAAAGCAATAGTAATGTTGATGGCCGCCTTGGCGCTGAGCGCCACGCCCGCCCTGGCTCAGCGCGGTGGCGGCAGCCGTGGCGGTGGCGGTAGCCACAGCAGCTCGGTGAGTAGCAGTCGTTCGTCGGGCAGCAGCCACAGTTCGATGAGCAGCAGCCGCTCGTCCAGTAGCAGTTCGAGCCGAAGCAGCTTCAGCAGCAGCTCGAGCCGTTCGAGCAGCAGCCCCAGCCGTTCATCGGTGAGCAGCAGTTCCAGCCGCTCGAGCAGTCCGAGCAGCCATAGCCGCTCGGTCGGTGAGTCCAGTCGCAGCCACTCGGTGGGTTCGACCGGCGTACCGAGCCGTAGCAGCGGCACGGTGAGCCGTAGTGAGAGCTCCCGCAGTCACGCCGGTGTACGCGGTCGCGAGGCCGGTCGTACGACTCCTTCGCGGTCGGAGGGCGTGTCGCGTGGCGAGCGGACGGCACCCACCCGTACGAGCCATGATGCCAGCCGTGCCGGAGTGGCACCCAAAGCTCCTGCCGGGTCCTCCGTTTCCTCGGGCCGTCCGGTGTCGTCTCCCAACGTGCAGCGCAACTATGAGGGTCACGGCTACGCCCGCCCGGGTCGCCCCGGCGGTGTGATGCCCCCCAGTCACCGTCCGATCCATCCCGCCCCCTACTTCTATCACCCCTGGCACCACCATGTGGTCCACTGCCACCCCATCTTCTGGGATCCGATACCCCCGCGTCCGTGGTACTGGCCTGGCTTCTGGGTCTACTGCAACAGCTACTGGTATGACTACCATGTGACCGATGTGGTTGTGGTGCGCCGCTACGTGCAGGATACCTATCATGTCGACATGATCACCTACGGCATCAGCGGAGACATCATGTATGCCATCGTACGCGACGGCGGCGACACCTACCTGCAAGTCTACGACAAGGATGATCACCTGCTGGCCGAGCAGAAGATCAACCGCAAGTACTGCAACATGATCATCGACAGCGAGAACGGCGGATGCTGGATTAGCAAGAAGCACGAGAAAGATCCCCTGCTCTTCATCTGGGCCGACGGGCAACTGCTGATCTACGAAGCAGACTGATATAGCATACAACTTCTTCTCTTACAGTTGGAGGCGCCCTGCAGAACTCTGCAGGGCGTCTCTTCTTTCCATTTGTAGAGTCGATACAATAATTTGTAGATGACGCCGTTATATTTACATAAAACAAAACGGAATTATTATGCAAGGCAATTTTACCTACCACAATCCCACCAAGCTCTACTTTGGTGAGGAGGCGATGACCCATCTGGTCGACGAACTGAAGAATTACGGACCCGTGGTGATGCTCAGCTATGGCGGCGGTTCAATCAAGCGCAACGGCATCTACGATGCTGTCGTGACGGCTCTTCGCGGGGCCGGCAAGACCGTGGTTGAGGATGCGGGTGTGATGCCCAACCCCACCTATGAGAAGGTGCAGGAGGGCTGCAAGTTGGTGAAAGACCATCAAGTCGACCTCATTCTGGCCGTCGGCGGCGGTTCGACCATCGACTATGCCAAGGCAGTCAGTGCCAGCGCCTACTGCGAGGAGGATGCGTGGGAGAAGTACTGGGTGAATCATGGCTGGCCCTCGTGCAAGACGGTTCCCATCGGTGCAGTGCTGACAATGGTGGGTACGGGTAGCGAAATGAATGGCGGCAGTGTGATTACCAATCGCAAGGCCGGCTTCAAACTGGGCAAGGTGTTCGGGCCGGATCTCTACCCGAAGTTCACCATACTCAACCCACGATTCACGATGACGGTGCCGCAATACCAGATGGTGGCCGGTTTCTTCGATATCATGAGTCACCTGATGGAGCAGTACTTTGCCGGTACGGCCGACTGCACAACCGACTATCTCATCGAAGGCCTTATGCGGTCGTTGGTACATTCCACTCGGATTGCCGCCAAAAATCCGCAGGACTACGAGGCCCGTGCCAACATAATGTGGACAGCCACCTGGGCGTTGAACACGCTGCTCAAGTGCGGCAAGGGTGGCGACTGGGAGGTACACCAGATAGGCCATGCCATCGGTCTGGTGACCGACGCCACGCACGGCATGACGTTGGCCTCGGTATCGCTACCGTATTATCGTCATGTGATGCACGATGGGTTGCACCAGTTCGTCCGTTTCGCCACCAACGTTTGGGGTGTACGTCCTGAGGGGAAAGGCGATGTGCAGGTGGCTGAGGAAGGTTTGAAGTGCTTGGAGCAGTGGATGCAAGAGATAGGTGTGGTGATGCACTCGAGCGAATTGGGTGTGAGCGAAGATAACCTGCAGGCAGTTGCCGATGCGGTACTCATTTTGCCTGTCGGCTATCGTACCCTCACGCGTGACGAAGTAGTGGAGATCTTGAAGGAGAGCTTGTAGCATACATAAAACAAAGGGGCCGCTGACTCAAACGCGTCAGCGGCCCCTATTTTATTGTGCTCAAGTATTATTTTTTGATGACGTAGTCGACAAAGATGCCGGGGGTCTTGACATTCTCGGGGGCAATGGCGCCGGTGGCGACAATCTCCTGAGGTTCGACAATGACGGTGTCGGCTGCGGTGGCCATCATAGGGCTGAAGTTCTGGCTAGTGCCCTTGTAGACCAAGTTGCCACTTTCGTCGGCGATATTGGCGCCGATGATGGCGACGTCAGCACGGACGGGTTTCTCAAGGAGATACTCCTTGCCGTCGACAGTCACTTTCTGCTTGCCGTTCTCAACGACAGTGCCGAGGCCAGTCTGGGTGAGGACTCCGCCAAGGCCTGCACCGGCGGCACGGATCTGCTCGGCTAGGGTGCCCTGAGGCTGGAGGGTGACCTTCAGTTCGCCAGCGTTCATCTGGTCGATGGTGTTGTTGTTGGTGCCGATGTGGGTGGCGATAAGGGCCTTGACCTGGTGGTTGGTGATGAGTTTGCCGACGCCGACCTCGGGATAGGCGGTGTCGTTGCAGATGATGGTCAGGTCTTTCACGTTTCGGGCCACAAGCTCATCGATCAGGGCGATGGGGTTGCCTACACCGAGGAAGCCGCCCACCATTACTGTCATGCCGTCGTGGATCATGTCGGCGGCCTCTTTCACGGTGACAAATTTCTTCATGTTGGTATACTATTTTATTGTTAGTTACGTTATTGATTTCAGACTGCAAAAATACTACATTTTTTGCATACTGAAAAAAAAATTTGCCCAGGTGCCGAAATATGAGTAATTTTGCACCTGAAAATTAAGACGTAAAAGAATGAAAAAGACGCTGATTTTTGCCGCAATAGTGATGCTTTTGGCTCCTTTGGCTTGTGCTCAGGAGTTCATGGAGCCCGTCGAAAAATGGAAGGCGGCCGAGGTATGGGGCATCAACTATCACGGTTGGTCGTTCCATCAAGACTGGGAGGTGGACTTCACAGTCGAAAATCAGGACGGCCGTTTTACCCCCACTGATGCCGAAATAGCTGAAGCCGAACGTATCATCCAGAAACGTATTGCCTATGTGAACCGCGACCACTACAATCAGGGTGGTATGTGCCCTCTGATCGATGAGCATATGCGTATGTATCGGCGTCAGTATGTGGGCTTCACCAACGACCGGGGTGACCACGTTATTTGGGTAAACTTCCTTTGGGATGAGAACCTGACCGACGAGAAACTGGCATCGGACGTGCTACTTACTACCGGTGGCTGCGGCCACTTCTGGCATATCAAATGCAATCTGGCCACCAAGAAGGTCTACGGTCTTGAGGTGAATGGCGACGGTGACATCCAGTATCTGCCGCGCATGGCCAAACCGCAACCTCGCATCAGCAAGCCCAAGAGTGGCAAGAAGCAGAAGGTTCGCAAGACTGGTATCATTCATACCGAAGAAGAGAAACAGTTTTAAACTGTGGAACTCCGAACACTTATTCTAAAGTTCTTAAAGTTCGGCGTCGTCGGCGCCAGCGGCTTTGTCATACACGGTGGCCTGTTGTATCTATTGCGCGACGTAGTGGGCATCAACCAGTTTGTGGCCAATACCGTGGGATTTATCTGCGCAGCATCAAGCAATTATTTCCTTAACCGCATCTGGACATTCCGAAGCAAAGAGAAACAGATGGGTGTGGAGTACCTCAAGTTCATCCTTGTATCGATCGTAGGCCTGGGTATCAACAATGGCAGTCTTTGGGTATTGAGTCGTATAGTGCCCCAATGGACAGGCGAAGGAGACTGGCATTTCTACATTCTCTGGGTCATCGCCGTGGGTATCACCACACTCTGGAACTTCTTTGGCAACATGTTGTTTACGTTTAAACAGAAATAATCATGGAAATCTTATCAAACCGAATCCTCAATATGGCCGAGAGCGAGACTCTCGCCATGACCGCCAAAGCCCGTGAACTCAAAGCTCAGGGCAAAGATGTCATCAGCCTCTCCATCGGCGAGCCGGACTTCAACACCCCCGAAGTGGTGAAAGAAGCCGCCAAGAAGGCCATCGACGACAACTTCACCCATTATCCTCCTGTGCCCGGCTATGCCGATCTCAAAGAAGCCATCTGCACTAAACTGATGCGCGACAATGGACTGGAGTACAAGCCCGAGCAGATTGTCGTCAGCACAGGTGCCAAGCAAAGCCTGTTCCAAGTCGTCCAGTGCCTCATCAACCCCGGCGACGAAGTCATCATCCCCACCCCCTTCTGGGTCTCCTACAAGGAGTTTGTCCGCCTGGCCGAAGGCAAGTGTGTCTTCGTGAAGACCAAGCTGGAAAACGATTTCAAGGTGACTCCCGAGCAGCTCGAAGCCGCCATCACCCCCCGCACCAAGCTCATCATGTTCTCCAGCCCCAGCAACCCCACCGGTATGCTCTACACCAAGGAGGAACTGAAGGGTATCGCCGAGGTGGTTGCACGCCATGAAAACCTCTTCGTCATGGCCGACGAAATCTACGAACACATCAACTTCGTAGGCAAGCACGAGAGCATCGCCCAGTTCCCCGAGGTCAAGGAGCGTGTCATCACCGTCAACGGTGTCGCCAAGGGCTTCGCCATGACCGGCTGGCGTATCGGCTTCATCGCCGCCCCCACCGTCATCGCCAAGGCTACCAACAAGCTGCAAGGCCAGGTGACCAGCGCCACCTGCTCCATCGCTCAGAAAGCCACCGTCTGTGCCATGCTGATGGATCCCAAGACCTCGAAGGACATCATCGACATGCGTAACATCTTCCAACAGCGCCGCGACATGGTCTATAAGCTCCTCTGCGACATCCCCGGCCTCAAGGTTCGTCTGCCGCAGGGCGCCTTCTACTTCTTCCCCGACTGCAGCTCCTACTATGGCAAGAGCTACAATGGCACCAAGATCGAGAACAGCACCGACATGGCCTTCTACCTCCTCAACGAGGCCGGCGTGGCCACGGTGATGGGATCTGCCTTCGGCGACGACAGCTGCATCCGCCTCAGCTATGCCACCAGCGAGGATCTTCTCCGCGAAGCCCTCCGCCGCATCAAAGAGGCCTTGGCCAAACTGCAGTAAATTATCTGTATAGATAACATAAGCGAGGCCCGCCATCATGGCGGGCCTCGTTCGTTCATTGCTCTCCGTCTCAACCCTGCAGCACCCGCTCGTAGAGCTCGGGGAAACGGGTTTGCAGCGAGACCGGCCGGCCGTTCTCGAGGAAGCAGTGGGTGCTGGTGGCCGTGCATACCGTCTTGCCCTGCACCGTCATGGTGTACGAGAAGGAGATTTTCAACGGGGTCATTTCGGCCACTTTCACCTGAATTTCAATAACATCCTTGAAGGTAGAAGGGTGCTTGTAGCGGCATTCGACGGCGACAACCGGCGAGACGACACCTTCGGCCTCCATGCGGTCGAAGCCATAGTCCAGCTGATCCATCCAGTCCACTCGCGCCTCCTCCATGAAACGTATGTAGTTGCTGTGGTGTGTGATACCCATGCGGTCGCACTCGTAGTACTTCACCTCATGGCGATAGGGTCTGATTTCCATGTCAAAAGGTCTTAATGGTTCACCGTCAGTTCATCAGGCGGCTCTCGCCCCACTGGTATTGAGGGTAGGCTTTCTTCAGGTCGGCGGCCGAACCGGCGACGTCGCTGCCACCACTGGTGGCGAAAACGCAAAGTACTTTGCCCGAGAGGTCATGGGCTTCGATGAAGGTGTTGACGATGGTGGGGGCGGTGTACCACCACACGGGGAAGCCGATCCACACGGTGTCGTAGTCGGCGATCCTCTCGCAACGGCCTTTGACGGCGGGACGCGACGACTTGTCTTTCATCTCCAACGTCGAGCGCGACTGCTTGTCGGTCCAGTCGAGGTCGGCTGCGGTGTAGGGCTGTTCAGGGATAATCTCGAACAGGTCGGCGTCCATCTCTTTTGCCAGGCGCTCGGCGGCGGCCTTGGTGGTGCCGGTGGCCGAGAAATAAGCTACCAAAGTTTTCTTCATATAGGTAGATTGTTTATTGGTTTGACTGTCCGATTTTGTCTGGCCGATGCATCCGGTGGCCAGCACAAGCGTCAACAGGGCGGTGAGGAATGTTTTTGTTCTCATAGCATTAAATTAACGGTTCAATAACGCAATTAGCATCATTATATTGTGTAAATCACCTCTTCGAACCAAGCCTCGGCAGGAGGTGGAAGCGAAAAAAAACGACATTTTATTTGCTTTTTTCGCCGGAAATGCGTATCTTTGCACCGTGGACGTCACACCGACACGAGCGGTTAAATGGCTATTGGGCAGCTCCTTTCTAGCACTGTTGTCCGCTTGTTGTCCGCTTGTTGTCCGGTTGTTGTCCGCTTTAAAAGCGGACAACAACCGGACAACAAGCGGACAACAAGCGGACAACAGAGGGAGCAGAGGGCTGGTTGAGAGGTGGGGTGTAGGAGCTAAAGGGTATGAAACATAAATCAAATTAACATAAAAATTACAATATTATGGCAAAAACTACTGGACTGCTGCTGGGAGGCAGCTTGAAGACTGCAGGGGTGACCTTCTACCAAAAGAACGGTCAGATGATTGCGCGCTCGGCGCGCTCGGTGGAACGCCGCAGCAATACGCGCGGCCAGTTTGTGCAACGGCAGCGCATGAGGCACACCACAGCCCTGTGGCAGCGGCTGAAATCGTATCAGCCGATGTTTGTCGGGGGCAAGAGTGTCTACGCCCGTTTCGCCACGTTGGCCAACCGGCTGACGCCGGTCTTCGTGCCCTGCAAGGGGCCGCTGTGGAGCGCTTCGTTTCTGATGCCCAACATACCGGTGAGCGATGGCAACCTGCCGCACATCAAACAGTGGCTCGGCGAGGTGGACGGTACGGCGACACTGCTGACCAATCTGCAGGCCAGCGACTTGCAGGCTGATGAGGTGCTGCGCTTCTACACCGCCTGCCAGCGTATGGATGGCCAGACACCGAGGGTCTACTTCCAGCCGGTGCGGGAACTGAGCCTGGACGAATTTGTCACGGTCGACGGATGTCTGGCCCTGAAGGGCGACGACTTTGCCGACGAGATGAAAGGATGGGCGCTGGTGCGCGTCGAGGGCGACCGCTGCTCATCGCAAGGGCTTGTCACGCGTTGCCGCGTCTATGAACCCTACACCACCGAGGAGGCCCTGATGGAGGCTGCCGAGAGCTATGGCGGCTTGACGGAGGGTCCGCTCCCCGATGCCGATTGACGGCATCGGTCAAAGATGGTTTTCCCTACTCCTCGCTATTCCGATAGCGAGGAGTATATTTTATTGATTTCACGCAGTTTACCGACCATCCTCAGCAGCCAGTAGCGGCTGTTGGCGAGCATGTCGCGCAGGAAGCTGACCACAGGGCCTGCCAGTCGGGCGCCAAGGAAGACCGCAGCCATCGCCACCACTCCCCACCAGGCGCCGATATCGGCCAGCCGTCCCATCCATGCACCTCCGTAACATGCCATCACAATGGTGATGATCAGGGAATAAAGTATTGACAGCACAAGGCGTACGCCGAAGTTGAAGGAGCTTCGGAACTGGGGGTCGGCGACCTTTTTCTTCATGATGAGGTGGGTAGGCAGGAACGGCAGGGGGTAGCATATCAGGCAGAAGAGCAGCGTCCATCGCACCACGGGCACCATAATGGCCGCCGCAACCAGCAGGACTACTGCCGCCAGGGCGAGCAGTGTCGAGGCCAGGGGCCAATGCTCCGAGACGAGTTTCTCGTCGAGCCTCAGGCGACGGCACTGGTCGCGCAGGGCTTCGCTCTGTGCCATCAGTCGGGCAAACTCCGGGTTAGCCTCATCGGCTGCGAGGGCATCCAGCCTACGGGCTGTCAGCTGCCTCATGCGAAAACGGTTCCAAGCATTGTTTTTCAGGCCTTCACGCCGACGCATCCCACGGTTGAGGACGTTGCAGAGGGTCATGATTTGGTCGTAGTGCTCCTCGTTGCGTATGTCGTGCATCAACGGCAGCAGTGCCTCGGTCAACGCCTCGCGCATCCGGTTCAGGGCAACAGGTTCTTCGGTGCGATAGGTCTCCATGAAGGGCTGCACCGGGATGGGTTTGCCGATGTTGACCACCAGGTTGCTGTATGGGCGCTCATACTCGTCAAAATCGATTCCCGTGGGGACGATGTAGAGCGGATGATTGCCGAGTTTGAGTTGGGTTTCGCCGGCGATACGGAACATGCCTTTGCCCATGTTCAGCAGATGATGGCGGTTGTTGTGGCGCCCTTCAGCCATGAGACAGAGGGGATAACCGTCGAGCAGCACATCGCAGCAACGGTCGAATATCTCTTTGTTGCGCCCGAGTTGGTCCTGTCCGTCGCGGATTCGATAGACGGGCATGATCTTGAGGAAGGTAAGGATGGCGCGGAGTGTGGGCTTGCGGAAGAGGTCGGCCCTGGCCAGAAAGACAGGCGGTTTGGGAGCGAAACAGAGCACGGCCAGCGGTTCCATCAGGGCTTGTTGGTGGCACGGGGCTATGATGTAGGCTCCATCGGTGGGCAGATGCTCGATGCCGTGGACGACGAAGTGGTTGTAATGGCAGCGGGTGCCGAATTGTACCAACGGGCTAAGTACATTGTACAACAGGTTGTTATCCTGAATCGCCTTTGACATAATCACATTTTTTATCACTGCAAATATACGAAAATTTCCCTTTTTGAGTTATTTATTAAAATTTAACACAACATGACCTCTTTCGCAGAACCTTCGGCATGGATGTGGCTCATCCAATTCTTTATCATCGTGATGGCATTGCTTGTGGCCAATATGGTACGCTGTAATGTGCCGATTTTCAAACGCAGCCTGTTGCCGTCGGCATTGTTGGCCGGACTGCTCATCCTCTGTTTGAAGCCGCTGGGGTTCTTCTCGGCCCTGGTCGACAAGCACTCAATGGAGATTGTCACCTACCATGCCCTCGGCCTCGGGTTTGTAGCTATGGCATTGAAGAACAAGAAGATCAAGAGCGCCACGTCGACCATCAAGGTTGTGGAGACGGGTGCCGTCACCGCCAGCACTTACATACTGCAGGGACTGGTGGGTCTTCTCATCACCGTGCCGCTGTTTCTCTGGTGGAAGGGGACCGACTTCTTCTATGCCGCCGGCCTACTCCTCCCGATGGGTTACGGCCAAGGTCCCGGACAAGCGCTTAACTTCGGCGTCACATTCGCCTCATGGGCTGAGGGGCAAGGGCTTGTATTCCATGGCTCTGACTTCGGCCTGAGCATTGCTGCCACAGGCTTCATCGTCGGCAGTCTCGTCGGAGTCATCTATATGAACATCCTGCGTCGCCGGGGAAAGCTGAAGGTCAGGGAGAAGGCTGAGAAAGAACGCTATACCCTGGCCGACTATGAGTCTGAGGGTGAGATACCACATTCCGAGTCCATTGACAAGCTCACCGTCCAGTTGAGTCTGGTGTTGCTGGTCTATGCCTTGGTGTTCCTTCTGATGTATGGCGTACAAAAACTCGATTTGGGCAACTTCGGTACGAACACACTCAAACCCCTTGTCTGGGGCTTCAACTTCCTTTGGGGCACCTTGATCGGCGTGCTCGTCCGCTGGATTATCGGCCGTCTGCGCAAACGCAACCTTATGCAGCGCGAATATATCAACAACTATACCCTCGACCGTATTGCCGGTACCTGCTTCGACTTCATGATTGTGGCCGGTACCGCCGCCATCGACTTCAACAATTTGCGCGGCCTTTGGCTCCCGCTCATCCTGGTGTGCACGGTAGGTGCACTGGTCACCTTCTTCTATGTGCTGCGTTGCTGCCGCAAGCTCTACCCCGATTATGAGTACGAAGGCTTCTTCTCGATGTTCGGTATGCTCACCGGTACCGCCAGCAACGGCATGATTCTGCTCCGTGAGATCGACCCCCGTTTTGAGACTCCCGCCGCCAATAACCTGGTGCTTCAGACCATTCCGGCCCTGGCTTTCGGTTTCCCGGTGCTGCTGCTGATGGGTTTTGCCCCGCAAAGCCTCGGCAATACCCTCATCACCATGGGCATCATGGTCGCGGCATTGCTGCTGTTCGGTCTCTTCATCTTCCGTCGTAAAAGAAATAAAAACTGATATGAAAAAGACTCTCTTTATCTCTTTGACTCTGGCTTTTACGCTGTCGTTGACGGCACAGGAGAACAATATCCGTCAGGGTTGGACTTTCGGCGTGTTGCCCAGCTTCGCCTACGATGCCGACCTCGGCCTGCAGCTCGGCGCGCTGACCAACATCTATTATTTCGGCGACGGCAAGATCTATCCCGAGTACTACCACTCGTTCTACGCCGAGGCCGCCTACACCACCAAACACTACGGCCTCTTCCGCCTCAGCTACGATTCGAAGTACCTCATCCCGGGCCACCGCCTGAGCATCGACCTCACCTACCTGCCCGACCAGATGTGCGACTTCTACGGCTTCAACGGCTACGCCACGCATTACAACCCGGGCTACGCCGACCCCAACAGCCCCGACTACATCTCCCGCGCCTACTATAAGATGAAACGCGACATGTTCCGCTTCTCGGCCGACCTTCAGGGCACTATCGCCAAGCCGTGGTACTGGAACGTCGGCGTGGGGCTGCTCTCCTACAACTACGGCTCGGTGGATGTGGACCGTCTCAACAAGTTCGCCAACAACAACCCACTGCCTAACGTTCCCAGCCTCTTCGACGAGTATGTCCGTCTGGGCTACATCACGCGACCAGGTTTCAACCTCACCGACCTCTCGGGCTTTTCCGCCCAGGGCTATCACCCCTACCTCCACGGCGGCCTGACCTTCGACACCCGCGATCGTCAGCAGAATCCTCACCGCGGCATCCATGCCGACGCCTTCCTGACCTACTACGCCGGTCTGGGCGACATGAGCGACTACAACTGCCTCAAGTTCAACGCCGCCTGGCGCCATTACCTGCCCATCATCCCCAACCGCCTCACCTTCGCCTACCGCCTCGGCACACAGCTCAACGTGGCCGGCAACAGCCCCTTCTACCTCAACACCTACCTCAACCAACTCTACATGCAACGCGTAATCTATGAGGGACTCGGCGGAGCCAACTCCATCCGCGGCATCATGCGCAACCGCATTCTGGCCGAGGGCGTGGCTTTCGCCAACGTGGAGTTCCGTGCACAGGTGGCTCATTTCCGCATCGGCAAGGAGAATTTCTACATCGGCCTCAACCCCTTCATGGATGCCGGCATGGTGGTGCAGCCCTACGATAGGGTATACAGCGACCCGCATCAAGTAATTCTTGCCTCTACCACTGATGGCATCATTTACGACAATGAAGACTATTACGACGAGAGCAACCTCTACCGTCCCCACCTCTCCGCAGGCTGCGGCCTCAAGGTGGCCATGAACGACAACTTCGTCCTCAGCGTCGATTGGGCCACCGCCCTCAACAAGCAGGACAACGGCAAATTCAGCAACCTCTACATCAAGATGGGATACATGTTCTAACTGACAGAATTAACCAAAACAATAATTATTAAACACAAACAACACAAATTATGGCAGTAAAATCTATGCTCCGCGTCCGCATGAGTGCCAAGGACGCCCACTACGGCGGCAACCTTGTCGACGGTGCCCACATGCTTCACCTCTTTGGCGATGTCGCCACCGAACTCCTGATCATCCAGGACGGTGACGAAGGCCTCTTCTGCGCTTACGACATGGTCGAATTCAAGGCTCCCGTCTATGCCGGCGACTATATCGAAGCCTACGGCGAAATCACCCACGTTGGTAACACCAGCCGCAAGATGAGCTTCGAGGCTTACAAGGTCATTAAGACCCGTCCCGATATCAGTGACTCGGCCGCCGATGTACTGGAAGAAAAGATCCTTGTGTGCCGTGCCAGCGGCACTTGCGTCACCCCCAAGAATTGCCAACGCAAGAACAACTAGGTCGTCGTTAACGAGACCAACAGAGCCGTTCCCGAGCCGTACGGCTCGGGAACGGCCTTTTAAGTATCTTTGCATCCGATGAAATTGCGTGAGTCCATAGAACGATTTGCCGACTATATCACCCATGAACGACGGCTGGCCGCAGGAACAGTTCGCAACTATGTGGACGACCTGGAGGATCTGGCAACCTATGTCGAAGCTCTGGGGGTGGATGATTTGGAGCAATTGGAAGCGCGCGATCTGCGAGCCTGGGAGATGGAACACCTGGACCGGGGCGAGGCTCCTGGGACAATTAAACGTCGCCTGTCGTCGGTAAGTAGTTGGCTAAAATACCTACGACGTCACGGCCTCTATGACCGCGACTTGATGACCAAAGTGTCGGTGCCACGCCAGCCGAAACGAATGCCTGTCTTTTTCCGTCGAAACGAGACGGAACACCTTTACGATGAAGGACTCTTTGGCGAGGACTTCATCGGCCGACGCGACCGGTTGATACTGCGTATTCTTTATGAAACGGGGATCCGCCGTGCCGAACTTACCAGTCTAAAAGAAGGTTCAGCCGACCTATCAGCATTGACACTCAAAGTGTTAGGAAAACGCAATAAGGAACGGCTGATACCGATAGAAAATGAATTAGCACACAATATTTCTGAATATCTGGCGTTAAAGCATCAGACAATGGGTGTGTCGGAATGGCTTTTTGTGAACAACAAAGGCGAACAGATGAGCGACAACAGCGTCTACTATGTGGTGAAAAAATACATGAGCATATTGAGTAATGCCGACCGCATCTCGCCACATGTGTTCCGCCACAGTTTCGCAACGCACATCCTCGACGAGGGAGGCAGCCTGAAAGCCATCCAAGAACTGCTTGGACACGAAAGTCTGACGACGACGGAGATTTACACCCACGTCAGCCGTGAGCACCTAAAAGAGGTCTACCGCCAGTCACATCCGCGCGGGCGCCGCAAATGAAGAAAGAGTAGAAACATATTACTAACCAATTATAAAAAGGAGGATATCATGAACACAATCATCAACACTGCCAAATTCAAGGCCGACGAGAAGCTGGAAAAGTACATCAACGAAAAGGTGGCCAAATTGGATCGTATGACCGACCGCGCAACAAAGTGCGAGGTATTCCTCAAGATAGACAAGCCCGAGAGCGACAACAACAAGATAGCCGAACTGCAGTTAGCGCTGCCCGGCCAGACCCTGTTCATCGGCAAGCAGGCCGACACCTTCGAGCAAGCTGTTAGCGAAGCTGTCGATGCCATGAAGGTGCAGATTGAAAAGTATAAGAATGCCTAATAGTTATCTGGCACATTGCGGCACAGCCGCAAACACATAGACAACCTTTGAATGGGAGTCCACGTGTTTGCGGCTGTGCCGCTTTTGGTGGGTGAGTGACGGTTTACGCTCAGAAGGGCAGGTCGCCCAGAGGCTCCGTGTCAGGAGTCAGAATGTCCATCAAGGGGTTGGGACGGGAATCATCCTGCTGACGTTTCGAGAGGAGCAGAAGATTGTCGGCCACCACTTCGGTGACATGACGCTTGTTGCCTTCCTTGTCCTCCCAGGTACGGCTCTGCAGACGTCCTTCAATATAGATCTGCGATCCCTTGGTGAGGATACGCTCGGCGACATCGGCCAGGCCGCGCCAGCATACGATATTGTGCCATTCCGTGATTTCCACACGCTCATTGTCGCGGTTGCGACGGGCTTCGGTAGTTGCAAGGGGGAAGGATGCCTTCTTAACGGGCGCGGGACCGTCGGAAGGGAATGTGACCACATCAGGGTTCTTACCTACGTTTCCTACGAGAATAACTTTGTTAACTCCAATCATTACTGTTACTTTTTAGTCTAAAATCCTAGCGATAAATTTGGAATGCGAAAATACAATAAAAAAATGAAATAACGAAATAAAGATATTCACAATCCTCGCAAGTACTTGTCTATCAAACGCGGTACTGGCATTTTTTCTAACTTTTCGACTGGCAAGGCAGTCATCTCGGGCGGATAGGTGCCGGGCTCCTGAGGCAGTTCTATGCTGATAAAACGTGCGTGAATGGTGCGATGGGTAAGTTGATGGACGAGCTCGTCGCCGACGGTGTAGGACACATCCCGGCAACCAAATCGGTCGAGCAGAAAAGAATCCACCACTGATCGCAACTCGCTGTCATCGGGTCGGTGGTCGGTCTCAAGCAGGGCAAACTCGAAAAGACCACGCCAGATATCACGATTATCACGACGTTGCATGAGTCCGTAGGTCTCGTTCCCCTGATGCCAACGCAGGTCGAAATAGAGGAACCACCGGTCGGTGGGCTTGGTTTTAGGTGCTTTGACCGGGAATAGGTCGACACGACCGGTACGGAAGGCGACGCATTCGTCGGCAAAAGGACACACCGTGCAATCGGGCTGCGGCTTGCATTGCAGTGATCCGAAATCCATCAGGGCGGCGTTGAAGCGGTCGGGCCGCTCGCGGTCGATGAGCTTCAATAGCAGGCTTTCAAACTCGCGGTAGGCGGCATCGGTGCCGATGGGGGTACTGATTCCATGAAGACGGCTGATGAAGCGGTAGACATTGCCATCGATGACGGGGTGAGGTAGCCGATAGGCAAACGAGGCGATGGCGGCTGCCGTGTAACGACCCACTCCCTTGAGCTTCAGTATTTCCTCGAAAGTGGCTGGGAACTTTCCGCCATGCTCCATGATATATTGAGCCGAGGCATGCAGATTGCGTGCCCGCGAGTAGTAGCCCAGCCCCTGCCACAACCGCAACACCTGCTCTTCGCTGGCGGCTGCCAGGTCGGCCACCGTGGGGAAAGCCTCAACAAAGCGATGGTAATAGTCGCGACCCTGCTCGATACGCGTCTGTTGCAGGATGATTTCCGAGAGCCAGATGCGGTAGGGGTCATCAATTCCACGCCACGGAAGGGTGCGTCCGTAGTCAATATACCAAGCCTCCAATTTCTGTGAAAATGCCATCGATATTGTTGATAAAATGCCTCGAAAGTGAGCCTAACTAACTGATAAAATTGTGTTAAATCCCGTTTTTTCGAATTTATTATTTGCTTGTAATATAGTCGATTGTATTTAATGAAATGTTAAAAAAAATTAAAATCCATTTTTTCAACGGTGAAACGTTTTGCCATGTCGGGAAAAGGTAGTACTTTTGCAGCCGTTTTCGCCGAAAAGCGAACGCCGAAATAACGTAAAATAACAATAAAAAGTATACTACAATGTCGAAGAAATGTGAAATTACCGGTAAGAAAGTGATCGTGGGTAACAACGTGTCTCACTCGCGCATCCACACCAAACGCACCTTTGCTCCCAACCTGCAGACCAAGAAGTTCTACATTCCCGAGGAGGACATGTGGATCACCCTGAAGGTCTCTGCCAAGGGTATGCGCATCATCAACAAGAAGGGCATCATCGCCGCCCTCAACGATGCCGCCGCCCAGGGTCACCTGATGTTCTAAGCGAAGACAACGAGTCTTAAATAAACAAA
>JAEEGL013387698.1_pt1 | contig 28280 bp, 22 predicted proteins | sample 9134231 | NCBI WGS metagenome assembly JAEEGL01 (sample SAMN16246548, study PRJNA631951) | gut metagenome | biome: gut microbiome; feature: rumen; material: fiber-attached | host: Bos | place: Iran: Karaj | collected 2018-10
ATCGGGTATTCCATATCCGAACACATTGTTCGGTTTTGTGTATAAATGACCGCTCTGTCGCACTATCTGTATGATTTCATGAGCGGTTTTCCCCCTGAGTGCCTGCCAAAGACAAGCCACCATACCCGTCATGATAGGTGTAGAGAAAGAGGTTCCCATATCATTGATGATTGTGCCGCGTCCAGTGACAACCGCAGCCGGACTGCCCTGCGACATTACATCGGGTTTCACTCTTCCGTCGGCAGTGGGTCCCAATGAAGAGAAAGCCGCATTCTGACGTTGACCATTCACAGCCCCGACAGTGAGGATGTTGTCAGCGTCAGCCGGCACGCCAATGAGCTTCCATGTACCCATACCATCATTTCCTGCACTGTTGAGCAGCAGTATACCCTTCCGTGAGAGCACAGAAGCAGTTTGCGAGACGAGCGAAGTGTGTCCATCGAGATTCTCATAGGTATAATTGGTCGACTTGTCATTGAAATCATGGTATCCCAAAGAGCTGCTGATTATATCCACTCCTATCGAGTCGGCAAATTCTGCTGCAGCAGTCCAATAGTCTTCCTCAGCCCTTGACTCAGTATTGGCATCCTCAGTTCGGCAAAGAAAAAAAGTTGCCTCAGGTGCCGTGCCCACAAACACACCGGGTTCGTCCACCGCCATGGTACTGAGCACCTTTGTTCCATGGTCGATCTCCTGAAAAATATCTTTTGAGGGGAAAGCCACAAAATCACGGCTGCCCAAAATTTTGATCTTCTGCATACAAGGAATGCGGTCGACATTCATAAATCCCCCGTCGAAGACCGCAATGGTGATGCCCTTTCCACGGTATCCCTTTTGATGCAATCCGGTACCATTGAGCAGATTGATTTGAGCTGCAGCCTGTCCATAAGGATTATCAGCCTGTTCTTCACTATCCAAAAAATCTTTACGGAAATAGGAGCGCACTGTGGGGTTTATAGAATCAGGCGATGTCCACAACTTCATGGTTGAGGATACGAAAGGGAGTTTTTCAACTTCACGTAATATTTTATTGCTGGAAATTCTGACTAGCACTGTCTTGTTCCATTTACTTTGACTCTTAATTTCCGCTCCAGTACCTTCTATTTGTTCCAAATATGCCAGGGGGAGCGGAAGGTCGGTAGAATCTACTTCGAGTCTTTGTTTTTTTCTCCTCTCAATCGATTTTAAAGAGAGGAACTCTTCGGGATGGTCAATTCGGTAGGGTGTACCCTTTTTGTCGACTAAAGAGAGACGATAGAGCCAGCATTTCCCTCCCGGGAATTTAACTTTGCCGGTTGTCTCCTTGTTTTGCGTCCAGACATGACCTGCGCCTGCCATCAACATCAGGAAAAATATGATTGCTCTTTTCATTTGGGCACAAAGATACAGAAAACCGCTCGTAGAACGAAATTAAATCCTTCATTTCTTTTCTCCGTAAGCCCCTTCTCCTTTATAAAAAAAGAGCTTTATCGTCTCGACAAAGCTCATACCTGAAAAACACAAAAATAAAGTATACCTAATTACTAACCTAATATATTTACTAAATGCATTATTAACCATATCGGCTAAATTGAAGGATATAATAGTTCCGTTACTGAAAAACGAAGTGTCGCTGTATAGTGTCAAACATCAAAAATGGAGACATTTTCTGAATCGCGTTGTAAAATTAAAAGAAATATTCCAATTGCAATTTCACCTTTGTAACAGCCATTTTACACTATGTAACAACTTGAAGAAATGAATCAAAACATCACTGATTTTAATACAACTGAAAAAAGAGTGCAAACAAATAATCACTGTTATTTTTAATAGAAAGAAGAAGAATGATATATGCCACAGGCACAGCTGAACAATGTGTCATAATAATCAACATGTAATCAAAAAAATGTCGCCAGCAAGCCGAATTTATCTTTTAAAAAGTATCATCCATTTTTGGAAACGTATCTATTATAAATAATGTTACATGAAATATGGGTTCTGTATCATTTTTTGCATCCCTTCAACCATAAAATATTTATCTTTGCATTAAGCAAAAGAAAAAGCATTGCCCATGAAAAAAATCCTATTTTTAGCCTTATCGGGGATAGCCCTTACGGCAGGCGCTCAAAACCCCATTCTGCGCGACCATTTTTCAGCGGATCCAACCGCCCGCGTGTTCAATGACAAGGTATACATCTATCCATCGCATGACATTCACAGTCCGATAGACCGACTGAAAGACTGGTTCTGTATGGCCGATTACCATGTCTACTCTTCACAGAATCTCACTGACTGGCAAGACCATGGAGTGATTGTAACACAAAACGAGGTACCCTGGGTGGAGCCCAATTCCTACTCAATGTGGGCACCTGACTGTGTTGAGAAAAACGGCCGCTATTATTTCTATTTCCCATCAGCACCTAAGGGAGCACAGCGCGGTTTCGCCATTGGTGTAGCCACCTCCATGCGTCCTGAAGGTCCATTCTTCTGTTCCCCACAGCCCATTCAAGGCGTGATGGGCATAGACCCCTGCATACTCAACGATGACGACGGCAAATCGTATATCTACTGGTCGGGTGGTGGCATTCGCTGCGCACGTCTGAAAGACAACATGACCGAGCTTGACATGCCTCCCCGGCAAATGGAAGGTTTGCCCGAAGGATTCAAAGAAGGCCCATACGCCTTCAAGCGCAATGGCATCTACTATCTCACCTTCCCCTGGGTAAGAAAAGAGAATGGCACTGAAACATTAGCGTATGCCATCTCCGACAATCCTCTTGGTCCTTTCACCTTTAAAGGAATCATTATGGCCGAGTCGCCAACCGGTTGCTGGACCAACCATCATTCTATCATGGAATACCGAGGCCAGTGGTACTTATTCTACCATCACAACGATTACTCCCCCAATATGGACAAGCGCCGCTCAGTGCGTGCCGATTCCCTTTTCTTCAATGCTGACGGCACCATACAGGAGGTGAAGCCCACATTGCGCGGTATCGGAATCAATGATGCCCGAGAGCCGATCCAACTGGACCGCTACAGCGACATCGGCCGCGGAGCCAATATTGAATATCTTGACACAACGCACTATTTCAAAGGTTGGGCCGCAATCATGCCCAAAGGCAGTTGGCTGCGCTACAACACTGTAAATTTCGACAATGTGACGAGCAACACGCTCACCATGCGGGTAAAATCGTCGGGCAAGTCGCAAGTCATAATCAAGGAAGGCAATGCCAAAGGAGCCGTGATATCCAAAGTGTCGGTTCCCGCCACCGATGGATGGGTCAATGTGAAAAGCCCCATTGTCCATCTGCCCAAAGGTGTGAAAGACCTGTATGTGACAAATTCCGGTGCTACAGTTCAGATTGATTATGTGCAATTTGACGATGCCAGCCAATATTTCAGGTCATCCACCACTACCCCCATCCTGCCCGATGAGGAAGGATTCATACGTCGCTGGCTTCTTCTGGAGCCCATTGACAAGCCCAACCGCAGCAACACCGTTTTCACTGACAGTTATCTGCGTGAGCAATTCAACACCGAATACTTCAGTGGCCAGTTTACCCAAGTGCCCAAAAACGGCCAGAAGGAGAAGGTAGGCAAACAGACCTTAGCTTGGCATGCTGTTGACAGTCAGCGTTTCAATGTGAAGCTGTTCCGTTTCGCCTCAGGACTGGAAAAGCAAATTTACGGAGTGCTTTTCTGGGGCGTGACAGTAATTGACTGTCCTGAGGAGATACCCAACGTAAGACTTGCCGCCGGTTCAAACTCAGCCTCCATGTGGTGGCTGAACGGCGAGGAAGTGCTGCTGCTCTCCGGCGACCGCCGAATGGTACGCGATGACGGCACATCGAAGCGCATCACCCTGAAGAAAGGTCGCAACGTGTTGCGCTGCGCCGTTATCAACGGCCCTGGCATGAGCGACTTCTGCGTGCGTTTCATCGATGAGCAAGGACAACCCGTAAAAGGCTACCAAATAAAATAAAAAGGAAGAAGCTAAAAAATAGAAAACTAGTGAAACTAGCAGAACTAGTGTAACTAGTGAACCCAGAAAGACTGATAAAAACAAGAAAAAACTCCTCAAATAATCATGAAAAGAATAAAATCCATACTTCTTTGCATAGGCAGTCTGTTGGCAGTGATGCCCGTTGGAGCACAGATCGGGCGCCCCTACATACATGACCCATCGACCATAGCTGTGTGCGACGGCAAATACTACACCTTCGGCACTGGTGGCGGAGGTCTCATATCATCTGACGGATGGACATGGAATAATGGTGCTGAGCGTCCAGGCGGTGGTGCTGCGCCTGATGTGCTGAAGATTGGCGACCGTTATCTTGTGATATACGGAGCCACAGGCGGTGGACTTGGCGGCGGTCACAACGGCCGTATTCTGACCATGTGGAACAAGACATTGGACCCCCAATCACCCGATTTCAAATTCAGCGACCCAATAGAGGTGGCATCCTCAGACGGACAGGAAGACAACGATGCCATAGACCCAGGTCTTCTGCTCGACCCCAATGACGGCAGACTTTGGGTATCTTACGGCACATACTTCGGCAACATCCGCCTCATTGAAATCGACCCGGAGACAGGCAAGCGCGTGGAAGGCAATGAAGCCCTCGACATTGCCATCGACTGCGAGGCCACCGACCTTATATTCCGTGACGGCTGGTATTATCTTTTGGGCACTCATGGCACCTGCTGCGATGGTGTGAACTCCACCTACAACATCGTTGTGGGCCGCTCCCGTAAAGTGACCGGCCCCTATGTTGACAATGTGGGACGAGACATGCTTGCAGGCGGCGGAAAGATGGTTATAGCCGCCGGCGACAGAGTAGTGGGCCCCGGCCACTTCGGCCGTACGGTGATAGACAAAGGCGTTGAAATAATGAGCTGCCACTACGAAGCAGACTTCGACCAAGGAGGAAGAAGTGTGCTTGGCATCCGTCCGCTGCTTTGGAAGAATGGCTGGCCCGTAGCCGGCGACCGTTTCAAGGAAGGTACTTATGAAATTGAATCCGAGCGCCGTGGCTATGCCCTTGAACTGGCCGTTGATTTCGTGCGCATGGCACAGCAACGCCAGGCATGGTGGCGTATAGACCCCAACACCCCCGTGGTGCCCATAACCAACCAGGCCTTAGCTGATGTGGAGGGCACATGGCCTTCAGGCGACATCAGTGTTCGGATAGGTGACTATATGTTCCGTCCTCACCAGCGGTGGACCATCACCGCTGTGCCTGAAGCAGGCGGTTATTTGGGTGGTCCGTACTACAAGATAACCATCGAAGGGACCGAACGCGCACTAACCGCCACTGCAGACTGTGAGGTAAGCACCGTTCCCACCTTTACCGGCGCTTCAGAGCAACTGTGGCGTATTGAGCAGCTTATCGACGGTACCTTCCGCATCATGCCTAAGACGATACCCGGCATGGAAGGTCTGAACACCCGTTATGTACTCTATTCGATATCGGACAGCAATCCCACCCTCGCAGAATACGACTTCGACAGCGACAACTCGAAATGGAATTTCCGCGCCCATTAAGAGACGTGAGCCAACACCCCATCATTCTTCCCCACGGTCGGCAACCCATGTGATGCCAATCGTGGGGAATTTTGTATAAGGGGATGAAAAAGGGGATGAAAAGAGAGATTTTACGGAAAAAAGTGTAATTTTGCATTTGTCTGCTCCTCCATCGGCCGTATCGACATGAAAAGGAACGCAGAATAAGTGAAAAGCAATAATGGACAATAAGAAAGCGACACTTCAATTGGGCACCGAGCCCGTTGGCAAACTGTTGTGGCAATATGCCGCCCCCGCCATTGTGGCGATGGTGGCCTCCTCGCTCTACAACATGGTCGACTCCATCTTCATCGGGCAAGGCGTGGGTCCTATGGCCATCTCAGGCCTGGCCATCACCTTCCCTTTCATGAACCTGAGCGGTGCTGTAGGCGCATGTATCGGTGTGGGTGCCAGCACCTACCTCTCGGTCAAGTTGGGCCAGAGGGACTACAGCAAGGCACTGAAGATACTCGGCACATCGGTAGTACTGAAAATCATAACCGGTATTATCTTTGGTGCTTTATGCCTCACCTTCCTCAACCCCATACTGCGATTTTTCGGTGCCACGGACAACACCCTGCCCTATGCCCGTGACTATATGGAGATAATATTGCTGGGCAATGTGTTCACCCACCTCTACTTCGGAATGAACGCACTTCTCAGGGCCGCCTCCAAGCCACGTCATGCCATGTATGCCACGATTTTCACCGTGGTGCTGAACACCCTTCTCGACCCGCTCTTCATCTACACCTTCGGTATGGGTATCCGGGGTGCTGCCCTTGCCACTATCCTTTCGCAGATGACAGCCATGTGCTGGCAGATATGGCTTTTCAGCAATCCCAAGGAACTGCTTCATTTTCAGCGAGGTATCTACAAGCCCGACTTAGGCATCATCAAAAACATCCTGGCCATTGGTGTCTCGCCCTTCTCTATGAACGCCTGTTCCTGTATCGTGGTAATATTCATCAACACAGCATTGGTGAGACATGGCGGTGACTTATCGGTAGGTGCTTTTGGTATAGCCAACCGTATAGGCTTCATTTTCTTTATGGTGGTAATGGGCATCAACCAAGGCATGCAACCCATAGCCGGCTACAACTATGGCGCCGAGCAATACGACCGCATGTTACGTGTTGTAAACTATGCCATGGTTGCCGCCACCTGCGTCATGACCGTGGGATGGATTGTGGGCGAAGTTTTCTCTATTCCCTGTTCCCGCCTTTTCACCACTGATGAGCAACTTGTGGACATTGCCGCCCACGGTGTGCGTATCAACATGCTTTTGTTTCCCCTCATTGGTTCCCAGGCCGTAATCACCAATTTCTTCCAAAGTATCGGTATGGCCAAGATAAGCATATTTCTCTCCCTCTCACGACAAATGATATTCCTGTTGCCACTTCTGGTCATCCTGCCCCCCATTCTTGGTGTGGATGGTGTATGGTGGGCGCTACCCATCAGCGACGGCATCGCTTTCATCACAACATGGGTCATCATGATATACTATATGAGAAACTTCAGAAGGCAGCACAAACAAAAGCAAGAAAATGGAATACAATAATAAGTACAACAGTCAAGAGAATCCCCAAGACATGCACCTGATTGTGTGCATAGGCAGACAATTGGGCAGTGGAGGACGCCAGGTGGCCAATCTATTGGCCGAAGAGTTCGGTTGCCAGTTTCTCGACAAGGAGATACTAAACCTTGCAGCGAAAGAAAGCGGATTTTCAGAGCATTTCTTCGAGCAAAACGACGAGCAGAAAGGCTTCATGAAATCTCTTTTCCATCTCCACACCCCACATGTGAGCGACACCAACTTCTACGGCAGCCGTTTTTCACAGGAGAGCCTGTTTCAATTTCAGAGCGACGCCATCTATAAGGCAGCACAGAAGGGTCCATGTGTGTTTGTAGGCCGATGCGCCGACTATGTGGTGCGCAATCTTGACGGTGTGGTGTCGGTCTTCATCACAGCTGACCTGGACGAACGAGCCGAAAGGGTTATGGACCGCCACAAGTGCGACAAAGAAGAAGCTCTGAAAATCATCCGTTCCAAGGAGAGCACGCGTTCCTCCTATTACAATTACTACACCGGCCGTCGTTGGGGCGACGCCGCCAATTATGACTTGTGTATGAACAGCAGCCTTTTAGGTATTGAAGGTACGGCAAGGCTCATATCCCAATTTATAAGAGAACGATTCAAATTATGAAAAGGATTGGCATATTGAGCGACACGCACTCGTTTTGGGACGACAAATACCTTCACTACTTTGAGCCATGCGACGAGATATGGCACGCCGGCGACATCTGCTCGACCGAGCTGGCCGAACGGTTGGCTGCATTCCGTCCCCTCCGTGCCGTTTGCGGCAATTGCGACGGTGGTGACCTTCGGCGCATGTTTCCCGAAACACTGCGTTTCAAGTGTGAGGAAGTGGATGTGCTGATGAAACACATAGGCGGTTATCCCGGCCGTTATGACCGGAGCATCATCCGCCAACTGATGGAACGTCCCCCACAGCTTTTCATAAGTGGTCATTCACATATTCTTAAGATACAATATGACAAAAGTCTCGGTTTGCTGCATATCAATCCTGGTGCCGCAGGCATCCAAGGATGGCAAAAGGAGCGCACTTTGATAAGATTAACCATTGAAGGCAATAAAATGGGTGATTGTGAAGTTATTACATTAGGGAAATAGTCCTCATCAGACATTAAACCGAATACGCTTATGAACAGGAAAAAAGCTTTACTGCTGCTTTCAGCGCTTGAAATGATGATACTGTTTATTATCATTGCTCTTTTTGTCACCGGGATGATGTCTACAGAATTCTTTTTCACACTCATCGTGGTAGCGACCGTACTGTCTTCTATCGCCACATTAATTATAATACGCAAACTCAACTCATAAACCAAGAACCATGAAAACAATCGTCATTACCGGCGGTGCCGGTTTTATCGGCAGTCATGTGGTACGTCTCTTTGTGAACAAGTATCCCGACTACCACATCATCAACCTCGACAAACTGACCTATGCCGGCAACCTGGCCAACCTAAAAGACATTGAGCAAAAGCCCAACTATGAGTTTGTGAAGATGGACATCTGCGACTTTGATGCCTTCTACCGTCTGATGCAGGAGAAGCATGTTGACGGCATTATCCATCTGGCCGCCGAGAGCCATGTTGACCGTTCCATCAAAGACCCCTTCACCTTTGCCAAGACCAATGTGATGGGCACCCTTTCTCTGCTCCAAGCCGCCAAACTGTACTGGGAATCGCTTCCCGAGCGGTATGAGGGTAAACGGTTTTACCACATTTCGACCGACGAAGTTTACGGAGCACTTGAACTGACCCACCCGGAAGGCGTGAAGCCCCCCTTCAGGACCACGGCGTCTTCGTCAGAGCACCATCTTGCGTATGGTGAGGAGTTCTTCCTCGAAACCACGAAATACAATCCCCATTCACCCTATTCAGCCGCCAAAGCCGCCAGCGACCACTTTGTGCGGGCCTACCACGACACTTACGGCATGCCCGTGGTGGTGACCAACTGTTCTAACAACTATGGTCCTTACCAATTCCCGGAGAAACTCATTCCCCTCTTCATCAACAATATACGTCAGCGCAAGTCCCTCCCAGTATACGGTAAGGGAGAAAACGTTCGCGACTGGCTCTATGTAGAAGACCATGCCCGCGCCATCGACCTTATTTTCCATAAAGGAAAGGATGCCGAGACTTACAACATAGGCGGTTTCAATGAATGGAAGAACATCGACCTGATACGTGTGCTCATCAACACCGTAGACCGTCTGCTTGGCCGTGAGGAAGGTGAAGACCAAAACCTGATCACCTTCGTAACCGACCGTGCCGGACACGACCTGCGCTATGCTATCGACTCATCGAAACTGCAAAAAGAGCTGGGTTGGGAACCCAGTCTGCAATTTGAAGAAGGCATCGAAAAGACTGTGCGCTGGTATCTGGACAACCAGGACTGGCTCGACAACGTGACGAGCGGTGACTACCAACAATATTACGAGAACATGTACAACCCCTTATGTCGACATTAGATATAAAGATGATAGACCTGCCCAAAGTGGCAGACCCCCGGGGCAACCTGACCTTTGCCGAAGGTTCGAGTCATGTGCCCTTTGACATAAAACGCGCATACTGGGTGTATGATGTGCCTGCGGGCGGATGCCGTGGCGGTCATGCCCACAAAAGGCTGAAACAGTTGGTTATCGCTGTAAGCGGCTCTTTCCATGTGACACTGGACAATGGATACGAAACCCGTACAGTGTTGCTGAACCATCCGTGGCAGGGACTTCTCATTGACGTGAACACTTGGCGCACACTCGATGATTTCTCCAGCGGTGCTGTCTGTCTGGTGCTTGCCTCCGAGCATTATGACGAAAGTGACTATATCTACGACTACGATGAATTTCTCAACTACATAAGATGTTCGAAATAGTGAGATATTCGCAAGAGCGTGAACAGGAATGGAACCTGTTCGTGGCACAATCGAAGAACGGCACCTTCCTCTTCGACCGGTCATACATGGGCTACCACTCCCACCTTTATTGCGATCACTCACTTCTATTCTACTATCAGAACAAGCTCTATGCCCTGCTGCCCGCCAATGAGAGCGAGCACACACTATACACCCACAGGTATCTGACATACGGTGGACTGATTATGGGCAGCGAAGCCACCACGGTACATGTAATTGACTTGTTCAAATGTCTTAACACCTATCTGTCGACCCAAGGCATACAACGGGTTATATACAAGGCTATTCCCTGGATTTATCATCAGTTGCCTTCCGAAGAGCCTCTGTATGCCATGCATTGCACATGCCGCTACCGCTTAGTGGAACGCGATGTGTCATCGACCATTGTCATGCGCAATCAGCTGAAATGGAAAAAAGACCGCCGCCACGGACTGCGTCTTGCACAGGATAACGGCATATCGGTGAACCAAGGCGAGGATTACGCCTCATTCTGGGACATCTTGACCAAGAACCTTTGGGAGAAACATGGCGTATCCCCCGTTCACTCGCTCGATGAAATACAATTGCTACACAACCGGTTTCCGCAGCAAATCATCCTGTTTGAGGCCCGTAAAGACGGCCAGATGCTGGGCGGTTGTGTGGTCTATATCACAAAGCAAGTGGTGCACACACAGTATATCGCAGCCCTTCCAGAAGGAAAGCGACTCGGAGTGGTCAACGCCATTATTGACACCCTTCTCAATGGTACATTCTGCGAACAACTATACTTAGACTTCGGGCGTTCGACCGAGGTCCACAGCGACATACTCAACGAAAACCTGATTTATCAAAAGGAGGGTTTTGGTGCCCGTGCCGTCTGTTATGACACCTACGAATGGGAACTATGATAGAATATCTTCCTCTGAAACGGATTACGGCGATGCATAACGACGAGATTCACCAAGCCATAGACAGCGTGGTGAATGGAGGTTGGTATTTGAAGGGTAAGTGCACTCAGTCCTTCGAAGCACATTATGCCAAATATATTGGCACAAGCCATTGTATCGGTGTGGGCAACGGTCTGGATGCGCTCACCTTGATATTGCGTGCTTATAAAGAGTTGGGGATGATTCATGAAGGCGACGAAATCATTGTTCCCGCCAACACCTTCATCGCCACCCTACTCTCCATCACCGAGAATGGTCTCACACCTGTTTTAGTAGAACCACGCATAGACACATACCAGATTGACGACCGACTGATTGAAGCCGCCATCACCCCACACACAAAAGCAATCATGGTGGTTCACCTTTACGGGCGCTGTGCCTGGACCCCACTTATAGACCGACTCTGCCGTCAGTATCACCTACTCCTATTGGAAGACAACGCCCAGGCCCATGGTTGCCATGCCTTGCCAGACAAGACAAAGCGCACAGGCTCATTAGGTCACGCCGCTGCCCACAGTTTCTATCCCGGCAAGAACCTGGGTGCCTTTGGGGACGCCGGGGCAGTGACGACCAATGACGCTCTTTTGGCCGAGACGATACGCAGCATTGCCAATTATGGTTCGAGCCAGAAATATGTTTTTGATTATACAGGGCGTAACAGCCGTCTTGACGAGTTGCAGGCGGCTGTCCTCGATGTGAAACTGAAATACCTGGACTCAGACAACAACCGACGGCAACAGATAGCTGACAGATACCTTTGTGAAGTGGACAACAGCCAAATAGTGCTTCCCTTGTTCAAAGAGAGTGTGTGGCATATTTTCCCTGTACTATGCCAACGGCGTGACGAACTGAAACAATTCTTGAAGGAACACAATGTAGGCACTATGATTCACTATCCGATACCTCCCCACCACCAGAAGTGCTATGACAATTGGAGTCATCTACACCTACCCGTGACGGAACGTATTCACCGCGAAGAGCTCAGCCTTCCCTGTCATCAGGCCATGACCGACGATGAGGTAACCTCAACAATCCACTTTCTGAACCTTTTCAGATAGCCCATGTCGTTTGCCTCCGTTACCTTCCTCATCTTCCTGCCGATTGTGTTTCTGGTTTACTGGTCACTGCATCGGCATCACCAGTGGCAGAATTTTTTCTTGCTATTGTCCAGTTACACGTTTTATGGTTGGTGGGACTGGCGTTTCCTTATCTTGATTGTCATCACCTCCGCATCAAGCTATGCCAGCGGATTGCTGATGGAGCATATAGAGCATAAACGCCGGGTAGTGGCGGCCAACATCTGTCTCAACATAGGCATCCTGGCCGTATTCAAATACTACAATTTCTTTGTTGAGAATCTGTGCCTGCTGCTGAAGCCGGCAGGAGTGACACTTGATGCTCCGACACTAAACTTTATTTTGCCCGTAGGTATCAGTTTCTATACCTTCCAGTCGCTGAGCTACACCATTGATGTATACAGAGAAAAGTTGAAACCCACCCGTGACATACTGGCATTTTTCACCTACATCGCCTTCTTCCCCCAGCTGGTGGCAGGTCCCATTGAACGTGCCACCAACCTGCTGCCCCAGATATCAAGATATCGCACATTCCGGTATGATGAGGCTTCAGACGGATTGCGCCGCATCCTGTGGGGGTTCTTCAAAAAAATGGTAGTAGCTGACAACTGCGCTGTGGCCGTCAACACTATTTGGGCAAATCACTCAGACAGCGGAGCATTGACACTCATCACAGGAGCCGTGTTGTTTTCTTTTCAGATATACTGCGATTTCTCAGGCTATTCTGATATCGCTATCGGCACAGCAAGACTGTTCGGCATCCGCATCATGGAGAATTTCAATCTACCTTACTTATCACGTTCCATCGGCGAGTTCTGGCGCCGTTGGCATATCTCACTGATGACCTGGTTTCGTGACTATCTTTACATACCGCTCGGAGGCAGCAGAAACGGACAACTGAACACTGTCAGGAATACTCTCATCGTCTTCTTTCTGAGCGGTCTTTGGCATGGTGCCAACTGGACCTTCATTGTATGGGGACTATACAATGCCCTTCTGCTTCTCGTAGAGCGCTTTGTTGTCCACCGGGAAAACCACTTCAAAAAAAATCAACCGGTGAGGTGGCGTGACCTACCCTCCATTTTGTTTACATTCTGCCTCGCAGTGTTGGGATGGTGCATTTTCCGTTCCTCCAGCATGGGTGAGGCCTTCTCGTATCTCTCCCATCTGACCCAATCGGTGCTTACGGCCAATTTCGGTTCCATCACACATGGCAAATCAGCCCTGTTATGGTGTCTCCTGCTGGTAGTGGTGGAATGGGTGCAGCGGTACCGCAAGCATCCGCTCCAAATAGACCATCTTACCACTACCATGCGTTGGGCGATATATTATTTGCTCATGTTGGTCGTATTCTTTGGACGTGGCGAAGAACAAACATTCATCTATTTCCAGTTCTGACGAGAATCTATGAAAAAATTTTTGTTCCGCTCACTCATTGCATTAGTGCCCGTTCTGCTGGTCCTGCTGGCAGCCGAATGCTATGTGCGGAGCCTTCCCAATACCTATCGGTTCAAGGAAGATTGGATGCGACATAACGGACAACTCGTAAGTACCCTTCTATTGGGCAATTCACACGGCTATTATGACCTTGTCCCCTCAGAGATGGATGACAGCACCTTCAATTTAGCGAATGTATCTCAACGTCCCGAGCACGATTATCATCTTCTAAAACGTTACGCCCCGTTATGTCCGAATCTGAAAAAGGTGGTCATAGTGGCCGACAATTCCAATCTGTTCGACATACCTATGGAAGACGAGGAACCCGGACGGGCAACCTATTATCAACTCTACATGGGCTATGAGAAGCATTCGCCCCTCTCCCGCTATGGTTTTGAGATCTCCAGCATGGTCAGTTTCTGGGCAAAAATAAAGAATCACCTGAAAGGAAACGGTCTTGACTGCGACTCATTGGGATGGGGAAAGAATTATCGGGCAGAATGGCGGGACCCGTCCAGCTTCGATGAATCCCGCATGCGGCTGCATCTCTTTCTAAGCCATGAAGCAACCCGGATGAATATGAGTTATGTAGACTCCATCGCAGCATGGTGCCAGGACCATAATGTGCGGCTGCTTTTGCTTCAGACACCCGTCTGTACCGCCTACACAAAGAAAACACCAGTATGGCAATTGGACTATGTACGCCGACAATCCGCCCTCTGCATGAAGCGATATGGAGCCATGACAGTCGACTTCACTTGCAATCCACTTTTTACCGATGACGATTTCTTCGATCCCGATCATCTGAATGACCAAGGAGCGAGGAAATTCTCACGCTTACTTTTCCACTATCTGAGCAAAAAGAAGAATTGACTCCCCCGACATTAAAACGGGCGAGTGCGGGAAATACAAACCTAAAACCGTGACCCCACCAATATGGAGTCACGGTTTTCATCTATATGATTTTCCAATAAAAATCAGATAAGCAGCACGGTGGCGCTACGTGCAGCCTGAGCACCCATAACAAGTACCTGTGCTATGTCGGCCGTCTTGGAAGGTCCACTTATGAAAGTGCCATAACCATAGTCATTGAACTCGATACGCTTGTATGCTTCGTGCATATTGTTTACGATTTGCTTTTTGTCGAGCAATATAATCAAGTTCTCGGAAATAAAGCACACAGCCTTCTCCACCATGGTTTGAGGTATCCAAACGCAGGCATTCTCTGCCACGCCAAAAACACCCTTTATTACACCCACATCTGTGCCATTGAGGGCTTGTGGTGAGCCACATGTGTCAGGATTACGAGTTGCTATTTTCACCTCAGGCAGGTTACTGGCAATCTCCTTGGCATCGGGATACAGTTGCCTGATAATCGTATTAATGTCCTGACCAGGCTTCACCTCAACCACCTTACCACCTACCGACTCAGTCATAGAGATGAACTGCGCCAGCGGGTCGGGATAAGTGATGCCCTTTATATCAGTGAGGTCGGGCATGTCAAAACGCTGCTTGATATTGTTTCTGTATTTTGACAGAATATCTTCTTTCTTACTCATAAGTCGTTTTCATTAGAATTACTTAACCTTGCCTTTCTTCCACATCTCCTGGAAAGAGTTTTTAGGGAACTTCATCATCTTATGTCCACTCTGAGCCCAAGGATTGATAGAACTGTTCATCATAAATCCGGGCACCCAGTTGGCCATTGGGGCGAACTTCATGGCTGTGTTGTACATGCCACTGCTTCCGAACAAAACGTTCATACCCTTGCACATCAGTTTCTTCTGCTTGTTGGCCGTGCCAAATTCATCCAACTGCTGACGCCACTCATAAATCTGGTCACCCAAATTAATCTTCACAGGACAAACCGTCTGACAGCTCAGACAGAGCGTGCAAGCCGACACATTGCCACTGTGGAGCTGGGTGTTACGCAACATTCCCAAATTGATACCAAGCGGTCCTGGAATAAAATATGAATAGGAATATCCACCGCTGCGACGATATACGGGGCAAGTGTTCATACATGAGCCACAGCGTATACACTTAAGCATCTCCCAGTGTTGTGGATTGGCGACCCACTCACTGCGTCCGTTGTCCACCAGCACAATGTGCATCTGCTGTGCAGTGGGACGAGCCTTACGGAAATGGCTGGTATAAGTGGTTGTAGGCTGTCCGGTACCTGCGCGGCAAAGCATACGCTGGAATACGGCGAGGCAATCATAATTGGGAATAATCTTTTCAAGTCCGACAGCTGCAATATGCAGTTTGGGGCATGAGGTGCTCATATCGGCATTACCCTCATTGGTACAGACCACGATATCACCAGTGGCAGCAATACCGAAGTTGCCGCCCGTCATGCCGGCATCGGCAGTAAGGAACTCATTACGCAGGCTGAGTCGTGCCTGATAAGTAAGATAAGTGGGATCATGGTTTCCCTTTTCCGTGCCCAGTTTCTCCTCAAAGAGTTCACCCACGTCATCGTGGTTAAGGTGAATGGCCGGCATTACGATATGGCTGGGTTTCTGTCCCTTTAGCTGGATAATTCGCTCGCCAAGGTCAGTCTCGACCACTTCGATGCCTCTTGCCTCAAGATAAGGATTCATCTCACATTCCTCAGTGAGCATACTCTTACTCTTGACTATTTTTTTCACATTATGGTCTTTGAGAATGCCATATACAATCTCGTTGAACTCGTCGGCATCCTTCGCCCAATGCACGATACATCCGTTTTTCTCGGCATTTGTGGCAAACTGATTGAGATACTCGTCGAGGTGGCTGATGGTGTGGCGTTTGATGGCAGAAGCCTTTTCACGCAACTGTTCCCACTCTTTCAGCCCATGCGCCATATTGTCGCGTTTGGTACGAACCGACCAGAAGGTGGCATCGTGCCAATGAGAGTACTTTTCATTTTTCAAGAACTCTTTTGCTGCATTTGAATGTGCTGTACTCATTAGATTCCTGCTGCTAAAATTTCTACTGCGTGCATAAACTTAATAGGCATGTCCTCTTTTTGGGCCACGCCAGCCATGTGCATAAGGCAAGAACAATCGGGACCGGTGACATATTCTGCACCAGTAGCGATATGGCGCTTCACCTTATCCTGCCCCATACGGTGACAAATATCAGTCTCCTCAACAGAGAACATACCGCCAAAACCACAGCACTCGTCGGGCCGTTCGGGTTCCACCACCTCGATGCCCTGTTTGAGCTGAAGCAAATCAATAATCTTGTTGAATTTTTCCACATGCATCTCACTTGGAGAACTCAGTCCCAGTTCGCGCACGCCATGACAGGAATTGTGGACGCTCACCTTGTGCGGGAAACTACCCGGGAGGTTTTTCACTTTGACCACATCGTGGAGGAAAGTTATGACATCGATGCACTTCTCGGCTGTCTCGCAAGATTTCTTTCCTTTCAGCAACCTTGGATAATTGATTTTCACAAAAGCGGTACAACTAACCGATGGTGCTACGACATAATCGAACTCCTTGAATTTGTCTTCAAACTTCTCTGCCAAAGGAATGGCCATATTCTCAAATCCAGCATTGGCCATGGGTTGACCACAGCAAGTCTGATTAAGAGGATAGGTTACATCCAACCCGAGATGTTTGAGCAGTTTGTATGTTGCGACACCGACTTCTGGATAGACGGCATCAACATAACAGGGGATAAATAAACCGATTTTCATGTATTATAATATTAAGTTGCTATTTCAATAGTATTATTTTGCAAATTTAATCATATTTTTGTTTTATACAAGTTTTTAGAGGCAAAAGTTTACACATTATAAAGATTTCAACTGGAAAAAGCCAAAAAGTGCCGGTTGAACAAATCCAGATATCCCCAAAGCGATAAGGGGAAAACAGCATTTTTATGGTATATGAATGATAAAATGGCGAAAAATGCGTTAAAAATGTTGGAAAGCTGATACATCGCAATTATCTTTGCATTGTCTATGCGAATGATTAAGAAGGTATTATTTTTGTTTACTGTGTTTATGCCCCTTTTGGCTGCCGCACAGCATATAGAAAAAGAACCCGAGACAGGTGTCACTTCTGTGGAATCAGACGAGATGCCTTCAGACATCCTCCCCACCATAGAGGTCAAGGAGGATGGCGACAAGGTTACATTGCGTTCCTATTATGAACCCTTAGGTGTGGACCTACATCCGGAAATGGGCAACGACAGTATCTCCTCATCCCCCAATACCAGTTATGATTATAGGATGCCCATGTGGCACTATCCCCTATCATGGGACGAATGGTGCGGATGGGGACTTCACAAAGGCCTCAATATAAGCATTGGAGCCTCTGTATTTGGTGAGTTTGGCAAGCATGCCCGCCACGGAGCAGGTTTTGCGCAATCCATCTCCGCTCTATACGTGACACCTCTGACCGACCGTCTATCCCTGGCCGTTGGAGGCTATATGAACAATGTGTATTGGGCACACGACAACTACCGCGATGCCGGAGTGAGTGCGTTGCTCAACTACCGCATCAATGACCACTGGGAAGCCTTTGTTTACGGAAAGAAGAGCCTGCTTAACGACCGGATTGCCCCACGACCTGTATACGATATGCATGCATTGGGCGATGTAGTGGGCGGCGGCGTGCGCTACAACTTCACCCCAAGTTTCTCGATGGAAGTGTCGGTAAACTATGGAACGATGCCCACGAGGAGAGATAGTGCCCGCGATGTATACCATAATTGGTAAGAACATTTTTATTCCCCCCTTCACGCACTCTCATTGGGGAAATATATTACACGAAAAAATCCGATGCATCCTTTTCCGGACACATCGGATTTTTTCGTTCAGCGAGAGAACTAAATCTTGGTGACAATGCCCAAGCGGGTGTTCTCCATGAAATGGACGATGTTCTGTATCTCAGGACTGTCGGGCACCTGCTCCTTGATTTGCAACACAGTGTCGAATACGCTGTTCTGGGAGTTGAACACCAAACGGTAGGCATTGCCTATGTGCTTCTGCACTTTCTCGGCCACCCCATAATAACTGAGCATAGTGGTGTTGACCCCGCCATATTTTATCGGGGTACCGCCTACTATTATATAAGGGGGCACATCCTTGGAGAATGTTGTTCCTGCCTGAATCATTGAGCCCTCTCCTACCCTTACACCGGCATTGGCAATAACACTGGTGGAGAGAATTGCGCCATTGGCGATGTCACAATCGCCTGCAATCTTTGAGCCGTAGCCGAAGACACAACTGTTACCAATCTTGGTGTCGTGTGACACATGCACGCCCTCCATGAGGAAGTTGTCATTGCCAATCACTGTCTGTCCTCCTGTGTGTGTGGCGCGGTTGATGACCACATTCTCACGGATGATATTGTTGTCGCCAATAATCAGCTCACTCTTCTCGCCACGGAACTCAAAGTCCTGCGGCAGGGCACCAATGACAGAACCCTGATGAATCTTGTTGCGCTTGCCCATCCGCGTGCCGTTGAGGATGCTGGTGAAGGGGAAAATAATACATCCGTCGCCTATCTCCACATCGCCCTCTATATAAACAAATGGGAAAATCTTGCAGTTGTCACCGATTTTTGCTCTCGGATCGATTTCTGCTCTTGGACTTATATCACTTGCCATAATTGCTTGTTTTTATTGAATTCATTCAACTCACACATCACTTACTTGCCACCACCGCCGAGTGCCGAGTAGAGGCTCACCACAGCCTGCATTTTGTAGAAATCATCGGCCACCTTTGACAGTTGGGCATTGAGCAGACTCTGCTGGGCAGCGATCACCTCCAGGTAAGAGCTTCCGCTGTTCTTGAAAAGCATTCGGGTATGCTCCACATTCTTCTGCAGTGTCTCCACCTGCAGGGCCTCCAGACGGCTTTTCTCTTCGGAGGAGTTGTAGGCCACGAGCGCATCGCTCACCTCGCTGCCCGCCTTGAGAATGGCGTTCTGCCAGGTGTTGTAGGCCTGTTCCTGCTGTGCCTTGGCCACTTTGAGTCCGGCCACAAGGGCGCCATGCTGGAAGATGGGCTGTGTGAGGCTTCCCACCACGGAGAGGAGCCACTTGCCGGGATTCACCACTGCGCCGCCGGCACTGTTGGTAAAGGTGCCGGTAGGACTGATGGTGATGCTGGGGTAGAAGCGGCTGCGTGCCGTCTCCACATTATAGAAGCACTGTGCCAGCTGCATCTCGGCATAGTGCACATCGGCCCGGTTGGCGAGCAACTGTATGCCCACACCTGTGCTGAAGTTGGAGGGCAGGGACTGGTCTTCGAGTTTACCGCGGGCGATGGTCTGTGCCGGCTGGCCTAAGAGCAGCGAGAGCGAGTTCTCCACCTCACGGATCTGCCGTTTAAGGTCAACGGCCTGTGCCTGCACACTGTAGTAGTTGGCCTCGGCGCTCTGTACGCTGGTACTGCGGGCACGTCCGAGGTCCATCTGCAATTTCATCATCTCCCAAGTATCCTTGGTAAGCTGCGTCATGTCATCAACGATGGCTGTCTGCCTGTCGAGCATGAGCAAAGTGTAGTACATATTGGCGACACCGCAGATAACATTGGCCTGCACCATGACGCGGTAGTCTTTCATGCCGAGGAGCGACATCTGTGCGCCGCGTTTCTGAGAGAGCAGGTTTCCGAAGAGGTCTACGCTCCAGCTGGCCGCGATGGGCAGCTGATAGGTCTTGGTGGGCTTATTGCCGTCCCAAGAGGCGATGGTGCCCGAGGGTGCGAAGGTAAAGGAGGGCACGAAGGCCAGTTTGGCGGCCATGAGCTGTGCCTCTATCATCTTCACGTTGAGAGCGGCATTGAGCAGGTCGGCATTGTTGTCGAGTGCTGTTTCTATGAGATTCTGCAGTTGCGGGTCGGTGAAGACACTGCGCCAGGGCAGGTTGCCGAAGCTGGTGGTGTCTACCGCCACGAGGGTATCGGTGAGCGATACATTGTCGCGTATGAGCCCCTTGGTATTGACATCGGGGCGCTGATATTTATTGTACAGGCCGCATCCCGACATCAGAAGTGATGCCGAGAGCAGGCCCAGAAACATGGTTTTCTTCATCTTCATATCACTAAGGTATTATTGCTCGACCGTATAGTCGCTGCGTTTGTGAGCATATTGTTTCAACTCGGCGGTTACTTCCTCGTTGGTGTCGTCCTCGAATTTGATCGGGGTGAACTTCTCCTGCAGACGCTGGAAGATGGCGAAGAGCACGGGCACCACGAAAACCTGGCAGAGGGTACCGATGAGCATACCGCCCACGGCTGCCGCACCCAGTGTCTGGTTGCCGTTCTTGCCCACACCGCTGGCGAACATCATCGGGAGCAAACCGATAATCATAGCAAGAGACGTCATGAGGATAGGACGCAGACGGGCGCTGGCACCGAGGATGGCCGACCATGTGATGGCCATACCGGTGTGGCGGCGTTCGAGTGCGAACTGCACGATAAGGATGGCGTTCTTGGCGAGCAGACCGATAAGCATGATGAGCGAGATCTGCATGTAGATGTCGTTGGAGTGGCCGAAGAGCTTGGTGAAGATGAAAGCACCGGCCAGACCGAAGGGCACGGAGAGCACCACTGCGAGGGGCAGGATGTAGCTCTCATACTGTGCGCTCAGGATGAGGTAGATGAACATGAAGCACAGCAGGAAGATGAGTGCCGTGGCATTGCTGGAGCTGGCCTCCTGGCGGGTCAGACCCGAGTAGTCGTACGTATAGCCGGCGGGCAGCGACTGTGCCGCCACCTCTTCCACGGCCTTGATGGCCTCACCGGTAGAGTAGCCCTCGGCCACGTTACAGGTCACGTTGATGGAGGTGAAGAGGTTGAAGCGGTTCACACCTGCGGGTCCGTAGACACGCTTCACATTGCAGAACTCATTGATGGGCGCCATTCCGTTGGGGGTGCGCACAAAGATGCTGTTCATGCTCTCGGGTGTGGCACGGCTCTCCACGGTGCCCTGAATCATCACACGGTAGAGCTTACCGTAGGAGTTGAAGTTCGAGGCGTAGAGACCGCCGTAGTAGCCCTGCATCGTGGTAAGCACGGTGGCGGGCGAGATGCCGGCCTGCTTACACTTGGCCACATCCACATCAATCATATACTGCGGATAGTTGGGGTTGTAGGAGGTCATGGCCATCTGGATTTCCGGCCGCTTGTTGAGTTCGGCCAGATAGTCCTGGGTGACCTCGAAGAAGCGGTCGAGTGTGCCGCCCGTACGGTCCTGCATCACCAGCGACACACCGTTGTTGATGGAGAATCCGGGAATCATAGGCGGTGCGAAGGCCAGGATCTGCGCATCCTTGATGGAGGCCACCTGCTTGTAGAACATGCCCAGCACCATGCGTGCGTCGTAGGGATTGATGAGGAAGCGGTAGAAGCCGTCACCCTGCCACAGTCCGGAGAGTTTCCACCAGAATCCCTTCTGGCGCTCCTCGAAGGGCTTCAGCTTGCAGATGAAGGTGGCCTGGTCGGAACCGGCGGCACCGATGAAGTTGTAGCCCTGAATCTGCTCGCGCGACATCACGGCCGGGTTGGCGGCCAGGATGGAGTCGACCTGTGCGATGACCTGCTGCGTGCGTGCCACCGAGGTGGCCGGCGGCATGGAGATGGTACAGAAGATCATGCCGGTATCCTCATCGGGCACGAGTCCCGACTTGGTGGTGCTCATGCTCCACACCAACACCACGACACCCACCACCACGGCAAGACCTGCCATTAGGGGTTTCCGTACAAACTTGGTGACCCAATTCTTATACTTGTCGAGAGTTTTGTCGAAGGCCGTGTTGAACGAGGTGTGGAATCTGTCGACCACCGACATTTTCCTTTCCTTCCCCTCAGCATCGTGCGGTTTCAGGAAAATGGCACACAATGCCGGCGATAGCGTCAAAGCATTCAAGGCCGAGATAAAGATAGACACTGCCATGGTGATACCGAACTCGCGGTAGAAAGTACCGCTGGTACCACCCATGAAGGACACAGGAATGAACACCGACGCCATCACGAGTGTAATGGAGATGATGGCACCCGAAATCTCGTTCATGGCATCTATGGATGCTGTGAGCGAGCTCTTGTAACCTTGATCCAATTTGGCATGGACCGCCTCCACCACCACGATGGCATCGTCCACCACAATGGCGATTGCCAAGAGGAGTGCCGAAAGCGTAAGCAGGTTGATGGAGAAACCGATAATCTTAAGGAAGAAGAAAGTACCGATAAGCGACACAGGCACAGCGATAAGCGGAATAAGCGTGGAGCGGATATCCTGCAAGAAGACATACACCACGAGGAACACAAGCAAGAGAGTGATACAAAGCGTAAACACCACCTCCTCGATACTGGCATAGAGGAACTCGGTCACATCGTAGTTGTACTCATAGACGAGTCCCGGCGGGAAGTTCTTGGCCTGTTTCTCCATCTCGGCCTTCACGCGTTTGGCGATATCGTTGGCGTTGGAGCCCGGTGTCTGCTGCACCATGGCCATGATGGAGGGACAGTTGTTGTTCTTCATCGAGACGGAGTACTGCAGACCACCCAGTTCGATGTCGGCCACATCCTTGAGCCGGAGTGTGTTGCCGTCCTTGTCGCTTCGGATAATGATATTGCCGAACTGCTCGGCCGTCTTGAGTCGGCCGGTGTAGCGCAGCGAATACTCATAGGCCACATTGGAGCGCTCGCCGAAGGAGCCCGGTGCAGCCTCGATGTTCTGTTCGGCCAGCAGGCCGCTGATGTCGCTCGGCATGAGGTTGAACTGCTTCATGGCATCGGGTTTGAGCCAGATACGCATGGAATAGGTCTTCATACCCGGCGACATGACATCGCCCACGCCCGGCACACGTTTCAGTGCCGGCACGATGTTGATGTCGCTGTAGTTGGTGAGGAACTCGTCGTCGTAGCGTCCGTCGGGCGAGGTGATAGACACCATCACCACCTGCGACGTCTGTCGCTTGAGCACCATCACACCGGCCCTTGTCACCTCGGCGGGCAGTAGGGCCTGTGCCTGCTGTACACGGTTCTGAACATTGACGGCGCACATATCGGCATTGAGTCCCTGTCGGAAATATACCGTGATGGATGCTGAACCCATGTTGTCGGCGCTCGAGGTCATATAGTCCATGCCCTCCACACCGTTGATGCTCTCCTCGAGGGGAGCGAGCACCGAGTTCATCACCGTCAGGGCGTCGGCACCGGTATAGGAGGTGCGCACCATGATGGTAGGCGGTGCTATGTCAGGGTACTGCTCGATAGGCAGGGTAGCCAGTCCGATGAATCCCAGGATGACAATCACCACAGAGATCACGGTCGAGAGTACCGGTCGTTTTATGAATGTTGTAAAAGTCATATATCTTGAATATCTGCTGTCAACGGTTAAGTGAATTTATTTCTTTCCCGACAAGGCTTCGACCACGCCTTTGGCAGTGCCTTTGGAGGCGAGCTGTGTGGCCTCGTCGATCTTCTTCTGATACTCCTCGGGGGTGATGGGTTTGATTTCCATGCCGTCGGTGAGTTTGGAGATACCGGCCGAGACATACTTGTCGCCGGGCTTGATGCCGGAGAGGATGACGAAGTTGGTGCCGTCGTTCTGCGGGTCGACGGTCACCTCGGTATATTTCACCTTGTTGTCGCTGCCCAGCAGATAGACGAAGTGCTTGTCCTGCACCTCGGCCACACACTCCTGTGGCACGACAAGCGCCGAATTGTTGTGGCGCTCCACCACCACACGGCCCGAGCCGCCGCTCTTGAGCAGGCTCTCGGGATTGGGGAAGCGGGCGATGACGGTGACCGAACCCGTAGCGGCATCGATGACACCGCTCATCTTGGCCACCTCACCCTGATGGGGATAGACCGAACCGTCGGCCAGTTGCAGGCGCACGGGCGGGAAGGAGTTGACAGCGGCACCGATGCCGCCGGCGGTCTTGGTGAGGTCGAGCATGTCTTTCTCCGTCATTGAGAAATAGACCTCCATGGTGCTGATATTCGATACGGTGGTGAGGGGCTGTGCGCTCGATGCGCTCACCAGTGCGCCCACCTTGAAGGGCAGTGTGCCCACCACACCCGATGCGGGGCTGTTCACATAGCAGAAGCTAAGGTTTTCCTTGGCCGAAGCCAGTGCGGCCTGTGCCTGGCCGAGAGCGGCCTTGGTCTGGTTGACCTGTGCCTGTGCGCTGTTGTAAGCATTCTTGGCCGACTGGAGTTCGAAGTCGCCCACCACTCCGTTGGCATGCAGCTGGGTGGTGTTCTCAAACGACAGTTTGGCGGTGTTCATCTGTGCCTCGGCCGTATTGATGGCGGCCTGTGCCTGGCTGACGGCGGCCTGTGCCTGACGCACGGCGGCCTGGAAGGTCTCATTGTCGATGACGAAGAGCAACTGTCCGGCTTTGACGAACTGTCCCTCCTGTACACACACTCTTGTGATGAATCCTGAAACTTTGGGTCTGATTTCCACATCCTGCACACCCTTGATGGATGCGGGATAGGAAACCTGCGACTGGGCGCTCTGGGTATCGACCGTGCGAACGGGGAACTCATTGTCGCCGAAATTCATACCACCGCCGCCACCGCCGCATGAAACGAGCAGAGCGGAGATGGCAGCTACCGATAAAAACTTTTTCATTCTCATAATTGAACTGATAATAATCTTTATATAAAATTTAGTATTGTCCAATAACGGCCCAAGGTAAAATATCCACAAAAGATAAATTGCCTTAAGATGCAAAGTTAAGCTATTTTCGCCCAACAATAGACCAGCACCCACATTATTTAACAATTATTATGTAGGGAAATGTCCGAAAAGGACAGAAAAGTAGGTAAATAAAGGAAGTGTCAGGACATAAAAGGAATCAAAAAAGACTATGCCTGTTGCGGCACGAGTCCCATCTCACCTGCCTTCTTCATCAGGAGGTCGAGCAAGGCCTCGCGCTCATTTGGCACCTTACCATCCAAGACAGCATCTTTGATGCACGACTTAAGTGCTCCCACCTCCATGGAAGGTCTTAATCCGAAAATCTGCATGATTTCATTACCATCGATGCAAGGCTGGAAGAGCCGTTTGTAATCTTTTTTCTTCAATTCCTCGATTTTTTCCCTAACCAATCTATAATTGTCATGAAATTTCTGTTTCCTCACTTGGTTCTTGCTGGTAATATCTGCCTCACAGAGAATGAGCAAGTCGTCGATATCATCCTGCGCATCGTTAAGCAATCTCCTCACAGCACTATCAGTCACCTCCTCATCTGCGATGACGATGGGGCGCATGTGCAACTCAACCATGTTCTGCACATACTTCATCTGATGGTCGAGCGGCAATTTGAGACGCCGGAAAATGGCCGGCACCATTTTGGCTCCTATCAAGTTATGGTTATAAAAAGTCCATCCGGCAACAGGGTCCCACCGCTTGCTTTTCGGTTTGCCGACATCATGCATAAGAGCCGCCCATCTGAGCCACAAATTGTCAGATTTTTTACACACGTTATCCAGCACTTCAAGGGTATGGTAGAAATTATTTTTGTGGGCTCTTCCATTGCGTGTTTCCACCACATCCAATTCGGTCAGTTCCGGCAATATGATTGCCAACAATCCACTCCTGTGCAGGTAGTCGAAACCTGTGCTCGGCGTATCGGTCATCAAGATTTTGTTAAGCTCCACGGCAATCCGTTCAGCGCTCACTATCTTGATGCGCTCAGCATTTCGTCCCAAGGCATCGAAAGTCTCCTCATCGATATAAAACTTGAACCTTGTGGCAAAGCGCACACACCTGAGCATGCGAAGCGGGTCGTCGGAGAAAGTGATGTCTGGATTAAGAGGTGTACGGATATAGCCATCGAACAAGTCATCCAATCCATTGAAGGGGTCTACCAGTTGGCCGAAACGGTCATGATTCAGACAAATAGCCATAGCATTGATGGTGAAATCGCGCCGGTTCTGGTCGTCCTCCAGTGTGCCATTCTCCACCACAGGGTTTCTCGACTCCCGGTGATAGCTCTCTTTTCTTGCTCCGACGAACTCCACCTCAGTGTTCTTGAACTTCACCTGCGCAGTCCCATAACTATGAAAGACCGACAATTTGGCTTTTTTCCCGAGCCTGTCTTTGAATGCGGTTGCCATTTCGATGCCACTTCCCACCACCACGACATCGATGTCATCGGAAGGTTGCTGCAGAAAGATGTCGCGCACATAACCTCCCACCACATAGCACTCCACCCCCAGGGTATCAGCTACTTCAGACAAAAGTCTAAACAATTTATTATCAAGAAGTTTTGCCAGTTCGGCATCTGTATAATCCTTCATTCTAACTATTATTGGCAGATTGATGTCGCCATGCGACGGGAATATGGAAAATCTTAGGAGCCGCAAAATTAGCAAAAAAAGCCGAATGAAAAGAGAAAAAGGTGAAAAAAGGTGCAAATGGGCAGAATATTTTAATAATCCAAAATTATACAGTCGCTCTTTGGTGGATTCGTTAAAAATGCGTATTTTTGCATCGGATTAGAAAACTATCATGGACAGTAAATTCACACATACAGAGGAGCAATTCAAGAGTGCCATGGCCGAATGCCGCGGAATATTCGAGAAGAAGCTACTCGATTACGGAGCCTCCTGGCGCATTCTCCGTCCATCTTCGCTCACCGACCAGCTCTACATCAAAGCCAAACGAATCAGACAGTTGGAGACAAGTGGCGAGTCGCTTGTGGGCGAAGGTATCCGTCCCGAGTTTGTAGCATTGGTAAACTATGGTCTTGTGGGTCTCATCCAATTGTCCAAAGGTTATGTTGACTCCACTGACATGAGTGCCGCCGAAGCATTGTCGCTCTACGACACATATGCCAACGAGGCCCTTTTGCTGATGCAGAAAAAGAACCATGACTATGATGAGGCATGGCGCTCCATGCGCATCTCGAGCTACACCGACTTTATCCTGACCAAACTTCAGCGTATCAAGGAGATTGAGGAGAATGCCGGTATGACCACTGTCTCTGAAGGTATTGACTCCAACTATATGGATATTATCAACTACGCCATTTTCGGTCTAATCAAGCTGAGTGAATAAAGGCAAATTCATAATAGTGAACCTATGCCGGCTTATATTGGCGGCGACTTTCATCCTTTCAGGATTTGTCAAAGCCATTGACCCGCTCGGCACCCAATACAAGCTGCAGGACTATGCCACCGTTCTGCACATAGACAAGTTGTTGCCCGACTGGCTTACCCTGTCCGCCTCGTTGGGTCTTTCGGCCATTGAGTTCACCATCGGTGTGCTGCTGCTCTTTGCCATCCACCGCCGTTTGTCCTCACGTCTAGCCCTTATCATGATGGTGGTAATGACCCTTATCACCATTTGGATAGCGTTTTGGGAGCCGGTGAAAGACTGTGGCTGCTTTGGCGACGCCATCCCTATGTCTGGCAAAGAGAGTCTGCTCAAGAATGTCGCACTTCTTTTGGCCACTTGTGTGCTTGTGCGCTGGCCTTTGCAGATGGTGCGATTTATCTCCAAGAGCAATCAATGGATTGTGGTGAACTACACCATCCTGTTCATTATTGCCACCAGTCTGTGGTGTCTCTATTACCTGCCCTTGTTCGACTTCCGTCCTTACCACATTGGAGCCGACATAGAAGCCGGGATGACTGTTCCAGAAGGGGAAAAGCCCCCTCAGTATGAGACTACTTTCATCATGGAAAAAGACGGCAGCCAAAAGGAGTTCAGCTTAGAAAACTATCCCGACTCCACCTGGACGTTAATAGATAGCCGCACAGTAAAAGTGAGCGACGGTTACGAGCCGCCCATTCACGACTTCTCGATAGAAGAGATAGAAACAGGCGAGGACATCACCGA
>JAEEGL014282219.1_pt1 | contig 28279 bp, 25 predicted proteins | sample 9134231 | NCBI WGS metagenome assembly JAEEGL01 (sample SAMN16246548, study PRJNA631951) | gut metagenome | biome: gut microbiome; feature: rumen; material: fiber-attached | host: Bos | place: Iran: Karaj | collected 2018-10
AAGGCATATAAGAGCTGCCTTTGATCTTTCAAAAATAATATGATAGCGGCCGGTTAAGGTTCGAACCTTAACCGGCCGTCTCTTGTTTTCGTTGACATTGACCTTGAAATTGCGTTATATTATAATAACTTGTGTAAAAATATAGCCCAGACAAGGGGGTATCTTTCTTATGGTCTGCAGTATGACTGGTTTCGGCAGAAGTGAGGTCACAGAAGGTCAGCGCAAGTATATAGTTGAGCTTAAGTCAGTGAATAACCGTTATCTTGACATCAACATCAAGATGCCCAAGAAGTTTAATGCTTTTGAGGCAGCTATCCGCTCAGAACTCAAGACTTATATGAAACGTGGCAAGGTCGACGTTTTTATCAGTTATGAAGATTTTTCCGAGTCAGAATCCAAGGTCAAATACAATAAGGCGATTGCCGGTGAGTATTATTCCTTCCTCAAGGAGATGGCAGAGGATTTCGGGCTTGACAACGATGTGAGGATTTCAGTCCTGTCAAGGTTCCCGGAGGTCTTTACTATGGAGGAAGAGGAGCTTGACGAAGAGGAAGTGTGGAGCGGCATCAAGAAGGCACTTGACCGCGCCGGAGAGCAGTTCCTTGAGTCAAGGCAGAGAGAGGGCGAGTACCTCTGCAAGGATCTGTGCAGCAAGCTTGACGTGATGAAAGAGAGCGTTGAGTACATCACAGAGAGATCTCCCGAGATCATAACTGAATACAAGGCGAGACTCAGAGAGAAGATCCACGATCTTCTTGAGGACAAGCAGGTGGATGAGAACCGTCTGGCCATGGAGGTGACTCTTTATGCAGACAAGGTATGCGTTGATGAGGAGCTCACAAGACTTCGGAGCCACATAGCCGCCACAAAGGAGACTCTTCTTACAGGAGATGACAAGGAGGGCATAGGCAGGAAGCTTGATTTCCTTGCCCAGGAGATGAACAGGGAGGCCAACACCATCCTGTCCAAGTCCACAGACCTCAAGATATCCGACCGCGGAATAGCACTAAAGACAGATATAGAAAAAGTAAGGGAACAGATTCAAAACATAGAGTGATATAGCTTATCAAAGTCATACGCATCTGTGCTTGCACATAGATGCGCATGACCTTGATAAGCGAACAGGTATGAGGAAGTAGCACGATAGTGCGGATTCCGAATAGCTGTAGGATTGCGAGAGCGAAGCGGAGCAATCCGTATATCACTCGTAAAGTAAACCATTCATCAGTAAACCATTCATCAGTAAACCATTCATCAATAAACCATTTATTATTAAATCATTCATCTCATTAAGGAAGTAGCACGAATGACTAATAGCAAAGGCATCATCATAGTGGTATCGGGTTTTTCCGGTGCAGGCAAAGGGACCATAATGAAGGAGCTCATTAAGCGCTACGACAGGTATGCCCTTTCGGTTTCCGCCACCACCAGGAATCCAAGGCCCGGTGAGGTAGACGGAAGAGAGTACTTTTTTGTCAGCAATGAGGAGTTTGAGAAGCTCATAGCTGAGAACGGTCTTATAGAGCACGCGGGATATGTGGATCATTACTACGGAACCCCCAGGAAGTTTGTTGAGGACAAGCTTGCAGAGGGCAAGGACGTAATACTTGAGATTGAGATCCAGGGCGCCCTTCAGATCAGGGAGCAGTATCCGGATGCGGTACTCTTGTTTGTAATGCCTCCCTCAGCCCGTATTCTCAAGGAGAGGCTTGTTGGCAGAGGAACAGAGACAAGTGATGTGATCGATCAGAGGCTCAAGAGAGCCCGCGAGGAGTCACAGGGAATAGAGAATTACGATTATATTGTTGTCAATGATGACCTTGACGAGTGCGTAGGGCGGGTCAATGAGTTGATCCTTGCAGCCCATGCAACGCCTTCAAGAAATCTTGATTTTATAAACACTATCAGAAATGAGCTTAATGAGTTATAATTGCATTAGCTTGTAATTGCGGCATTGTCCGCAGGAAAGGAATTTTTACAATGATACACCCTTCTTATGTAGATCTTATGAACGTAGTCAACAATGAAGTTGAAGAGGGCGAGCAGCCTGTAGTCAACTCCAGATATTCAGTAGTTATGGCTACTGCCAAGAGAGCAAGACAGATCATCGCCGGTGACGAGCCTATGGTGAGAGTCAAGGACAAGCAGAAGCCCCTCTCTATCGCAGTAGACGAGATGAACCAGGCTCAGCTCAGGATCCTCACAGATGAGGAGAAGGCTGCACTTGAGGCCAGTGAGGACCTTGAGGAGGCAGAGGCTGAGGAGTTTGAAGAGGAGACATCAGAGAACTGATCAGATGAAGATTCTATTTGTTTCACTTGGATGTGACAAGAACAGAGTTGATACAGAGGTAATGCTGGGGCTTTTGGTTTCAAGGGGCCACAGCTTTACCGATGATGAGGATGAAGCAGAAGCAGCAGTTGTAAACACCTGCTGCTTTATTGGTGATGCCAAACAGGAGAGCATTGACACTATTTTAGGGCTTGGAAAACGCCGCACCAGTGGCCAGCTCAAGGCACTTATTGTCACAGGGTGCCTGGCTCAGAGGTATCAGGATGAGATATTAAAAGAGATACCTGAGGTGGATGAGATCGTCGGTGTCACCTCCACAGAGAAAATCGTGGATGCCATTGACGAGACTGTTAAGAGGAATGAGCTTTTTTCCCATGGAAGGCACTTTGACGACGTGGACAAGGCTCCAAAGGGCGGCCAGAAGAGAGTCATCACCACCGGCGGGCTTTACGATTACCTCAAGATTGCTGAGGGGTGCGACAAGCACTGCACCTACTGCATCATTCCCAAGGTCAGGGGCTCCTACAGGAGCGTTCCCATGGAGGAGCTTTTGGCGGAAGCCAGAGCCCTGGCGGATGAAGGCATCACAGAGCTTTTGGTGGTGGCGCAGGAGACAACCCTCTACGGCACAGACCTGTACGGCAGGAAGGCTCTTCCGGAGCTTTTACATAAGCTCTGTGAGATAGAGGGCCTTAAGTGGATAAGGGTTCTGTACTGTTATCCGGAGGAAATAAATGATGAGCTCATTGAATGCATGAAGAGCGAGCCCAAGATCTGCCATTACCTGGATCTTCCCATACAGTCGGGCTCTGACAGGATATTAAAGCTCATGGGCAGGAAGACCAGCAACAGTGAGATCAGAGAGCTGGTTGACAAGCTCCGGAGGGAGATTCCGGATATCTGCCTAAGGACTACACTTATCAGCGGCTTCCCTTCTGAAACGGCTGAGGATCACAGACAGACCATGGAGCTTGTCAGGGATATAAGGTTCGACAGACTGGGAGTCTTCACCTATTCCCAGGAAGAGGATACGCCGGCTGCCACAATGCCTGACCAGGTTGCAGAGAGAACCAAGACCCTTCGAAGGAATAAGCTGATGAAGCTTCAGCAGGAGATCGCCTTTGAGGCTGCCGGGAATATGGTCGGCAGAGTAGTGGACGCCGTCATAGAAGGCAGGATCACTGACAGCGATGATGATGAGGGACTGTCCTATGTGGCTAGGACCTACAAGGATGCACCGGACATTGACGGGTATCTGTTTATTACCGGGGTAAAGAGGGAACTCATGACGGGAGATTTTGTCACGGTCCTCATAACCGGATCCAATGAATATGATTTAATAGGAGAGCTGAAAGATGAATTTACCGAATAAGTTGACTGTATGCAGAGTAGTATTGATTCCGTTTTTTGTGTTCTTTCTTTTAAATGATGCCAGAAATCCATATTTCAAGTGGGTGGCACTGGCTATTTTCATTGTAGCTTCACTGACAGATCTTTTTGATGGCAAGATCGCAAGGAAATACAATCTTGTCACGGACTTTGGCAAGTTCATGGATCCTCTGGCGGACAAGCTTCTTGTCTGCAGTGCCATGATAGGGCTTATCGAGCTTGGCAGGATCGAGGCCTGGATCGTAATAGTCATCATCGCCAGAGAGTTCATTATCAGCGGATTCAGACTTATTGCCGCCGACAATGGCAGAGTTATTGCCGCCAGCTACTGGGGCAAATTTAAGACAACCTTCCAGATGTTCATGGTCATCCTTATGATAGCCAATCTGGAAATGACACCATTCCCGCTTATCACACAGGTGCTTAAATGGATCGCTTTAGTCCTTACCATTGTTTCACTTGTGGATTACCTTATCAAGAATAAGGACGTCATGAGCGGACCTTTCTGATCCACCTGTGATCAGTGCATTATAGTTTTAGGAGTTTTATGAGTAAGGATTTAGATTTAATTGATATCAGCAAGAAAGATGACAAGGACCTGCAGATAAGATATGACGAGTCAGGTCTTGATGAGAGGATTATAAGGGCAGTTACAGAGATGGGGTTTGAGTTCATGTCACCTATCCAGAAGGCTGCCATCCCTGTGATGATGGAGGGTAAGGACATCATCGGTCAGGCCCAGACCGGAACGGGCAAGACAGCGGCTTTTGGGATCCCGCTTCTTGAGAAGGTGGATCCTGATAACAAGCACCTGCAGGCTGTGGTACTTTGTCCCACCAGAGAGCTTGCCATGCAGGCCGCAGATGATATAAGAGATTTTGCCAAGTTTATGTCAGGCATCAAGGTTCTGCCTGTTTACGGCGGACAGGACATTTCCAGACAGATAAAGGCTCTTTCCCAGGGGGTTCAGATAGTAGTTGGAACACCCGGAAGAGTTATGGACCACATGAGACGTCACACCATGAAGCTTGGAGACGTTAAGGTGCTGGTCCTTGATGAAGCAGATGAGATGCTGGATATGGGCTTCAGGGAGGACATTGAGACTATCCTACAGGGAATGCCCACAGAGAGGCAGACGGCACTGTTTTCTGCAACCATGCCGGAGCCAATACTGCAGATCACCAAGAAGTATCAGAATGATGCAGTTTTCCTTAAGATGACCCCCCGTGAGATAACGGTGGCTTCCATTGAGCAGGCCTATTACAGAGTTCCCCAGAAGATGAAGGAGGAAGTCCTTACAAGGCTCATGGATTATTACAATCCCTCAAGGAGTCTTATTTTCTGCAACACCAAGAGGATGGTGGACCAGCTCTCCGAGAGCCTTAAGGGCAAGGGATATCTTTGCGACGGCCTCCACGGAGATCTTTCGCAGAATCAGAGAGACACTGTCATGAACCTCTTCAGGACAGGCAGGATCAATATCCTCATTGCCACCGATGTGGCAGCAAGAGGTATCGACGTAAGCGGAGTCGAGGCAGTGTTCAACTTCGATATCCCTGAAGACATAGAGTACTATGTCCACAGAATAGGCCGTACAGGCAGAGCCGGAAGGAGCGGCAAGTCCTTTACCCTGGTAGGCGGCAGAGAGATGTACAAGCTTCGTGACATCGAGAAGGTGTGCCATACCAGGATCGAGGAGAGGCGCGTACCCAGTGCCAAGGAAATCACAAGAGTCAAGTCCCAGAAGGTATTTGCTGAGGTTATCGACATCATTGAGAGCGGTGACATCACCCAGACTCTTGACTTTGTAAGCAAAAAGGTCGAGGAGGGAGAGTATACCGCAGAGCAGCTGGCTGCAGGCTTTATGAAACTCAAGATGGGAGCTGATATCGAGGACCTTATCCTCTTTGAAAAGAGAGAGTCCAAGCGTGACCGCTACAGGAGATCCGGTGAGAGACTGGAGAGAAGAAGGCGGGACGAAGATGGTTCTGAAGGCAGGAAGAGAGGCACAAGAAAGTCCGAGGGCAGAAAGAGCGAAGGCAGAGGCCTTGACCGCAGGAAAGCCGAAGGCAGGAAGACTGACCTCAAGAAGGCCGATGGCAGAAAATCCGATCTTAAAAAGAACGATTCCAAAAAGCGCGATGTCAGGAAGGCAGATATCAAAAAGGCCGACGCCAAAAAGGCCGACACCAGGAAAAAAGCTTCAACAGGCCTTGATATAGGCGATCTTGATGAGCTTAAGTCAATATACAAAAAGACCTCTGAGAAGAATGCTAAGTCAACTTCTGAGAGGAAATATACAAGGAAGTCTTCTGATTCCTTTGAAAATGTGGGACGTATCAACATAAAGGGCGAGGGTTCCACAAAGGCCTGGTATGTAGGGCAGGATACTGACACCATGAACATGTCCCAGGCTGAAAGAAAGCGCGTCAAAGCCCAGAACAAGAAGAGAAGCCTGGATTACCTCCAGGATATGAGTGACCTAGTTATGGAGAGCTTCGGAAAGCGCAAGAACAGGGAGAGCAAATGACTGTTATGGGGGGAGACAGAGCCGGTAAAAGTTCAAACGAAAGTTTGAGCCGTGTCAGAGCCAGGGTTTTTAACATGGTCAGCACAGGCGTTATTGATGAGCCCATCAATAGATTCTACGATATCATCAGTATCGTAGCTCTTTTGCTGAACTTGTTTTCTGCTTTTGCAATAACATTTGATTACATGGAGGAGCACTTTAAAGGGCTCCTCCTTACTATTGAAGCAATTACAGTATTTTTCTTTGCAGTGGATTATGTGCTGCGTCTTTTTTCATCAAATTATCTTTACCCGAATGTCCCGATAAATAAGGCCTATTTCAAATATATCTTTTCCTTTACGGGGATGATAGATCTTTTATCGTTCCTTCCCTACTATCTGCCGGTGTTCTTCCCGGCGGGCGGAGCAGTGTTCAGGCTCTTCAGGGTGGCAAGGATATTAAGGCTCTTTCGTATCAATTCCTATTACGATCAGCTGAACGTCATCACGGAGGTCATATCCTCCAAGAAGCAGCAGCTTATGGCTTCTGTGTTCATCATCCTGATCCTTATGATGGCATCCAGCCTTTGCATGTACTCCGTGGAGCATGAAGCACAGCCGGAAGTCTTTCAGAATGCATTTTCGGGCATATGGTGGGCAACCTCAACACTTCTCACCGTAGGATACGGCGATATATATCCGGTCACTATCCTTGGTAAGCTCCTTGGCATAGTCATAAGCTTTCTTGGAGTAGGCATGGTTGCCATTCCCACCGGTATTATAAGTGCTGGTTTTGTGGAGCAGTACCAGCGCCTTAAATCCATGGGAAGCTATGCCGAAGAGGAGAATATCCACTTCATCAGGGTAAAGATCATGGAGAAGGACGCCTGGAATGGCAAGAAGATCTCAGGACTTGGGATTCCCAAGGATATCTTCATAGTGGCTATCCAGAGAGGCAAGGACACCATCATCCCCAGGGGCGATGCGATCCTGAAGACAGGTGACATTCTGGTGATGTGTGCCGAGAAGGTCAAGGACGTTCAGCCCATAGATCTCAAAGAGATAATAATAGGTGAGGGACACTCCTGGAACGGAGTAGCCATCAAGGATCTGGATATTTCCAGGCAGAGCTTCATCTTCATGATAAGGAGAAACGGAAAGGCCATCATCCCCAGGGGGGGACTTGTATTAAAGGCAGGGGATATAGTTCTTTTGTATGAGAAGCATCTTAAGAATGAAAATCTGTAATATATGATGTCAGGGTCAAAAGTCTTCACCCACGTCAAGCTTGCCTGACAGCGGGTGAAAAAATTTATAACCAGCTAAAACTTGAGAAAAAAGTCGGAAAGGAACAGCCGGCTGTAACCGGATATTTATTATGAGCAACTTGCAGAGTCTTGAAATTAAAAAACAGATACTGGACAGGACGGATCTCTTTGTCCTTGACATGGACGGGACATTTTATCTTGGAGATCAGATTCTTGACGGTGCACTGGACTTTTTAGAGGCGGTAAAAAGAGCCGAAAAGAGATATATCTTTTTCACCAATAATTCTTCAGTGTCATCGGACAACTATATAAAAAAACTTGAAAAGATGAACTGCCATGTTACCAGGAACATGATCATGACCAGCGGGGACGTGATGATTGGCTATTTAATGACCCATCATCCGGGAAAGAGCGTATATCTTTTGGGAACACCGGCGCTTACAGAGAGCTTTAAGCAGGCGGGGATCAACCTTTTTGTTCCGGACAGAAATGTAAATGACGCCAGGAGCAATGCATTTTGCGACAGGATCCCCGATATAGTCGTGGTGGCCTTTGACAAGACACTGGACTACGAAAAGCTTTCAAATGCCTGCGTATACATCATGCAGGGGGCAGAATTTCTTTCTACCCATCTGGACATCAACTGCCCGGTTCCCGGGGGCTTTATTCCCGATAGCGGAGCCATATGCGCCGCCATCGAACTTTCCACTAAGGTTAAGCCAAGATTTGTAGGTAAGCCCTTTAAGGAGACGTTGGACATGGTGGTTGACGCTACAGGCGAATCGCCCGACAGGATTGCATTTGTTGGGGACAGGATATACACCGACGTGGCCACGGGAGTCAACAACGGCGCCATGGGGATTCTGGTCCTTACGGGAGAGTGCAGCCTTGAGGATGCCAAAGAGTCAGAGGTCAAGCCGGATGCGATCTTTGACTCCATAAAAGAGATGGGAGAAGTGCTTGAAGCATATTTTTAGCACCTGTATTTACAAAAAAAGTAAGAGAAAAAAGCGGGGAGAATTATGGACAGATTAGAAGAAGCAAGAAAGATATTTGCCCAGGACAAATATGCTACTGTGGCCAGTGGCATTGAGATAGAGGAGGTGAAAGAGGACTACGCCAGGTGCAGCATGAAGCTGACGGACATCCACAGAAACGCCTTCGGGGGAGTTATGGGCGGAGCCATATATACTCTGGCGGACTTTACCTTTGCGGTGGCGTCGAACTTTGATAAGGACAGGCTCACGGCTTCACTTGTAGGGCAGGCTACTTTCCTTGCCATGTCAAGGGGTGAGGTACTCTACGGAGAGTCACAGCTTATCAGGGACGGCAGGCAGAACTGCTTTTACCAGATAAGGGTCTATGATGACCTGGGAAAAGACATTGCCACAGTGGCATTTACCGGAGTTCACATTGACGGCTTCAAAAGATGACATTATCGGCATTGATTTATGCAAACTAATGTTCTATTATAGATAAATAGAAATCATCTTTTGGGGGACAATGCTTTGATAGCTTATGTGAACGGTATTCTGGAGAGTATAGAAGAGGGCAACGCCGTGGTTGATGTGGGCGGTGTCGGTATAAATGTCAATATTTCGGGATCCACCATGGACAGATTGCCGGGAGTGGGGGAGGCGGTAAGGCTCTACACCTACACCAGTGTCAAGGAGGATTCCTTTTCTTTGTTTGGATTTCTTTCAAGGGATGAGCTGGCTCTTTTCAAGATGCTGATAACAGTCAACGGGATCGGTCCCAAGGCGGGGCTTTCCATATTGTCTGTCATGACTCCCGATGACCTGCGTTTTGCAATTATGTCAGGGGATACCAAGAGGATATCATCGGCTCCGGGAGTCGGCAAGAAGACCGCAGAGAGGATCACCTTAGAGCTTCGTGACAAGCTCAAGGTATCTGAGGAGGATATGCTTGGAGGATCTGCAGCCGTAACACTGGACGATCTTACAGCAGATACGGCATCTGCCCGGGATGAGGCTGTGGCAGCTCTTGTGGCCCTTGGCTATAACAGCACGGATGCCATGAAGGCAGTGCGCAGGGTTTTACAGGCGCATGAGGAGGCAGCAGCTGACACTGAGAAACTGCTTAAACTTTCACTTAAGGAGCTCTACTGATGGAAAAGAGAACGATCAAGACCTCAGCCCGTGGGATAGACGCGGAGTTTAATGCTGAGGATGTCAAGATAGAAGGGTCCCTTCGCCCTAAGAGTCTGGACACCTACATTGGCCAGAAAAAGATCAAGGAGAGCCTGAGGATCTACATAGAGGCCGCAAAGCAGAGGGGAGACAGTCTGGACCACCTTCTGTTCTACGGACCTCCCGGACTTGGTAAGACCACTCTGGCCTCCATCATAGCCAATGAGATGAAGGTCAATATCAAGATAACCTCCGGGCCGGCCATTGAGAAGCCCGGGGATATGGCCGCCATCCTCAACAATCTTCAGGAGGGTGACGTGCTGTTTGTGGATGAGATTCACAGACTCAACCGCCAGGTGGAGGAGGTTCTTTATCCCGCCATGGAGGACTTTGCCATAGACATCATGATAGGCAAGGGCCCAACCGCCAGGTCCATAAGGCTGGATCTGCCAAGGTTCACCCTTATAGGAGCAACCACCAGGGCGGGGATGCTTTCTGCACCCCTGCGGGACAGGTTTGGCATGATACACAGGATGGAGTTCTATGAGATTGACGAGCTGTGCAGCATCATCATGCAGTCGGCGAGGGTTTTAAACGTGGAGGTTGAGAAGGCAGGAGCGATTGAGATGGCCCGCCGAAGCCGCGGTACGCCAAGACTTGCCAACAGGATCCTAAAAAGGGTGAGGGACTTTGCCCAGGTGAGGTTTGACGGCAGGATTACTGAGGAGGTGGCAGTCACGGCTCTAGACCTTATGGATGTGGACAGGATGGGACTTGATCACACCGACAGGAATCTGCTTATGACCATGATAGACAAGTTCGGGGGAGGCCCTGTGGGTCTGGACACCCTGGCTGCCGCCATCGGAGAGGACTCAGGCACCATTGAGGATGTCTACGAGCCATATCTTATCAAGAACGGATTTATCAACAGAACCCCCAGAGGGCGTGTTGTTACCGATGAGGCTTATCATCATTTAGGTCTTGAAATGCGAGATGAGTCCGATATATAATTTGTGATATAGGTGGGGCTTTTTAGCCTGCCAAATACTGATATTTATATATCATATCGTGGGAGAGAGTTATGGCATCCAAGACAGATACCGAGGTGATAATCGGGGGCAAGGTTTACACCCTTAGTGGTTATGAGAGCGAGGAGTACTTACAGAAGGTAGCCTCCTATATCAATAACAAGATAGCAGAATACAACAAGATCGACGGCTTTAAGAGACAGCCCATAGATACACAGAATGTTCTTTTGCAGCTCAATATTGCGGATGACTATTTCAAGGGCAAGAAGCAGATTGAGATGATGGAGGAGCAGCTCCAGGAGAAGGAGAAGGAGCTCTACGACATCAAGCATCAGCTCATTACCACCCAGATCAAGTTAGAGAGCGCCGAGAAGAACGGCAAGAGTCTTCAGTCCAAGCTTGATGAGTCCTCCAAGAAGATCATTCAGCTTGAAACACAGGTTAAATCAGTTAGGAAGTAAGATCATTAAAGGCTGTCTGCGGACGGCCTTTCTATTTGCGGATTATGAGAAAAGTTGAGCTTTTGTCACCTGCAGGTGGCTACGAAACAATGGTTGGGGCATTTAATGCAGGTGCTTCAGCGGTTTATCTTGGGGGATCTAAATTTGGCGCCAGGGCCTATGCCGATAATTTCGACACGGATGAGGTTCTTGACGCTATAGTCTATGCGCATCTCCATGACAAAAAAATCTATATGACTGTCAATACCCTGGTCAAGGAGTCTGAATACTCTCAGCTCTATGACTTTATGGTTCCCTATGCTGAAAAAGGACTGGACGGAGTCATTGTACAGGACCATGGTGTAGCAAGGCTCATCAGAAGGGAATTTCCCGGAATCGAGCTCCATGCCAGTACCCAGCAGACCGTGACTGGTGTGTATGGGGCCAGGCTTCTCAAGGACAGGGGCTACACCAGAGTTGTTCCCGCCAGGGAGCTGTCCATTCAGGAGATGAGAGCCATCAGACAGGAGGCTGACATTGAGGTTGAGGCCTTTATTCACGGCGCCATGTGCTACTGTTATTCCGGGGCCTGTTTGTTTAGCAGCGTCCTTGGTGGCAGGAGCGGCAACAGAGGCCGCTGTGCACAGCCCTGCAGGCTTCCCTACAGATTAAAGGCAGGGGATAAGGAGCTTTATCCCTTAAGCCTCAAGGACATGAGTACCATAGCCATGATCCCTGAGCTTATCGAAGCGGGAATCGACTCCTTCAAGATAGAGGGCAGGATGAAAAAGCCCGAGTACTCCGCCGGAGTGACAGCTCTTTACCGCAAATATATAGACAGATACTATGAGGATCCTAAGGCAGAGTTTACGGTATCCCCTGAGGATATGGAGACTCTAAGGAGCCTTTATCAGAGGACCGGCATAAGCGATGGGTACTATCACAGGCACAATGACAGATCCATGGTAACCATCAGTTCACCGGCCTACAATGCAACCTCTGAGGAGATCCTTTCTGAGGTTCATGACAGATTCCTTACCTCCAGATTAAAGCACAGGGCAGATATATACTGTGAGCTGGTACTGGGTAAGAGGATCCGTCTTGCCATGTCCTTCATGAGGGGAGATGAGTATATCTATGAAGAGGTGACAGGAAGCGAGGTTCAGGCAGCTTCCAGGCGTCCCATGGATGAGGACAGTGTCAGAAAGCAGCTTGTAAAGCTTGGCAACACCTCCTATGAAGCAGGCAATGTGGATATCACCATAGATGACGGCGGATCAGGAAGTGGCATTTTTGTGGCCGTAAGTGAGCTCAACGACTTAAGAAGACAGCTGTCAGAGAAGCTGGATAAACGCCTTCTGGAGCTTTCAGCAGGAAGCGGGTTAGCCGGGGAGCGCTACCTGGGCGTTACCTCTTTTGACGCATATGAGATATACGACAGCAGCAAGGCTGTGGGGAAGAGGCCGATGCAGGTCCTTGTCACAACTGCTGCGCAGCTTAAGAGCCTTTTAAAGGGGGTAGACATTTTTAAGAGTCTTGGCACACTGATAATAGACAGCAGTACGCTTCTTGCAATGGATGAGGAGCTTAAGGGCAGATTAAGGTGCCTTAAGCAAGAGTCCGGTATCAGGATCTATGGGGCTCTTCCATACATAACCAGGATTGAGAAGTGGGACGGCACCAAAGAGGTTCAGAGGGTCGCACAGGCTGTTGATCAGTGTGGCTTTGACGGCGTTTTAGTCAGGAACCTGGAGGAGCTGTCGCATCTTAAGGAAAATGGTTTTGGCGGTGATATGATGCTGGACTATGGCGTCTACACCTGGAACAGCGAGGCTGCACTGGAGCTTCTTGACTTTAATGACAGGGACAGGAACTTTATCATTACAGGTATCTCTGCGCCCTATGAGCTCAGCTTCAAAGAGGCAGGGCAGATGGCAGCTGCTCTTAAGAAGACCGTGGATATACCGGTGGCCTATAATCTATACGGCTATATTCCCATGATGGTCAGTGCAGGTTGCATCAAAAAGACCACCACGGGGTGCAGCGGCAGGATGAATGAGCTCTACAGCGAGAACGTATCAATTATCGACAGGATGAACAACACCCTGAAGGTTACCTGCAACTGCAGAAGCTGCTATAACATCATCTGGAATGCGCTGCCCACCTCCCTACACAGGAATATTGACAGGATACAGGAAAGCGCCTCCTTTGACCTGTACAGACTGGACTTTACGCTGGAGGATCCGGACAGGATGATGAGGATCATCGGCTTTTTTGATAAAAGGCTTCAGGGATCTGATGCGGAGGACGTTTTTGCTGAGGGCAGCTATACTACGGGACACTTCAAGCGGGGAGCAGAGTGATCATAGATGGAATTATATGTTACAGAAATATCTAAATATGTCATAGACGCATTTCTTTTCGCCTATGTGATACTGGGGGCTCTGACCTTCAGGTACAAGACAGAGAAAAAGCGGCGGGGGCTGTATATAGGGCAGATCATCTGTATGTTCGCAGTTCAGCTTTCCTGCTTTATCCAGATAATCGCCAGGATCGGTAAGCCCGTCTACCTGTTTTTCTTTGCCTTTCAGATAGTGATATTTGCCTCGGTGCTGATGCTTTTCTACGTGATATATCAGGAGGGGAACAGGCTTATCATCAACAACACCTGCCTTCTTCTGATGGTGGGGCTTATCATGATAACAAGGCTGTCCTACGACAGGGCGGTCAAGCAGTTCTTTATAATAACTGCATCTTTTATAATCGGATTTTTTATTCCTGAGATCATCTTCAGGTGCGATTTTCTCAAGAAGTTTACCTGGGTGTATGCCGGCCTGGGAATCGTGGCAATCGGTGCGGTCCTTGTCTACGGAGCGGCCACCAATGGTTCCAAGATCACCTTTACACTGGCAGGGATAACCTTCCAGCCCTCGGAGGCGGTGAAGGTACTGTTTTTATTCTTTATGGCAGGGGCCCTGACGGAGGCAGAAAGCATCTGGCAGCTGTTTCTTTTGTCACTGGTGGCGGCGGGACACGTGATAATTCTGGTCCTGTCCAAGGATCTGGGAAGTGCGCTGATCTTTTTTGTCATCTATCTGGCGCTCATCTATATTTCCACGGAGAATGCAGGATATCTGGCTCTGGGGCTTGTGTTTGGCGTGATAGCCAGCTTCGTGGCCTACAGGCTCTTTTCACATATCCAGGTCAGGGTTAAGGCCTGGCTTGATCCCTTTGGGGACATTGCAGGTTCCGGATATCAGCTTTCCCAGTCACTTTTTGGCATCAGCAGCGGAGGGTGGTTCGGCCTTGGTCTCTACAAGGGTTCACCCCAGTCGATTCCCTATGTGTATCAGGACTTTATTTTTTCTGCCATCGCAGAGGAGCTGGGAGTTATCTTTGCGGTGCTGATGACCCTTGTGTGTATCACTTCTTTTTTGATGATAATGTATGAGGGCTATTACATCAGGGACAGATATTACAGACTTATAGTCTGCGGAATCGGAATAGCTTATATTTTTCAGACCTTCCTTACCATTGGCGGAGGAGCCAAGTTCATTCCCCTTACGGGAGTTACGCTTCCCCTTGTGAGCTATGGAGGAACTTCGGTGCTGGTGACCATTGCCATGATGATGATAGTGGAGGGCGTCTGCATCATCAGAACCGATGAGCGCTACGAGGCCATGGAGAGAAGGCGGCGCATGATGGCACAAAGAGCTGCCGAAAAGGGAAGGGGTGACAGACCCGGGATCCCCCGTCCTGAGAGAGGCTATAATGGAAGAGAAGACTAAAAAGAAAAAGATAAGATCATATCCCATATTGATACTGTCAGGCTTTTATGCGGTGCTGTTTGCGGCGATGCTGACCTATATCAGCGTCTATTCCTACAACAACAGGCAGGTCCTTATGGACAACAGCTATAACACCAGACAGCAGATCCTCCTTGATCAGAATACCAGGGGAAGGATATTGTCCAGAAACGGAGATGTTCTGGCCTATTCTGAGGAGAACGAGGCAGGCAAGGAAGTGAGAGTCTATCCTTACGGCAGGGAGTTTGCCCATGTGGTGGGCTACTCCACCAACGGTAAGGCCGGTATAGAAGCTCTGGCCAATTACTATCTGATCAACACAAACATCGATCTTTCCAAGAAGGTAGCCTTTGATACCCGCGGAGAGAAATATCCGGGGGATATGTGCATTACGACTCTGGATGTCACCCTTCAGGAGGTTGCTTACAACGCGCTTTCAGCAAGAAAGGGCGCTGTTGTCGTGACCAATCCCAAGACAGGAGAGGTCCTTGCGATGGTATCCAAACCCGACTTTGAGCCGGGGACCATCAGACAGGAGTGGGACAGTCTTATTGCTGACAAATCTCCTGATGCCAAGCTCCTCAACAGGGCAACCCAGGGACTTTACCCTCCGGGCTCCACCTTTAAGATCATCACGGCTCTTGCCTATATCAAGGAGCACCCCCAGGATTATAACAATTACAGGTTCACCTGCTCCGGAAGATTTAACTTTGAGGGGGAGAGTATTTCCTGTTACCACGGGGAGAATCACGGAAGTGTTGACTTCACCTCATCCTTTGCCAAGTCCTGCAACTCATCCTTTGCCAATATAGGACTTGGGGTATCGAGGAATGTCTTTTCCGCAACACTTAACCAGCTTCTTTTTGGAAAAGAGCTTCCTATAGAGCTTTTGTACTCAAAGAGCTCTGCCTCAGTAGATGCTGATACCAGTGTGGGAGACGTGATGCAGCTGTCCATCGGACAGGGAGCGACCGCAGTGACTCCAATGCATATGAATATGATCACCTCCGCCATAGCCAACGACGGAGTGCTTATGAAGCCGTACTTTTACAGTGCCATAAAGAGTGAGGACGGCAAGAATGTCAAAACTGTTACCCCTGCCACCTACAAGAGGCTTATGACCTCTGAGCAGGCAGAAATACTTAGAGGTATGATGGAACAGGTTGTGGAGACGGGAACCGCTACCAAATTAAAAGGCCTTTCCTACACTGCTGCAGGAAAGACCGGTTCTGCTGAGTTTACCAGTTCAACCACCGATTCTCACGCCTGGTTCACGGGCTATGCGCCGGCAGATGACCCTGAGGTCTGTGTCACCATCATAGTGGAGAATGCCGGAAGCGGCGGCAGTTTTGCCGTGCCCATTGCCAAGAGGATCTTTGATGCGTATTTCGGTGTGGAGTGACAGCAGCACTAGAATACTGAGACTATGGCCAGCTGTTTGTTGGAGGACATATCCAGAAGTGAGTTGTCACTCATTTTTACAAGAGGTCTTGAGAGGGCCTTCTCGTTGATAAGGATAACTTCTCCGATCTGACCGTTGCTTAGCTGCACATTAAAGCCAAGCTGTGCCCCTGCAATGTGGGAGAGTATTGACTTGATGGATGCATAGTCATATTTTACAAAACCCTCGTTCTCATAGTTGGCTATGATCTGGAAGGGGTTGAGCTTCTGACGATAGCTCCTGGGAGAGGTCATGGCTTCGTAGGTGTCGATGATGGCTATGTACTTGGCAAAGCGGTCTATCTCCGCATCCACAAGAGCCTTGGGATAACCTGAGCCGTCGCACCTCTCGTGGTGCTGCAAGGTGGCATTTAATACGTGCTGGTCAAAAGAGCCGTAGCTTTTTAAAAAGTCGTGCCCGATGGTGGTGTGCCTCATGACAAGGCGGTACTCCTCAGAGGTGAGCCTTTCGGGCTTCCAGAGGATCTGGTAGGGGATGCTGAGCTTGCCTATGTCGTAGACGAAGGCACACTGGATCAGAAGACTAATGTCCTCATTGGAAAGCCCAAGCCATGTTCCGAAGACTCCGGCGATCAGGGCGGAGTTGAGGCAGTGGGCGTGGGTCATGTCGTCTTCACCCGGGAGCATGTTGTAGAGATAATCCAGGAGCAGCTCACCGCTCTTGGCGCATACGATGATGTTGCGGTATACCTCCATCAGCTGCATCATATTGATGGGAGTCCTGTTGGTGACGGCGCTCATCACCAGGTTCTTGTACACAGGGAAATAAATCTTGTAGGTATTCTCAAAGTTTTTGAAGCCCTCGCTGAGACGTACCTTTTCAAAGTGAGTGGTGGCAAAATCTATGTCTTCCTTGATGGGGACCACCAGAATTGACTGTCTTGAAAGCTTTTCGATGATGTTGTCAGTTATCTTGGTGTTGGCTTTGACGATGATCTCATTTTTGTAATTGAGAATATCGTCGGCAGTGACCATTCCGGGCCGCAGTTCCATTCGGGAAATTACTTTCATAAAGGAGAACCTCCTGTGAGCTCTGTTTTGGCAATTCAAAAAACAGGAGCTATATGATAATATAAGTATATCGTTTTGCAATACCACATTCAAATTGTTTTTATGCGATTTTATCGATATTTGGGAGATGTTTGTACAGTATGAAAAAGAGGAACTACTGCAGGTTCTTTAAGGAGCTATACTGGGGGGATTCTGTAAAAAAACATTCTTTGGTGAAGTGGCGCCTCAAAAACGGAAGGATACAGCCTTCCATTTTCTGTATTCAGAAGGCGTTTGCGGATTCTGACCAGCTTGATATCATGCATTGTGCTTTTTTAAAACAGCCTTTTTACCGGGACAATCCTGCATATATTTACGGCATTGCAGGCAGCTACAACGAGGCTTTGGAGCTTGTTGTAAGGATATCCGATGAGGCTGCCAGAAACGGATATGAGGGCAGGGTCAGGGATTACCTGGATTATCTGGAGAGCTGAGGTTTGATGCAGCTTTTGCATATAAATTTTTACCGGAGTGTTTGCTTATATGATGGCGGTACTGTTATCAGTTTTATCAGTCTTAAAAATAATAGGAATAGTCCTGTTGTGCATATTGGGACTGGTTCTTTTCATACTTCTTCTGGTTTTATTTGTGCCCGTCAGGTACAGGCTGGATGCGCTGATCCCCGAGACGGATCTGGAGGAGGGCTTTGATGCTGAGAGGATGGACATTTCAGCCCGGTTCTCGTGGCTGTTGTTCGTCATAAGAGGTGGGATTTCTTTTCCCAAAAACAAGGAGTTCACACTGAGGGTCTGCGGTATCAGGATCCTTCCCAAAAAGGACAAAGGGGACAAAAAAGAGCAGGATAAAGAGGGCGACGAAGCCGGTAAGGACTCTGAGGAAGCTTCAACAGGCAGTAAAAAAGCCAAAAAGGACAAGGCAGAAGCTAAGAAAGGCGATGAAGAGGCCGGCAGTGATAAGACTGACGCTCAGAAAGATAAGGAAGAGGCTGAGAGTGATTCTCAGGATTCTATTGAAGCTGATGAAGATAAAGCGTCTTCAGAAGCTGATGGAGAAGGTGGCAGCTCAGAAGATAAGGGCGGTTTTGATAAAGACCCTGAGCAAGATGACAAGTCTTTTCTGGATGTACTATGGAGTATCTTTGACGGCATCGACAATTTTCTGAAAACACCACTAAATGTGTTTGAAAAAATACAATATACAATATCTAGAGTTTGTGATAAGATAGATATGATCAAATCCACGCTGGAGAATGACATATTTAAGCGGGCTTTTGAGCTGGTCAAAAAGAAGCTCATCAGGATACTTAAGATGATCCTTCCGGATAAGTGTGACATTGATCTTTTGTTCGGCTCCGGTGATCCGGCCACAACGGCTGAGATCATGGCTGCCTACAGTGCGCTGTATCCGGTTCTTTTTAAGAATGTCAGGTATACACCCGACTTTGAGAGGAAGGTCGTTTTCGCGGATGCGCATCTTAATGGGCATATTACCCTGTTTACGATCCTGTATTCGGCAGCTGTATGTTATTTCAACAAGGATGTCAAGAAGACCATAAGGCGTTTTAAGAAGATAATGGAGTCTTAAGATTTTTTGGAGGGAATTATGGCAGAGAACAATTTTAACGGGGTAGTAGAGTCTTTACTTAGCGGGATGAACTCCATGATGGCCGCCAAGACTGTAGTGGGAGAGCCCACCAAGGTCGGCGATACTATCATCCTTCCCCTGGTGGATGTTTCCTTCGGGGTGGGCGCCGGCGCCACCAATGCCGATAAAAAGAATGGAGGGTGCGGAGGCTTCGGTGCCAAAATGTCACCAAGTGCCGTGCTTGTTATAAAGAACGGTTCAACCAAGCTTGTTAACATCAAAAATCAGGATGCTGTCACAAAGGTACTTGATTTGGTTCCCGACATCGTGGATCGTTTCTCCGGTAAAAAAGAAGAGATCATGGATGATGATGCAGCAGTAGATATTGCTTTTCCTGAGGATAATGGGGAGCAGTAAGTTTTAATCCAGAAGGTGGGGGACCCTTATGGAAAGAAGAAATATTGAAGAAATTATTTTGAACGGCACCGAGGATGAGCTTTCTCAGCTCAGGATCTGGCTGTTTAAGGAGAGCGTGAGGCTTGAGAATCAGGAGAGTGCGCTTTCCGAGAGATATGCCAAGCTTGAGAGAGATGAGATGGCTTTTAAGGACAGGGCTGATGCCACCGAGAGGAAGATCGAGAATGCTATCAAGAAGCTCAACAATGACAAGGCATTGTTCGATCAGAGGCTTCAGATCCTCAACAACGGTTTTGAGCAGCTCAATGCCGACAAAAAGAAGCTTGAGAGCGAGTTTCGAAGGCTTGAGCGGGAGAAGTCCTATCAGAGAGAGGATGAGTTTGATGCTCTGGACATGCTGTTTAGGGGAGTCAATTCGCCCCTTACTCTCAAGAAGCGCTACAAGGATCTGATGAAGATGTTCCATCCCGACAATATCAGCGGCGACTCCTACATGGTGCAGCTGATCAACCAGGAGTACAGTGCCCTCTGCAGACGCTACGATGTAGGTATGAAGGCCTGAGAACGGCCTGTCAAATTGCTTTTGACACTGTGAATAATGTGTGCTATTATATCCAAGTCACTGCTGATCTTGCAGTGACTTGCGTACGTTAAAGGGGATTTGCACGCGTCTGGCGTTTCTGCCGGAATATTCATTTGTTTTATTATTCTAAGAATTTAATTAAAAAAGTTGACACGGTCGAACATCTGTTTTATATTATTAATATCACAACGAACAGATGTTCTAAAGAAGGAGATTAGTATGGAAAGAGAAGATAAACAGAAAGCATTGGAAGCAGCCCTGGGCCAGATTGAGAAGCAGTTCGGTAAGGGAGCTGTAATGAAGCTTGGAGATTCCTCCAACTCTATGAACATCGAGACCATTCCCACAGGTTCCCTGAGCCTTGATATTGCGCTGGGTCTTGGCGGTATACCTAAGGGCAGGATCGTTGAGATCTATGGACCAGAGTCCAGTGGTAAGACTACAGTTACACTTCACATGATCGCGGAAGTGCAGAAGAGAGGCGGAATTGCAGGCTTCATTGACGCCGAGCACGCCCTTGACCCGGTATATGCCAAGAATATCGGAGTTGATATAGACAACCTTTACATTTCACAGCCTGACAGCGGTGAGCAGGCTCTTGAGATCACAGAGACCATGGTTCGTTCAGGAGCCATCGACATTGTTGTAGTAGACTCTGTGGCAGCCCTTGTTCCCAAGGCTGAGATTGACGGAGATATGGGTGATTCACATGTGGGCCTTCAGGCCAGACTTATGTCCCAGGCTCTCCGTAAGCTTACAGCAGTTATCAGCAAGTCCAATTGTACAGTAGTATTCATCAACCAGCTCAGAGAGAAGGTTGGTGTTATGTTCGGTAATCCTGAGACCACAACCGGCGGTCGTGCCCTCAAGTTCTATTCATCAGTTCGTATGGATGTGCGCCGTATCGAGGCCATCAAACAGAACGGTGAGAACATCGGTAACAGAACCAGAGTCAAGGTTGTCAAGAACAAGATAGCACCTCCTTTCAAGGAGGCTGAGTTCGACATCATGTTCGGTAAGGGTATTTCCATGACAGGAGATATTCTTGACCTGGCAGCCAGTGTTGATATCGTCAACAAGAGCGGTGCCTGGTACCAGTACGAGGGTGACAAAATCGGACAGGGACGTGAGAACGCCAAGCTCTATCTGGAGAACAATCCCCAGATCCTTGCAGAGATCGATGCCAAGGTTCGTGTCCACTACGGTCTTCCCGTTGATGGCGTTGTAGCAGCACCTGCTGCTTCCGATACTGAGGATGGCGAGGCCAAGGCAGGAGCTAAGAAGAAGGCTTCCAAGGCAGAGTGAGCAGAACCCTATGATAGTAAGTGAGATACGTGAACTGGACAAGAAGAGGAGCAAGGTATTTATAGACGGAGAGTTTGCTTTTGTCCTGTATAAGGGCGAGATCAGGGATTACAGGATCAGGCAGGGAGAGGAGATTGACTACGCCTCTTACCGGCAGATCACCGAGGACCTTCTCCCTAAGCGGGCAAAGCTCAGGGCCATGAACCTTCTACAGAAGAGGGACTACACTGAGAAGCAGCTTCGGGACAAGCTCTCTGAAGGGCAGTATCCACCTCAGATCATTGATGAGGCTGTTGACTATGTTAAGTCCTACAGATATCTTGATGATGACCGCTATGCCAGGGACTATATCACTTATCACATGGAGAGCCGCAGCAGAGCCAGGATCACTCAGGACCTTGCAGGTAAGGGCATATCCAAGGATGTTATCTTATCAGTAATGGAAGAGCTGTATGAGGGTGATGATGGAGATGCTGAGCTTTCTCAGGTAAGGCAGCTCCTTATCAAGAAGCGGTATGATCCTGACAATTCCGATTTCAAAGAGAAGCAGAAGGTCATTGCATTCCTTTTGAGGAAGGGCTACTCCATGTCCACTATTCGTAAGGCCATGGTAGTAGATGAGGACTGAATTTGTCATATTGATTACAGTAGGGGCAAGCCATGAGGCTTGCCCCTGTTCTTTTTCAAAGACTGTCAAAGGAATTGGGAAGATGTGAACGGTAGTAAAAAAGATGTTGACCTTAAGGTTAACATGTAGTATATTTAGTAAAACGATTAACCTACTTTCTTTTGGAGGATAGCAACATGACAATAACAAAGAGGAATATCAAGCTTGATCAGCAGCAGGCCATTAGATTTGTAAACCTTGCCAATACATGCGATTTTGATGTGGACATTTCATACTGTCACATGACTTTAGATGCCAAGTCCCTTTTGGGAGTTATGTCTATTGATTTCAGATATGTCCTTACGGTTTCTTACTACGGAGAGAACTTAAGTCTCCAGGACTTTCTTGAGGAGCACGCAGCGTAAAAATTTTTACATGTTAAGTTAAACGGTTAACTCACTTTTAGTATATACATCATAGGAATGGAAATCAGATGAAAAAGAAGACAATAAGCACACTTATGGCTATATCTCTTTTGCTCACAGCCTGTTCCTCTACAGGAACAACACCCGTGCAGACTATGACACAGTCAATAGAGAATCAGACAGACATGGGAGCAGAGGCATCAGAAACAACACAGACTGCAGATGCAACACAGGTAAATGCAGATTCAACAGATATCGCAGATGCGACTGAAGGTACTGATCAGACAGAAGGTGCTGCAGCACCAGAAGCCATAGAGAGTCAGGCACCTGATTTTATGAAGTCTGCAGTTCTGTATGAAGTCAACCTCAGGCAGTATACCGAGTCCGGAACTATTAATGAATTTTCCGAGCATCTTGATACCCTCAAGGAAATGGGTATCAACACTCTGTGGTTTATGCCCATTCATCCCATATCAGTTACCAACAGGTCCGGTAAACTGGGATCTTATTATTCGGTAAGCGACTACAGGGATGTCAATCCGGAGTTCGGAACCAGAGAGGATTTCAAGGCGCTTGTGGACAAGGCTCATGAAATGGGCTTTAAGGTGATACTTGACTGGGTGGCCAATCACACCGGCTGGGACAATGCCTGGATAACAGAGCATCCTGACTGGTATACACAAAAGGATGGCAAGATAATTTCTCCTGAAGGCATGGGATGGCCCGATGTGGCAGATCTTAACTATGACAACAAGGAGCTCAGGCAGGAGATGATAGACTGCATGCTGTACTGGGTTACAGAGTTTGACGTGGACGGCTTCAGATGCGATTATGCCCCGGGAGTTCCCGCTGATTTCTGGGAAGAGGCCCGCACAGAGCTGGACAAGGTCAAGGACATATATATGCTTGAAGAGGATCTTGGAGGTGTCGCAGAGGCGAACCTTAACTACGCCTTTGATTCCAATTATGCCACCAAGGTATACGAGACTCTTATGGCCGTTGGCAAGGACAGCAAGACAGCGGACAAACTAAAGCTCTATATTCCCAAGGCCGGGAACAATACCTTCCCCATGTATTACCTGGATAATCACGATGTCAATTCCTATGACAGGACCATTGCCGAGGCGTTTTCTGAAGATGTGATGCCCTCAATGTACAGCCTTATCTTTACCCTTCCCGGAGTTCCCATGATCTATTCAGGGGATGAGATAGCCTATGACAAGGCTATAGCCTTCATGGAGAAGGACACCATCGACTGGGACAGAACAGGTTCAGATTACAGAGATCTCATAAGGAGCCTTTCCGATATCAAGACAGGACATCCTTCTCTTAACAGCGACAACACAGGAGATGGCTTTGAAATAGTAGATACCGGCAATAAGAACATTTTTGCCTTTAAGAGAGTCATAGATGGAGATGAGGTTACCTGTATTTATAACCTTTCCAAGAGAGAACAGAGCGACGTAGATCTGTCCGGCATTCTTTCAGGGGATGAGGAAGTTCTTTTTAGCGGAAAGGCTTCCGAATATTCTGAGGGCGGAGAGCTACCTGAAACAGTGCATACCTTCGAACCCTGGGAGTTCTACATTACAGGTGCTTAAGCACTCCGCTGGATAATTCATTTACGATACTTTTTTGATATCTACTCCGTCAGGAATCAGATAAAAGCATTCCTCTTCTTGTGGCCTATCCGCTTTGCGAGGTTCCTTCGAGCTTAGCGGTAGGCTACGCTGGAAATCGAGATGAGGTTTTTTCGAATCCGATTTTCAGTGCACGTTCATAGGCTAGCGCCTGGGATGCCCCACTAGACTCGACAGTACCTCGTCAAGTGGTCACCCATGGCTCGCACTAGGCTCTAAAAAACATCGCCAAGTGCTCTGCTCAAAGTACCGGCCGCCGCAAAGGCCCTGCGAGAGAGGAACTGCTTTTATCTAATTCCTGACTCATTCAGTCCCTTAAAATTTCCGGATCAAAAATGTAAAACTATCAACTTTAGATGCAGTATATGTAAAAAAATGAGCAGAACACGAAAAATGTGTTCTGCTCATTCTTTTTTGTGCAATTATAAATTATCGAGTAATGTCGGAAATCAGGCAATCGGATGTCATATAATTATTAAGAGTATATGATATAAAAGAAGGGGCGTTTATGTTAGCGATAAGCAGATTGACAGTTGAAGGTTTGGAAGAGAATGTAGTTACAGATGAGATGCATCCTCATATTTCCCTTAAGGTTAAGGCGAATGGCAGGGACGTAGAGCTTAAGAATATACATATCGAGGTAAGAGATTCATCAGGAACCGGGATGTGGGAATTTGATACTGTCAGGCAGATTGAGATCCCCTATGAGGGAGCTGAGCTTAAACCGGAGAGTACCTACTTTCTGAAAGTCTCAGTACTTGATAACAGAGGCGAGAGCGCTGAAAAAGAGATGTCTTTTTCTACAGGGCTTCTTAACAGCAGGTGGTATGGAAAGTGGATAACAGACGGATCCTATTCTTTTACCGAAAAGAAAGTCTCTCCCCGGCCTATGCTCTTTGTAAAGAAGGTCAGGCCTTCCGGAAAGGTCAGGAAGGCACTTATATATGCAACAGCTCTTGGTATATATGAGTGCAGCATAGATAATATAAAGGTGGGAAACAGATATCTGGCCCCCGGCTTTACTTCCTACAAGAATACTCTTCAGTACCAGGTCATGGATGTGACCGACAGGTTTGAGGATGGCACAGAAAAAAAGATAGAATTTACAGTGTGCGGCGGCTGGGCAGTAGGCTCTTTTGTCTTCAGCAGGATAAACAGATTTGCTGCTGACAGACAGGCACTTCTGGCCCAGATCCACCTTTTCTATGAAAGCGGCGAGGAAGAGGTAATAGGAAGTGATGAGACCTGGAGGGTAACCGGTAAAGGTCCCGTTAAGATGGCAGACCTATACGACGGCGAGACCTATGACAGCACCTCAGAGCCTGAAGAAAGTGACTTTATACCTGCTTCCTTAGAAAAACTGAGGGTTGATCCTGTGATAGTTGCTGAGAGCGGCTCTCCTGTAACAGAGCATGAAGTCTTTAAACCGGTAAGTGTCAGGAAGCTTCATGGAGCCGATGAGACTGTATACGATTTTGGCCAGAATTTTGCGGGTATAGTAAGGTTTACCGTCAAGGGAGCAAGGAAGGGCCTGCAGATCGTCATAAGGCATGCAGAGGTGCTGAATCCTGACGGATCCTTAAACACAAGCTTTTTAAGAAGTGCAAAGGCCACCGTCACCTACATCTGCAGAGAAGGCGATCAGACCTTTAGTCCATCCTTTACCTATATGGGCTTTAGATACATTTCGGTGAAGGGCGCCTCGGAAAAAGACATAGAACCTGTAGGAGTAGCTCTTTACTCTGACATCAGGAAAAAAGGCAGGTTCAGCTGTTCCAGTGACCTGATAAATAAGCTCCAGAGCAATATCGTATGGGGCGCAAAGTCCAATTTCGTTGAGATTCCAACTGACTGTCCCCAGAGGGATGAAAGAATGGGATGGACAGGTGACATTGCAGTATTCGGTCCCACGGCCTGCTTCAATTTTGATATGGGAAGATTCCTTAAGAAGTGGCTTAAGGATATGAGAAGCGAGCAGCTTCCCACAGGTGGGATCCCCAATACCGTACCTGTTAACGGCTACGGTTTTCCCGTGACGATGCCAAAGATGGCGATCGACTGGTGGGGAGATGCATCGGTGCTGGTTCCCTGGGCTCTTTACAATGCGGAAGGCGATCGTACAGTCCTTGAAGACAACTATGAGATGATGAAGAAGTACGTAAACGCCTGCAAGGGCTGGGCCGGACTATTCAGCTTTGGCAAACACAGGTATATCTGGAACACTCCTTCGGTATTTCATTTTGGAGACTGGGTTGCTCCTGATGTTCCACAGATGCAGCAGTGGCAGAAGCGAAGTAAATGGACTGCGACGGCAAGTCTTTGCAATACCAGCAGAATCCTTTCACAGGTAGCTCATATCCTTGGCAAAGAGAATGATGCACAGTACTACAGTAAGCTGTCGGAAAGGGTTGCGGATGCATATGAAGCTGTTCTGACTGATGGAAGCGGTAAGCTCTATGAGGAGTTCCAGACCGCGTATGTCCTTCCATTGTGGCTTGGAATGTTCAGAGAAGCTAATAAGAGCAAAGCCGTTGACAATCTGGTGGGACTGGTAGAAAAAAATGACTACTGCATAGGAACGGGATTCCCCGGAACTCCATATATTCTCTTTGCCCTGGCAGACAACGGAAGGGCGGACGTGGCATATAAGATGCTTTTTAATACAAAGTGCCCCGGCTGGCTCTATGAGGTGAAGACCGGAGCCACCACCATATGGGAGAGATGGGACGGCCTGGATGAGAAGGGGCAGTGCCCCATAGGAGATGACGGAACCGACAACATGATCTCCTATAACCACTATGCATCAGGCGCTGTTGGAGATTTCCTGTACAGGAGAGTTGCAGGGATTGAGCCACTGGAAGCGGGCTACAAGAGCTTCAGGGTTAAGCCCGTTGTCGGAGGAGACCTTACCGGTGCTATGGCAGAGATCGATACCCCCTACGGAATCGCCGGTTCTGAATGGAAGAAAGATGGAGAAAAATTTATCCTGAAAGTCAGAATCCCTGTGGGCTGCAGCTGCGAGGCAGTTCTGCCTGACGGAAGTAAAAAGACGCTGGGAAGCGGCGAATACACGCTGGGATGTGAAATCCTTAAGTAATGATTATAAGGGATTGTTTAGCAAAAGTTTAGTTGACACTTACTATTTAAAAGGGTACAATTTATATGTTGTAATGTTGTATATTAGTGCGCTTTTTAATGGCTAACTATACAAAATATTGTACAATGAAAATTGAATAAGGAGGTGCTCCTGTAATGACCATTGTTATTTCAGTAGTAGCAACTCTTGTCATCACTGCTGCAATTACCTGGTACTTAGCATCTAACTATCACAAGAAGGTTTCAGATGGTAAGATCGGCAGCGCAGAGGAGAGGGCAAGAAAGATTATCGACGAAGCCCTGAAGTCTGCAGAGGATACCAAGCGTGAGAAGCTCCTCGAGGTTAAAGAGGAATCCATCAAGACTCGTAACGAACTTGAGAAAGAAGTCAAGGACCGCAGAAACGAGTTGCAGCGCGCAGAGAGACGTATCCAGCAGAAGGAAGAGAACGTTGAGAAGAGATCTGAAGCGATTGAGAGAAGAGAGCAGAGTTTAAGTGCCCGTGAGGACAACTTGAACAAGAAGAGTGAAGAGGTTGCGAAATTAAATGAACAGAGGTTACAGGAACTTGAGAAAATCTCTGGCTTAACCTCCGAGCAGGCAAAAGAGTATCTTTTAAAGATCGTTGAAGATGATGTGAAGCATGAATCAGCTATCATGATCAAGAACATGGAAGCTGAGGCAAAGGAAGAGGCAGATAAGAGAGCCAAGGAAATCGTAGTAAATGCAATACAGAGATGTGCTGCAGACCACGTTTCCGAGACTACCATATCTGTTGTACAGCTCCCCAATGATGAGATGAAGGGTCGTATCATTGGTAGAGAAGGACGTAATATCAGGACCCTTGAGACTATGACCGGTGTTGATCTTATTATCGATGATACACCGGAAGCTGTAGTTATTTCCGGATTTGATCCTATTCGTAGAGAAGTTGCAAGAATAGCTCTTGAGAAGCTTATTGTAGATGGACGTATCCATCCTGCAAGGATTGAAGAAATGGTCGAGAAGGCACAGAAAGAAGTTGCTGCCAAGATCAAAGAGGAAGGTGAAAATGCTGCTATCGAGGCAGGTGTTCACGGACTTCATCCTGAAGTGATCAAGATTCTCGGACGTATGATGTTCAGAACAAGCTATGGACAGAATTGTCTGAAGCATTCAGTAGAGGTAGCACAGCTTTGTGGACTTATGGCATCTGAGCTTGGACTTGATGTCCGCGTAGCGAAGAGAGCCGGACTCCTTCATGATATCGGTAAGGCTGTTGACCATGAG
>JAEEGL010797016.1_pt1 | contig 28276 bp, 22 predicted proteins | sample 9134231 | NCBI WGS metagenome assembly JAEEGL01 (sample SAMN16246548, study PRJNA631951) | gut metagenome | biome: gut microbiome; feature: rumen; material: fiber-attached | host: Bos | place: Iran: Karaj | collected 2018-10
AAGAACGCGAGACAGAACGCCTTTATCGTTTTCTCTCTTATTTGAATGAAGTAGGGCCAGATGGTCTTATTGTACAGGACTATGCGGTTATGCGCATGGCTCAGGAATTCTTCCCTAATCTTGAACTTCATGCTTCTACACAGATGAATGTAGAAAGCTCAAACGCTGTTCGTCTTTTGCAGGGTGCTGGTGTTAAGCGCATGGTGCTTGCACGAGAACTCGGCCTCGACGAAATCAAAAAAATCAAAACTGAGACTGGTGCCGATCTTGAAGTTTTTGTTCACGGTGCTTTGTGTGTAAGTGAAAGCGGACTTTGTCTTTTCTCAAGCTTCCTTGGTGGAAAATCTGCTAACCGTGGTATGTGTACTCAGGCCTGCCGCCGTTTCTATACTGCAGAAGTTCCTGGCGGAGTAAGACAGGGCTATTATTTTTCTCCTTGTGATCTTGAACTCATTGAAAAGATTCCTGATTTAATTGAAGCTGGTGTTGATTCATTTAAAATTGAAGGCCGCATGAAGAGTGCAGAGTATGTAGGAAGTGTTGTTTCTGCATACCGTTATGTTATTGATCATTATAAAGAAGATAAAAAGGGTGCTATTGCTGCCGGTAAGCGTATGCTTGCTTCGGACTTTGCCCGAACAAAAACTTCTTACTGGTATGGCTTTAAGAGTCTTGAAGACGGCGTAAATAATGCGGCTGCTGCAATCTTAAATCCTGATCAGGCTGGTGGAACCGGAATTTATCTTGGTAAAATTTCTGCAACAAAGCCAGCTCCAAAAGAACTTACTGCAGCTATAAATGAAACTTTAAGCGAAGATGCTCCGGAAGAACAGCGACATATTCAGATGGCTTTGCTTAAAGGTGGTTCTTATGATCCGGATCCAGGTGACTCAATCCGTTTGCATAAAAAGGATGATACAGGACGTGTAAGCCATAAGGTTCATTCTGTTGCTGTTGAAGATAATGGTGAGCGCTGGATAGATATTCCCGGCGGATTCTCTAATGGAGATGAGGTTTACCTTCTTCAGATTAAAGCAGGTTCAAAGCGTTATGCACGTGTGCTTCCAAATGATTTAGGACGTTTTAGAAAACAGCCTAAGGATGAAAAACTTCCTATCCTCGATGTAACTCCAGTTGCCGCAAAAGAACTTTCATATTTTCCGGAAGGTATTTATGCACAGGTTTCTTCTGTACAGGATGTTTTTGCCGTACAGGGACTAAAACCTATTCGCGTAATTCTTGAGTATAACAGCGAAACTTCTTATGACCTTTTGAATCATAAAACAGTTCTTCCTTTCTCAAAGAAGCAGATTTATATTTCTCTTGATCCATTCTGTTCTGCAGCACAGGAAGACAAACTCAAAGAAGAATTAGACCGCCTTATTGAAGACGGATATATGAGTTTTGTTGCAAATAATATTGCTCATCTGCAGATGCTTAAAGACCGCAAGGTAAATATTATTGCAGGACCTTATCTGTATACCTTTAACAGATGGGCTGTAAGCTGGCTCGAAAATCAGAATGTTGGTGCATTTATTATGCCATATGAGAATTCGCGCCGTAACCTCGAGGCCACCTGGGAACAGAATGTCCGCGCCCGCGTCCTTGTTCCAGTATTTGCTTATCCGGCTCTTTTCAGAATGCGCTTTAAACTGCCTTCTGACTATGACTTTACATATTTTGAAGACAAGGAAGAATCTGTGTTTAAGGTAAACTCAACAGCAGACGGTTCCTTTGTAATGCCTGAAGAGCCATTTGCAATTACAGATAAAACAGATTTTATTACTTCATCTGGTTTTAAGAGATTACTTGTCGATTTCTCAAAAACAAAAGTTTCCCGAAGTCAGATAAAAGCAATTACAACTTCTATGGTGAAGGGACAACCGCTTCCAGGCGTTTCACGCTTTAACTGGAAGGACGGTTTTTATTCTCCTCAACAGATGGAAGAGTACAGACTTTCTAATGAAAGAGCTGCAGAACGTAAGGCTGCCGCCGCGCGCAGACCATCTGCCGGGAAGGGCAGAACCGGTGCGGGGCGCGGCGTAAAACCAGGCAATAAACGCCGATAGTTTTAGAATACAGCCTCCTCTGGAACAGGCTCAGATTGTACTTCCTGTGAAGTATCGGTCTGAGCCTCTGTTATTTCTGTCTTAGCTTCTTCTGTTTCAGCGGCTGTGGCAGTTTCTGTTTCTGCATTCGCATCAGCCTTTTTAATAGGCTTGTATTCAATGTGTTCTGCAATGACAAAAATTCTGCTGGCACTCTTGCCGTTACTGTCCTTCCAGGTATCCTGTTTGAGTCTGCCGACAACACGGACTCCACGTCCTTTTTTTGCCTTTGTTTCACAGTATTCTGCCATTTTTCCATAGGCTTCAACATCAAAGAAAGATACTTCATTTACATCTTCATTTTTCTTGTTTTTGTAAAAACGGTTTACTCCCACAGAAAAAGAACATTTCTTAAAACCGGGTGCAGGCTCTGCAAGTACAGCATCTTTTACAAGGTTTCCTTCTAAAATCAACGAATTTAACTGGTTCATATTACGACCTCTTTTTGTAAAAAATACAATGATTTCCGGCCGGGCAATCATCTTACGGACAAAAAATCCGTACATATAAATAATTGCTTTAATATGCGTTTTTTGACAATTTTTGAGAAAAAAAGTTTAAAAAAAGTGAAAAATTCGTGATTTTTGAAGAAATTATCTTACTGGAAATTACTTACAAGACGCAGAATGTAAAGAACAACATATTCTGTAAGTGCTTTTTCTTCTTTGATTTTCTGCATATTAGGTGTGCTTACCAGAGTCTTTGCAAGGTTTTCAACACGTTCTCTTGTAAAGCTTGTTGCAGAAAGAGTTTTTACAACACGACGTGTATAATCACGGATAAGAGAATTTACATCTTCAGTAAGATTGTTGTAAGCTTCCTTCGAAATCATCTTATTCCATTGTTTTGTAAGATAGTTCAATTCGCGGTCGAGAGTAGAACCTTCTGGAACAAGATCTTTTGCAATTTCTTTAGCGTTAGAAGCAAGGGCCTGAGTTTTTGTCTGCTTAGAACCTGAATCAGCTTTTTTAGTTTCTTCTTCAAAAGGATTCTTTTCAATTACAGTATTTGTTACAGCCTTCTTCTTTTCTTTGCTCTTTCCACTGAATAAGCTCATAATCCATGAAATGATTGGGAGCGTATAGTAGAACGGAAGGCGAGATTTTGCATTAGAGAAAATCTTTGAGTTTCGCAACATAAGAAGGTCGCTGTATGGCAAAAGCTTTCCGTCAACAAAAAGTCTAAAGCCATCCATGTTATCTTCATTTGTTTCGTACGAAAGAATATTCATGAAGTTTGCGTTTAATAGGGCATGAAGAATCGGAGAATTCTTTTCTACCATTTCGCGCAGGCAGGCTTCAAATTCAGAAGCATTATTCATTTCCGGAAGTCTTTCATAATCAAGCATTATTTCATACCAGTGATCTTCAATCTGTTTTTCGATTGAGTCATGTGCTTCATTACAAAGACGAACAACAACCTGGCTTACCTTTTTCTTATAAACATAATAGCGTGTACCGGATTCAACTTTGAAAACCAGAAGGTCAGGAAGCTCGTTTGCTTCACCGTCGGTTGTCATTTTCTGAAGGAACTCTTTAAGGTCATCTTCTGTATACTGTCCATAAAGAAGTCTGCCGTTGTTATCCTGGAATTTAAGGATTTGAGGCATAGAGTAAAAATATGGAGGCTTTGCAAGAGCTGCCTCAAGTTCCTTTATTGCTTCTGCACGTTTGTGCTCATTCTGGAATTTTTCCTTGAGGTATGAACTGTGAAGCTCAAGAATCTGAACAGCCTGTAAGATATTAGTATCTTCTACAGTGCGGTCCTGGATCTTTTCAAAATCCTGACGGATATAGTAAAGCGCCTGATTCCAGATATAGTAATCTTCGCCATCGGTAAATTCTGCAAACTGATAGTTTTCAGTATCAACAAAGTGAGTATAGAAGTTTTTGATGGAGATTTCTTTTGTAGGATTTGTACTGCGAAGCTTTTTAAGGAAGTAATCATGAAATTCATCTTTCTTAAGAATCTTGCGAACCTTCTGCTGTGCTGTATCAAGAAGAGCCTTAATAGGAACACAGGCTGGAATAAGCATAGAAGGAAGATCACGTGCAAAATCGAGAATGTAAAGCAAAGGTGATTTTGAATTATCCTTTTCGATTATTGCCGGAATATACTGACTTGCAGCTTTATGTTCAAGAACCTGATTAGGAAACTGCTTTGGAAGATCTGTACTCTGAGGATAAGGTACAGATTCATTTTTCATCATGTCTTTATAAAGATTTGCATATTTTGAAGCAAGAAAAGTTATAGACACAATTGTTTTTTTATTATTTGCATTGATGATAGCAACCATGTGCTTTTCAGAAAGCCCCTGGAGCTCAGCAGCGACAGTACCCGAAGGATCTCCAAGATATTTTACAAGCTCACTCTGCTCTTCAACATGATGTTCTGCATAGCGTTTTACATATGAACAGAATTCTTTGAGATCGATAAAAGGTGACTTTTGTTTTTCTGCGTAATAGCGGATTATTGCACTTAAATTGGATGTCGTTGCCATATGAAATTATTTTATACCATAAGTGTGTTTTTTTAAAGTGTTTTGGTTGACATCTTCCTCTTAACGTATTATATTATACTACGTCAGACGTAGTACGACAGTCGTTGCAACGATGAACAAAGCAACGTCAGTCGTAATATGATACCCAGGAGGTGTAAATGACAGGAATCAGCAGTGATGTTATACGCGGGTATAACGACACAATGATTTTGTATTTACTCCAAAAGAAGTCATCCTACGGATATGAAATTTCCAAGGACATAAAGGCCTTGTCTGAGGAAAAATACATCATAAAGGAAACAACCCTTTATTCAGCTTTTACCCGTATGGAGACAAATGGTTATGTGGAATCCTATTCTCAGGACGCTGAAAATGGGAAGCGTAGAACCTACTACCGCATAACAGACAAAGGTCGGAGTTATTACAAAGAGAAATGTGAAGAGTGGAACCTTACAAAAGAGGTTGTAGAAAAATTTATTACAGCTAACGAGGCATAAAATGGAGACGATCAAAAATTATCTTGAATCAATGTTCCGTGGACTTCCACAGACAGAAAAAATCATGAAAGCTAAATCTGAACTTCTTCAGATGATGGAAGACAAATATACCGAGCTTATTCGAAGCGGAAAAACTGAAAATGAAGCAGTAGGTGAGGTAATTCAGAATTTTGGAAATCTGGATGATCTTGCAGAAGACCTTGGTATTAAAGATATTCTGCACCAGACAAAGATTTCTGAAGTACAGCGCAGAAAACTTTCTTTTGAAGAGATAACTGAATATCTTGAAGCAAAGAAAAAAGCAATTCTTATGAGAGCTCTTGGAATTCTGTTTTTTATTATTGCTTCATCAGGTCCAATTCTTGGAGACGCTTTCAGAATGAATGATTTTATTGGAGTTATAATTATGTTCAGCTGTATTGGCTGTGGAATTGTGCTCATGGTTATGTCAAACAGTAATACAGAGCAGTGGCGCTTTATCAGAAGAGAGCCTTGTAGTATTGATGCAGTTTCAATTGACTACTTAAAAAATAAGCTGCGCGATTTTACACCTACCTTCAGCGTACTTTCTTCTGTTGGCGTGCTTTTATGTGTTTTGTGCTGTATGCCTCCAATTGTTCTCAGTGAAATCGGCGGAAGAATTATGGATGAAGTTGGAGCTGCAATGATTTTCTATTTTGTTGGAGCTGGTGTATTTATGATTGTATTTGCACATTCAACAAAGAAAACTTATATAAGGCTCATAAACATAAATGAGAATGAAGTATTTGGGGATAATATAAATATGGACGGAAAGATTCAAAACCCTAGAATAAAATCATTAATGGGGGCTTACTGGTCAGTTGTAACTTGTATTTACCTTTGTGTAAGTTTCCTTACATTCCATTGGGAACTTACCTGGCTTATCTGGCCGATAGCAGCAGCAGTTTTTTCAGTATTAAAATGTATTTATACTACAAAAGATAGTGGAACTAAGGATTAAAAAAGGGGTAGAAAAATGAAGAAATCACTTTTATTTATCATTCTTGGTGTAGTTACATTAGGTTGTATAATTTACGGTTCTGTAAAATATGTTGGCGGTGGAATTAATTCTTTGAAGCAATATGGAATTAATATTGAAACAGATGATTTTGATGATGATTGTGATATAAGGGAAGTTTTTCCTGAAAAGAATAATTCAATTAATCAGATTCTGGATAGTTTTTCTTCAATAAAAATAGATGTGAGCATTATGGATCTGACTGTTGAAGAAGGAAAAGAATTTAAGGTAAATGGATTTTTTAATAGAGATTACCTGAAGCCTTCTGTTTCAGTAGAAAATGGTGAGCTAGAAGTAAAACAGTTAAAGAAAAAAGTTTTTGGTTTACCAGCAGGAAATAATAACTGCAGGATGGTGATTACAATTCCCAGTGGAACAAGCCTTAGCGATGTTAATATTTCTTCTAATGTTGGTGATATAAAGATTAGAGATTTAAATGCTAAGGATTTGGATCTTGAGTGTAATGTTGGAGAAATTTCTGTTCGTAAGGTTAATTTTGAAGAGCTTAACTGTAATACAAATGTTGGCGAAATTGATATCTATCAGAATGGAAATCTTGAAGAATACACTATAAAGGTTAATACAGATGTCGGTGAAGTAACTGTCGATGGATCCAGCTATAAAAGAAGCTATAATTCAAAAGGAAGCACTTCAAAGAGAATTGTTGCTTCAACTAATGTTGGAGAGATTAACCTGAGATAATCACTCGAAACGCAGTAATTTTGGATTTTCCTGAGTTACTGCGTTTCTTTAATTTTCCGCCCATACATTGAAATAAAGCCGATAAAGGTCTAAAATATATGTATGATAATTTCAAATCGTGTAAAAAATCTACATCCATATGTTCCTGGCGAACAGCCGAAGGATCGTGTCTATATAAAGCTCAATGCAAATGAGAATCCCTATCCTCCAAGCCCAAAAGTAACAGAGGCAGTTCTGGATTTTGTAAAAAATCATCCTGAAAAAATGGGCCTTTATCCAGACCCTGATTCTCTCGAACTTCATGCCGCAATTGCAGAAATGCTTAATAAAAGCGGTGGAGTTCTTTGCCGTGCAAATTGTTCTGGCAGCGAGGTTACTCCATCAGAACAGGATAAACTTCCGTTTACAGTAACTCCAGATATGATTTATACAGGAAACGGATCTGATGAAGTTCTTTCATTCGTATTTTACGCATTCTTTGATTCTTCAAAGAGTTTTGTAATGCCACAGTTTACTTACAGCTTCTATCCGGTTTATGCAGGCTTCTACAATATTCCTATGGATCAGGTTCCTCTTAAGGAAGACTGGTCACTTGATGTTGATGAAATGCTTACTCGTGCAGCAAAAAATCAGGGTGGAATAATCTTTGCAAATCCTAATGCGCCAACTGGCCTTGGACTTACAAGAGATCAGGTGCGTCAGATGATTAAAAAAGCTTCTTCTGATGAGATTTTTATTGTTGATGAAGCGTATGTTGATTTTGGCGGAGAATCTTGTATTCCGCTTCTGGCAGAGTTTAAGAATCTTGTGATTGTAAGAACTTTCTCTAAAAGCCTCTGTGGTGCTGGTCAGCGACTTGGTTATATAGTTGCAAATCCAGAACTTGTAAATATTGTTACAACAGTAAAAAACAGCGTTAATCACTTTCCGATTGATGCTGTAGCACAGGTTAGTGGAACTGCAGCCTGCAGAGATGTTGCATATTATGCAGATTGCTCTCGCAAGGTCGCAGAAGAACGCGAAAAATTTTATAACTTTTTGCAGGATAAAGGGTTTTATGTACTGAAAAGCGAAACAAACTTTTTGTTTGCAAAGCATCCGAAGATTAGCGGGGACGAGCTGTATAAAAAGATTAAAGAGCAGGGGCTTTTAATCAGACACTTTGGAACTAAGGGAATTGAAGACTTTGTTCGTATCACAATTGGTACGGCAGAGCAGATGGAGAAACTAAGAGCTGCGTTTGAGTCTGTGCTTAAATAGAACTAAGCGGGGCGTTGCGGGGTGTCCCCGCAGAAGGGGTAGCGAGCAACGCGCACAATTAATTGTGCGAGCGAGGGGAAGGCTTTCCCCACCTGAAGGAGTATTTTTATGAAAATTTTAGTTATAAGTGATTTACATGCACATAACGATGTGCTCGATAAAATGGATTCAGTTTTTGCTCAGGCAGATGCTGTTATTTTCGCAGGCGACTTTGCTGAATGCTTTAAGCCTGAAACAGGAAAAGAAGCACTCGAAAGACTTTGTGCTAAACATGAAAATATTTTTGCAGTTCTTGGAAACTGTGATAACGAAGACTTTATGGAAGAACTCGAAAATCAGGATATCTGTGTTGAAAAGGCTCTTGTTTTCCATGAAGGACTTGCATTTGCAGGAAGTGGTGGAGGAACAATTTTTACCGGTAAAACAGAATTCGAGCGCACAGAAGATGAAGTTCTCAGCGATTTTGATATTGTTGTAAATTCTGTTGAGCAGACAGGAGATTCTTCTTTGTGGAATAATCTTATTCTTATCAGTCATAATCCTCCGGTTGGAGATAAAATTGATTCTTTTGATGGCGAGCATCATGCAGGAAGTCAGAAGTTTACAGATTTCATTAAATCAAATAAACCTCTTGCAGTAGTTTGCGGTCATATTCATGAAGGAACCAATATCGAGAAAATTGGTGATACAGTTGTAATTAATCCTGGAAGTCTTGGTGAAAAAGAAACTTATGTCTGGCTGAACGTTGAAAAAGACGGGGATGGCTGGAAGGTTGTTTCTACCGAGATGAATCATCTGTAATTACGGTGGTTGAGTAGGCGAAGCCGTATCGAAACCACCGCAGAATTAAAGGAGTTTATTAGTGCGAATGACTTGTAAAAAAACGATTATCATTTTATCCGCTTTTTTAATGGCAGCAGGCAGCTTCGCACAAACTTCTTTTTCACACATCAGTCTTGTTACTTTCCGCTCTGGTCTTACCTATACAATTGGTGAAGACACTCAGGCTTATACGGCAGAGCGTGAACTGCATCCTTTTTCAATAAATAAATTCGAAACAACTTATACTCTGTGGCATTCTGTTCGCGTAAAAGCAGAAAAGATCGGCTACAATTTTGCAAATCCAGGACAGGGTGGTGCCAACGGTAAGCGTGGCGCTGCTCCAACTGATGATAATTATGCTCAGCCGGTAACTATGATTAACTGGTACGACGCAGTTGTATGGTGCAATGCATTAAGTGAGCTTCGTGGCCGTACTCCGTGTTACACTTACAAGGGTGAGGTAATCCGCGATTCCGCCGACACTGCGGCCTGCGATTTGTGTGAGTGTAACTGGGAGTGTAACGGGTTCCGGCTTCCGTCGGAGGCGGAATGGGAGTTTGCGGCAAGAAAGACCCGCATGGGCTTTCAGCGCGGCGACCTGGTAAGTGGTCAGATTTCTGACGATGCTGAAGAAGGTCTTCTTTACGCCTGGACTTCGGAAAATACTACTACATCACACAATGTTGGAACTGCAGGGCTTCCATTTGAATCTGGAGAACAGACTTATCCTGCAAGCGGTAACGCAAATGCAGCCGGTATTTATGATATGAGCGGCAACGTTATGGAGTTCTGCTGGGACTGGTTTGAAGACTATACTTCCGAGAATTCTTACGGACCTGCCATCGGTTTTGAACGTGTAAGCCGTGGCGGCAGCTGGTCTGAATATACAATGTTCCTTTACGCAGGCGACCGCTACAGTTATGATCCTAATGAATGCTATAACTATATGGGCTTCAGAATCTGCTGTACAGCACATTAATGTGATTTCGATACGTCTGCTTTGCAGATACTCAATCACCGTCGTTGGTTGAGCAATCTGAAGACCGTATCGAAACTATATTTATTTTAAATTCTTTTCCTGCTTTTTAATCTTTTTAGTCTCTGCCTTAAGCTTCTGCTTTTGTTTTCTATTCATTTTTTTTGCCTTTCTGATTGCTCCAATTGTTTCGCGGTTTACGTTGAGCATCCAGCTGCAAAGGAATACAGAAACAAGACAGATAACTGTTGCGATTAAAACCGGTATATAACCAGGCAAATCATCAAATGGAAGTTTAAAGTTCATTCCAAAGAAGCTTGTTACAAATGTAGGTGCCATCATTACAAGGTTGATGATAGCAAGCTTTTTCATTACGACGTTCAGGTTGTTAGAGATTACGGAAGAGTAGGCATCCATAACTCCAAAGAGAATGTTCGAATATGTGTCGGCCATTTCAATAGCCTGGCGGTTATCAATTGTTACGCCTTCAACAAAATCAAGGTCATCTTCATCAAACTTAATCAGACGTGTACTCTTCATCTTCATAAGCAAAAGCGAATTACTCTTGAGTGACGTTGTAAAGTAAACCAGAGATTTTTCAAGTCCAAGCATGAGGATGATTTCTTTGTTTTCAATCTCAAGTCTCATCTCATTCTGAATGCTTGTAGAACGGCGGTTGATTTCCTTAAGGTATCGAAGGAAGTTCAGGTTGGCGCGGTTAATAATATGCACGATGAACGAAGGGAAGTCGTTCAGGCGTACGTTGCGCACACGGTTAGAACCAAAGTCTTTAAGCACCTCGCAGTCTGTCCAGCAGATTGTGATGATGGTTTTTCCTTTAATGATAATGCCGACCGGCCCTGTAAAGTACGGAGTTTCGGCTGAAGGGTCATAGAACGGAACACGAACAATTGTAAGAATATAGCCGGAGTCACCGTCTTCAATTCGCGAAAGCTCATCAGGGTCAAGAATATCCAGAATATGATCCTGCTCAATCTGATATTCATCCTGAAGGAAGGTAGTTTCGTCGCGTGTAACATTGCGGGCATCTACCCAGAGCGGAAGCTTTGTATTAATTTCTTCTTTCTTGGTCTTAGAAAACTGGCCGTCAATCTGCTGCCAATAAGTAATCATATTAAACCTCGTTAAAACTTTTATGAGGCCTCGATGACTATTGCGTGAATATTATGCGTGGAGTGTCAGGAGGCGTATTTTTGTGATTAATGAACGTATGGGATAACTCGAACCGCTGTCCATATCTGCCTCCTGTTTAAGAATTAGTTATATCAAACTGATATTTTAATTTTACTGTATTCTAAAAAAGAGTTCAATATTTTTAAAAAATCAAAAAAAATTTCATTTTTTTTCCAGAATTTTGTCAAAAAACGCATATCGTTTCTACTTTATTGATGGAGGTTAAAAATTTTGAGACGGGGCTTTGTGTTTTTTCTGAGAAAGTGGAAGAAGGGTCTGTGGATTTCGATTCTATGTTCAGGTCTTTGTTATTTTGCGGTAGCGCAGGGAGCGGCATTTAGTTGGGATTTTACGGATTGTGAGATTAAAGACATTTTGTTTGCGGTATCTGTTGATACTGGTATTTCAATTGTGCCTGATGACACTGTCAGTGGTAAGGGTGATTTGAAATTTGCAGGCGGTGATTTTAATCTGGCTTTTGATGCTTTTTTGAAGAGCAACAGGCTTTTTGTAAAACGAGTTGAGAATGTATGGACTGTCAGTAAATTTCAGGTGTCTGTGGAAAACGGATTATTTTTTGTCGAAGCCTATGATCTGTTACCGGTTCAGATTATTGAAAAGCTGGCTGAAGTGATGGATAAGGTTGTAACGTTTGAATCGTTACCGGCGCAGAGGATTTCGGTGTGCTTCAGAGGAGTTGGTGAGGCTGTTCTGATGGATTGTCTTGCGAAGCGTTTTGGTGTTTATGTCGTGGAGCGGGATGAGGCAGGCTATCATTTCGTGAAGAATAATTCTGTGCAGCGCACGGATAGTTTTTCGAGAATGGTTAGTGTCGAAATGCTTGAGGGCGGCGAAGTTGCTGTAGATGTTGAGGACTGCAGGTTTTCGGTTGTTTTGGAAAATTTCTTCGGGAATAATCTTTCTTATGATAAGGTAGGAGTTCCGGAAAAGAAAAGTTTTTGTCTGCTTTCTGATGCGGATTGTAAAATTCAGAGGTCTGTTTTTATTGGTTCGGATTTTGACGATGCTCTGGGTGTTCTTTGCGCTCAGTGTGGATTTGATTTTGTTATTGAAAACGGCATTTACTACATCTTTTCAAGTCCGGATGTCCGTTCCGAACTTGTGAGCGGCAAACGCAGCTGGCGCAAATTCACTTTACGATTTACTAAGTCTCAGGATTTTTTAACCTTTGTTTTTATGCGTCTTGGAAAACTGAATGTAATTTCACTTCCTGATGATTCTTCTTTCTTGTGTCTTGCAAGTGATAGTGAGGCTGAGATTATTGAGTCGTTAATTCGTGATGCTGATGTTACGCAGGAAACTTATGTAGTTAAACTTAAGTATCTGAAACCTGCAGAGTTCCTGGAACACTTACCGCCTTCTGTAGACCGGAGTGCTCTTTTTATTGCCGACGATTCTTCGCGTGTTTATTTTAAGGGTACAGAAGATTCCTATAAAAAACTCTGTTCGCTTGTTGAACTTTGTGACGTCCCTGTAATCAGGCTCAGCTACGATCTTTTAATTCTTCAATACGATGAGTCTGTTCAAAATAACTGGTCGTCTTCTTTTGGCGCAAAGAGACTTTCTGCAGGGGACCGGCTTGGAGCGTCGGCCGTGCTTGGTTCTGTAATGGGCTTTAATCTGAATGTTGTAACTTCTTTTGGGCTTACCTTTGCGGCGGAACTGCAGACCTCAATCGAAGAAAGTAAAACCCGTGTATATGCAGATACAACCTTGCATGGTGTTTCTGGCCGGGAGATTCATTTTCAAAATACAAATACTTATCGTTATAGAGATAATAATCTGGATCCACAAACTGGAGCTCCCATTTATTCTGGGGTAACTCGTGAAATTGCTTCAGGAATTAAACTTGATGTAATTGGATGGGTAAGTGGAGACGGAATGATAACCAGTAAGGTAACTGCATCTGTTTCCCGCCGCGGTAATGATACTTCTGCTTCAACAGGGAATCCTCCTCCGACTTCTGAAAAACTTGTAACAACTGAGGTGTGTGGTAAAAGTGGTGAACCTGTTGTTTTAAGCGGGCTTGTCCAAAAAGCTGAAAGTGAGCAGCAGAAAAGAAGCCCGATAATTTCAAAAATTCCTGTCCTGGGAAATCTTTTTAAAAACAAAAATAAAACTCAGGAAAATGTTCAGATGGTTATTTATCTTGTGCCTCATATTACTGGTGGTGGTGAAGAAGAGGTTGCTAAAACCGAATCTGACTATTTATGGGCTCAGAAAAGATTACTGGGGTTGTATCAAAAGTATTCTGCTGAAAAGGAGGCTTTAGATGGAAAAGAGATTTAGCTTTAATCTTACTCCGGCTTATTGCCTTTATAACGGGGCTGCAGTTCTTGAACAGGAAGGTGCTAATATAAGTTTTCTTGTTGAAAACAAAAATGATGCCGTCCTGTGTGGAAGATTATCACGTGCTTTTGAAAATCATGTTGCGAACATACGTAAGCTTAAGGATTGTCCTGAGGTTTTCAGAAGAATTATAAAAATTGATTTTATTCCGGGGACCAGGTCAGAACTTAGAAAGTGTGTCTCAAAATTATATCGAGCTGATGGGAACTCTGTAACAACAGAATCAGATATTGAATTATCTAAATCTCGGAGAGAAGCGGCTGCCGTATTATTACTGGATAATATCTTGTCTGAAGCCCGTCAGAGAAATGCTTCTGATATTCATATTGAAAGAAGTTGTGTGCGGCTGAGAATTAATGGCCGTCTTGAAAAAATGGTTGAGCTTCAAAGTGATAAAAGTTCTGAACTGATTCAAAGAATAAAACTTCTTGCAGGAATGAATGTAATTGAAAACCGCAGGTGTCAGGATGGACAGTTTATTTATGGAAATAAAAATCCATTTTTCCTCCGCGTTTCAACCATGTCTGTTATCGGGGGTAAAGGAACATTCGGTGAGTCTGTCGTTATGAGATTACTGGATACTTCCCGTGTGCCTTTATTACTTGGGGAACTCGGCTTTAATTCTGTTCAATTGGAAAAGCTTGCAGGACCTGCTGGTCTGATTTCTTTCCCTAATGGCCTTGTTTTACTTTGCGGGCCTACTGGTTCTGGTAAATCAACTACTGTTGCTTCTCTTCTTGTCGAACTTGAAAAACAGAATTCAGGTGCACTGAAAATAGTCAGTCTGGAAGATCCTCCTGAATATGTAATTCCTGGTGTAACTCAGATAAAAGTTGATGAGCGAAATACTTTTTCTGATGCATTAAATCATGTTTTCAGACAGGATCCGGATGTAATTATGATTGGAGAAATCCGCGATGAACAGAGTGCCGCAGCGGCATTAAGGGCGTCTCTTACAGGCCATCTTGTTTTTGCGACTTTACATTCCGGTTGTGCAGCAGAATCTATTTTTCGGCTAGAAAATCTAGGACTGGATAAAAATCTTTTGTGTCAGGTATTAATGGCAGTGATTTGTCAGGAGCTTAATCTACTTGGCGGAAGAATGCGTCTATATGCTGATATTGCAATTCCAAAAGATAATTTTTCTGAAAAAGCAATTAACGTTATTTCAAGTGACAGCTTAGAAAATCTTATGGAGCATTATACAAATTACAGTGAAGTACTTAGTGAAACCGTAACATTCATGAAACAACAGACTGAAAATCAGGTTGAAGTTAAAAACGTACGGAAATCAAAACCTATAGCTCCGATTTACAAAAAAGCTCAACGGAAGAGGAGAAGTGAAGATGCTGGAATTCACAAGAATATTGTATGAGCTTTTTGTAAAACAGGGATTAACGCTTTCTCATAGCCTTTTGATAATGAAGGCAAAACCTAAGGCTGATTCAGTGAGTAGGGCTGCGTCTGTTATCTATACAGCTTTAGAAAACGGAAGTCTTTTTTCTAATGCTTTACAAAAATGCGGGGCAATAAGTTTTGATCAGGTTTATATCTCTTTTATTAGTATTGCAGAAAAAAATGGTGATTTAAGAAGCGCGCTTTTATATCTGAAACAAAAACTTGAACGTGAAAATGAATGTAAAAAGAAAATAATTGAGGCTTCTATTTATCCGATTTTTGTAATTTTTCTTTCGATTACTGCAAGTGTATTTATTGGAATGTATACACAAACTGCAGATTATATTCTTCTTGCTAAATATGTTTTTCTGCTTCTTGTTGTCTGCTCTTTTTTATATTTACTGATTATTAAAATGCTGGAAGAGAACAGTCTTTTCGAAGCATTCACGGCAGTTGATTTTCTTTTACAGAATGGAATTGAACTTTCTGAAGCTGTCGGTTGTGCAGTTCAGATAGCGGGTCCTTCAAGCAAAATTGGAAAACTTTTTGAAAATGCAAGAATAAAACTTTCTTATGGAATGGATTTGCAGAGTGCATTTTGCAGTGGAAATACGGGAAATGAAATTTTTGATGTGAGACTCAAAGAAGCCTTTTATTATGCAGACGTTGGTGGCAGTAAAAATGATTTGTTTGGCCGGATTGCATCATATTTAAAATACAAAAAAGAAAAAAGCCGGGCTTTCTGTTTTTCGTTGATTGAGCCTGTTTTTATTGTTGTTGCGGGAGGCTTTATTCTTATTATTCTGCTTTCATTTTTTATGCCTCTTATTAATGGTATTGGGGTGTTATAAAAATCTTTCAGGAGGAAAAGAGTATGTATAAAGGATCTATTAACAAAAAGATAAGGAGGTTTTGTTATGCGATTAAAAAAAACAAAAAGTATGCAGAAGGGTTTACCTATGTCGAAACTCTGGCCGTTATTGCAATCGGAGCGGTGCTTACTGCAGGAAGCGTGCTCTCGGCGTCTAAACTTATTGCATCAGCCAGAAGAACAGCGGCACGAACTCAAATTGAACAATACAGCAGTGCACTCCAAACCTATTTCCTTGACTGCCGTAGATTTCCAACAACGGAACAAGGACTTGCAGCTTTATGGGAAAAACCAGTTCTCTATCCGGTTCCAGAAAACTGGAACGGGCCATACCTTGAACGTGAACCCTGTAATGATCCGTGGGGAACCGATTTTAAGTATCTCAGCGCTGAAAGTTCCATTATGCCGTCAGAGGTTCCTGAGAACCTGCCCTTTGTACTTATCTCATACGGAGCCGACGGAAAAGAAGGTGGAAAAGGAGATGCCGATGACATCTACTCCTGGAAATAAAAGTCTGATAGCCTGGCCAATTATCTGTATGGTTGTAATTGCATTATTGTTTGGCGAAATCCTTGCTGCTAAAAAATCCCGGCTTAAATTTTATCAAAGAAAATATTCCGATGTTGTTTCTTCTCTGGAATTAAAGAATCAGGAAGCTGTTAATTCCAGTGGTATAAGCAATAAAGAAAACTGTTCTCAGAAGAAGGCTCTGGAAATCATAAAGAAATGAAATTAGCTGTCATACTTATTTACTCTGTTGGTTTATGTCTTTTTTCTTGTGTGTTTTCAAGTGTCCTTTTTCAGATTTCACAATTAGACAGAAAGATTTTGTATCAGAAAAGAAAAACAGAATCAATGCTTTTTATCTCCGAAAGTTTCTGCAATTACTGTGATGATTTGAATATCAAAAACGAAGATGATTTTAATTCATCTATGAATGAATGGAGTCAGCTTTGTGAAAGTTTGTGGAGTCTGGAAAAGATCGAATGGAAATGTTCAAAAGAAAATAATTCTTGTGGGAATCTATATCATGCATCCTGGATTGGTCCATATGGAAATGGAGAAGTGTATGCAATAAGGCAGGTGAGGTAATGATAAAAAAAATGAATGTGATAAAAACGAACGATTTTGAAAAATATCGTGTATTACTGCCATTTACGGCAATAACTGGAAAACGTAAAAAACAGTATTTATGTTCTGAACTTGAAAAAATGCATCCTTGCTTTTCAGATGAGTTTGCTTATGATTCAGTTATTAAAGGAATCAGTTTGAAAGGTCTTCCAGCAGATGTTCTTGTGATTAATAAATATAAACTTGCAGAATATGAAGGAAGAAGAAAGTTCTCCGGCTCAGGATTTCTTATTGAAAATGATATTAGCAAAAATAACAGAAAGATAGCCCATCGTTTTTTTATTCATACAAAGTGGAAGCTGTCGTTATTGTCTATTGTTGGGGTTTTAGTTGTAGGAATAGCAGGTGCAATTTGCGGAAGTCATGCTAAACCTGTTTCTTCTGTATCTGAAGCAAAAGACTTTGAAAACTATGAGAATAATGAAATAAACGAAACAGAAGATTTCTCTCTTAGTGAAAAATTTTTCGAAGCAGTTTCTTCTTCAAATGGAATTGTCAGTGATTTTCAATGGAAGACAGATGGTCTGATGGAATTTTTAAATGCGTCTGTAAAAGGTATTTATCCGGAAGACTTATCGGTTCTTTCAGAGAATAAGAATACTGGGGAAACTGTCAGCTATGAACATGGACTACCGTATATGCAGGTTTCTTATTCTAAGAAAATAAATGCACTTAAATTAAAGTCTGATATAAAGGGCGGACTTGATAATTCAGATTTTAATAAGGCTGTTCGTAATCTTTTATCTGAATATGGGGCAGCCTTAAAAGAAGAAAAAGCTCCTCCATATCATATTGAATTTTCAGTTCAAAGGGGAACACAAATAAAAGAACTGTTTACAAAGCTTTCGGAAATGATTTTGCAGGACAACAGATTTGTAACAGAAGCATCAATTAAAGTAACTGGCAATTCTGATTTACAGGCAGGTATTTCAATTGAAAGAGAAACTTCTGCAGGAATTGGTTTTGATGTAAGTCTTTTGGCTGAATATTTAAATTTCTTTAAAGACATTAAAAAGAATGTAGAAACAGTTGCGAAAAAATCAGCTTCAAAATCCGAACAGACAAAAAAAATCTCTGAATCCGAAAACCGAAAATTAAGAACCAAAATAGGTGAAATAAAGAGAGCTGATAATACTTATCTGGTTTTTTATAAAAATGCAGATGGAAAAATTGAATCATATATTCAAAAGGAGAAGTTATGAAAAAAGTAAATATCTTTGATAGTCGCGGGGTTATAAAGTTTTTTATATTCATAATTACTTCAGTTCTCTTTTTTTCAGGATGTGCTTCCAAACCCAAATTTAGTGGTGAAGGAGATTTGTGTGGATTAATTATTGATGAGAATAATAAACCTGTAAAAGATTTTGTAGTGCGGTGCTGTAATAAAAATCTGCAATCCGAAAAACCTGTCATTACAAATGAAAGCGGATTATTTGTTTTTAATGATGTTCCTTCCGGTAATTATTTGCTCTGGGGAGAAAAATTAAATTATCTTCGAATCCCAAAAACCACATACAAATTTAATGACAGATCAAAAATTATTTGCCTGCAGACTAAAAGTTTTAAGGCTTCTCTTTTACAGGTAGAAGATTTGATGGCTTTAGATCAGACAGATGAAGCAGACAAATTGCTTAATGATATTTGTTATGAAGCAAAATCTTATGAAGCACAGGTAATTCAGGCTTATAAATTTTTTATCACAAAAAATGAACGAGAGAAAAAATCATTAATTAAAAAAATTAAAAAATCAAATGGACCTGAAAAATATTTCTTTAAGGAATTTGCAGAAAAACTTGAGGAGGTTATGAAATGATTTTTAAAAACAAAAAACATAATTCAATTTTTTATAATTGCAAAAATTGTTTGTCATCGGTTTCTTTTCACAGAACGAGTCTTATTCTTATAACAATCTTTTGTATGAGTTGTAAGGTTTTTACGCTGGATGCTGTTCCATATGTGATTGATGCTGAATTTGTCATGGAAGAAAATTCTACTGATTATTCGATTTGCGGGGTAGATTTTTACCTTAAAAATAAAAGTGAAAAAGAAATCAAAAATATAACGATCGTATTTTTTCTTTTTGATAAAGATGGTGAACCAGCATATGAATGTCGCAGTAAGATTTCGGCATCTGTTGAAAAATCAATTATGCCAGGTGAAATCAGCAATTTTTGCATGAGTCTTGATCAGTTTATGAATTCAATTCCGGAAGATCCACTAATGCTGGATTATTTATATATTTCAGAAATCAAATATGAGGATGACTCAGTTTGGAGCGATCCTTTCGGGCTTATTGCATTTAAGTGAGGTGAATATGAAAAAACTTATGATTTTTATATTGCCGATGTTCTTAATCTTTTCAGCCTGTCTTGATCAGCCAGTGATAGTTTCCGTAAAAGATAAAAATATAATTGAAGATGAAGGTAGCCTTGTTCAAGAGAATGAAGAAGAAAATGAAATAATTTCAGATATTGATGATGAGAATGAAAATCAAAACGAAAGTGAGTTAGAAGTAGAACAGGATCCTGAATCAGATTTGGAAGATATTGAGACTCAAGAAACTGGAGACGAAACATCAAACGAAAATGCAGGTGAAGAGACTGTAGAAAATAATGGCGAGGAAAACTCAGAGATCGACACTGAGGAAAACTCAGAGAACGACACTGAGGAAAATGCGGAGAACGACACTGAGGAAAACGCAGTAAACGAGGGCGAGGAAGAAAATGAGGAAGATTCTGAAAATGAAACAGAAATAATAGTTGAAGAAATTAAAAAGTCTCTCACTCTCATGGTTTACATGGCAGCAGACAATGATTTAGAAAGCTATGCTCTGCAAAATCTGAAGATGATGGAGTATGCAAAACCAGAAGATATAAATATTCTCGTTCTTCTTGACCGGGCAGAAGGTTATGATGAAACAGACGGCAACTGGACAGATACAAGGCTTTTTGAAGTTTGCAAAGATACTACAAAGGGAAGATATGTGGTTTCAAAACGACTGGATTCTCCAATGCTTGGTTTATCAAGTGAGGAAAATACAGAACTGGATATGGCAAATTCGTATGTATTAAAAAGTTTTGTCGAGTTCTGCAAGGATAACTATGAGACAGATATGTATGCACTTATTATCTGGGGGCATGGAACAGGCTGGCGTTATGCTGCAGAAAAATACAAAGGTGAATCTGGAAGCAGAGCAGTTGCTATTGATGATAAGACTGGCTCATACATGCGCGTCAGCGAACTCGGCCAGGCAGTGCGGGGCCAGGGCCTCCACGTTATCGGATTCGATGCATGCTTTGGTGGTGCCTTTGAAAATGTTTATGAATTAAAGGATTGTGCAGAATATACAGTTGCCTGTCCTGGAGTTACTCCAAGTGGCGGCTGGAACTATACGGGGCTTTTAGAAAAACTTACGGGTAGAGAATTGACGTCGATAGAAATTGCACAGGAAATGGCCGCAAGTTCTTCAGTAAAAACAACAATTTTTATAAATGAAAAGTTAGACGGCCTTATGAACTCTTTCGAAAATTATTCGAGACTTCTTGCCGCAACAATTAGAACCAGTGAAGACAGGAATTCAGTTTTTAATAATCTTCTAAATGCAAAGTCTTATAGCTATACACAATATCCTTGTGACCTGTATCTGGATATTTACTCAATTGCAGATTTATATACAGACAGCTTTTTCCGGGAGTTAGCCCAAGCCTCGTACAATCTTAAAAATACAGTTCAGGAGGCAGCATTTTCTTTGAAAGATGAAGTGCCAGGAATAGGAATACATTTTATTCCCATGATAGCAACTCATGTCGCAGCTACGGTGCATTCCTCAGATTATATTAAAAATCAAAATGCAATATGGCAGAGCTCTTTTGTAAAAGAAAGCTTGTGGTGGGTACCTACAATCAGAGGTAATTCGGGAAGTCTGTTAGATAAATTATTTTATACGATTTACTAGGGGGAATTATGAAACAAAGAACAATTATATTTTTTATCATGATGTTTTCGGCATTTTATTTGACTGCGGGTGAACATCATGACAGTCAGCAGATTACATCTTATGAAGAATATACATATCACAATCCGTATTCAGGAGGAAATAATAATAACTCAAATGGAACGGGAGGAAGCTCTGGTTCCGGCAGTGGTTCAGGCTCTTCAGGAGGTCAGAATAATGGAAATAATGGAGGTGGAATCAGTGGTGATCCAAGTGGAGAAGCGGCATATGTTCAATCATTAAATTCAGAAAGAACAGAATTAACAGGAGAATTAAATGCCGCAAAGGAAGCTGCTAATTCTATAAATACAGGAGAGGATTCTTCTGATTCAAATAGTGAAACTGCTGATATTGCTGCTGCCATGGAACAAAACAGCCAGATGGCTTCTGAGGTTTCTGATGGTACAAAAGATGTTACCGTTCAAAATGAAAAAAATGTAAGTGAAGTGGCAAAAGAAAGTGAAGCAAAAAATTCAAAAACAACTGGAGATCCTGTAAAAATATCAAAAGGTTCTTATGAGCAGAATGAAACAGATTTTGTAATAGGGGTTGATGAACGGTTTCCTGTAAACAGACATTATGATTCACAAAATTCGGTTACAGGTTCATTTGGTTTTGGATGGACTACAAATCTTGATGAGCGAATAATTCTTGGAACAGATGAATCCTGGGAAATGCTTTATCAAAAAGTAAATGACTATATAAAAAATCTTAATTCATTAATTAAGCAAATATCATATGTAGCTGGTGCGTCAGATAAAGCTATTTCAATTAATGATACAATGAATGATGTTCAAGAACGGATATCTGATTGTCAACGTCAGTATGCAAATGCAGAATCATTATTAAAAAGAATAAGGACTCTGAAAGTAAAAACAGATGCAAAATATGTTTATACCCAGGAAATGGAAACTCTTGAAGAATCCTGTGTGAGTTTAATGAACAAACTTAAAGAGAAAGAAAATCAGCTGTATAAGTCATTGGGAAAAATCAAAAATAGATTTGAAATATTAAATAAATTAGAGAAAGAAAAGAATATAGCAGAAGGGATGCTCGAAGAAATTTATTATAATTATAAAGAAAACGTTTTAAGAATAGAAAAAAATAAATTCGCAAGCTTTCCCGGCACTAATAAGAAATATGAATGCACTGGCAAGGATACTATAGTTGTAATAGATGAGTATGGGTATGCGACAGTCCTGTATGGAGATAAAGATTTATGGGAACCAAAAAGAAGAACGTCTTATTCACATTGTGAAAAAAACAACGAAGAATATATTCTTTATGAAATTAATGGAAATGTGAAAATTTTTGATTCAAATGGTTTGCTTCGAAAAATAAAATTCAGAAATGATAATTATATTGAAATCAATCGTGATGCTTGCGGAAAAATAAGATTTATAAAAGATTCAACTCAAGGTTGTTATGAAGTTGAATATCAGAATGGCTTAATTTCAAAAATAACAAATTTTCGTGCTCCAGAAGAATCTGTTAATTATGAATATTTGGGCAAGAATCTTGTAAGTGTTACAGACTCGGAAGGTGATACAGTCCGAATGGAATATGATTCGTATGGACAAATGACGTGTTTAAATAAGTGCGATGGAAGTAATGTTCGTTTTGTTTATGGAGAATTTGATGAGAATCGGAGGCGGTTAATAACAAGTACCATTAATGAAGAAGGTTATGCAGAAAACTTTGTATATTATAAAAATCAAAAGCGTACAGATTATATTGATCATGATGGAAATATTACAAGTTACTTTTATGATGAAAAACAACGGACGATAAAAGAAATACATTCAGATGGAACAGTAATTCAAAATGAGTATGATGGTGAAGACAATCTGATATGGACAAATTTTAATGGTGAAGTTGAACAGTATTTTTATGATTTTTATGGAAATAAGATAAAAACGATTTATAGTGACAATACATACGAAAGCTGGGCTTATGATGATTATGATTTTTTGATTTTTCATTCTGATCGAGATGGCGTAAAAGAAGAATTTGAACGAGATAGATATGGAAATGTTACAGAATATAAAAAAGGAGGGGAACTTGTTTTTTCTAAGGTCTATGATTCTAAGGGAAGAAATGTTCAGCAAACAGTATATGGACAAAATAATATAATAACAGATTATGTTTATGATGATGTTGGGAATTGTATAGAAGAAAGATGTTCTGGTTTGATTACCCGATATAATTATGATGATCAAAATAGAGTAGTACAGATTATTAGAAATGGGATTTTTTATTGTGAATATGTTTATGGCAAACATGAAGTAACTAAGAGATTTTATAATGGCTTAAATATCCGGTATCTAACTAACGGTCGTAAGGATGTGGTTAGTGTTGTTCAGGAAGATTCTGTTACAGGTGAAGTACATACGATCGAAATTGAATATGATAAACGTCATCTTCCGTTAAGAGTTTTTGCTGGCGATAAAAATTCAAGGAAGCTAATTTATTCTTATCTCTATACTCCTGAAGGAAAAACAAGATGTGAAGTTAGTCATGGAAAAGAATCCTGGGTAAAAGTATATGATTATAAAAATAATCAGCAGAGTCAGACCCGACAGTTTATGACAAATAGCTTTGCAGAAGGAATAATAACTGAGATGAATGAGAGTGTACTGGAAAGTTTATTGTATCAGGCGGGAGAAAATATTTATACAAAGAAAAGTGATTTAGAAGATCAAAAAATAACATACACTCCTGCAGGTAATATTTCTGGTATACAATCCCAATATGGCGGCTGGTTTGAGTACAGTTATAATTCGCTTGGGCTAATGTCTAAAAGCAGGGAAGCTGGAGGTGCTGCCAGTCATACTGAATATTACCCCGACGGAAGCTTAAGATATTTCACAAATCGTTTAGGTAAAACAACATATTATAATTATGATAACAGAGGCAGAATCATAAATATTCAAAATGAAAATCAGAAAGTCTGGTATGAATATGATGATTTTGATCGAATTATAAAGCAATTTGTAGGAAATAATCCGGATGAATTTGATTCAGATTATTATGTTCATATTGATTATTCAGCAGATGGTCGGAATGCAATTTATACAGAAGGTGGAAAATACAAAACAATAAATGAACTGGATGCTTTTGGAAATGTTGTAGCACAGACAGATGGAGCTGGAAATACAACAAGATTTATTTATGATTGTCAGAATAATTTGATAGAAGAAATTGATGCGTATGGAAATTCTCAGAAATATGAATATAACGCAATAGGAAAGCTCACCCGTCAAATAGATAAAAACGGAGGAAGTCGAAATTATGAATACAATCAATTTGGTTACCTCGAAAAAATCACGGATGAATGTGGAATTGTATATTCTGCAAAATATGACAGACAGGGGCAAATAATCAAAGAGTTTATTCGTCCAGAAAAAGAACTTGCATATGAGTATGATGACGCAGGAAGAATCACTGCAATTAAATGTGCCGGAGAAATTATTGAAGCGTACGATTATAGTATGGATGGTACAAAAGTGACTGTCACAGATGGTAATGGAGAAAAGTATTTTTATGATTCAGATTTGTACGGTCGTTTAATTTGTGAAAGAAATCGAAATGGTGATGAACAAAAATATTTTTATGATGCAGAAGGTGAACTTAAAAGAAAACTATGTTTTGATGGAAGAGAAATCATTATCAATACATCTGATACAATGTCAGAAAAGTCTGTTTTGTTTTCTGATGGCAGTTCAAATAATTTCATTTATGATTCAACTGGAAATATAATTGAAGCCAGAAATTCTCAAGACGCAACAGTTTACTATTATGATCAAGGCGGAAAACTGATTTATCAGAAAGATGATGAAACTGGCGAAACAGTGTTCTTTGAGTATGATGCGGCCGGAAATAGAACCCGTATAAAAAGTTCAAACCGGGATACAGTTTTTACATATGGCAGGAATAATGAAATAAAACAAATTTTTGACAATAAGCAAAGAGTAAGTATAGAATTACAGTATAATAAAAACGGGCAGGAAATATTGAGACGATTCGGAAATGGAACAGAAGAAGAGACTCATTACGATCAGGCTGGTCGTGTAATAATAAAAGCACAGAAGACAGCAAACGGTACTCTTTTGTGGGGAGAAGGGTATGTGTATGGTTCAGATGGAAAGCGAACCGCGACCGTTGATAATAGCTGCCGCGTAACTTTATACGAATATAATTCAAAAGGTCAGCTTTCTACAGTTTACTATCCTTATTCAGAACAGTTGATTAATAACTTAAAAAATGAAGCTCAAGAAAATGGTCTTCCAGTCACTTCTGAAATAAGAGAAAACCGATTCCTTTCTACAGAAGAAAAAACTGCAATTATTCCTCTGTTAAATTCAATGCAGTATGGGCTTGGCTATAATCTTTCTAATCTTCAGATTTTTGTCAAAGAATCATATAAATATGATGGTAATGGAAATCGTATTTCCAAATCAAATGCTTATGGGACAATCAATTATATTTATGATAAGGAAAACTATTTAATAGCAAGTGGTTCAAATAATCAGACTTTCATAAAATATACTTATGATAAAATGGGGAATATGCTTACAGAAGAAAGCTCATTTAAGTCTGTGAGGTATTCTTATAATCAGCAAAACCGTTTGATTAATTGTGAAGTCATCGACAGAAATGAAAAAATATATTCTCAAACCTCATATGCCTATGATGCATTTGGACGTCGTGTAATTGTACAGGATAAAGGAGATGCTTCGATAAAATCTATTTATGATGGATTCAGTTTAAATGTAATAAAACAGGGGCCGGCTTATATAGACGGTTTAATTACTGATGGTAGTCCTACAGGAGGGCGATACAGATATCTTTCTGATGACAAAAATACAGATGGCAGCAGGTATTATTCTTTTGATAATGAATCTTATAAAAACTCTGTTTCCAGATTCAAGGGCGAGCGAACTGCGGTTTCAGTAAACGGAAAACTTGCGGCTCAGGCTTCTGTTGAAGGTGTTCAATATTACGCAACCGATTTGCTTGGAAGTATTTCTTCAGAAACAGATGATTACGGAGTTCAGAAAGCTTTGTATTCTTATGATGTTTTTGGCTCTCTCGTTTCAGGAGATCTTTCATATCAAAATGATTTCGGCTACCTTGGAAATCAGAGGGATTCTACATCAAAATTATACAACTATGGTTATCGTGATTATTCTCCACAGCTGTCCCGCTTTACCACAAAAGACCCGATTCGCGATGGTTTCAACTGGTTCTCTTATTGCGCCAGTGACCCTGTTAATTTTGTAGATATAGACGGCTTATATTATTACAGTGCAAACGGCCAGGAATCAATAACTAATACAAAAGAAACAACCGTAGTAATAATTCGAAATAATGATGGCCTCGGCAACTCTTTTGATTCAACAAGATACATCTACAAAAACGACGGTATAAACACAAAACTTGTATATGCCGACACCGTAGGCGCGAATTGCAAAGCAGAATATAATGGAACAAAAGGTTCTACTACACCAGACGGCACATACTATCTAACAGCAAGCACAGTTACAAAACAGAGTGACGGTACATATAATTCGCCGTCATATAAAAATGTTCTAGCGCTTAAAACAAATGACCAGCACCTAAGTGCAGCACAACGAAAAGATATTAATAAGGGTGATAGGTTGTTTCATGCTAATCAAAGAATCCAAGATGTTGATGGGCCATATAATTCGAATGAAAAACCAGGCAGTGCGGGCTGTATCATTGGCAAAAATGGACAGAAACATCAGAATCAGATGATGGAGGTTCTTATGGATGGAGTTAAAAATGCTGAATCTATTACTGTATATATTAGATCAATGAATAATGAGGGGTGTAGAAAATGAAAAAAAGTATGTTGTTTATCTTTGTATCTTTATTGATTTCTTTTTGTTATTCTGAAAATTTCTCACTAAATGGAAAATATTTCCCAGATTTATACAGTACTGTCGATGTTTTAAATATAAATGAATCATCCATTACTTTGAATTTTGAAGTTGAATTAGATAAACAAAATATCAGATATAAAAAGCTATATAAAGATGGTATGTTATTTTTTAAATTGTCTGAAGATATTCCAAAGACTATTCATGAAAATTATTTTTACAGAAAGAAAGAAATAGAAACAAATGATGAAATATTAATCTTAGCTGGGAAAGAAATTGCAAAAAAGGATGATATTCTTATGTTTGCTACAACAGCTGGATTTGAAGGTGATTATCCATTTATATTTCCTATGTTTCATTTTGAGGTAGTAGGGTGTACGTATTCAGATTGTTCATCTTTTTTAAAAGAGAAAACAAAAGAATATCCTGTTGAAAATCTAAGTAAATATTATACAGATAGTCCTTGGGTTGAAGGTGTAAAGGGAGATGGCATAGGAGAAGGTTTTACAATAGAAAGTAAAAGTGTTTATCCATACCTTTTAATTATGAATGGATATATATCTTACAGAAAACCTTATCTTTATAAACAGAATAATCGTGTAAAGGCTATCAAAGTAACAGGTTTGAAATCTGGGAAAACAGCTATCTTAAATATTTTAGATACTCCTCATCCTCAAACAGTAGATATTTCTTTTATAACTGAAGTAGAAGATATTCGTGTAGAAATTCAAGATGTATATAAGGGAACTAAATACGATGATACTTGCCTCCAGTTTTGTGTAACGTATCAAAATAAAGTCATTCCCTACGAAAACTCAATAGCAGAGTAGTTATTGTTTTATCTATTATTATAAGATTCTTGTTGACCGAGGTGCACAATATAATGTACAATGCTATTAATCGGCATATGCCTCTTAGGGTAGTTTTTTATAAGACTAAAATGAATAATCAACCATGCCGTAAATGATTATAAGGAGCAGAATAAATGAAAGGAATAGGTCAAGACTTTTCAGATTTCATGAAAGAGCAGGGCTTATATGAAGAAGCTCAGGAACTTGCTTCAAAGAAAGTTATTGCTGCTCAGTTGAAAGCAGAAATGGAAAAACAGAAACTCTCTAAATCCGAAGTTGCAAAAAGAATGCATACTACACGAACTGCAGTAGATAATGCTTTAAATCCTGAATTTAATACTTCTCTTTCAACGATTGAAAAATTTGCCAGCGTCTTAGGAAAATCTGTTTCAATCAGACTTATTTAATAAATTTAATACAGCATAAAAATACCGGCCCATATGAGCCGGTATATAAAAATGATTCGGTATCGATACGTCAGAAGCATTACATCTGACTACTCAACCACCGTGTTTTTTTAGTCCAGACAAGCATCCAGATTCTTGCAGATCTCTTCCTTGTTCAAGTGACGGCCGATGATTACCATCTTGATCATGCGGTCGCCGACTTTTTCGTCCCAGTCTTTTTTCATTTCTGGTTCTTCGGCAAGAACTTTCTGCT
>JAEEGL016143898.1_pt1 | contig 28276 bp, 16 predicted proteins | sample 9134231 | NCBI WGS metagenome assembly JAEEGL01 (sample SAMN16246548, study PRJNA631951) | gut metagenome | biome: gut microbiome; feature: rumen; material: fiber-attached | host: Bos | place: Iran: Karaj | collected 2018-10
GAAGGCCGGAACGGGGAAGAACGGGGGGGCGCAGGGATGGGGCTGGAGGAAGAAAGGCAAAAAGGGGGACGGTGGAGGCGGACAGGCCGGGGAGGAGCCGGACGGGGGTGGCGAATGGCCCGACGGAAGCCTGCACGCGCAGCTGGCTGGGGACGATATCGGGGAGCAGATCATCGCGCAGATCCACGGGAGCCTGCGGACGTCGGGGGTGACGTGGAACGACATCGGCGGCCAGGAAAAACTGGTGGAAGACCTGAAGACGATCCTGGCGCAGGCGGTCATGACGCGGCCGGACGGGAGCCGTCCGGACGGGGCGGGGCAGATCCTGATGGTGGGCCCCCCCGGAACGGGGAAGACGATGCTCGTGTCGGCCATGGCGAACTCGATCAGCAAGGCAGGCGCGTTCTTCTGCCCGAAACTGGCGGACATCAAGGGGCACTACGTGGGGATGACGGAGAAGGCCATCAGCCTGCTGTTCGAAACGGCGCGGGCGAAGGCGCCGTCGATGGTGTTCATCGACGAAGTGGACTGCCTGTGCCGGGCCCGGGACGGGGGCACGGGTGGCAGCGGGGAACTGGGGGTGTTGCTGGCGGAGATGGACGGGATCAACGCGAAGGGGGACGGGCAGGGGGAGGTGCCGTTCGTGCTGAGCGCGGCGGCCACGAACGCCCCGTGGGCGCTGGACCCGGCGTTGATGTCGCGTTTTTCCGGCCACGTGGTGTTGGTGGGGGCGGCGGACGCGCCGGGCCGGCGGCAGATCCTGGCAAAGCTGCTGCGCAAGTACGAGTGCGCAGGGGAGGTGCTGGATTGGCTGTCGGCGGACGTGCGGACGGCGGGGTTCTCGGGACGCGACCTGGAATCGCTGGCGAAGAACGCGGTGCAGGCGATGCAGAAGGAGATGAACCCGGAGATCGGGAAATGGGAGGACATCGGGGAAGTCCAGGGGCGGGTGCAGAAGGAACGTCCGCTGGAACGCGGGGATTTCGAAAAGGCGATGGGATTGGTGAAGGCGTCGATCACGCCGGAAATCGCGGCGGACTACGAGGCGTGGATCCGGGACCGGAGCTACAAGCCGAAGAAGAAGCAGGCGTGAGGGGCGAAGGAAGGCGGGCGGAAGGCCGGGCGCAGAAAGTTGCAAGGGCAGGGGGGGGCGGGAACGTATGGAGGGAGGCCGGAAAGGCCGAAAGGAAGGAACTGAGAAATGAACTGGTTGATGGTGGCATGGATCGCGGGGGGATTGTCGATGTTGCAGACGCTGTGGATGGTGGGGCATTCGCGGATGTTCCCGCTGTGGAAGGGAATCGTGTACGCGCTGATCGCGGGGGTGGTGCTGCTGTACGTGGTGCCGCAGGCGAACCCGTGGCTGGTGTTCCTGAGCCTGGCGGCGTTCAACGTGGGGGTGCGGCCGCTGGACGCGCGGGAGCCGTCGGCGCTGGCGGCGCTGCTGTCGCTGGGGCTGACGCTGGCGGTCGTGGTGGCGGGGAACCTGCTGCTGGACGGGGACGCGGTGGCGTACGGGGGTGACCTGGGGGCGTGCGTCCGGCAGAACGTGGCGGGGCGGTGGGAGAAGATCGTGGCGGGAAGCGTGCGCGCGGTGGAGAAGATGCGTCTGGAGACGCGGTCGGCGTCGAAGGCGGGGAAGCCGGCGCCGGGGCCGTCGAAGGCCGCGCGGAAGGAGCTGAGGAAGGTGAGGGAGCTGCTGCTGCCGGTGGACTGCGAGGACATCCTGGCGGCGGTGGACGACCTGGATGCGAAGATCGAAAGGGTCCAGAAGGAACTGGTGGAGGCGGAAGGGGCGCGGGTGAGGCATCCGGAGGAGGCCGGCAAGTACGACGCGCGGGTGGAGGCCGTGCGGGCGAAAAAGGCGTCGCTGGAAACGGAGCGCGGGGTGCAGGCCGCGAAGGTGATGGAGAACCTGCGGGGCATGGGATTGAACATCCCGGGGGACGCGGCGGACCGGTGCCTTTTCCCGGTGAACGTGGAGACGCTGATCGACAACGCGATTGTGGCGAAGGACATCGCGGAGGTGGTGGAGCAGCTGGGGCGGTTCATGGCGTCGGAGGACCTGGAGACGGCGAAGCGGTATTTCGGGATGTACCTGGTGATGATCGAGGTGCAGGCGGAAAGCTACCGGATGTACCTGGAGAAGAGCGAGAACGGGGAATGGCGGCAAGGGATCACGTCGATCCGGAAGAACGCGGAAGCGGCGGCGCTCTCGGACGAGGCGATGTCGAAGCAGGCGCGTTTCAAGGACAACGAGCGCGAAATCTTCAGGAAGAACGCGGCGACGAACCGGAAAACGGTCGAGGCCGCGGACGCGTACCTGGACATGCTCCGGCAACACGAGACGGTCATCCGCGGCAAGCTGGCGGAAGCGGAGCGGATCCGGGAAGTGGCGCAGAGCTCGTGGACGACGGTGAACCTGGCGAGCGACCTGCTGGCCATCGTCAAGACGAGCAACGAGGCGTTCCAGGCGCTGCTGAGCCTGGAACTGCCGCCGCTGATGCTGTTCGACGACACGGCGCTGCAGGCGGAATTCGACGCGATCACGCGGAAGCTGCGGAAAGAATAGGGAAAGGAGCCGAACCATGGAAAACAGAAGGAAACAGCGGCGGGTGGCCTTGTTCGTCGGGGTGGACAACTATCCGGAAGACGCGGGGATCCATCCCCTGCGTTGCGCCGTGGAAGACGCGAAGGCGTTTTGCGCGCACATCCGGACGGATTCGAAATTCGACCGCGACAACGTGCAACTTTTGGAAAACCCGACGACCAGGGAGGTGGTGCAGACCGCGGCCAAGCTGCGCGCGGGGCTGGGGCCAGGGGATTTCTTCCTGTTTTATTTCGCAGGGCATGGCGTCACCGATTCGCACGGCGAACACCGGCTGGTGTGCCGCGATTCCATTTACGTGGAAGACGCCGACCTCATCAACACCCTTTCCCTGTCCTCCGTCGTCGGACGGAAAAACGCCTGCCACCGGGCCGTGGTCCTGGATGCATGCCGGACGCCGCTGAAGATGCCGAACGAGCGCGCGGTGGGCGGCGAAAGCGTCGCCGTGATGCGCGATCTCGCCTTGGGCAGCTTGCAGCAGTTCATCCAGTCCGAGGCGTGCGGGGAGGGGACGTCGCTCTCCATCCTGTGTTCCTGCGACAAGGGGAAAAGCGCGGGCGAAATCGCCGATTTGGGCCATGGCCTGTTCACGCAGGCGCTTCTGGACGTCCTGTCCTCCGCGAAGAAGCATTTCCGCCAGGTCCTCTTTGGCGGGGAATTTGTGAAGGCCATTGCGGCGCAGATGAAGACATTGGCCACCCAATATGCGAAATACCAAGAGCAAATGCCTTGGTTCCAGAGCAACAATTTGGCGGAAACGCCCGAACTGGCGTCCGCCGGGCTGGATGTCCGTCCGTTCCAGAAGGTGCTGCTGGACCTGGCCGGACAGGAGCTCATCAGCCAGGACACCAAACAGCGCTGCGAGCGGGAATTGCTGGGGGAAGGCACTTCCGCCGTGCAGCAGGGGGTCATCGAAGCGTGCAACCTTTTCATGGGCGGCTCTCAAATCGGGCCGGAGAGCGCGGCCGGCGCGGAGTGCGCGGCCACCCTCCTTTCCGCGATGGGCGATTCCGCCATGCAACGCCTCCGCGAAGAGAACAGCCGCCTGACGGCGCAATTGCACCGGGCGGAAGGGAAATTGGCGGAAATGGGGGGGGCGGTTCCGCGCTCCGGGGAGCAGGATTCGCCCCTTGGGTACGAAGAACGGGAGATGCTGTCGAAGTTCTGCACGGGGGTGACAAGCCCTCCGGGCGCGCTGGGCGTCGTGCGGAGCTCCCAGACGGAGGGGGAAGCGGTTTCGGCGTTGAACAAGCTGTCCCTGGACTGGGTGGAAACGTACGGCCGGGGAAATGCGAGGGGCCGCGGTCCAATCCGGTCGATTCCCGTCCGGGTGACCCCCGAAGGACAAGCCTTGGCCACGGAATTGCGGAATGTCGGAGACAGCGTCCGAACCCCGTTGCAAAAGGCATTGCTTCTGGCCTTGAACGCCGCGCTGTCCCTCGGCGGACGGGTTTGAAGCGATCCTCCGGGACAGCGGCAGAAGGAAGCAGAATGGATGGAGACGGTGATGGGATTCGGCAAGATACCGGTTTGGGTGTACACGGCGAAAAACGGATACGCCTGGCAGGGGATGGACGAGGAGGGTGAAGACCGTCCGACGGTGGCATTGCTGGACAAGGCGCTTGCCGCGGCGGGAAACACCGCCGGGGCGTGGGGGGCCATGGTGCGGCGCCCCGTGGCGAGCCGCCGCTGGAAGGAATGGCCCGCGAGCCGCCTGTGCTGGGTGCTGTTCCGCTTCCATCCGGATGCGGGCCGCGACCAGCGGGGGCGAAGTTGCAACTACACCGCGGCCGCGTGCATTCCCGCCGGCCTGCCGCCGTTGGATTTCGCCATCATCTTCCAAGCGCCGGAAATGTCCGAAGTGCAGACGGAAGGCTTTGGCGACCTGGGAATCGATCTCGACGGGGAGGAGTATCTCCTTCATGAACGGGAAGGGGAACCGGACGGGGATCCGGCCGGTCCGTCGTGGGCGGAATCCTGGTCCGCCCCGGTGCTGTTGGATGGGAATGCATTGCAAACGCTTTCCCGCTGGTGCCAAAGGGCCGAAGCGGACCGGGGCGATCTCAAGGCAGTGGTCCTGGAAGGGGGGCGGGCGGCCCACGCGACGTTTGCCGTATACCCCCAGGTCGCCGCGGCCCTGCTGGCGGAAGCGGAATACGGGCGTGTGAAGGGGCGGGGGGGCGATGCGGAGCGGACGGCATTGTCCGTCTGGGAAAAGGCGCTGGAACCGGTGTCCGCGTTGAACCGGGTGCTCGGAGGCCTCCAGGGACTTGAGGACCTGTTGTCTGCCTGTAAGCGTTCGCAGGCCGAAGCCCGCGCGGCTTTGTCCCTCGCGGAACGGACGGCCCGCGAGATGGAGGAGGCCCACCGCCTGGCGGACGACATCGCCAAGGCGTTGCGGCAGTTCAGAATGAGTGCGGATGCCGCATCCGGCAAGACCCGGAACCGAGATGCGCTTGACGGACTGGCCCGCCGAATCATGGAAGCCCGCCGTTTGCCCGGCGGCAGCGACGACGTCTGGAACGATTTGGCCTCCCGGCTGGAAACATTGCGGGGGCGGGTGGAAGAAATCGAGGGGTGTCTGGACACGGTCCGGGAGTACGCGGATGCGGCAAACCAGGATGACATGCGCTGGTCGGGGCTCGAACCCCGGGCGCGGCATGCGGCCGACCGGATCCGTGCCTTGTCCAAGGTCCACACCAGGTTGGTGCCCGAGGACGTCTTGCAGGAAACCACCCGCGCGTTCGAGCAGGAGCGCAAGGCGCCAACGGCTTCCCAGGAAAGCAAAAAATGGGTGCAGGGAAAGCCGTCGCCGACCGAGCCGGTGCGGTTCGGGGGCGGGAAGCAGGCGAACGGTGCGGTCGCCGGGGCGCAGGGGGAGGCGATTCCGCGGCGGAAGACGTCGGCACGGTGGCGCCGGATTTTATCCTTGGTGACCGTCCTCGCAATCATGGCCGGCATGGCCGGGTGGGCGTTTTCCGTCGTGAAAGACCTCAAAATGCGGAAGTCGCAGCGGAAGGCCTTCCAATCCGCCCTCGGGGCTGCATCGGAGGCGAAAAGCCTGCATGATGCCCTCGTCCAAGAGCTGAAAGACATTTCGATCGGAAAGAGCACCAGGAAGGAAACGTATGAAAGCTTCCGCAAGAAGGCAGAATCGTTGTCTGCCGATCTTGACTTTGATGCAGACGGAAACCCCGCCGGTTCTGGTGCGGAAAGACGGGTGGGGGACATGGCCGACGAGGACGTTCGCCGGCTGACCGAAAACTGCAAGCAAGCGGAGGAGGCGTGGAAACAAGCCGGCCTCGCGCTTGCGAGGGGCGCGCACGAGGAACGGTACAATGCTGCGACGGTTCCCGTTGCACGGCTAACCGCTTTGCGCAAGAAGCCTGGCCGCTATGAAGATTTTCGGGACGCCGCCCCGGAGGCGTGGAATCGGTTCGAGCTGGCGAAGAGGGAGATTGAAAAGCTATCGCCGAGCCCCGTCACGTTTGACGACGATGGATGGAGTTTCCAAGATGGCACAGGGAATAAAAACCTATACCTGGACAAGGAGGCGCGCGGGGAATTTTTCGAACACTGCGGCCGGCTGGAGAAAAGCTTCGGTGCCGCCGCCGATGCGCTTGCGGAGGCCCAAAAAGGGATCATGGCCGCGTTGCGCAAAAAAATGGATGCCGAGAAGGCCAGGGCGAGCAAGGCGTACAATGAGCTCAAACAACTGTTGGCTGCGGAAACGGCATCCCGCGGGAATCGCCAAGATTTTGCCCGCGGCAAAAGGGAACGCCTTGCGACTGCCAGGCAAGACGCGAATCAACCACCGAATCGCAAGCCAGCCGAACGGACTCGGGGCCCCGTTCCCGTTCTTCCAGAAGAGTGGAACCGTTGGGGCGATTTCTATTCCTCGTTGGCCGAGGACTACGAGAAGGCCAAGGCGGCATTGGAAGAAGCCATCCAGGAGATGGACAGTCCGAAGGAAACCGACCCAAGTCGGGGAGAAGAGCCGACCTCCGAGGAGTACCTTCCGTCCCCGGAGGATTCAGAAACGGGAACGGCGCCCCTTGGCGGCGAACGCACGGCTGGCGACAACGATTCCAATGAGGGAGTGGAGGAAGCGGAATGACAAAAAGAACCATGGAATTGGGCGAAGTGCTGGTCTTGGGGGTCAAGGGCAGCGGCAAGACCGTGTTCCTGTCGGTGCTGGGGCACCAGTACGAGGGCGTCGGCTTGTTCGGCTTGAGCCTGAGCCCGGACCGACGGACGTGGAAATGGGCGTACGACTACTACCAGGCCATGTCTCCGGAGGACGGGCTCCAGCAGGAATTCCCGCCTGCAACCGATCCGAAAAACAATCCCGTGCCGCTGACCTGGAAGGTGCGCCTGGGCACGGAGCCGCTGTTCCGGATGAACACGCTGGAATGCGCCGGCGAGACGATGGTCAAGGCTTTCGGGGAGGCCGGCAACGCGGCGGCGGAAAACGAATACTCGGAAGCCATGACGGCGGCGTTCGATGCCATGGACGCCGGCAACGGCGCGGGTCTCACGGCGGAGGCCGATCCCGTCACGAAGCTGCGGGTGCTGGCGAAGCGGGCGAAGGTGATATGCCTGTTCTTGAATCCGCGGGACTTCGAGAGCCAGCTGGCGGCATTGCCGGAATGGCATGCCGCGCGTCTGGAAAAGAAACTGGAGCGCCTGCGCGCCGAAGGGGCGGGCGCCGAAGCCCTGAAAAAGGCGCGCATGCTCAATGCCCGGGCGCTGTCGGAGGCGAGGGCGGGCCTGAAGGGGCGGTACGGGGACATGCTGGACCTGCTGCGGACCTTTCTGGAGAACGACGACTACCGGGAAAAGAGGCTGGTGTTCGTGCTGACCCAGTCCGGCGGCCTGCAACGCTCCATCGAGGAGATGGGCGGGGCGTGGGGCTTCCTGCAGTCCAACGTCCGGCAACTGGAAACCTACGACCTGCGCGACCGGTCCGAGGCGTTGGCCGTTTCGGCCGTCAACAACACCGAGTTGATCGAGGGCGAGGACGGACTGGAACGGGAACACCCTTGCGGGCCGATCGAATCGGCGGGGCTGGAAGATTTTCTCCTGACCGTCGGGGGGGCCTGCTCGCAGAAGCTTGCCGGCCTCAAGAAGGCCCGGAGGGAGTGCCTGGATGCGGAGCTGCGTTTCACGGAAAACCTCCTGGACGGGGGTACGGCGGACGAGCGCTGGAAAAGCGCGCGGCAGTGGTTCGACGCCGCGCTGGCCTGGAATGCGGAGGTGTCCACCTTTATCGATGGATTGGAGAACGTGCGGGTCGGCGTGAAGCAGCGGACGCAGACTTTCGCGAAGGACGACCTCGACCGCGCGGAACGGCGTTGGCTTGCGGAGAATGCGCTGCATGCCCGGTTGGCGGAGGATGTGGCCGCGGGAACGGAGCCGCCCGCCGATATCCCGGCATGGCTCGAGGTCGCCAACGAAGCGGTGAGGGGGCACAGAATGACCCCATGGACGTTGGACGAACTGGACTTGGACGAGGGATGGGTGGGAGAAATGGTGTCTGCCCGGAAGGCGGCGTGGAGCCGCCTGAAACGGCGTTTCGACGGGGCGATCGGCCGTCTTGACTGCGAAGAGGCGGAAGCCATCCTCCGGGAAGCCGATTTGGATGAAACGGGGGCCGCCCACCGGAAACTGGAAGAGGCGGTGGAGAACGCGCGCCAGGATAAAAAGCGGGCGGCCGAGGAGGCGCAGCGCGCGGCGGAACTTGCGGAAGCGGAAAAGACGCGGAGCCGCCTGGAGGCCGAATGCCGCGCGGCATTGGAGGAGGAGGAGCTGGCGACCGCGGAGACGAAGCTGCGCGACATGGAGGAAGCGGAAAAAACGGCGGGCCGGTCATCCGCGCGCCCGGTGCTCGAACAGGGGGTGGCGTGCCTGAAGGTGCGATACAAGGTCTTGGAGGACTTGAGGCCGGTGCCCAGGCTGCTGAACAACCTGCGGGCCGGATCGAGCGGTTTCGACGCGGCGATGGAGCGCGCGGGCCAAGCGCTTTCCCGCGCCGAACAGCGTCTGGAGAAGGGTGAAAACGACTACGGGAAGGAGAATTTCCAGGACCTGCGGGCATCGATCAACGCCTGGAAAAAGCGGATGGAAGCGCTCAAGCTGGCCCGCGGCCACCGTCGGAAAGCGAAATGGGTCGCGGCCGCCCTCGCCGTCGCCATTCCCCTCGCCGCGTGGATGGCGGGTCGAAACCAGGCCATGAAAACGATGGAAGCCGCGAAACGCAACGTGATGGACCTCGTGAAGGAGGAACAGTTCGAGGCGGCCCAAAAAGAGCTGGAGAAACTCGGGGACCATCCCCTGTTCGGCGTCAGGAAGGCGGATTATGCCCCGAGAGAGCTTTGGACGTGTTTGGACAATGCCGCCGAGATGGCGCGGAACCGTGAAGGATTGAAGAAGAAACGGACGTATATGGAGAGGGCGTACGGGGGGCAGGGCGAGAAGGTTGCCGGCATTGCCTGGATCGAGAGCGGGGAGGTTCTCAAAACCGCGACGGCGATACCGGTCCCCATCAAGGAAGGCCAATACGAATGGGAGAATTTGCCCCTGGCCAGCGAGCGATACGGGGCGGCCGCCCAAAAATGCAAGTTGGCACTTGAGAGCCTGAAAACAGCGGAAACGGGTGCGGCAAAAGACACAACGGAATTTGCCTCGGTCTTGAAGCGTTTGGAAGAGGAACGCACGCGCCAGGACAAGACATGCAAGGAGTTGGGAAAGGCCACCCTGGACTGGAAGATCGATTTGGCCTCCCTTCCGGAATGGAAAACGTGGGATGATGCAAAAAACGAAGCGAGGAGGGAGTTGCCCATCCAGGAAGGCAAGCCGAATCTGCCCTCCAGCGAGCATTCCATGTTGGCAACGAAATACAAGAACGCCCTTGACAACGCGGATGGGCTCGAAAAGAAAGCCCAAACGGCCCTTCACGCCCTTGAAGGCGCAGTTGACAGGGAGATTCAGTGGGCCCTCGTCCAAAACCAGGCAAACGGAATGTCCATCCAAGACTGGAAGGCCGCGGAACGTTGTGCAAAGAAGTTCCTGGGGAGCGGCAAAGGGCAAGATGCCCTGGAAGAGGGATGGAATGCCGTCCTGAAGGCGGGGAAGGCCTCCCGGAAACCCGGGAAAGACGAATGGGCGAAGCTGGAGGGTTCCCTTGCCAAGGCCGACAAGGAGGCGACCGGTCCCGAGAGACAAGCGCTTGCCGCTGCGCAGGAAACGGTATGCAAGGCGGCCGCCGCCTACTTCGCGGAAAAAGAGAGGTGCGAGGAAAGTGCCCGGCGGCAACAGAATGCCGAGAAGGTTTTGAGCGCCGTGAGGGACGCTTACAACACGGCGGAGACCGCCGACGCCTTGGCAGCCCAGCTCAAGGTACTCGGTTTCGGCGGGCCCTCCTCCAGGACGGTTTCCAAGGCCCTCGAAATCATCGTGGGAAGGAAGTATCCCGAAGAGGCCCCCCAGATTTTCGATGCCAAGCGCTTCCTCCGAGACCACCGCGTCCTGAAAGAACTCGGCATGGAGGAATGCCGCGAAACGGTGAACAAGCGCGTCTGGGGCTGGAACCAACCGTGGGTGGCCCGGGCCCGGACGGAGACGACAGCTTCCCTCGCGGCAATCGGCAAGTCGGATTTCGCCTCGGCCTGGATCCACTGCACAAACGCCGAAAAGGCCCTGTCGAACATGGTCCTTTGGTTGAAGTGCTACAAGGACGCGGAGAAAACGAAGGAAATGAAGGGGGTCCTGGCCGAGAGCAGAAATCGACTCCCGATTCTCATGCTTGTGCGGGGGGACACGGACATTTCGACCTATGAATGCAATGGCCGGTCGTACAGCGGGGTGACGCCGGCAGAGGAGCCGAACAAGGTGGCGGTCCTGGCCGGGGAGAGGCTTGGGCAGATCCAGAGCGTGGGGCTGCGCTCCGCCAGCGGAAGGGAGAAGATGGTCACCGTCCAATTCCAGCGGCGTGGCACGCAAGCGACGGAAATCGATTTCTAAGCGGAGAAGGGCATGATGCCAGCGAAAGAACAACGGACAACGGGATTGAAGAAGGATGGGGCCCTGAACGCGAAGGGCTGGATGTCGGCCATGATGGCCTTGCTGGGTTGGTGGAGCCTGTCGGGGTGTGTGCCCGTGCCCGTCTCGGGAGGCCAGCCTACAACCAGCACCCTCTCCGAAACACGGAAACCGATGAGTGCTGAAATCGAGTATTTCTATCCAAAGGCCGTCCGGTCGGGGGATGTGGCAAGCATCCAGCTGATTGCGAAAGGGATATTCACCGATGCCGTCGTCAAGGAGCAGACGTATTCGGTCACGCCGCAACGCAAGCTCTCCGTGGGAATCCTGCCGGGGATGGCGAGCCTCGACCCGGTATCGGCGGTCGGGGGGACGCTTCTGGCCGTTTGGTATAACATCCTCTTCGTGGGGACGCCGACGCTCAACGGATTGTTCATCGAACCGTTCAATCCGGATCCGGTCCCCGACAGCGAGAGCGTGAACGATGGGCATGCGTTCCGGCGGAGTGCGCTCCTGGGCTTCCACAAATACGAGTTGGCCGGGCGGAGCGGTAGGGGAGTCCCAGAAGAGAAGAGGGTCTCCGCCGCCGGAACCCGATCCGTTTCGGGGGTGGATTTCGCGTTCGAGGCCGATTCGGAGTCCGATCCAAGTTTCTGGACGGGGGTGGGCCATTCGGACGACCGCGGCACCGTGTACCTCTACGGCGTGGCGCCCGGGAAGCACGTCGGCAGGCTGGTGCTCGAAAAGGTCCCACCAGGCCACTACATGCGGAAAGACCTGCCCCGGCTGGTGGGGTTCGAGATGAAAGTGGAGATTCCGGCCGAATGAGGGTCGGAGGCGATTTGGAACATGCCCAAGCGGCGCAACCAGGAGGAAACAGGATGAAACAGCGCACGAAACTTTGGATGGCGGCGATGGGGGCTTTGGCGCTCGTGGCGGCGGGGGCGGCGCCATCGGCCGCCGTGGTTTTCTCCCCGTTCGGTTTCGCGATCACGTCCGACGCGCAGCTTCCGATGTTCCGGACGGGCGTGGTGGGGCTTCGGCTTTCACTCTTCGGGGCCGCCAACGAGTTCATGTACGGGTTGTCCCTCGCGGCGGCCATGAACGGGAAGAGCGCGGGCAGCGGGGACGACGACGTGGCCGGCATCCAACTCGCGGGGCTGCTGAACGACGCGGAGGGGGCGGAGTTTGGCGTGTTCCAGCTTGCGGGGCTGGCGAACCGCATCCGGGGGGGAGGTGGAACCGTGGTGCAGCTTGCGGGATTTTACAACCAGGTCGACGGGCCCGCGAACGGGCTCCAGCTGGCCGGGGTGGCCAACCGCGCGGAGGGCGATTTCGGCGGGGTGCAGCTTGCGGGGGTGTGCAATGTGGCCGAAAAGGATTTCCGCGGTGTGCAGCTGGCGGCCATCAACAGGGTTGCGGGAACCCTGTATGGCATCCAACTGGGTGCCTTCAATTACGCAAAGACCGTGCGGGGCCTCCAGATCGGCGCTTTCAACGGTGCCGGCAACGACATGGGGGGGCTTTCGCTGGCGGTGTTCAACATCAATACCGAAACCCAGGCCCTGTGGCCGTTGCTGCGGGTGGGGTTCTGAGCCGGGAGGGAGCCATGAGCGGGCCGGTGGATGGGACGGCCAGGATGGTCCTGGCGCGGCTGGAACGGTTGGAAGAGGAACTGGGGCGGGCGGCGGGGCGGAAGGTGGGGTTGGCGGAGTTCGGGCGGTTTTGCGCGTCGTACAACGGGCTTGCGGCGGAAGCGGGGGAGGTTTTGGGGAGTCGGTTGCCGGAGCGGGTGCCGACGGCCGCCGACCGTTTGCTGTCGGGCACGGGGGTGCGGAGCGAGGCCGTGGAGTCGCTTGCGGGGCTGGTGCGGGATGCGGCGGTGGCGGTGCGCGGTGCGGCGGGGAAGGGGGCGGGACGCGCGCCGGGGCCGTTGAGGTGCATTCGGGCGGGCGGGCGGCCGTGCCAGATGCACGGGGAGATCGACCCGCACCGGTTCGGGGTGTTTTTCGCGCTCCCGTTCCGGGATCCGCCGACGTGCAAGGCGGTGTGCAATGCGTTGGCGGAGTGGCTGGAGCGGGAGCGGGGGATGGAGGAAAAGCGCATGTTCCGGGCGGACCGGTGGGTGAGCGCGGGGGACTTCGTGTGCAAGATCTGCAAGGCGATGCAGGAGTCGGAGCTGGTGGTGGCGGACATCACGAAGCGGAACGCGAACGTGTACTTCGAGCTGGGGCTGGCGATTGGGATGGGCAAGCCGGTGATCCTGCTGCGGGACCGGGAGGACGAGGAGAAGGACGTGGGATCGGACCTGTTGGCGCTGGAATACGTGGAGTACGACGGGCGGGAACCGGAGGATGCGGCTTGGCTGCGGCGGTTCGGGGTGGTGTTCGACGGGGTGCGGAAGGGAGCGGGAAAGGGAAGCCGGGATTGAAGGAGCAGAAGGATGATGGATCTCGCGAGCAGCGTTTGCAACTGGTTTCTGGCCTGTCCCTGGTGGGTGAGGTATCCGGTAGACGCAATCGCCGTGCTTTTCCTGTTTTTCGTGGCAATCCTGCCGTTCGGCTGCGTCCACCGGATTGCCGGCCTTGAACGGGCGACGTGCAAGGAGGGGAGGTGTTCCTTTTCAAGCTTGCCGCCTATGCGACGGCGGCCTTGTAGGGGGCGTACTATGCGGCGGTGCTCGTTCCATCGCTGGTGGGAATCGCGGGCATCCTGTTGGGCCTGGGATGGTTGAAGGCCATCGTGTCGGGCGGAGGGGCGACCGGAGCCGGTTCCGGCGGTGGTTCCGATGGCGGCCAGGCCACCGGGGAGAGCGCCGAAGAACCCGAACAGGTGATCATCGACGACGGAAGCTGGCAGGGGATGAAACTGACACGCGACGGTTCGCATTGGCGCGACGAACTCGGGAACTACTACAAGCGGAATTTCGACGGCACGTTCGAACGGGACAGCTTGTTCTGAGGGATGCCCCCCTCCCCATCCGGCCCGGGCAAAAAAAGTTGCAAGGGAGGGAGGAAAGGGAAAGTATAAGGGGAGAGGCCGGTGCGCGAGCACGGCGGAATGGATTTGGAACACGAACGAAAACAAGCAAAACGAAGGAGACGGAGATGGCGGTACTTGGATGCACGTGGTTTTTCCTGGGGTTCACGCTGGCGACGTTGCTGGCGGCTGGAGCGGGCGCGGCGCGCAAGCTGACGTGGCTGGGGCGGGCGCTGGGGCTGCTGGCGGTGTTCCTGGGGGTCCGGTATTTCGTGATTCCGGCGTGGATGCCGGAAGGGGAACTGGCGTACAAGACGAAGGCGGTGTTCGAAATCATGTTCCTGCACTCGCTGGCGGTGTCGGCGTCGGCGGGAATCACCGCGGGGACGCAGTTGAAGCGGGGCGGGGGGCTGGGGGACTTGCTGGTGCGTCTGGCGCTGGTGGGCGGGCTGTATCTGGCGTTCTGGGACGTGGTGTCGGTGTGGCCGTTGCTGGGGCAGGCCTGGCTGTGGCTGTACCTGCTGGCGGTGGTGGCGCTGGGGGGCTGGCTTGGTTCGGTTTGGGTCATGAAAAACATCGTGGGCCTGGCGGTTGAGTCCGCGAGCGGGAACGAGAGCGGGAAGAAGGTTGCCGCGCGGGGCGGCCTGTCGTGCCTCGGGATGTTGCTGATGGCCGTTCTGGGGATCGTTTCGTCGTTCTACTTCGTGTTCTGCATCCTTTCGGAGGAAGACCGCGCGGCGGCGAACCGGGAAATCGGGAACGTGGTGGCGACGCTGCGGGAGGCGATGTCGGAGAAGATGCCGCTGGTGGAGAAGCAGACGACGAAGCTGCTGGCGGTGTGGGAGAAGGCGCTGGAAGCGGACCGGAAGATGATGGAACGGGGCGGGGGGAGGACGGCGGACGCGCGGTCGCGCCGGGAAGTGGCGCATTCGCTCGGGGAACTGCGCGAGCTGCTTCTGCCGGTGGACTCGCGGGCCATCCTGTCGGCGGTGGAGAAACTGGACCGGGACATCGCGTCGGAGAAGAAAGGGCTGGCGGCGGCGCGGGAAAGGCGGCTTTTCCATCCGGCCGGGGCGGAGAAGTGGGAGAAGCGCATCCGTGCACGCGAAGAGAAACTGTCAGAACTGGAGAAAGCCCGTGCCGACGCGGCGGCGAAGGTGCTGGCGGACCTGGATGCGATTGGCATCCACCTGGAAGGGGAGACCGCGGAACGGTGCCTGTTCACGGTGAACACGGGAGACCTGGTGGACAATGCGATCGTGGCGAAGAACATCTCGATCCTGGTGGAAAACCTGAAGCGCCTGATGGCGGAAACCGGCGACGCGGAATCGGCGAAGCGGTATTTCGGGACGTACCTGGTGATGATCGACGTGCAGGCGGAATGCTACCGGCGGTACATCGCGAAGAGCGAGTCGGGCGTGTGGCGCAAGGGCGTGGAGGGCATCCGTCGCGACGCGGACGGGGCGCGGGCCCGGAACGCGCTGGAAGCGGGGAAGGACGGATACGCCGAGGCAGAACGGGAGGGATTCCGGAGGAACGTGGCGCTGAACGAGAGGACGATCGCGGCGGCGGACGCGTACCTGGAGGTGTTGCGCCAGCACGAGGAGATCGTGAAGGGGAAACTGGCGGAGGCGGAACGGTTGCACACGCTGGCGCTGAACTCGTACGAGACGGTGAGCATCGCGAGCGGGCTGCTGGACCAGGTGAACGCGAACCAGACGGCGTTCGACGCGATGCTGGAGCTGACGCTGCCGTCCATCGCGGCCTACGACGACGCGGGGATGCAGGAAGAATTCGACGCAATCACGCGCAAGCTCCAGGGCGGAGCCGAATAACGGCGGCGCCAGGGAAGCGGCAGTGCGCCCCTTCCGGCCGGAGTGGCCGGGGGGGCGCATGTTTTTCGTGGGGAGGGATGGGGGCAACGGTGGCTTGGCGGTGGGCTGGGGGTGTGGTAGGGTTGGGAGGATGAAGCAGCAGGAGACATGTTGATGAAGCGGGCGGCGCTGTTCGTGGGCGTGGACGAGTACGAGGACGGGAGCATCGCCAACCTGGCGTATCCGGTGGAGGATGCGTACGGGCTGGCGGCGGCGTTCGACACGCTGCTGGGATTCGAGCGGGTGGAAAGGATGCGGAATCCGGCGGGGAAGAAGGACATCCTGCGGAAGGTGCGGGAGGTGACGTCGGGGCTGGGGAAAGGGGATTTGTTCTTCTTCTACTTCGCGGGGCACGGGTTCCGGGTGAAGGACAACCACGTGCTGGTTTGCGCCGGGGACTTGTATGCGGACCTGGAGGACGAATACGACGGGTTGCCGGTGGGGCAGCTGAAGAAGCAGGCGCGGGGGCCGTGGGACCGGATGCTGGTCATCGACGCGTGCCAGAACGACATCCGGCGGACGCGGGGGGCGGACGAGGGGATGGACGGGGAGGACTTGACGCTGATTTTGGAGGACGGGGACGGGGAAGGCGGGGATGCCGGGGAAGGGGCGCAGGTGGTGGTGACAAGCTGCGCCGAGGGGCAGAAGGCGTTGGAGGTGAGGGAACTGGGACACGGGCTGTTCACGTCGGCGCTGCTGGAGACGGTGAAGGAGCACGCGGCGGAGAAGCGCCGGCTGGACATGGCGGGCTTCCGGGAGGAGATGGGGGCGCGGATGGGGTCGCTGGCGAAACGGTACCGGCTGCCGGGAAAGCAGAATCCGATGTTCAAGGTGCCCGGGGAGTGCGGAATCGTGCTGCTGGAGGGCGAGGCGCCCGCGCGCAGGGCGGAGGCGGTGGAGGCGGTCCCGGTCCTGGAAGCGGACCGGCGGTGCGTGCGCCCCGCAGGGGTGCCGGGGACGGTGCGGTTCCGCTTCGATCCGGGGCAGGCGGGGGGAGCGGGGAAGGTCCAGATCGTCATGCGCATGGAGTTGTGCGAGGAGGATGCGGGGGTGCCGGACGGGCCCCCGGCCGCGGCGCGGACGGAGCGTCTGGCCCTGCGGTGGGGCAACCGCAGCGTGTACATTTTTGGCGGGGAAACGGTGCGGTTCGGGCGGGAGCATCCGCCGGAGGCTCCGAACGATTTCACGTTGAGGCCGGCGCGGGGAGAGGCGGCGGCGCCATACCGGCGGATCAGCTCGATGCACTGCCGGTTCGAGCCGGAGGGCGACGGGGTGTCCATCGCGGACGGGCGGCCGGACGGGAGGGGCGGAAGGATGCGGCCGTCCTTGAACGGGACGTGGTGGAACGGGAGGCGCGTGGAGGGCCGCGTTTGGTTGCGTCCGGGAGAGGAGGGAGAGCTCTCTTTCGGAGGGCCTCCCTCGGCGTTCGGCGTACCGCGGCTGAAGGCGAGAGTCTTGACGGCGGCGGGCTGCAAGGGGTGTCCGGAGGGCGGCAGGGATGCGTGCGGGCAGGCGGGGCGTCCGTCGCTGCTCCTGGAACGGGTGGACGGGGTGGAGGAGCGGTTCCTGGCCTTGTGGGGTTGCATTGATTGGGGGGACGTGGATGCGGCGGGGAGAGGGCTGAAGGTTTTTCGGAAGGACGGGGCGTTTGCGTGGCGGGAGGGAGGAGAATCCGGCTGGCTCATTCCGGGGGGGGCGGGGCCCAAGGGGCTCGGCGGGGCGGAAATCGGGACGGAAGGGAATTGGCGGAAGATGGGGCGGTAAGGGGGGAGACATGCCGCAGGATGCCGCGAAGGCTCCTGAACAGGCAAAGCGCAGTACTCCTCCCACCGTCCGTTCATTTGCGCCACAAGCACCAGCCTTGGACTTTCCTTCCAACGGGCGGCCCCCCCCCCTCTCGGAGGGGGGAAGAGCTACGCAATGGCAAGTCGCCATGGGGAGATTTTCCTACTTTCGGATTGGCGGTTGGCATGGGTGGGGCGGATGTGGTATGAGAACTGCGAATATGGGAAGATGAAATGAAGGACAACGAGATTATTTCCTGGGCGGGAAGCATGACAGAAGAGAATAGCGGTAGGAATCAATGAAACGGCACGCCTTGTTCGTCGGGGTCGACCAATACGCCGACCAGAACATCCAAGAACTGCACTGTGCCGTCAATGACGCGACGGAACTGGCGGGCTTCTTCAAACACCGGGCGGGCTTCGACCGGGCGGAGGCGCTGGCCAATCCCCGCAACAGCGAGGTGGTTCTCGAACGCGTCCGCGACATGCTGGACGGGCTTGTGGGAGGTGACGAATTCCTGTTCTTCTTCGCGGGGCATGGTATCAAGACCCTGGACGGGCACCGCCTGGTCTGCGCCAGCGACCAGCTTTCGGAGGTGAAGCACTCGTGGGCGGGGCTTCCGCTGGAAAGGCTCAAGGCCAACACGTCCGGCGCCTTCGACCGGCTGTTCCTGCTGGACGCCTGCCGGACGGACGTCCACGCCACCCACCGGGGCGCGGGGGGGGGCATGGAAGAAGGGACGCGAGATCTGATTCTTGGATCTGTCGACCAGACAAGCGCGAACGGAGGCAAGCTGACCATCGTGTGTTCGTGCGATGACGGCGAGTGCGCTGGCGAGAGCCTATCGCTCCACCACGGGCTGTTTACGCTGGCCATGCTTGAATTGCTGGACGAAGAGAGCCAACAGGGACGCCGCGTGCGTGCGACCGACGAGTTCGTGTATGGCCGGTTGCCGGAGCGGATGCGGGTGCTGTCGGAAAAATCGGACATGGTTTTCGGTCAGAAGCCCCAGAAGAGAGGGCCTGCGATTCTGATTCTCGATGGAACCGATTCGTTACCGATGCCTGCTGCTGGACCTCGTTCGCGCCCGGGGGTGCGCGTTTCCGACCCGACGCTGGTGGTCTGTCCCATCTGTGGCAAGAACAATCGGGAGGAAGAGACGTTCCAGTGTCTTGAGTGCGGACACGACAACCTTTGCCTGCGACACCAGGACGAGGAGACCTTCCTCTGCGCATCCTGCATGGCGAAGCGAAAACAAAAGGCGGCGGCGGAAGCGGCGAGGAAGATCCGTGAGAGGGCGGAAGAAGAGCAAAAAGCCCGGGAGAGGTCGCAAGCGAAGCGGGCGGCGGGGGAGAAAGAGACCCTCAAGCTGCCGGGGGGGGGAGGAATGGAGATGGTTTGGTGTCCGCCAGGGCGTTTTTTGATTGGGGAGTCCGGCGGGGGACGAATGAACGACACGATGCAACACTGGGTGGAACTGACGAAGGGGTTCTGGATGGCGAAGGTTCCGGTGACGCAAGCGCAGTGGAGGAGCGTGATGGGGAACAATCCCTCGTCCCACAAGGGGGACAACCTGCCGGTGGAGTGTGTGAGTTGGAACGATGTGCAAGAATTTTGCTGGACGACGGGAAACGGTTTGCAGTTACCGACGGAAGCGCAGTGGGAGTACGCGTGCCGCGCGGGGACGACGGGGCCATATGGGGGGACGGGGCGTCTGGATGAGATGGGGTGGTATGACGGCAACAGCGGACTCAAGTTGCATCCGGTGGGGACGAAGCAACCGAATGCGTGGGGGCTTTATGATATGCACGGAAATGTATACGAGTGGTGTGCGGACTGGTATGGGGCGTATGAGGACCGTGTGATGACGGACCCGAAAGGAGCGTCGGCCGGGGCGTACCGTGTGATGCGCGGCGGATGTTGTATCTTCCCCGATTACTTGTGCCGTTCCTCAGAACGCCGCTTCAGAGATCCGTTGAGAGCGGACTACTATCTGGGCTTCCGCCCCGTCAGGATCCTGCCATGAGAAATGCACTGACAAAGAGCCGAGCGAAGCCTCTGGCGCGGGCGCGCAAGAGGAGGAGGGGATGGGCTGCGGGAGCGAGTCATCGCGCGCGCGGGATTTTTCCGGCGAGGCTGGCGGAGTGTGCGAGGCGGGGCCTCCAGTTCCGCCCCAAGGGGACGGAGAGGCGGCATCACGGAGCAGGGAAGAGGCTGAGAGAAGCGGGAAGAGCGAAGAGTAAGCAAGACTGCGGGGAGGGGATGGCGAAGGCTTGGACCTCTGGACCGGGGGCGGGTTCCCTTTGGGGCGAAGAGAGGATGTACTGCGGAGGGGAAAGTTCATGAAAAAACGGCACGCCTTGTTCGTCGGGGTCGACCAATACGCCGACCAGAACATCCAAGGACTGCACTGTGCCGTCAATGACGCGACGGAACTGGCGGGCTTCTTCAAACACCGGGCGGGCTTCGACCGGGCGGAGGCACTGGCCAATCCCAGCAACAGCGAGGTGGTTCTCGAACGCGTCCGCGACATGCTGGACGGGCTTGGAGGAGGAGACGAGTTCCTGTTCTTCTTCGCCGGACATGGCATCAAGACCCTGGACGGGCACCGCCTGGTCTGTGCCGACGACCAGCTCTCGGAGGTACAGCACTCGTGGGCGGGGTTTCCCCTGGAAAGGCTCAAGGCCAACACCTCCGGCGCCTTCGACCGACTGTTTTTGCTGGACGCCTGCCGGACGGACGTCCACGCCACCAACCGGGGCGCGGGCGGGGCCATGGAAAAAGGGAGCCGTGATCTGATTCTTTGTTCTGCAGGTCAGACAAGCGCGAAAGGAGGCGAGCTGACAATCGTATGCTCCTGCGATGACGGCGAGTGCGCCGGAGAGAGCCTGTTGCTCCATCACGGGCTGTTTACGATGGCCATGCTCGAATTGCTGGACGAGGAAAGCCGCCTGGGCCACCGCGTGCGTGCGACCGACGAATTCGTGTATGGCCGGCTTCCGGACCGGATGCGGGTGCTGTCGGAAAAATCGGACATGGTTTTCGGTCAGAAGCCCCAGAAGAGAGGGCCGGCGATTCTGATCCTCGATGGGAGCGAAGAGACGTCGGAGACCCCGGCGGAACCCGCCTCGCACATGGGGGGACGGGTTGCCGCGCCGGTGTTGGTTGCCTGTCCTCTCTGTGGCAAGAAGAACCGGGCGGAAGAGACGTTCCGGTGTCTTGAGTGCGGACATGAAAATCTTTGCCTGCGGCACCAAGACGTGGAGACCTTCCTTTGCGCATCCTGCATGGCGAAGCGAAAACAAAAGGCGGCGGCGGAAGCGGCGAGAAAGGTCCGCGAGAGGGCGGAAGAAGAGCAAAAAGCTCGAGAGAGGGCGCAAGCGGAGCGGACAGCGGGAAAAACAAAGCGCGTGGACCTTGGAGGCGGGGTGGTGTTGGAGATGGTGCATTGTCCGAGGGTGGCGAAGGAGTTTTGGATGGGAAAGACGGCGGTGACGCAGGAACAGTGGGAGCGGGTGATGGGGAAAAATCCGTCCTATTTCAAGGGGAGGCCGAAGAATCCGGTGGAGACCGTGAGCTGGTACGACTGCCAGAAGTTCGTGAAAAAGTTGAACGCGCTGGCTGGGGCGAGGGCGAGTGGGCTGGCGTTCCGGCTGCCAACGGAGGAGGAATGGGAGACGGCGTGCCGTGCGGGGGCACCGAAGCGCGCGGACTATTGCATGCTGGCGGACGGGACGCAGATCACGGCGGAGACGTTGGGGCGGGTGGCGTGGTATGGGAAATTGTTCGCGGGCAGTACCCATCCGGTAGGGCATAAGGAGCCGAATGCGTGGGGGCTGTACGACATGCTCGGGAATGTATTTGAATGGACGGAAACCGCGGGGTACGCCATCCGTGTGTGCCGCGGCGGCAGTTTCGGCTGCCCGGATGTGCTCTGCACGGCGGGCAGCCGGGGCAGGTTCTGGCCGATCATCGCCTTAGGGGGCCTCGGCCTCCGTCTCGCCGGCTTCGGCAGGCCTGCAACGGACTGAGCAGGGATGAAGCAGACCGGTCAACCAGGCAGGGTAGCGAGCGGAGCCCTGTGGCCGCACGGAGCGCGGAACCGCAGAACGGGCCACGGGACGGAGCGAGCGGGACGGGAGGGAGGGGGCGCATGACCGAAGGGAAACGGAGAGTGGAGGGGAAGGAAGCGTGAGACGGTACGCCTTGTTCGTCGGGGTAGACCAATATGCCGACAAAAATATCCAAGATCTGCGCTGTGCCGTCAATGACGCGACGGAACTGGCGGGGTTCTTCAAGCACCGGGCGGGCTTCGACCGGGCGGAGGCGCTGGCCAATCCCCGCAACGGCGAGGTGGTTCTCGAACGCGTCTGCGACATGCTGGACGGGCTTGGAGGTGGAGATGAGTTCCTGTTCTTCTTCGCCGGGCATGGCATCAAGACCTTGGACGGGCACCGCCTGGTCTGCGCTGGCGACCAGCTCTCGGATGTGAAGCACTCGTGGGCGGGGCTTCCGCTGGAAAGGCTCAAGGCCAACACGTCCGGCGCCTTCGACCGGCTGTTCCTACTGGACGCCTGCCGGACGGACGTCCACGCCACCCACCGGGGCGCGGGGGGGGCCATGGAAGAAGGGACTCGGGATCTGATTCTTGGTTCTGCAGGCCGGACAAGCGCGAACGGTGGAGAGCTGACCATCGTGTGCTCGTGCGACGACGGCGAATGCGCCGGCGAGAGTCTGTCATTCCATCACGGGCTGTTTACGATGGCCATGCTCGAATTGCTGGACGAGGAGAGTCGACAGGGTCGCTGCGTACGTGTGACCGATGATTTCGTGTATGGCCGGTTGCCGGAACGGATGCGGGTGCTGTCGGGAAAATCGGACATGGTTTTCAGTCAAAAGCCCCAGAAGAGAGGGCCAGCGATTCTAATCCTCAATGGGAGCGAAGAGACGTCGGAGACTGCGGTGAAATCCGCCTCGCACACGGGGGGACGGGTTGCCGCGCCGGTGTTGGTTGCCTGTCCTCTCTGTGGCAAGAAGAACCGGGAGGAAGAGACGTTCCGGTGTCTTGACTGCGGACACGAAAACCTTTGCCTGCGGCACCAGGACGTGGAGACCTTCCTCTGCGTCGCCTGCATGGCGAAGCGGAAACAAAATGAGGCGGCAGCATGGGCACAGAATGAAGGAAAACGGTTTTTCCGGAATGGGGAAGACGCGTACTACGGGGGAAACGGGGTTCCGCAGAATTACGGGGAGGCCGCCGGATGGTACCGGAAGGCGGCGGAATTCGGACACGCGGAAGCGCAGTACAGCCTCGGTTGGATGCATGACAAGGGGCAAGGCGTTCCGCAGGATGACGCGCAAGCGGTGGTGTGGTACCGGAAGGCGGCCGAGCAGGGGAATGCCCAGGCACAGTTCAACTTGGGCTGGATGTATCGGAATGGCCGGGGGGTGCCGCAGAGCGACACGGAAGCGGTGAAGTGGTACCGTAAGGCGGCGGAGCAGGGGAATGCCCGGGCGCAGTTCAACTTGGGCTGGATGCATGACAACGGGAAAGGGGTGACCAAGGACGAGGCTACGGCTGCGGAGTGGTACCGAAAGGCGGCGGAACAGGGGAACGAAAAAGCGAAAGCAGCGCTGGCGGAGCTACGCCAGAAGTACGCCGAGGATTATCTCCTAGATGTCGTCGAAGACCTGAACGCGGGGCTTTCCCGCCAGAACGAGGAGGGACTTGCCCAGACCCTGAAAAACGTGTGCAAAACCTTCCACAAGAGGTATTCCCTGCCCGGCTACGCCCCGTTGATTGTCGAAACGCTTTCCAGCTGGAATCCGTTGGCCATTGCATCGGACTCGAACATCGTCTTCGACGGCGGGATGAGAGTGACGTACGAAGGAAAACACAAGTTTTACGCGATCCTGTTTCCCAAAGGGAACCGTACCCTGCGCATCCGCCTGTACAGCTGGGACGACCAGAACTTGGCCCGCCCCCCGTTGTTCGACCGGTCATTTCCCCTTTCCCGGGGAAAATATGACTTGATCCACCTGCGTCTCAAACCGGCCTGCATTTCCTCCATCGTGCCGACCATCAATCTCGTAAACCTCTAGGCAAGCATGAAGAAACGACACGCATTGTTCGCGGGGGGCGACATTTACGTCGACGGACAGATTCCGAACCTTGCCTGCGCGGTGAACGACGCGGAAGACCTGCGCGGGTTCTTCAAGTACGGTCGGAATACGACCGGGTGGAGCTGTTCCAGAATCCTCCGGGGAAGACGGAGGTACCCGGGGCGGTACGGGACCTAACGAGCGGGCTGGGGCCGGGAATGGCCGCACTTCCAGCCGCCACCAGGGTGGCGGCTTTCCTAGTGTCATGAATTTGAAATATCCAGTCCATTCATTTCTTGCCCATTGGCGTCTATGCGGGATGCTTTTGTGAAAACCGGAGATTCCAATGGGAAAGTTTATTGCAATTCATGACACTAGGATGGGGGCGAAGGGGAAGGCGTTTCTGGACGGAAGAGAAGGTTCAGACGCCGTGCCACGGGAGCGGCAACGGCGGTGGACGGAGGGGGGAGGGGGCCGCGCCGTACGTAGCCCGCCGCAGGACGGAACGGCAGGGCAGGGTGTTGGCCAAGCAATCGAACAAGCAGAGAAAGCGCAACCATGAAAGAAGAGAGGCAAACCATGCATGGGGAAGGAAACGGAGGGAAAGTAGAAAGGCTCGGAATGCCTTTTTGCCAGCGGGTGGACATTTATCGTGGGGAGCGTGACGGGGACGGTGGAGTGGGGTGCGGGGTGGAGTAGGAGGGCGGTGGCGGCAGGCGTGGCAACGGGGGCGTGCCGCAGGATGCCGCGAAGGCTCCTGAACAGGCAAAGCGCAGTACTCCTCCCGCCGTCCGTTCATTTGCGCCACAAGCACCTGCCTTGGACTTTCCTTCCAACGGGCGGCACCCCCCTCCCGGAGGGGGGGCACGAGCTGCGCAATGGCCAGTCGCCATGGAGAGGCCATGGAGAGGCTTCCCTCCTTTCGGATTGGCGGTTGGCATGGGGGGGGCGGATGTGGTATGAGAACCGGGAATACGGGAAGGTGAAATGAAAGACAACGAAATGATTTCCGGAACTGAGTCGATGCAGGGGACAAGGGCGGAGGGGCGGGGTGGACATGGGGACGTCTACGGCGGGAGCGAAACGCTGTCGGGCGGATGGACGGAGGGAGGGAATGGGCAGGTGGTGCTGGGGGGGCGGTACCGGGTTGTGCGGCGTCTGGGGGAAGGGGGGATGGGGAGCGTGTGGCTGGCGGAGGATTCGATGCTGGACGGGAGGAAGGTGGCCGTCAAGATGCTTCCGGCGGTGCTGGCGGGAAAGAAGGGGGCTTGCCGGCAGGTGAAGCAGGAAGCGCTGGTGGCGATGAAGCTGGCGCACCCGAACATCGCGACGGTGCGGGCGTTCGAGGAGGAGGAAGGCGGGGCGCCTTTTCTAGTGATGGATTACATCGACGGGGCGACCCTGGAAGAGGTCCTGGCGGAGAAGGGGCCGCTGGGGGAGGAGGAGACGGTGCGCCTCCTGGGGCCGGTGGCGGCGGCGCTGGATTACGCGCACGGGAAAGGGGTGGTGCACCGGGACGTGAAGCCGGAGAACGTGATGGTGGCGAAGGACGGGACGCCGTACGTGCTGGACTTCGGGATCGCGCGGGAAATCCAGGAGACGATGACGCGGATGACGGGGAAGCTGAGCAGCGGGACGCTGCTCTACATGTCGCCGGAGCAATTGCGGGGCCGGGCGCCCCAGACGGCGCAGGACGTGTATTCGTTCGCGGCGATGGCGTACGAATGCCTGACGGGGGCCCCGCCTTTTTCGCGGGGGCAGGTGGAATGGCAGATCATGAACGAGCCGCCGGCTCCGCTGGCGGAAGGCGTGGCGGGAGCGGTCTTGCGCGAGGGGGTGATGGCGGGGCTGGCGAAGGAGCCGGAAGGGCGGCCGGGGAGCTGTGCGGAGGTCTTGGAGACGGGGGAAAACCGTCGAAACGCCCGGGAATCCCTCGGAAAAAGGACAGCGGGAATGCGGCCGCCTGCGTGGACATGGTTGCCGGCGGTGGCGTTGCTGGCGGCGGCCATCGGAGCGGGCGTGCGGTGGGGGGCGGGACGGGCCGCTCCAAAGGAGGCGGGAGAATCGGTGGTTGCGGACGCCCCTGCCGGGCCGGAAGCGGTACCGAACGAGGGCGGGATGCCGGCGGCTCCCGCGGAGACGCGGCAAGAGGCCGGAGTCCCGGAGGGCGTGCCGCCGGAGGCGGGCGAGCCGGAGACGCCGGCGGGGACGACGAAGACGATTGCGTTGCCGCAGGGGGGGGGATTGGAGATGGTGTGGTGCCCCGGGATCGGGGAGGGAATCTGGATGGGAAAGTACGAGGTGACGCAGGCGCAGTGGGAAAGCGTGATGGGCCGGAATCCGTCGCACTGCAAAGGGCCTGACCTGCCGGTGGAGAGCGTGTCTTGGAACGACTGCATGGAGTTCGTAGAAAAACTCAACAGCATGCCCGGTATCCATTCAAGCGGGCTGGTGTTCCGCTTGCCGACGGACGCGGAATGGACGGCGGCCTGCCGTGCGGGGACGCCCATGGACGCGAAATTCCACAATCTGGCGGACGGGACGCCGATCACGAAGGGGAATCTCGACCGGGTGGCGTGGTCCGGGGAGGATTGGAACACGGGGAGCACCCATCCGGTCGGGCGGAAGGAACCGAATGCGTGGGGATTGCACGACATGTTCGGGAACGTGTGGGAATGGACGCAAACGGCGGTGGGAGACCAGTTTTCGAGCCACGGGAGCGGTGCCTTCAATCCGGCCGAAGATTACGGGGGCTGGAGGAGCGTAAACCTGGAACGGCCCGAGCACGCCTGCCGGAACCACGGTTTCCGCCTTGCCGCCGACGGCAGGACGGCGGGGAAATGAGCGGGGGCGACGAGACGACGAAAGGACGATAGGTCGAGGCAGGGGGGCGGCAAGGAGGCGGGAGGGGGAGGAGCGGGAGGGGAGGGGGGACGCAAACGACGGGGGCGATGCCCCCGAGCCCCTGGAATGCGGTTGGGAGAGAAGGGAATGGCGGGCGGGCCGCCCGCGCTCCGACAGGGGGGCAATGGTGGCTTGGCGGGGGGGAGGGGGGTGTGGTAGGGTGGAAAAAGATGAAGCAGAAGGAGACAGGTCGATGAAGCGGGTGGCGTTGTTCGTCGGAGTGGACGAGTACGAAGACGGGAGCATCGCGCGGCTGGAGCACGCGGTGGACGACGCGGAGGCGCTGGCGGCGGTGTTCGGGACGCTGCTGGGATTCGAGCGGGTGGAGAAGTTGAGGAATCCGGACGGGCGGAAAGACATCCTGCGGAAGGTGGAGGAGGTGACGCGCGGGCTCGGGGCGGGGGACTTGTTCTTTTTCTATTTCGCCGGTCACGGGTACCGGGTGAAGGAGAACCACGTGCTGGTGTGCCGCGGGGATTCGTACGAGGACCTGGAAGACGAGTACGACGGGTTGCCGTTGGGGCAGCTGAAGAAGAAGGCGCGGGGGCCGTGGGACCGGATGCTGGTCATCGACGCGTGCCAGAACGACATCCGGAAGACGCGGGGGGCGGACGAGGGGGTGTCGGGGCGGGATCTGGCGCTGATCCTGGATGACGCGGACGGGGAGGGGGGCATTGCCGGGGAAGGGGTGCAGGTGGTGGTGACGAGCTGCAGCGAGGGGCAAAAGGCGCTGGAAGTGGGGGAGCTGGGGCACGGGCTGTTCACGTCGGCGCTGCTGGAGACGGTGAAGGCGCATGCGGAGGAACGCCGGCGGCTGGATCTGGACGGGTTCCGGGAGGAGATGGGGCGGCGCATGGGGACCCTGGCGCGGAAGTACCGGTTGCAGGGGAGGCAGAATCCGATGTTCCGGGTGCCGGGGGAATGCGGGATCGTGCTGCTGGAAGGGGAAATCGGGGGGCAGGTGCCAGTGGACAGGGGGCAGGGCGGGGGAGAAAACAGCGAGGTGGAGGCGTTGCGGGCGGAGATGGAGCGGTTGCGGGCGGAAATGGCACGGCTGGAGGCGGAACGACAGAAAGGACGGGCGGGGGCGCCCGTCCCCCCAATACGCGTGCCGCCGGTCGAGAAAGAAGCGGAAGGGGAACGTCGGGCGGGGGAGACGGCGACAATCACGCTGCCGGGCGGGGCGACGATGGAGATGGTGTGGTGTCCGGCGACGACGAGCGAGGAGTGGAAGCGCATTTCCGGCGGGAAGGACTATTTCCTGATGGGGAGTCCGGAGACCGAAAAAGGGAGGTATGATGACGAGACGCAGCGCCGAGTGAGGCTGACGAAGGGTTTCTGGATGGGGAAATACCCGGTGACACAGGCGCAGTGGAAGAGCGTGATGGGGAGCAATCCGTCGTATTTCCATGGTGAGGACCGCCCGGTAGAGATGGTGAGCTGGGAGGATTGCCAGGCGTTCTGCCGGAAAGCGGGGAATGGGCTGGCGTTGCCGACGGAGGCGCAGTGGGAGTATGCGTGCCGGGCGGGCAGCACGGGGGCGTATGGGGGAACGGGGCGCCTGGAGGACATGGGATGGTTTAGGGACAACAGCGGTGATAAGACGCATCCTGTGGGGAGGAAGGCGCCGAATGCCTGGGGACTGCACGACATGCATGGGAACGTGTGGGAGTGGTGCGCAGACTGGTCGGGGGGTTATCCCAGAGAAGAGGTGACGGATCCGAAAGGGGCTTCGTCCGGGTCGTACCGCGTGGGACGGGGCGGGAGCTGGTTCAGCGATGCGGCCAGCTGCCGCTCGGCGTACCGCTTCGACTGCGGCCCGTCCAGCGCGCACAGCGACCTGGGCTTCCGCCTCTCCAGGATCCTGTCATGAGGCAATGCGACGACCGTGGGCGCCCCTCGGCCCCCGGCGCGGGAGCGCAGGGGGCGGAGGGGAACGGCCGCGGGAGCGGCCGATGGGGGAGCGGGAGCAAGCCGGAGCGGC
>JAEEGL012222491.1_pt1 | contig 28274 bp, 22 predicted proteins | sample 9134231 | NCBI WGS metagenome assembly JAEEGL01 (sample SAMN16246548, study PRJNA631951) | gut metagenome | biome: gut microbiome; feature: rumen; material: fiber-attached | host: Bos | place: Iran: Karaj | collected 2018-10
CTTCATTTTTTATCTCGTTCAGCTGCTCCATTGCCTTAAGGCCGAGAGGAGTGGCGGCATTATCCAATCCCAGCATATTGGCTGCGATATTCATGAAGATTGAGCCTGTAACGGGGTGGCCCTTGGGGATATCAGGAAAGAGTTTGGTGAAAACAGGACTCAGAATCCTTGCCAACACATTCACCACGCCTCCTTTTTCGCCTATCTTCATTATGCCGAGCCAGAGGGCCAACACTCCTGTAAGACCCAACGATATCTCAAATGCCGTCTTCGACGATGAGAAAGTGGAGTCCATCATTGCAGGGAAGACCTCAAAGTCGCCCCAGAACACTAATTTCACCAGCGCAATCACAAACGCTACGATGAAAAACGCTACCCAAATATAATTCAGTACCATACAGAGTGCAAAGGTACAAAACTTTTCTGAATTACGCAACATTAAGCCTAAAAACCCTCTCGTTAGCCAGTTTTTGCGCTCTGGGCAGGCCGCAAATTATACGAGCCGTAATCTCATTGCCCTCGACATTACGGCTCGTTACCCTTGAGATTAAGTCTCGTCCGCCTTTAAACAAAAAAGAGCGGCTACATTCGCAGCCGCTCCCAAGAATTTTAGTCTTATTTAAAGTATCTGATGATCAATTAATACCAAATAACACCCTTATCAGCAACCCAATCAGAGAATCTTGTGTATACTGTGTTGATGTTTTGACGCTCTGTGCAGACTTTGAAGTTCTTGCTTACAGCGAGTTTCGCTGCTGGATCGCCCTTCTCAGCTTTTAATTCAACCCAATTTGGCTTATCACTAGTACCTTTGTTAACCCTGATAATAATATCCTTGCCTCTCTTTGATGAATCAACACCTGTAACGGAGAATGTTGGCTTCTTGTCTACTGTAGTTGAGATACCGCCAGTGTTAACCATTACATTTGTATTAACTCCAAAGAGCTCATGAACTTCAACAAAGTTTTGTTCTGGATTCTGCTCATTTGCTACAGTGTATATGCGAAGTGGGAGAGTACCACCAGCTGCAAGAAGTGTACAATTAGCGGTTGTGCCAGAGAACTCAACGGCAAATACTACATCGTTGAAGTCCCAGTCTGTATCACCAGGTGTCAAGTCCTCACCAATGATACGAGTCTCGTATTCTGGATCTGGGTCAGGGTCTGGATCTCCATAGGTGAAACCAGGGGTACAGTTGCTGCTTGCAATTGCTACGGTGTTTCCGGCACTTACTTTCTTCACGCCTTTGTTGCTCGTGCAGTTTGCAACGATGTTCCAGAACTTATAGTCGGCTGTAGCTGTTTCGCCTGCCTGATAGCCGTTACCATCGGGTATGTTGTCCCATGTGCCAGCTCGTACGAGGATGTTACCCTCGAAGTAGCCACCTGTCTGGGGAGCGTCCTGCTGCCAGTTCAGATATGTAATTTTGTCTGTAATCTCCAGAGCAGCATTGCCGCTTGACGGGCCGCTCCAGCTGGTGCCTTGGTTATAGAGTGTGGCACATTTTACGAGGGCGCCGTTTGCCAGACCTACATAGGTGGCATCACCTGTGCCGTCCTCGCTGCTGCTGAACAACAGCTCTCCGCCTACAACGAGTGAAGAACCTGTGGAACCCTCGTAATTGCGGATGCGTGCATCGTGAGTAACAACGAATGAGCAGTTGTTATAGATACGGGCATTGGCGGTGCTGCTGAAATGGTCAACGACTGCTGTGGCGTGGTTGAAGAAGTTACTTTTTTGTGCTCCACCCTGATATTCGTTCACGTTGAAGTCACCATAGTTATAGAATTGTCCGAAGTTGTTGTTGAAGGTAGCCACGCTGAAAGTTCCAGCGTTGTAGTTTTCACGGCCAGCCTCATTGCCATTGTTTACCTCCACCTTGCCTGCGCCTGTCAGAGTACCGCCTTCAAGTACAACAAGCTGAGCCTGGTTCACCATGTTGAGTGTCTTGCCCGAAGCCACATTCACCGTACCGCCATTGGCGATGATAATCTTACCGAGGCTGCCGATGCGCTGGTCCTCAGTGATGTTCCACGTGCCGGTAACCACGATGGTGCGTTCAGCTCCGCTCAGAGTTCCACCATCGGTAATTCCCTCGGATGCTGCCACATTAATATAGCCGCCGTAGGTGCCGGTAATCTTGAAGTTCAGGACGAAATTTTCGTCAGGATTGTAGGTAAACAAATCATCAAAGTGTTCCCAACCTGCAGCTTTTGCTGCAGCAACAGCCTTATTCCAATCCCATCCATAGTTTGCAGTAGGATAGCTTGCCTCAAACTCACTATACCATGTGCTATAAGGCTCACCGTATGTACCATCTTTCCTTGCATAAGAAGAGTTGTCGTAGTTGTGCCCCGTATTTTGGTTATCCGGCTCCTTAGCTGTGGTCAGATAGTTAGCCACCCATGCTTCATCGTAGGGAGCTGAGATACTGTAAACTGTCGGACTATGCTGACTACGTGTAAGTGCGCGGGCATTTGAAGCAGTGCCAAATCCCCAATCCTGATCGGCAGCAGGCTGACCGAATTTAGCAATGAATGCCCTGTTGTATGTCTCGGTAACTTTTTGGGCATTAACCTCATTAATCTCCTCCTGACTTGGAGCTTCCAGGTCATGAGAACAACTTGTGAAACCTGCGCACATTGCGAGCGCTGCGATTCCTGTCATCAAATACTTTTTCATACTTTTCAAAAGCTTTTTAATTAATTTTTTTGGTTTATATTATATTATTATTTTCTCCAATCTACTTCTGACACTTTCAGATTCGTGGGCAAAAGTACAACTATTATCGCTAAAAAACAAGAGTTTTGTAGTTAATAAAAGTTAATCAATTTGAAAACGTTTGCGAATTGGTCTTATTTGGGCATAAATACAGCTAGATTGCATAGAATCGATATTTATATGCATCCATTACCTACTTGTTATTGCAAATGCTACAAATATAAAGGGCAGCTACTCACGCAGCCGCCCTCCATCAAGAAAGTATTTGATGTTTAAAAGAATTTAATCGTGCCTTGTACAGGTTCACTCTGTTCTGTATTCTGCTCCTCTGGCATGATATCGCCAGTGGCCTGAGAATTGATACTATCAAGAATCTCACGAGTGCGCTTATAAGTAGGTGTAGACTCTACTGCTGAGATAACATCATCATTGTCGAGGTCCTCAAGACGGAAGAGATAGATGTTAGGACGACGCTTGTAGCGTTTTGCTGTGCTGTCGCCTCCATAATAGCGGTTTCTGCGATCCTGACGCTCTACAGCCTTTGCCTGCTCCTCAGCAATACGGTTGATATCGTCCTGAGTATGTTTCTTCATACGAGCATCCATACCATCCACACTCTCAAGACCAAATCCTGTTGCAAGGATAGTTACCTTCACCTTCTTGCCAAGCTCTGGATCAGTAGCCAATCCCCACTTGATCTCGAAGTCGTTGCCGAACTTAGCCATGAAGTCGTTCACATCGTTCATCTCCTCCATCATCAGTGACTGCTGTCCGTCCTTAGAACCTGCGAATGAGATAGAAAGCAGAATCTTCTTTGAATTGAATATGTCGTTATCGTTAAGCAATGGGGAATGGAGAGCATCCTCGATAGCTTTCTTTACACGTCCCTCACCTTCACCATATCCAGTAGACATGATTGCAACGCCTCCATCTTTCAGGACTGTCTTGACATCATTGAAGTCGAGGTTGATAAGTCCATGAACGGTGATAATCTCTGCGATAGACTTAGCAGCCACAGACAGAGTATCGTCAGCTTTTGCGAATGCATCGAGCACAGAGAGCTCTGGATATATCTCGCGCAGGCGTTCATTATTGATAACAAGTAATGCATCGACATGCTTCTGCATCTCCTCTACACCATCGAGAGCCTGATCAATCTTACGATCACCCTCAAAGCGGAAAGGAATTGTTACGATACCAACGGTAAGTATGCCCATCTCCTTGGAAACTCGTGCGATAACGGGTGCAGCACCAGTACCTGTACCACCTCCCATACCTGCTGTGATAAAGGCCATGCGGGTGCCGTCGTTCAGCATCTGTGTGATGTCCTGAAGGCTCTCCTCAGCTGCCTGACGGGCCTTCTCTGGCTTGTTTCCTGCTCCAAGACCTTCCTTACCCAGTTGCAGATGAACAGGTACGGGCGAGTCGTTAAGAGCCTGATTATCTGTGTTGCACAACACGAATGTAACATCGTGGATGCCTTCACGATACATGTGGTTTACAGCGTTGCCGCCACCACCTCCTACACCAATAACTTTTATTATGCTTTGATCCTTCTCCGGAGCTCCGAAGTCGAGGATATCGATATTCATGTTCTCTTCCATATTACAAACTTCTTACCTTCTTACTTTTTTACCTTTTTACCTTTTCTTCATTCCTCAGAGACGATGTCTTTACCAAACTCCTTGGCTTTCTTCATGAACTTGTTCCAGAAGCTGTTCTCTCTCTTTTCCTGCTTGATACGCTGGCGCTCTTTCTCTTCTTCTTCAAGACGCTGACGCTCAGCCTCTTCTTCCTGGCGACGTTTCTCTTCTTCAGCCTTCTGTTTTTCTGCCTCAGTACGGATAACACCAGCAGGAATCTCACTTGCCTGACGAGCCTGACGCTGATCATTGGTGGGGTGGGGAATCTCCTTTTTCTGACTACTGAAGAGATCGTTGTTTACCTCATCGCCAGCGCAGTTGATATCACCCTTAGCGAGAAGTCCAAGAAGAGTGTTCATCTTACCATCATGGGCCTTGATGTCCTCATTATTTGAATTGATAGTGTGGGTAACAAACTTGGCAATACGTATCTTATCAACGTGGGTGTGGTTCATGAAGGCTTTCTCAATATCCTTCATATTTGAGCCTCCACCAGTGAGGATGATACCACCAAGAAGCTTGTCGTAGTATTCTGATGGAATCTGATACCATACATTCTCGATGATCTCCTCCAGACGTCCCTCGACAATCTCGATAAACTTGCGGCTCTCAACCTGACGCTCAGCATCGATGGAGTATTTCAGATTGTTGTCGATATCATTATTGTCAGTAAAAGCTGATGCATACTTCAATTTCATCTTCTCTGCATCACTTTCTTCAATCTGGAGTGTTGCGAGGTCCTTGGTGATGTTGTTGCCGCCAAGAGGAATGACAGCGAGGTGGCGAAGGATATTCTTACTATAAACGCTGACAGTTGTGGTATCGGCACCTAAGTCGACAAGCGCACATCCAGAGCGTTTCTCTGCCTCTGTGAGTACGCTGTCAGCAAGTGCAAGTGGAGCCAGATACATCTCGGCAACGTTGATACCTGCTGTCTCGAAACACTTGTTAAGGTTACGATAGAAGGCTTTGCGCTCAAGGATGTTAAGGAAGTTTCCTTCAAGATGTGTGGCCTGAATGCCAACAGGGTCGAGCTGATATTGGCTGTCTACCTTATATTCCTGTACAGCGGCATCGAGGATTTCCTGATCTGGATACTTCATATTACGGTTGGAATCCATGAGTTCGATAACCATATCTTGTGTGATAATGGTTTCTGCTGGCAGATCCTTTGTTATTACATTCCTTACACTACGAATAGATTGTCCGCCTACACCTACATACACCTGAGTGATCTCAGTCTTAAGCTGGTTTTCCAACTTCTTGATGATGCTGGTGAGGCACTGAGCGGTCTTGTCGATATTGTAAACGACACCTTTGCGGATAAACGATGAAGAGTCCTCCTTTACTACTGCCAGCACATTAATGCTGCCATCGAGGTTCTTCTGGCCCGCGATACCCGTCATCTTTGATGAACCGAGTTCAATTGCTACGATAAATTCCTTTGCTGCCACCATATACTTACTATTTAACCTTTTTACCTTTTTACCTTTTTACTTTTTTACCTTTTTACCTTTTTACCTTTTTACTTTTCTTACATATAATCTGATTGTCAAACTCCACGCTGATATAGGAGTATTTGTTCCATCCTGCCTTGTTGAGGCCATACAGATAGAATTTGCGCATACGCTCCAGCTTCTTGCTTATGTTTACTGGAGCTCCAAGATAGATAATATGATCACCCACACGAGGTACTAATTCTACACTGCCATCAGAAAGGATATTAATCTGCTCAACCTGATTCTGCCAGAAGGAGTCGTGTATAATCTTGTTAGCCACCTTAACTAACTGCTTCTGGGCATATTTCTTGTTGATTGCTCCTGTGGCTATCACAATATCTGTTGCGAATCTGGAGGATGGAAGAATGTTACCATTGGTATCGACATAGTAGTTTTCGCAATTGTCGAGCATAACGTGGGCAACGGGTGTGCGTTGTTTAAGGTTTATGCACACATGTCCGCTCTGAGTCTTATAGCACTCAGCACTCTCCACAAATGGATTTTTTCTAAGAGTCTCCTCAATTGTACGTGCGTCGATGTCGTTCATCTGCTTTCCAAGAGGATACATCTTATTTATTTCAAGCAGGTGCTTTATCTCGTTGGCATTAAGGAAACCATCTGTCACGCCATCGTCAATGTCAATCTTCACCTCAGTGCATACCTTGGCTTTCTCAGCAGGTTTGTTGAATGCTGTGACTGCCAGTAAGAGATATGCCGCGATGACGATATCAAATACAATGATAAGTGAACGTTTCCAGTTAAATGACACGAAGCTTGTTATTTACGATTTAATATTTTCGTTATCGAAGGAACCTGAGCATCAAGGTCTCCTGCTCCAAGTACGATGAGTACCTCGAAGTCATGATTCTTTACATAGTCTAGCACCTGATCCTTCTGAATCATCTCTTTCTTGACACCTTCCTTGAGGTTGTCATAGATGAGTTTCGAGGTCACGCCCTCAATAGGTTCCTCTCGTGCAGGGTATATCTCTGTGAGAATCACCTCGTCGAGCTGGCTCAGTGCGTCTGCAAAATCCTTGTAGAAATCACGGGTGCGTGTGTAGAGGTGAGGCTGGAAGATAGCTGTGATATGCTTGTCCTTGTAGAGCTCACGTATGCTCTTTGCACTCTGATATATCTCCTTTGGATGATGTGCATAGTCGCTGAGGAAGACCAGTTTATCAGTCTTTATCTTAAAGTCGAAGCGACGATCAACACCTCTGTAGGTTTTCATTCCGTATTTTAACTCTTCTGCGTTACATCCGTTAAGCTGGGCCATTGCCATAGCGGCAATACCGTTTTCGATATTGATGGGGATAGGTTGACCTAGCTTTACATTCTTGATACTTTCGATAGGAGAGATGAAGTCAAATGTTATCTCACCATTCTTGATACGGATATTTTCTGCGTGAAAATCGCCTTCATTGAGACTGTAGTCGTAGCGACGTACACCATCCTGAAGGTTCTCCTTCATCTCAAGATCCCGATGGATAATGAGTGCGCCTCCTGACTGTATCAGCTCTGTATAGTGACGGAAACTTTCAAGATAAGCTTCTTTTGTTCCGTAGATGTCAAGATGATCAGGATCTGTAGATGTGATAACACTCATCCAAGGACGGAGCCAATGGAAACTGCGGTCAAACTCATCTGCTTCGATTACAACGAAGTCGGAGTCAGAGAGAATATAGTTCGTACCATAGTTCTTGGAGATTCCTCCCAAGAACGCATTACAGTCGAGATTACTCTGATGCATGATATGTGCACACATCGTAGATGTGGTGGTCTTTCCGTGAGTTCCAGCCACACAAAGCCCTTTGTGAGCCTGAGTCAGAGTGCCCAGAACCTGTGCTCGTTTCTGTATTTCGAAACCGTTCTCACGGAAGTAACACAATTCTTTGTGTTCTTCAGGAATGGCTGGGGTATATATTACCAGACAAGCTTCTTTTCTCTTGCATGCATGAGGAATCTCATCCACATTCTCTTCGTAATGGATAAGCATGCCCTCCTTCTCCAGTCTCGTGGTGAGCTCAGAGGGAGTCTTGTCATATCCGGCCACAACAAGGCCTTTCTTGATGAAGTAGCGGGCTATGGCACTCATACCGATGCCTCCGGCTCCTACGAAATATACAGCTTTTATATCTTTTGTATTCATTGTGCTAATTTGATAACTTCTTTTGCGATGATTTCTGCAGAATCAGGAAGAGCGAGCTTGAGAACATTCTTACTCAGCGACTTCAATTTGGCATCATCTTGTACTGTCTCTATGGCAAGCTTCAGCAGTATTGCTGGAGCATCTGCATCCTTAACATATATTGCAGCGTCCTTATTAGCAAGGGCGAGAGCATTTTTTGTCTGATGGTCCTCTGCCACATTCGGGCTTGGTACAAGGATTACTGGTTTGCCGATAAGACAGAACTCTGAGATGCTACTTGCTCCTGCACGACTGATAACAAGGTCGGCAGCTTTATATGCAGCACCCATATCGGTTATGAAATCAGTAACCTTAAGGTTGGGTATTGTCTCGTTTTTCAGCTGTTCGTTGATGCTGGCACTATAGTATTTGCCAGTCTGCCAAACGAATTGTATGTCACTGCTCTTAACTAAGTCAAGATGTTGTAGCACACTTTCATTTATGGTTCTTGCACCAAGACTTCCACCAACGAGCAGGATGGTCTTCTTTGCAGGATCGAACCCAAGGCTGCGAACGGCATCCTCACGTGTGATGGTTGTCTCGAGTAATGTCTGACGAACAGGGTTACCCGTAAGCATTATCTTGTCAGCAGGGAAGAAACGCTCCATTCCTTCATAAGCCACGCAAATTTTCGATGCACTCTTGGCGAGAGTCTTATTTGCCAATCCGGCATAACTGTTCTGTTCTTGGATAAGGGTGGGGATACCTAAGCTGTTTGCAGCACCGAGTGCAGCACTGCTGGCATATCCTCCCACACCAACAGCCACCTGAGGACGGAACTGCTTCAGAATCTTCTTTGCAAGCCATTTGCTCTTCAGATAATCGATAGCTACACCAATATTGGCAGGTTTCCATAATGGACGGAAGAATCCTCTGATGGGCAGACCTTTTATCTCGTATCCGGCAGCTGGTACACGTTGCATCTCCATGCGTCCTAAAGCTCCAACGAACAGAATCTTTGCATCAGGCCTCAATGACTTGATGGCATTGGCGATACTTACGGCTGGGAAGATATGACCTCCTGTGCCGCCTCCGCTGATGATGACTCTTAGCTCTTTATCCATACCTTTTTTTATTTATGGGGTGCAAAATTACAAATTATATTTCTTTTAAAGCCATTTTCTGACCTCTTTTTTTTGCAGAACGGCTAACACTTAACATAGCTCCAATATAAATGCAGTTGATGATAGTTGAAGTTCCACCTCTGGATATCAGTGGCAGAGGCTGTCCGGTAACAGGAGCAATACCTACAGCCACGAGCATATTGAATGTTGCCTGTATCACCAGCATCAGTGCGAGTCCCATTACCAGAAAGGCTGGGAAGTTGTTTTCGCAACGGCTGGCTATACGTGCTGCTCGATATAGAAGGACTATATACAGGAACACCACGAAAGCAGCTCCAAGAATACCTAACTCCTCAATGATGATCACGTAGATGAAGTCGCTGAAAGCCTGAGGGAGGAAGTCTCGTTCTACAGATTTTCCCGGGCCCTTTCCTATGATATTGCTTCCAACAATAGCGATGTTGGCATGAGCCACCTGAGCATCTTTGTCGAGATCATAATCTTCAGGAGCGACGTGTTTGGAGTTGAGTTTCTTATCAATACGGTTCTTCCATGTGCCAAAGCGATGCAGGAAGGAGGGACTCTTCTTGGTGTCTTTCTTGACTTCACCATTGACAATGGCTTCTGTCTGTGTCTCGCTACTGCTGTTCTGGTCCATGCTTCCAAGCAAATATACTGATCCGATAAATAAGAATACTACTAACGCTGCACCTGCTGTGAGTTTGCCAAGCTGCACCATAGGAACCCTTCCTATAAACATCATCAGATAGATTACTGCGAAGATAAGTGCAGCAGTAGACAGGTTCTCTACTCCTATCAGCAGACAGAAAGGAATGACTACAATAAGAATATATTTGAATGCCCTCTTATCTGCTCCATCTTCCCGTTGGGTAGCACTGAGAATCTGTGCCGTTACTAAAACAAGGGTACCCTTGGCAATCTCCGATGGTTGGAACTTAAGTCCGAAAAGGCTTATCCAACGTCCTGCATCATTAGTCTTCTCACCAAAGAATAGAACCCATAATAGCATAATAACGGAGATGAGTAAGAGTGCTGGCGTTGCAAGTTTGAAGAATCTGCATGGTACATTCAGGATGAGGATGGCAGCAGCTACACCCACACCAATCTTCCATGTGTGTCCCCAGATGGGACCCAGATAGTTTTGGCTCTTGTACGTCAGCGTGCTGGAAGCCGAAAAGACTTCCACGATGCTGATGATGCACAAGAACATAAGCACCATCCAGATAACCTTGTCTCCCTTAAACAGATTCCCTATCTTCATATTCTAAATTACAGATTCCTGGCCAATTCCTTAAATTGCTCGCCTCTGTCTTCCATATTCTTGAAGAGGTCGAAGCTTGCACAACAAGGACTAAGCAACACTGTCTCACCAGGCTGAGCCATATCATAACAAGCCTCTATACACTCCTTCATAGAGTGAGTATCTCTTACTGGTATCCCTAGGCTGTCGAAATTGTCGTGCAGTTTCTGATTGTCAGCTCCAAGATATACGATACCAGAACACTTCTCCTTAACCAGAGGCTTGATAGGATCATAGTCATTGCCCTTATCCTTGCCACCAATGATGAGAATCACCTTTGTCTTCATTGCCTCCAGAGCATACCAGCATGCATCGACGTTAGTGGCTTTAGAGTCGTTGATATACTGCACGCCACGAACGGTGCAAACCTTTTCCAGGCGATGCTCTACACCGGGGAAGTCGCCCAGACATTTGCGTATCTCTTCTTTCTTGATACCTGCTATGTCTGCAGCGATACCTGCTGCAAGAGAATTGTAGATGTTATGCTTTCCTGTAAGACTAAGCGACTCCTGTTCCATATTAAATGGCTCAGGTTTCTCAATCTTGTATTTTCCTTCTTCGATATAACCGATTACGCCTTTCTCTTTGAGTTCGGCAAATGGGTACTGGATGGCCTTGATGTCGTATTTTTCCAATTCTCTCTTGATGATAGGATCATCAGCCCAGTAGATGAAAGCATCCTGTGAAGTCTGGTTCTGGATGATACGCATCTTGGCATCTACATAGTTCTGCATCTCGAAACCATATCTGTCGAGGTGGTCAGGTGTGATGTTGAGCAGGATGGCTATGTTGGCACGGAAGTCGTACATGTTGTCTAGCTGGAAGGAACTGAGTTCTATGATATAGTACTCATGTGGTTCTTCTGCTACCAGCAAGGCGAGTGAGTTACCAATGTTACCAGCCAATCCCACATCATAGCCCGCATCCTTGAAGATGTGGTAGATGAGAGATGTTGTTGTTGTCTTTCCGTTAGATCCTGTGATACAGATCATCTTGGAATTTGTATAACGTCCGGCAAACTCTATCTCGCTTATGATATGTATACCTTTTTCAATAGCCTTCTTAACCATTGGTGCGGTATCTGGGATGCCAGGACTCTTGATGATCTCGTCAGCATTGAGAATCTTCTCCTCAGTATGTTGTCCTTCTTCCCACTCTATATTATGGTCGTCGAGTAGCTTCTGATATTTTGCAGCTATCTTCGACATGTCGGAAACAAACACGTCGAAACCTTCTTTCTTTGCGAGAACGGCAGCACCAGCTCCACTCTCTCCTGCTCCTAAAATAACTATTCTCTTCATATTTTTATCTCATCTTGAGGGTTATGATTGTCAGGGCTGCCAGAATGATACTTACGATCCAAAATCTGATTGTAATCTTTGACTCATGGAACGGACGATGAGGCCAGCCTTTAAGTATATATGTACTCGTAGCATCGAGTTGTGAATCGAGTTTGCGGAAAGTGTCATGAATAGGGGCAGCACGGAATACTCGTACCCTCTTTCCCTTTCTCTTCTGTATCTTGAACCATTGGGTCTGAATTATTACGCTGAGACTTTCTACAAAGAATATGCCACACAGGATAGCAAGAAGAATTTCCTTATGAATAATAACAGCACAAACACCGATGATTCCGCCAATAGTAAGTGAGCCTGTATCGCCCATAAATACCTGAGCGGGGAAAGCATTGTACCAAAGGAATCCAATCATAGCTCCTACGAAAGCACATAAGAACACCACCAATTCCTCAGAGTGAGGAATGTACATTATGTCGAAATAAGATGCATATCCTATATGCGATGACACATAGGCAAGTATGCCCAATGCCACTCCTATTATCGCAGAGTTACCAGCACACATTCCGTCCATTCCATCGTTCAGATTTGCACCATTTGATACTCCTGTAACCACAAATATTGTTACGAAAACAAAGAGTATCCAACCTGCTGCCACTTTATATTTTCCACAGAAAGACATAATATCGGAGTAGTTCAGATTGTGATTCTTTACAAATGGAATAGTTGTCTGTAATGACTTTACTGCTTCTTTCTTATGTTTTACAACAACCTCCTTATTCTGCTGAGGAGTATTAATATTTTCACGAACTACAACATCAGGGCTAAGCCAAAGAACAAGACCTACAATAAAGCCTATACTCACTTGACCTACAATCTTCCATTTTCCTTTCAATCCATCCTTATTTCGCTTGAAAATCTTGATGTAGTCGTCGAGGAAACCAAGAAATCCCAGCCATACGGTTGTAATAATCATCAGAATCAGATAGGTATTCCTAAGTCGTCCGAAAAGCAATACAGGAACGAGAATACTTACGATGATGATAATTCCTCCCATTGTGGGAACGCCTTTCTTCTCCACTCCAAATGGATCAATACTTGGATCACGCTCTGTCTCAAAAATCTTCCTGCGTTTCATCCATTTGATGAAGAACTCGCCAAACCAGGCAGAGATAATCAGTGAGAGAATAAGTGTAAGAAGTGAACGGAATGATATATAGGACCACATGTGTGAACCCGGAATATCAAACTGATCTAAGAATCTGAAGAAATAATATAACATAGCTCTCTTCTTTAATTTTTCTTTTTAATTACCAAAAATCTCTCTGACCACCTCTTTGTCATCGAAGTGGTGCTTTACTCCCTGTATCTCCTGATAGTCCTCATGACCCTTGCCGGCAATGAGAATCACGTCACCTTTCTTTGCCATCATACAGGCTGTACGGATGGCCTCTTTTCTATCGACGATGCTTATTACCTTCTTCATCTGTTTCGCATCAAGACCTGCAAGCATATCGTTGATGATATCCTGCGGTTCCTCGAAACGAGGGTTGTCGGAGGTGATAATAACTCTGTCACTCTGTTTTACAGCCTCCTGCGCCATCAATGGACGCTTACCCTTATCGCGATTTCCTCCAGCTCCGCAAACGGTGATTACACTGCCTTGACCATCAAGTACCTCATGAATGGCATTCAGCACATTCTCCAAGGCATCTGGGGTGTGAGCATAATCAACGATTGCTGTGTATCCCTCTGGAGAACGGATGGGTTCAAGACGGCCGTTGACACTCTTAAGTGTACTCATAATAACAAGTATATCCTCTGGTTTTTTACCAAGCATCACAGCTGCTCCATATACAGCCAAAAGATTACTTACGTTGAACTTACCTATGAACTGTACTCCTACTTCATGACCGTCGATTTCGAGATACATACCTTCAAAATGGCATTCGATAATCTTTGCCTTGAAATCTGCCATACTACGAGTAGAGTATGTCTTTACGGTAGCCTTCGAATTCTGCACCATGAACATACCATTTTTATCATCAGCGTTGGTAATAGCAAAAGCGTCCTTATCCAGACCATCAAAGAAGGCTTTTTTGGCATCACGATAGTTCTCGAAGGTCCCGTGATAGTCGAGATGGTCTCGGGTGAGATTTGTAAACAGACCGCCTTTGAACTTGAGTCCTCCAATACGTTTCTGGGCAATGGCATGACTGCTACACTCCATGAATGCGTATTCACATCCTGCATCCACCATCTTTGACAGAAGACGATTCAGTTCGATGGGATCTGGTGTCGTATGGTCTGCAGCAATCGGTTCACCTTCAATATAGTTACATACTGTGGAGAGCAGCCCACACTTGTGTCCGAACTTACGGAACATATTATATAATAAGGTGGCGATAGTCGTCTTCCCGTTAGTACCTGTTACTCCTACCAGATTTAGTTTTGTAGAAGGATTACCATAAAACTGAGTGGCAACTTCTCCTACCCAGTCCTCCGTTGATTCTACAGCAATATAAGTTACTCCTGGCACTCGTGTATTTGGGAAATATTCACATAAAACAGCCGTTGCCCCTTGCTCAATGGCTTTTGGTATGAACTTATGGCCATCTGTCTGTGTACCAGGTATTGCCACGAAGAGATGTCCTTCCTCAATACGACGTGAGTCGATGTTGACACCTGTAATCTCTTTGTCAATGTCACCGAGGATGTTTAATACCTCTACATTTTTAAGTAACTCACTTAGCTTCATATTATTTAACTTTTTATTCCATATATAATTCGCAGGCCATTCCTTGTTTTATGGAGGTGCCACTGTATATACTTTGTGACTTAACCTTACCTCGGCCTTTTATTATGGCTTTTACGCCACGGCTCTCCAACAGATATACGGCATCACGTGCTCCCATTCCTGTAAGGTCGGGGATGATATTGCGCTGTGTACTTATCTGTGTAAGTTGTACATTCTTAGCTTGGGGGACTGCTGTGCCCCATACAGGGTTGCCGTTGGCATACGATCCGTCCCAATTTACATTGGTCTTTACTCCAAGACGACCTAATACATAGTCTGCAGCCATAACGTTCCCGTTCTTGACGTCTGGTATAAACCTTGACGTGGTGTCTCGGGCGTCTTCTACACTGAGTTTAAGGTTTTGAGCCATAACACCTTCTGCAATATGATGGAATACAACTCCACTCATACCACCACCAGAAGCAGGGAGTCCTGATTTCTTAAGACAAACAATGCATGAATATCTTGGATTGTCTGCAGGGAAGTAACCTGCAAATGACAACCAATATCTTGTCGTTCCAGAATGATAACCTCCATATTGGTCAGCAACCTGAGCCGTTCCTGTCTTTCCTGCAACTTTGAATGACTTTGACCCAGCCTTCTTTCCAAGTCCCTGACTTACCACATGCTCTAGAATCGTCTGCATGGTCTTGATGGCTTTTGGCTTGGCAATCTGTTCTTTGAGAACTACTGGTTCATATTCCTTTATTACCTGTCCGTCTTTAACCAACTGCTTAACGAAACGGGGCTGCATCATCTTACCGTCATTGGCGATTGCATTATAAAATGCAACAGTATTAATAGGAGCAATCTGAGTCTCGTATCCTATACTCATCCAAGGCAGGGTCGTCTTACTCCAATACTTTGAGCGGTCTGTGGTCTTGGTGTCTGGCATACGGATTGAAGGTGTATGATAACCCATAAGAGGCAACTTCAGGTCTTCGTGGATACCAACGCGGTAGAGACCTTCAACATATTTCTTGGGATTGCTGCCATAGTATTTGTCGATGACGTAGCTTACACCAATATTTGAACTCACTTCAAGGGCACGTGCCACATTTATATCCTGATAGCCGCCACGACGCCAGTTGTGATCTTTCATCGGACGACCATGCATCTCCATGACACCACTGCCAGTATGGATTACAAAACTGGTATCGACCACTCCGTCGTCTAGGGCTACGAGGAATGATGCAACTTTGAATACTGATCCTGGTTCACAACGGTAACTGATAGCATTGTTTACCATCTCGTAATACTCACCATCACCGCCACGAGTCATGTTGACAATAGCCTTTACATCACCAGTCTTAACCTCCATCAGGATTGCCACTCCCATCTCACCATTGATCTCCTTGAGTTCCTCAATAACGGCTCTCTCTGCCAGGTCTTGCATGCCAACATCAATAGTTGTTATGATGTCGCATCCGTCGACAGGATTCAAGACGGGAATGTCCAGATATTTCTGAAGAACCTTACGGCGATGCATCAATCCGTTGGTGCCTCGTAGCTCCTTGTCAAATGCAAGCTCAAGGCCATTCTTGGCACTGTCAATCTCACCAAAGAGATCTCCAATGGTTCGTCTTGCAAGTGTGGTGAATGGCTTTCGTCTGGCGTTGAATTCCTCCCAATGGAATCCGCCAACTCCAGGACGTTCACAGAAGATAGGCAGTTTTCGCACTTCACAGAAAGTATTATAGTCTACACGACGGGGCCAGATAGCCCAGTGACGAGCACCGACAGTACCATTCTTCATCACCTTTTTCTTACCTTCAAGAAGATGAGTCTTAAACTCTTCTGCTGATCTTGAAGGGAATGTCTGGTTGAGTTCATGACAAATGGTGTCGATATTCTCTTGCCATAGCGAGTCTCGTTTGTGATTCCCTACGGAGTCAGTTGCACCAGCTTGGAAATCAATAAAGAGCTTGTATTCTGGAATACTGCTGGCCATCAGCTGCCCGTCACAGCTTAAGATATTACCACGATTAGGCTTCACGCTTACACTGTCGCGCTTCAGACGTGATGCAACCTGAGTCCAGTAGTCTTTCTTTATGGTCATGATGTACATGGCCTTGCCAATGATGGCAAAACCGATAAGCGTTAGTACAACGGCAATAGCGAAGTACCTTGGCATGACCTTATCTGTACTGAACTTACTCACTTCTTATTACTCCTCTATATTTATAATATAAGGTGGCTGGTCTGCAATATGCAGCAAGCTGTCCTTATTGTTCTTTAATGCATCGAGCACGTGGCTCTCACGACATTTCTCTGTCAAAGTGCTCGAACTTGACAATGCCTTGTATTTTGCATCGAGCAGTTCTTTTTCCATTTTGTCGATGGCAATCATATCCTGCTGACACTGATATCTGAAGGCTACATATATTATGGTGAACAAAACGACGAGCACAATGAGCCAAATCTGGCTACGGACCATTTCTGCTGTGAGGAAGTCTCCACCGAGAATGGTACGAAGGTTCACAGTAGATGACAGCTTCGGATCTTCCTCCTTAGCTGTGTCCTTGATTTTCTGGATGGTCTTCTTAGCCTGTTCTTTTATCTCAGCAGCTTCTTCCTTGATGCTGGCAGGCTCTTCAACCTTCTCTTGTTCTTGTTTTATCTCGTTCTCGTCCATGACTTATATTTTTTCCGCAATTCTTAACTTTGCGCTACGGCTGCGAGGGTTACTTTCCTGTTCTGACTCGTCAGGCACCACAATCTTGTTGTTAACGGCCCTGAAAGGAGCTTCAATGCGACCGTAAAAATCTTGATTCACCTTACCCTCGGCATTTCCTGCCTTGATGAAATTCTTAACTATACGGTCTTCCAACGAGTGGTATGTTATCACAGACAGACGTCCGCCTTCTTTTAGAAGATCCTGGGCTCCGTTGAGCATATCCTTTAGGGCATCCATCTCGTGGTTTACCTCAATACGGAGAGCCTGAAACAGTTTGGCCATCTCTTTCTTCTCCCTTTCTTTTGCGAAGAGACCTGTCGTGGCGTTAAGCAAATCGCCAGTTGTCTCAACCCTTTTCGACTGTCTTGACTTTACAATGGCAGAAGCAATTCTACGGGCATTCTTCAGTTCACCGTAAATATACAGGATGTCTGCAATCTGTTCCTCGCTGTAATTGTTGAGGATGTCTGCAGCTGTCTGACCTGCCCTTTTGTTCATCCGCATATCAAGAGGTGCCTCGTAGCGGAATGAAAAGCCTCTGTTCTCATCGTCTAAGTGATGACTTGAAACACCCAGGTCTGCCAATAGTCCGTCGATCTTGTCAACTTCATAATATCTCATCCAGTTCTTGATATATCTAAAGTTGCTCCTGACAAACGTAAATCTATCATCGTTGACGATGTTTTTTTCGGCATCTGCATCCTGGTCAAAGCTGTAAAGATGCCCTTTTTTACCCAGTCGTGTCAATATCTCCTTGCTATGACCTCCACCACCGAAGGTTACATCTATATAAACACCGTCGGGCTTGATGTCAAGCCCGTCGACGCTCTCCTTAAGGAGTACTGGAACGTGATATGTTTCAGCCGTTTTTATCATAAAGCGTCGTTGGTATTCATGATGTTTTCTAGTTCGGCTCCAAACTCTTCGTCTGTCTTAAGCGACTCTTTCAGATGTTGTGGAGACCATATCTCTATCGTGTCGTCTACTCCGATAAACTGAAGGTCTTGCTCTAGGGCTCCAGCCCGTTGCAGACGTTTGGATATCAGGAATCGTCCATTGCCGTCAAGTGATACCACTTCAGCCTCTGAAACGAACTGTCTTAATATCTGCTGATGAGCAGGCTTCCATTGCTTCAGCTGTGATTTCAAAAGATCAACCCTTTGGTTCCATACGCTTTCAGGGTAGAGTACCAGACATTGCTGGAAAATGTCTTTTCTCAATACCAGATTTTCCTCGCCTGATGCCTGAAGCACCTTGCGGAAAACTGCTGGTAGGAAAGCTCTTCCTTTAGCATCTGTTTTTGCCTCTATGTTACCTAAAAAACGCATACGTACATATTTTAAAAAGAATTCGGCAACAAAGTTATGCAATTTCTCCCCATTTTCTCCCACTTTTATGAATTAATTCCCCACCATTTAGTATTTTTAACTTTTGAAGTCGTCTTTTGCTATCTGTGGTTTTGCATCTAAAGGGTTGCTCTAATGACAACAAAATCTAATATATGACATACGAATAATAGCTAATATTTAAAAAATACAATCCTTTTGAAAGTTTTTTCTCGATTTTTGCTCATATTTGAAAGATTTGTGCTATTTTTGCAGCTTGTTAGCATAATGTTCAAATGGCAACTGTCACAGAGAAGACTATAGACATCGATGTCATCCTAAAGGATAAAATGGGTCCTAAGGCGAAGTTTGTGCCTGGGATTCTCGTTAGTTGGCTGAAGCGTATCATCCATCAAGACCAGGTAAATGCGTTCCTTTGGGAGAATCGTGACAAGACGGGTGTAGAATGGCTTGAAGAGTGTGTCAGATATTTGGATATGACGCTTGAAATAGAAGGGAAGGATAATCTTCCAGATCCTAACGACGGGCGACTCTATACTTTTGTTAGTAATCATCCTCTTGGAGGTGAAGATGGGGTCGCCTTGGGAGCAATCATAGGACGTCATTACAATGGGAAATTCCGTTATCTTGTGAATGACCTCCTGATGAATCTGCCAGGTCTTGCTCCTGTTTGTATTCCTATAAATAAGACTGGTGGTCAAAGCCGTAATTTTCCTGCGATGGTGAAGGCTGGATTTGAGAGTGATAATCACATGCTGATGTTTCCTGCGGGCCTTTGTTCAAGAAAGTACAAAGGTGAGATAAAGGATATTCCTTGGTCTAAGACGTTTATTTCGAAGAGTGTAGAGTACCATCGTGATGTTGTTCCCATTCATTTTAGTGGTCAGAATTCTAGCTTCTTCTACAGGTTAGCAAACTTCAGCGACAGGTGTCTTCCTTTCAATCTCGCAATGATGTTCCTTGTCGATGAAATGTATAAAAACGTGCATAAAACCTTCCGTGTGGCAATCGGTAAACCCATCCCTTGGCAGACGTTTGATAAGAGTCGTAATGCCATTGACTGGGCTCAATACGTAAGAGAGAAAATATATACCCTATAATTGAATCCCAAACTTCTCCTTGTAAAAATGGAAAAAGAAATTATTCAACCAATCGAGAAAAGTATTCTTAAGAGTGAGTTGACCCCCGAACTCCAGCTTAGGATGACAAACAAGAGCAATAATGAGATTTATGTCATTACGGCCCACAATGCTCCTAATGTCATGAAGGAGATAGGCAGGTTGCGTGAAATAGCTTTTCGTGAGGCTGGCGGTGGCACCGGAAAGGAGATGGATATCGATGAATTCGACATTTCTGATAATTGTTATAAGCAATTAATCGTTTGGAATCCGGAGGCAGAGGAGATTATTGGGGGGTACCGTTATATCTTGGGTACGGATTGGGAATACGATGAAAAGGGACAGCCAATTTTGGCTACAAGCCATATGTTCCATTTTTCTGAGAAGTTCATTAAGGAGTATGCGCCTTATACCATAGAATTGGGACGGTCGTTTGTTTCTCTTCCATATCAGTCTTCGCGAATGGGAGCTAAAAGTCTTTTTGCGCTGGATAATCTTTGGGATGGACTGGGAGCATTGACTGTTATCAAACCAAATGTGAGATATTTCTTTGGAAAGATGACGATGTATCCGTCATATATCCGTAAGGGACGCGATATGATATTGTATTTTCTGAAGAAACATTTTGATGACAAGGAACACTTGATTATCCCGATGAAACCGCTGGAATTGGAGTCTGATCCTGCCGAATTTGATGCTCTTTTCTGTGAAGACGACTTTAGGGGTGATTATAGAATATTGAATCGTGAAATACGCAAATTAGGATATAATATACCTCCTCTTGTAAATGCATATATGAGTCTTTCGCCAACGATGAAACTCTTTGGCACTGCAATAAACTATGGTTTTGGCGATGTAGAGGAGACGGGTATACTTATCGCAGTTGACGAGATTCTTGAAGATAAACGAGTACGACATATAGACTCGTTTATACAGGATCATCCTGAAGCAATGAAGATTACCAGTGGTGCAAACAAGGTTATCTATAAGGAGCGTAAAGACTAACTAATCCTCATTCAGACAATCGGTAGCGATATCCCGCAAATCTTCTGATATACATCCAGGGCATATACGTCTGTCATACCGCTGATGTAGTCGATGACTGCCATCAGACGTGTTTCCAGACTTGGAGAGTCTATGTCGTATTGACTGCTTACCCTGCTTATCAGTTGCTTGGAGTAGAAACGTTCTGGATGACGTGCTGCCTCGATGAAATGGGTCATTAGTGTCTCCATTATCTTATAACCGGAGAGTTCCACATCTAATACAGGACGACTCTTGTAAATTCGTTTAGTAGACAGTGATGCACAGTCTTTATAGGCTTTGCAAGGTACTGCTGAGATGTGGTCAATCAACGAGCCTTCAAAGGTTCCGTTAAGTATGTCTTCTTCGTTATTACAAAAGACCTTAACGCATTCACTTTCAAGAAGTCCGATGACACAGGCACGCATATATACAATTTTTTCGTTGTTGTCAGTAAGGCCTTCTTCTACGATTCTTTTCAGGATGCTCTGGCGAATGTCATCTCCAAAGAAATTTAGCATGATATTTGCCGTTTCTTCGTATGAAAGAATCTTTAATTTATGAGCATCCTCTAAATCCATTATCTCGTAACAGATATCATCAGCGGCTTCAACAAGGTAAACGAGCGGATGACGTGCGTAACGCAATGGCTCTCCTGGCTCTGAAATGCAAATTATCCCCAATTCATCGGCGATTTTGCGAAAGATATCCTTCTCTTCATGGAAGAAGCCGAACTTTCCCTTTTTGCTTGGTGCTGACGAAGAATACGGATATTTGACGATGCTGGCGAGCATGGAATAAGTCATTACAAAACCTCCGGCTCTTCGACCTTTGAACTGATGTGTCAGCAGACGGAATGCATTGGCGTTTCCTTCGAAATGGGTGATGTCATCCCAGAAGTGGTGACTAACCTCACGTTGAAGGTCGCTTCCTGGACCTTCGGTAAAGAATGTCTGCATGGCTTTTTCTCCACTGTGTCCGAATGGTGGATTGCCCATGTCGTGTGCAAGACATGCTGTAGCGACAATCTGTCCTATTTCAGTAAATAAAGTATCTTTGAGTTCTGGATGCAGCTTGGAAAGGTTGCGGGCCACATCATCGCCTAATGACATACCAACACTTGACACTTCCAGGGAGTGGGTAAGACGATTGTGTACAAAGATACTTCCAGGAAGTGGGAAGACTTGAGTCTTGTTCTGAAGACGACGGAAAGGAGCAGAGAAAATAAGACGATCATAGTCTCTTTTAAACTCCGTCCTGTCGTCATGACGCTTGGGATGTCTGTCCTCTTGCCCAAGGCGTTTGTTTGAAATTAGTTGTTGCCAATTCATCATAATTGACTGCAAAAGTACTAAATTGACCACATATTTCTGCGTTTTTTACTAAAAAAATGTATTAATCTGTGTTAATCTGTCTGTTCTGTGCATAAAAATGATTACTTTTGCACTCTGTTAAAATGAAATTTTAAATTATGTTGAAGATAAAAGTCGTAAATAAAGGCCATCAACCTCTTCCACAATATGCTACAGCGCAGAGTGCCGGCATGGATCTAAGAGCCAATCTTGAAGCACCAGTGATACTGAAGCCACTTGAGCGCAGGCTGATTCCTACGGGACTGCATATCGCATTGCCTGTAGGTTATGAGGCTCAGGTTCGTCCTCGTAGTGGTCTTGCTCTCAAGAAAGGAATAACAGTGCTCAACACCCCAGGAACTATCGATGCAGATTATCGCGGTGAGATAGGGGTTGTACTTATCAATTTGTCGCAAGATGAGTTCGTTGTTGAGGATGGAGAGCGTATTGCTCAGATGATAATAGCTCGTCATGAGCAGGGTAACTTCGAAGAGGTCGAGGTGCTCGATGAGACAGAACGTGGTGAGGGTGGCTATGGTCATACAGGAGTAAAGTGAGGAAGATTCTCTATAAGAAGATAGTGCTCGTATGGAGTATGGCTCTGATGGTAGTAATCATCGGCCTGTCTTCATGTGCAGCAGGTTTGGTAGGAGGCATGGTCGGTGGAATGGCTGCTTACAATAAAAACAAACTGGCAGCCTCACAAAGCCAAGAAAAGGTTGTCCCTAAGCTTTCCCTAGAGGATCAGCGTCTTTACGACCATTATTTCCTTGATGCGATGGTTGAGCGTCAGAAAGGTAATAGTGATGCTGCTTTCGACTTGTTGCGTCATTGCCTTGATATTAATCCTAATGCTGCAGAGGCATATTATTATCTTGCTCAGTATTATAGTGCTTTGAAGGATAATGACACCTCCATAGCCTATTTCCAGAAAGCCTCCGCTTTGGCTCCTCATAATGAAACATATCTTGAGACATTAGCTCAGGTGTATGTGCGCCAGCAGAATTTTCAGGGGGCCATCAGCGCTATTGAACGTCTGTATGACAGGAATAAGGACCGTGAGGATTTGCTTGAGATGCTGTTTCAGCTGTATCAGCAGGTTCAGGATTATCCTCAAGCCATAGGTGTTCTCGAACGTATAGAGAAAATAGATGGCAAAAACGAGCGTATCTCTGTTGCAAAGAGTGAAGTCTATACTCGCATGAACAATGGCAAGGCGGCTATTGCCGAGATGGCCGAACTGGCTCGACAATACCCTAACGATCTTAATTATCTCGCAATGTATGGCGAGAGTCTGATGATGAATGGTGAACAGAAGAAGGCATTGGAGATATACGACAAGATACTGAAAGAGGAACCGGACAACAACAGGGTACTGATGTCGTTGCGCACATACCATCAGGCGATGGAGAACTCAGAGGTTGCAGATTCCTTGACTCTTCGTGTGCTGTTGGGAAAGAATACAAGCCAGGAAGAGAAGGTACACCTCATTCGTCAGGTTATTGGGGCCAACGAGAGAGCTGGTGGTGACAGTACAGAGGTGCTTGGACTGTTCCGTCGGGTGATGGATGCTGATACCACTGATGTTGATATCCCTCTGCTTTGCGCCACATACATGGATCTTAAGAAGATGCCTGCTGACAGCATAAAGCCAGTTCTGAACCACATTCTGGATCTTGCTCCCGACAATTCCGCTGCCCGTCTTCACCTTGTGGGATATGCATGGGCTGACGGAGATAAAGACAGAGTGATAGAGCTTTGTCAGACTGCCCGTCAGTATAATCCTGATGATATGGCTTTTTATTACTATCAGGGAATAGCCTATTACCAGCGTGACAGCTTGGATCAGGCTTTGTCTACTTTCCAGAATGGTGTCAGTGTGATCAAGGAGGACAGTAATCCGGACATCGTGTCTGATTTCTATGAGGTGATGGGTGAGATACTTCACAAGAAAGAACGTGTCACAGAGGCTTTTGCAGCTTATGACTCATGTCTGCAGTGGAAACCTGATAATATTCCTTGTCTTAACAATTACGCTTATTATCTTAGCCTGCGTAACGAGCAGTTGGATCGTGCAGAGCTGATGAGTCATAAGACTATCAAGGCAGAACCGAAGAATGCTACTTATCTCGATACCTATGCATGGATACTCTTCATGCAACAGAGATATACTGAGTCGAAAATATATATCGATCAGGCACTTCAGAACTTGGATACAGTGGTAGTCAATGGTGATACGATAAGCAATTCTGCCATTTTTGAGCATGCCGGAGATATCTATTGGCACTGTGATAACCATGATAAAGCTCTTTCCTTCTGGGAGGATGCCCTTAAAGGCGATAGTGAGAATAAGGTACTCATAAGAAAAATCAAACTTAAAAAATATCTTAAAGAATGAAACCATCAAGTATTTTGAAGATTGCCGTACTGGCAATGCCGTTATTGTTATCTTCTTGTATCTTCCACAAGAAGGCTGTTAAGGAAGAGGCACCCCAACCTTTGACTGCAGAAGAACTGCAGAATAAGAATTTTGTGGACCGGGTGCAGGACAATGTGCAGACAGCACGTTTTATTACCTCAAAGGTAAAGTTCTCAGTTGAAGTAGGTGCTCAGAAACTTACTCTTACAGGAAACCTCAAGATGAAGCGTGATGACGTTATCCGTTTGCAGCTGATGGCCTTTGGGTTTGTTGAGGCAGGACGTATTGAGATGACAAAGGATTATGTGCTTATCATGGACCGTATCAACAAACAGTATCTGAAGGCTCCATGGATGCAGATTGATTTCCTTCGTAACAGTGGACTGAACTTCAGCTCTATGCAGTCTCTTTTCTGGAATGAGTTGTTCAAGCCAAACCCAGTGATTGTAGGTAAGAAGGCTGTTGCTGACACTACAGCAACATTCTCTACTATCGAAAGTGGCGACGACATGATCATCCAGCTTAATGAAGGTAAGATGGATTACAGCTGGCTCGTTGGTCGTAATGATGCCTTGATCAAGATGGCTAATATCCAGTATAAGGATCGTTTCAATTCTGATAATAATGCTCAGCTGAATTGGGATTATGATAAGTTTGAGATGTTCTCTAGTAAAAAGTTCCCGATGAAGCATGCCATCAGCCTTACAACAGCGAAGAAAGATGTGAAACTGGGTATGACCCTTAATTACATTGGCAGTGATACTGAGTGGGAGACACGTACAGAAGTGTCTAACAAATATCGTGAGGTGACTGTCGACGAGATCCTGCGTCGTTTTATGTCGCTTTAATTCTATAGGTAATAGTGAGTAATAAGATAAAAAGATTGTTTTGGAGGAATTATATGGTGATAGTGCTTATGGCACTATTCACCTTTTATTGTTCACTATTCACAACCACAGCCGTAGCCCAAAAGAGGACTACGACAAAAACAGTCTCCAAGAAGCGGCCTGCTAAAAAGGCTGCTTCTAAGGCGACGGATAAGAAACAGCCTGTAAAGAAGCAACAGGCAAAAAAGACACAGCCCAAGCAGCCTGCTGTTACTGTTAAGGGGCTCCAGAATCAGCGTCAGCAGTTGCAGAAGCAGATGAAGGAGCAGGAGCGTAGACTCCGTCAGAATGAGAAGGATGTTAAGGCCCGGCTTCAGAATCTGATGATTATCAATACGGAAATCAGCGATAAACGTAAGACTATCGATACTATCCGTCGTGATATCGTAACCCTCGATGGTAACATCCAGACATTGAGTCTTCAGCTGAGTAATCTCAAGAGGGAACTGGCTGACCGTCAGGACAGATTCAAGAAATCTGTGAGATACATGCATCGCAATCGAGGAATACATAATCAGCTTATGTTCATCTTCAGTGCGAAGAATTTCTCTCAGATGTACCGTCGTATGCGTTTTATGCGTGAGTATGCCGTCTATCAGCGTGCTCAGGGTGAGGCGGTGAAATCGATGCAGGCTCAGGTGGAAGAGGCGATGGGTGAACTCTCTTCTTCAAAGAAACAGAAAAACGCCCTTCTTGTAAGGGATGAGCAGGAAAAGAGAGCTCTTGAAGGCAAGCAGGCAGAACAGCAGAATGTGGTAAACTCACTTCAGAAGCAACAGAAGACTATTCAAAGCATTCTTGAACAGCAGCGTAAGAAAGATGCTGCCCTTAATGCTCAGATTGATAAGATGATTGCTGAGGAGATTGCCCGTGCTAAGGCTCGTGCTGAGGCAGAACGCAAGAGAGCTGCCGCTGAGGAGGCTCGTAAGAAACGTGAGGCTGAGCTTGCCAAGAAGAAAGCTGAGGCAGAGGCGGCTGCCAGGGAGAATGCTCGTCGTATTGCTGAGGCAAAAGCCAAGGAAGAGAAGGCAAAGGCTGATGCTCGTGCTGCCGCCAGGAAGTCTGAACGAGAGAAAACTGCGGCAGAGAAAGCTGCTCGTGATGCAGAGAATGCACGTAGGGCAGCAGAGCGGAAAGCAGAGGAAGAGAAGAGAGCTCACGAGAGGCAAATGGCTGCCGCTAAGAGGAAATCAGAAGAAGAATGGTCTGTCTCTTCTGAGGACCGTCGTTTGAGTGGTAACTTTGAGAGTAATAAGGGTAAGTTCCCGATGCCTATCACAGGACCTTATAAGATTGTTAATACTCAGGGACAGAACCGTGTTGAGGGTCTGAAGGGTACTACGATAAGAGAGTTACGAGGTATAGAGTTGAAAGGACAGCCCGGTGCACAGGTACGTTGTATATTTGATGGTGAGGTGAGTGGCGTAGCACGTTATGGCGATGCTGTGATTATAATTGTTCGACACGGAATGTTCTTCTCTGTGTATAGTGACCTGAGCTCTGCCAGCGTTACTCGTGGACAGAAGGTAAGTGCACGCCAGGCTTTAGGAGCCGTGAATCGTGAGGGTACGATGAAGTTTGAGCTCCGTCGCATCTCTGGAGCTCCGGTTAACCCTCTTGCGTGGTTGGCAAGATGATTCTACAAACTGATATCTGAAAGCAGATTTACGTACGTCTCTATTGCGTTTCCTATCTCGGAGATGCGGATATACTCATTAGCAGAGTGACTGCGAGAAGACTTTCCTGGACCTAGCTTGACTGAAGTGAACGGCATCAGTGCCTGATCGCTAAGCGTAGGACTTCCGAATGGTCTCATACCCATAGCCTTACATTTCTTAATCAGTGGGTGTGACTCAGTGATAGATGATGAGTGCAGACGGAAAGAACGGGCCTCAAGTCTGCATTTCTTCATCTTCTTACGAAGGAATTCAAACACAAACTCGTTCTGATAGTATTCGTTGGTACGTATATCGATCACGAAGTGCAGTGAGTCTGGGATTACATTATGTTGGGTTCCGGCCTCAACAACTGTTACTGTCATCTTCGTCTCTCCAAGAAGGGGACTGACCTTACGGAACCTGTAATCTCTCAGCCATACAAGATCGTCGAGGGCCTCATATATGGCATTCACACCCTCGTTTCTTGCTGCGTGGCCGGAAACTCCATCTGCATATCCATCAATCACCATAAGTCCCTTCTCTGCTATTGCCGGCTGCATGCCTGTGGGCTCTCCTACGATAGCGACATCAATATTTGGTAACCTTGACAATACTCGGCTGAATCCATTGCTGCCAGAGACCTCTTCCTCGGCTGATGCCACCCATAGGATGTTATAATTACGTGGTTTGTTGAGCATGATACGGTATGTCTGTAAAAGGGAAACCAGACCTCCGCCACAATCGTTGGAACCAAGACCATAGAGAATGTCTCCTTCTTGCGATGCCTTATAAGGATCACGAGTCCAGGTGCTGACAGGTTTTACTGTATCGATATGAGCATTGAGCATTAATGTAGGACGATCGTTCTGCCAGTCAGGGCAACCTACCCAAAGATTATTTACCTCTCTGCCATAGGGTAATTGCCACTTATCGAGATAAGATGCCAGTAGATTGGCTGCATTCTCTTCGTTCCTACTTACCGAAGGTGTCTCGATAAGAGCCTTCAGCAATTCAACAGCATCACTTAAAAACTGATTCATATGTTCCATACGACCGAATATTTCTGCAAAGATAGTACAAAATGAATGAATAACAAAAGGAAACTTTGATTTTTTTCTCTTTGCACAAAAAAAGATGCCACAACTCTCGCGAGCAGTGGCATCAAAAAGCCTATGTTTAACTAAAAATCCTTTTCTCTAAAAGAAATTTTCAGCCTTTCGGCTAAAAATTTGAAAGTTTAAAAGGGAGCTTCACAGCGACCTCC
>JAEEGL010105908.1_pt1 | contig 28271 bp, 52 predicted proteins | sample 9134231 | NCBI WGS metagenome assembly JAEEGL01 (sample SAMN16246548, study PRJNA631951) | gut metagenome | biome: gut microbiome; feature: rumen; material: fiber-attached | host: Bos | place: Iran: Karaj | collected 2018-10
ATCACCATTCTTAATTATTTCTTTCCAAGTATATGTTGAGCCAACTCTATTGGTGCAGATATATACTTTACCATTTGCGGTATCTTGATACAACTGACCTTTAGTTCCTACCGTCCTGTTTGTCGGTGCTCCAGAACCACTTGAAACTATTTCCCTAATTTTATTGTTTACAATATACTCAACATCAGTCCCAGTGGCAATCAGTCCTGGACCAAAACTGTAAAATGTATAATCATCGTTTGGCTCATACATATAGTAAATTGTCAATCCATTCGTTGTTGACACATCACTAGAATAAAATGGCAATAGCATCACATACGCATAAACTGCTGGGTCACCATCCCAGTATTTACCCATAATCACACCATCTTTGTTTTCTCCCAGCCAGCTTGGGTCACTTGAATCTACCAATTTGACTCTAATATCCCCAGTATCAAGCATTTCATCAATAACAGAAGAATGCACTCTTTGGGTCATTTCAGGGTCGCTGTAAATGTTAATTCCATTTGATAGGGTTCCATCATACAAATCTGACGGGTTAATATACAAAGTGCCTTGTCCTCCCCCACTTCCAAGAGGTTTTTCAACTACTACACCCTCGTTAAAATCATACTCGTAAACAATAGCTTGGCTTCCATCGTCTGGGATAAATGTAACGACTCTTTTGTTATTCGCACCGTTTTCTCCTGTAATAAATGTGCCACTTTTATCAATCGGGTATTCATCTATGTAATCTACATATAGCGTCACCCCAGAGTTTACATTGTAGTGGTATGTTCCTGCTGGCAAGTTCGGACAATTTACCTTCGGAGTGTCGTCTGCGTAACCTGATATATCGCCAGCTTTACCATTCAACAATTCTACTTCTTCCCCGTTGCCAAAACGGACTACTGCTCCGACTGGCTCTCTGTGGTCGTTCCAAAAGCTGATAGTAATTTCTTGAGAGTCACCAAGACCATTCCTTGTGAAAACCGTGTGGTCCTCACTCTCCATCTCGGCATACTTATTGACATCATTTGAAGCAATCGTTTCAATCGCATTTTTTTCTTCTGGGGTGACTAGTTTCTTTTCAGAACTCTCATCGTCAATGTAATCAGCATTCAGAGGGTTATTTTCATCAATAACATCCTGCTTCCCCTCTATCTCTCCTCTAACTTCTGCAATATCCTCTCGTATATTTTGAATATCATCAATGTCTTCTTTCTCTTCTGAAGTAACCAATTTCTTATCGGAATTCTCATCATCAATAAAATCTGCATTTAGAGGATTATTTTCATCAATAGTGTCCTGCTTGCCATCTAGGGCTTGTCGGACATCATCAATTTCTGCAGTCAATCCAGGAATAGTGTCTATATCATCTTTTTCTTCGCTGGTCACAAAGTTCTTGTTAGCCGTTTCAGCCACTAAATCTGCACTCAACGGATTTTCACTCGTAATCTCCGTTTGAAGACCTGACACTAAATCAGCAACACTAAATTCAACTGTTTGCCCATTCTTCAATGTGAGAATAATACTTTTGTTTTCTTCATCATACTCACCACTTACAACCATACTCTCTAGAGGAAGGTCAATTGTGGCAGGGCTACCAACATTTCCCCCTTTACCATCTTTGAGCTGGGTAGTCATCACATAAGTGCTAGGGTCAATAGTCATTGAAATCCCTTGCACATCCCCATCCCCACCAGGAACGGCACCATCAACATAGATGGTCATTTTTTCGGAGGCGGCACCCTTCAAGTCCTTCTTCTCTTTTAGTGTCGCAAGCACCTTCTTCTCTGGAATATCTTTCCAAGCCATTATTTAATTTCCTTTGCTTTTACACTTAATATACTTTTCGCCTGACTATCTACATAAAATCTAAATCTACGCTTACAGCCTCGGCATTGTATTTCGCCAGACGAACCTGGAAAGACTCTAACGCAAAGTTTGTTACACTTAATCAGTTTATCATTCTTCTTGTCATATACCATCGCAGGACATCTAACCGAAATCAATCTCTCATCATCCATACACTCTCCTTACGATTCTTGTAAATGTTCAACCTCTAATTCGCCCGTTTCTTTTTCTTCTTCTTTTACTTCGTTGGTGGTTTTCTTCTTCCGAGTATAAGTTCGTTTCTTCACCTCAACTGGCTCTTGCCTTCTTTTCCATTCATCTAGAATGGCTTGTTCGTGCTCGGTCAATTTGAAGTTAGGAATACTACTCAACTTCAGAAGTCTTTTTATTTCCCTATCCATCGTTTTCCCTTTCGTTATTGTTAATATTTAATGCTAATGGGTTATCTTCTCTAAAATCTGGGTGTGCCATCAGGAATGCCTCCAACTCTTCTTCGGTTTCCTGCCTGCCCGTGCAAAGTTCTATTTCCATTCAATTTCTCCTTTTATTGATTGTATCAATATCTCATTTACTATCTGTGTGTATCGTGAGTAACTCGGATTGGAATGTGACTCTGCTATAACCTCTGCCGAATTCTTCTTTCCATATCGGGACATATACTCATTGTTTTCATTACTACTTAACTTCCCACGAGACGACCAATAATCTTCCCCAGACTCTCTTGCGAACCTATCATTCGCCAATGATACTATCTCTTTGCAAAGTGTCTTAAACCGATAAGGGCTCATCCCCTGATTTTTCAATACCTGCCAAGTTAAAGCGTGTCCTAATTCGTGGCTGGCACAACTATCCAATTTCCCATTCGTCCACCACTTACTTCCATCAGGACCGAGTTTGCTATTTCGGCTTGCCGTCCTCTCCAAATCAAAGTAGTCATTTTTATTTAGAAATACCTTAATCGTTCCGTCCAAATCCACCGTGCAACTTCCACCCCTTGTCGTAGTCTCTGTCATTTTCAATCTTACTTCGCTCAAATCCAAACCATCCTTTTCGGCTTGCTTCATTGAACTTGTAATACTTTCTACTAATTCTTGAGGACAATTTTCCCTTAACCATTTTTCACTAGCCTTCGGCAAATCAATCCCAGTCGCTTTCAAATCATCAACAGCTTTTTGTTGCTCTGGATTCTTCACCTTTGACTTTAATTCTAACCTTCTTTCAAGTGATGCTCTGGCTGGGTCACCCACATTTTTCTTCCATACCGAAAAATCGTGTGGGCTAGCCTCCATCTCTTTCAGCACCTCATCAAATTCCTCAAGTGTTTTTGCTTTAGTGGCTCGTTCCTTCAATTTTTGTTGTCCCAAATATTCTATCTGCTCGTTAATCCAATCATCAGTATATCCTTGAGATTTCAAAAATTCTCTATGCTCTGATAACCATTTTGCTGTCACCGTCCTTGACGCTGGCTGGGCTATACTCCCTCGTGGTGCAGAACCTCCTACTTCACCAGGTCGCCCACTGTGTCCGAAATTCCCACTTCCAGGACCACCATTTACAACTTCGGTGGTTTGCTCATTATTGAAATCATTATCAATCCTACCAGCAACACTATTCCTATCCACGCTATTACTCGTATCATTTTGAGTTTCTTTCTCCCCCAGAATGATTATATCTTCATCGTCTAAAACAAATCTATTCATAGTCCACCTCGTAGATTACCGCTCCCCACGATGTCGGTTTCTTATTTTTAACCTTAAATTCTGTATTATCTGGTAAAACAATCTCGTGTTCCCCATCCGTATAAGAACTTGCAAAGTGCCCACCCTTCTTCGCATTGATTTTCAAAAGGACAGGGGTGTAAAATTGCTTATCATAATTTCCAGAGTCTCTATACTCTTGGATTATCCTAGAAGCATCATTTCCCATTAGTGTAGTGGATTGAAACCCAGGATAACTAAATCCATTTTTTTCAACTCGCTCCATCCTGTCATTTCTAATCATCATCCCTCTATACAAAATTGTGTCCTCTGGAAAAGTGGTCTGCTCCATTTTTCTCTTCATATAATCTACACAGTCCCTCACAGACACCGTAGGAGTTAGAAAAGTCTCATCTCCACCTCTCAAATATTCTTGAACTTTAGCAGTATTTTCAAAACTCCCGAAGTAAGGTATCACATATTGCAACTCGTTATCAGTCCAATTTGTTATTTCTTTCAACCTGTTGAACTGCTTTCTCACACTTATGCCTTTGCCTTTACCACTACCACCAACTTCGCCAGGTCTTCCCTCGTGTCCAAAATTTCCACTACCTTGACCACCATTGAGTTCTAATTCATTCAAAGTTTTTACAAACTCCCCTTGTTCATTCATAAATACTAGATGGTATCCACATTGACAGTTCGGGTGCAAAGTCCCTCCATCAATATCTTCATAGTTAGCAGTAAAGATTTTCAACTTCCCATCATTATCTACTACTTCAATAGAATCGCCATAAGCAAGGAATGGGCTTTCAAACGGGATTGGGCTTTCTTCGGACATCCTAATCATCTCGTTACAGAAATCACAAATCTTGTCTTGCTCGTTAGCAGGTCTTCGGGAATACCAAACTTTGTATGCTTGGTCTAACTTCCCCACACCATTCAAGAACTGCCTATCGGCTTCAAACTGGCTTCTGGTAAATGCTCTGGAGGTTTCATTTCTGGCAATCAACTTGGCACGATTTTCACTAATATCCTTATACTCGGCTCGGATTGCTTTCACAATATCCCTTCGGTTATATCCCTCAAAAGCCATTGTATTCGCCCGTTCATAAATCCTTCGGTTCTCTTCCAGAATATCAGTCCTTCTGATACTATCTAATGCTTCGGCTTTAGTTGGTTTATGCTCAAAATACTTTTCCCATTTCGTTGGAGAATCATCATAAACCTTAATTATTATTTCTGCGGCGGCTTCTTCCAAAACATTCGTGTAAGCACGATTAGACGCTTCCAAAATATCATTCAGAATTGTCTCCATATGTCCTTCTGCCACCTTCAAAGCATTATCATCCACACCTGCCTGTAATTCATTGTTAAAGATGAACTTAATATTTTTGCTAAATTCTTCATTCCTCTTCGCAATAGAATTATTGGCAAATAGTGGGAAAATCAGCCACCAATATTTGTGGATAGCATTTTTCAACTTCTCGGTCAAAATCTTCCTCTTCCTCGGACCGATAATATCCGAAATCTCAAAAGCATTCACTTCTACTTTTCGGGCAGAGGCATCAATCGTCTCCTTTTCAATATCTCGGACTTCCTGTAAAAACTCCTTATAAGCCGTGTCCACTACTTTCCCATCATCTTGGGTTACTTCGTTAATAAAAGTCTCAATCTTATGGTCGTGCTCACAAGTGCAATGGTTATTCGCTTGCAAATATTTCTTTACTTCTGCCAAAAATTCTTCGCTATCAGGATAACCCACACAAGCAACTAACGCTCCACTAGTTTTCTCAACCTCATTTTTATTTTTCTCTGGCTTGTATTTCCTCACATAATCATAAACCTTTTTTGTATCACTTGAAAAGTTCGGATTAGAAAAGGCTTCTGCGACTGCTTCAGTATCATTCACTTCTGCATATTGAGACCACTTCCCTCTTTTACCAGACATCATATCATAAGGTTTAGAGGCACCCGACTGCTTCAACAACTTGCTGTTAAATCTATCATAGTCAGTTCTGTCGTGTATTTCCCCTTTATGACCAGATTCTTTTAACCACAACTGTGTGACGAACAAATGACCTAGTTCGTGCTTCATCACTCCCGTTAGGGTATCATCTGTGCAAACTGGTTGTTTTTCACCTTCCTTATACTTATACGCTTTGCGTTCTCTTTCTCCTTTTTCAAACAAATCTCTACTAATAAAAACGGTGCTGTCGTATTCGTCATTTGTCACGGTTCTTCCAACATAAGCTGTGCTCATCAAATCGTCCAAACCATCTGCCACCATTCCTCTGTTAGCAGTTAACTTGAACTCCATTTTCAAGCCCATTTTTCTGTATTCATCTACAACTTTAGCGATTGTCTCTACTTCCTTGGGATGTTCGGCAAAAAATTCTTTCTCTGCATCCCAAATCTTCACACCATTTTTTTCAAGTGCTTCAATACCACTTACCCCTTTACCTGAACCCCCCACTTCGCCTGGTCGCCCACTATGACCAAAATTACCTGAACCCTTACCTCCGTTACTGGTTAAAGGGAGGCGTTCCTCACCCTCCATCAAATCACCGTGTGGTTCTAAATCCAAATCAAAACTGTTATTTGTTTCGCCATCGGTATTATCATTCCCACCATCTCCACTCGGTTTGTTATCAGGATTGGTCGGCTCTCCTTCTGGTTCTTCTGGCTCTTCTGGGTTCTTCGGCTTATCCAAACCTTTTTCAAGTTCCAAATCAGCAAAATCAATCTCACCTTCAGCAAATTGGTAAGAACTCTCTTTTGTATATCCTGCCTGCATCAACTGCATCGCCAACTGGAACTGACTTTGCTTTAATGCTGTGGCTTTTTGTTCAGTATCATAATCCTTACTGATTGAACTTTCAACTTCAATACAATATCCAGTCTTTTTGTATTCTCTATTGTAATACTTTTTGTAATCTAAATTCAAGAAATCAACAATATCCTCCAAGCGAGGCTCTGCTGTATCACTAACAAATTGCTCGCTCTGAACTCTCGCCGTTTCCCTAGTGGTTCCAGACTGCTCAATACCCAAACTAGTCTTGCTAGTTCCACTCACGGCAAATAGCGTAGTTCGGTTAATCTCGTTAATATCCATAAGAGCGGCTTTATCCAAATCAACCTGCATACTATCCCACTTGATTGCACCACTACCATTCCCGAATAGTGGCTCACCTTTTGTGTGCTGGGTTACCCTTGCTCTAAAATTCGCAAAATCTTCATCACTCAAAAGAACATCAGTTGTAATAATTCCAGGTGCATCAATATTACCACTCAACGAATGCCGTGTGTAATCTCCACTCTGGTTAATTGTGTAAACTGCCTCTTTCGCCGCATCAGTCATCGCCCAATGACCGTTTTCAGGGTCAAACGGGTTCAATTCCCTCATCTCAATTATCTGATGTAGAGGCCATTCACGGTATCTCCCATCTTTCTTTCTTTCAATATATCCTGCTACATTTTTGTCTTTATCAATCACCCTTCTAATCTCATAAGGGTTCAACATCACAAACTTTACTGGGTCTGTTGTAATCGTAGGCAACTTCGGGTCAACTGGTCTAATACTTGACCGTATAACTCCCAAATAATACCTACCTGCCAAATCCAAGTAGATTGAAATGTTTTTCCAAAATTGTTTTTCCGTAAATTCCGTTGAATCCTCTATCAACTTCAAATACGGATGGTAAACGGTCTCGTTTCGCTTTTGAAACTCATCCACAACTTCTGGCTTGGCATAAGTTTTCAAATTCGTTTTCGCAAGTCGTGCTACCTTATTACTGCGTTTTTGAATGACAGCATAAGTGTAGCCACTATACATCTCACTATCGGGCACTTTAATCTCTGCCCAATCGGCATATAGTGGAGTTCGGTTACCTCTACTTAAAAAGTCTCTAGCGGACCTTAACGCTGAATTGTCGGTTTTTTGAACTTCGGGAGTTTCTACACCGAGCATATTCAGGAAAGTATCTCGTAATCCCATATAAATTTTACCTATTTGTTAAGTTTTAGTCGTTAATTCTATTATACCAAACCACTAGTTCTCTGTTCTGCCTTCTTTTCTTCAACATCTTTTTTGTATCTGTTTTTAATCTCCACCAATAATTTCTCTAAATCCACGGTAGAAATTTTATTGTTCTTTTTCAAATCCAAAGCATCCACACGCTTCTCCCCAATCTCTCTAATCAGGTTTTCACGGTATCGGGATAAATTCCCGTGCAACAATCTGTTACAATTCTGACATTGTGGTCTCATATTATCAAAATCAAATCTCGTCCCACCAAATTGCCTAGACCGATAGTGCCCATTATCTAACATCTTATAAGGATATCTTTTTCCACAAGTGAAACAACTGGCAACTCCAAATTTATCACTCGCTTCAATCCTCACACACAATGAGCAATATCTGTCTAACTCCAAAATCAACCGTTTACGAGGGTTCGTCTGACTGGCTAATAACTTCTCCCTCTTCGGAACTTTGCCCTTCTTATATTCGTTATATTTTCGTTTCAGGGCTTGCTTTCTCTTCGGGTTTTGGAAACATTGATACTTATAATGTGGTCCACCACAAATCTTGCATTTCGGAGTTTTCATTCACTCCTACTTTAACATAAACGGCTTTTGTGGTCTAGTGGGTCTCTGACCTAATCAACTTACCACCAGAAGAAATTTCTACAATGCTCCAAGTTGGGTCTTCGGTGTTTATCTTATACTCGGCATCATCTTCCACCTCAAGATGTGCAACACCCGTAGGCAAATCCATCCTTTTATCAAGTAAGTAATTCCTTAACTTCTCGGTATCCTCTACTACGCAAACCATACCAGAATCAGCGTAAAACATTTTATCATCTATTGAGTTCATCCAATCACCAAATCCTGTTCTGTCTGCTACTGCTTTTTTATCACCAGAATTCAATTTCAATAACTCCGTAATCATCTCGTTAAACTTGTTCAGGGCTTTTTCTTCATCCCCATCTTCCTTAAAACAAGCGTTACAGACATTGCTCCAATCATCATCCGAAATTAGATAGCAAGGGTCTGTGACTAAAAGTTTTTTCATTTTTCTCTCCTTTCAATTTTTAGTCCAATTTGTTTACCTAAAGTTATTTTGAAGCGGTCATCCCCCATCAGCTCATCCACAACAGCATCAATTATATCCGAATCAGCACCAACAATCAAATCTGTTCTGTCCCATCCCAATCTTTCTACAATCTCAACTATTGTTTTCACCCACTCTCTGTATCCCTCTCTCTTCTTCTTCTCTCGTCTTGCCTTCTCTTGCTTACGGTGCATTTCGTTATCATACAACCGTCTTTCTTCGGCAGACAAATTCAATTTTCTTTTCGCCATCTTTAATACTCCAAAAATTCAATTTCTTCTATTTCGCATCCGTCAGGCAATTCATCTTCTATTGAGATAGTATCCCAACACCACGCACCTACCATATTACCACCAATATAGTCTTCGTTAAAGTCTCCACCACCCATTCCATTACCACACGCAGTCAAAAGGCTTAATGGGTGAATACACCATCCATCCTTCGTGCAATTATCAATGTAATCGTTAAAATCAATCGCAACACCTTTGCTGTGGTTCACCAAATACTTATTATGCAAATCAAATTCTCGTGGTGCGTGTATATCACATTCATTCTTCCTTTGCCAAGTCATCTTGTGCAACCAGCGTGGGTCTGGTTCTCTACCATACCACTCTCGGAAATCATCTGCATAATCTCCAACCCAAGCAATCTGCATCGGTTTCTTATAAATGTGTTTGCTAATCCCCATCATAAACGGATTGCCAATCCAACTGTGCTCCATCAACTTCACACCATTGTATCCATCTACCCAAGCACCATTAGCCTTTGCTTTTGCTTTTGCCCACTGTTTTGTCTGAAGACTCCAAGCTGTTGTCTTCTTCTTCCCCTTTGTTAAACATTTGTAATATTGACCCATAGTTAACTCCTTTCTTTATTATCATCTATATAGTCAATCTCTTCAAGCGGAACATTGTAAATATCATCAACTACTACTTGATTGCTACCAGAGAACACAATCATATTCCCTTCTAATGTTCCACCATCTAAATAATGAATTATCATTCTAAACCTCCCAAAATCTTGTTACTAAATGACGACCATAACCATCTTCATCCTTCAAACTAAATACCAAAGCACCCTTTCTGCTATCTTGAATATCCTCTACTCTGGGTAAATCATACTCATTAGCAAATTCAACCATCTCATCATAATCAAACTGCACACCCTTGAAAGTTCCCCGAACCCCTCGGTCAAGTTCTATATCCTCAACCCTGCACACAACAGGACGACCACAAGGTTCGTAACTGTCATTTTTCAAGTGCCATTCGTGAGTTATGATAAACTTTTTCCCCTCCATATATTTGTATAAATCTTTTATATCTTGAACATCCATTTTAACTCCTTTCTAATATAATCCATAGTTTTCTTTGAAAGCCTCGTTCATCGCTTTTGCAATTTCCAACGCTTCCTGTTCGTCATTTGCGTATCTCAAATTATCGCAAATATCTCTCTGACTTCTTCCGAACTCACCCGAACTCATCCAAGCATCATTATTCAACTGCATCCGTTTCACCAAATGCTTGAACCCATTTTTGCTTGCCCATTTTTTAATGTCTTCCCACCCAGTCCATTTCATTTGTTCACCAAACATAGTTATTTCTCCTCTCTTCTAACAATTTTATAATCCATCGCTTTGAACTCTTCACCATCTTTCAGAATCTTGAACCCTATCAAATCCATTTTCACTCCCATCAGCTCCAATGCCTTGTAGATGTTCTCATCAATGGCAACAAAGTTTATAACATCTGAAGTTTTGACTTTAACACTCATTATTTAGCCTCCTTTTTATATTCAGTTACTACATACCAGAACCCATCACCATTGTCATTGAAAACACTGTCTTTTTTATTGTAATAATTCGCTAACCTCTCGGCATCGCCCTTAAACATCAGCTCTTTTGATACTACTTCCCTAGTTTCCAAGCCGTTTCTTTTGTTCACGGCGGTTACCCTATATTTTGGATGTCTCATTATGCCTCCTCCGTTAATTCTCTAACTTTTTCTTCACCAAGTTTTTCAATCACTTGGTCTCTCAATTCGCTGTAATGGTTTATCACATCCGTATATTCATCCATACTCAATCCTGCTTCTTGTGATGCACTGTAAGCATTCGTAATCATATTGTATTTACCACCTACACGCACTTTTTCGTATTTCAACCATTTATGTTCCTCATCCGTCAATCCTAAATAATCTTCATCATCATCTTCACGCAATTCCCATAACTCTGCACCTTCACGCACAACCTCACTCCAATATAATTCAACATCGGGCGTAAAATTGTCCATAATCATCTTGCGTATATATACAAAGTCTTCATCGTTACCCAAATCCAACCTGTCTAAAATTTCCCAATCGCTATCATCATCATACTTAATCCAACACTTGTGCTTGTCGTAGGTTCCATAAAATCCTGTGGCTATATTCCTACTGGCAATCTCGTGATGCCTTTTCGTAATAATGTAAACGAACTCTTGGAAACACAATTCTTTACCAACATATTTGTCGGTTTCAGAACGCTTACCTTCTGCCCACTCAAACTTAAATTTTGTTCCGTAATTTATAGTTTTTTTCATAACTTCCTTTCTTGTTATTGAGGTTATTTCTTAACCTCTGATTATATTATAGCATAAACATACGAAAAAATCAATACTTTTTTAGCACTTTTTTGCACTTTTTTCACAAAGTTTTCCACAGCCCTTATTTCGCATTTTAAGGGCGTTTTCAGGCGTTTTCCCATCCAAATAATACCTCATACAAAAAGAGGTCTAAAATCGCTTCTAGACCCCTAAAATCGCTGAATTTAACCTATTATTTATCTTTATGGGACACAATCCCATCAAAAACGGCTTTTTTCTGCTCTTCGGTCAAATCCTCAAAATCATCAAGCTCTTTTTTCAATCCATCTTCAGTAAACGGCTTTTTGTCAATATTATGGCTCAAAATCAATGCAAAAATAGAACTCTTCACATCTTCATCTTTAATATCGGCAACCCATTTCGGCATCGCCATAGCAAATTCTGTCTTGCTCATTGTCTAAATTCCTTTCTCCCCCAGTATATAATAACATAAACATTTCACAAAATCAAGCATTTTTCCTTTCCTTCGCCCGAATCCCCTTATATTTTGCGTATTCCTTCTCCAATCCATACTTTTTCACGAGGTCTTTCGTTGCTGGAAATTCTCCCTTCTTGAAATCCGTAATCGCATCTTGGTCGGTCTTCATAGCGTGAATTGTGGCTTCTTTTTCACTCTTCACTACTCGGCTTACATCCAAATAAACTCTACCATTATCTACCCATCCACCTAGATAGTTGCCAGTTTCAGGCATCAACTTACTAGCATTTTGCTTTACATATTCCCGTAAAAACTTGTTTCTCTTCCTAGAATCGTTCCAATCCTTCACGCTACAACTTGCTTCGTTGCTTTGTCCTCCTACGGCATACCCATCGGTTTTTCCAAGTTCCAAAAACTCACCTTTCGCACTAACCGTAAATCCCCCAGTTTCTCTGGTTCTATCCACAATGCCCTTTCCTAAATCCCTCACGGCACCACTAGCACTAGCACTCCCTCCTATTTCGCCTGGACGACCTGCGTGTCCGAAATTACCCGAACCAGGTCCCCCGTTCAACATCTTTTCCAGAGCCTCCACCCTCTGTTCAATCATCTCAAATACACTTTTTTTCATTTTTATCCTTACAAGTAATCAATTCTCTTACAATTTTAGCACAATACGAAAAAAGGGCGACATTTCATCGCCCTTCTTCACCTCTTAACCCAGCAAAATCTGTTTTGCCATCTCGTATTTCTTCCTACGGGCTTCATTCAACCCAGCAATCCTACTCTCATCAGTATTGTGGGCTAAATCGGCAAGTTTAACCTGCTTTGCCATTGGGTTTTCTTTCACCCTTCTCAAATAGGTTTCGTAAGGTTCTCCCTTCGGCTTGGTGAGCAATTCAACTATATCCACCAATTCTCTCGGAATCCCCATCTCCACCAAGTAATCAGCCGTAACATCGGTATCCTCAATCGTATCGTGTAACAACCCGACTACCTTTAATTCAAGGGTATCCAGTTTTGAGGCAACGGTCAGTGGGTGTAATATATATGGCATACCACTCTTATCTACCTGACCTCTATGTGCCGTAACTGCAATCAAAAGTGCTTTTTCAAATATATCGTTCATCTTTACACTCCTTTCCGTTAAGTTAATATTGCTTCCCCCACCTATACCATTATATCATAAACATACGAAAAAATCAATACTTTTTTAGAAAAAAGTGTATTTTCATTCTTACTCTACAATCAGGTCGTCTTGGCTGTCAAAATTCTTCCCACCATTATCCTCTACTATCTTGCGTGCCTCATCCTCTGAAACCTTATCGGCATCATTAGAATTTATCACACTAGCAAAGAAACTATCTGGTGCATATTTCCAACCATCTTCCTTATAATCGTAACGAGCATAATCACTTAAAATGACCAAATTGTCTTTAGCAAAATACTCGTTTGTCCTTTCTTCTACTAATTCTTTCCAACTTTTCTTCATTATATGATGCTCCTTTCCATAACCATTATAATATAACTTTCCATAAAAATCAAGCCCTCATTTTGTTTATCGGTTCAATATCTTCCACGCCTTTCGGCATCTCTATACTCTTTGACCTCGCTTTCATCTGCTTTTCCAACTTCATCTTCTTAATAAGAGGGGTCTTCGTATCTCTTGCCACATTGTAATCAATATGGTTTTTTTCCTTCACATCCACCGATTGAGGTGTATGGAACTGTAATTCAAAAATATAGCCGTTCTTATTCTTCACCAAAGTATTCACTCCCCTATATGGTGCATCGGCATCTTTCAGGGTGTTTTTCACTCGCATCACCTCATACCCTCTACTTTCCAAATCTTTCATAATCCCTTGATACTGCTTTCCAAATGTATCCTTATTGCACAAAGCCGTATAACGCAGGTTATCGTGTATCTCTCTGGCTACCCCTTCTATATTTTTTGGTGTGGCTTTCTTATTTTTTTCAACCAAATCCCTAGAAATTTTATCGGCTAAACTACTTTTTGTCTTCACCCTAAAATCAAATCCTGTGAATGAGGCACCATTCTTTTCAAAAACTTCCCCAAGCGTTTTAGAAACTTCTGGCTCTTCCTTATTGGCTTTATCAATATTCGCCGTAGCCGTATTAGCAATATGTTGGGTAATATCTGGTCCATCGGCACGACCTACACCAGAATCTTTACTCTCCACAACACCCTTTTTACTACTTCCCCCCACTTCGCCTGGTCTGCCCTGATGTCCCCAGTTACCAGAACCAGGACCGCCGTTAAACATCTTCGCCAGATTATCTAGTTTGGTGTTTAACTCATCCAATACTCTCTTCTGCATCTTTATCTTCCTTTATCAATTTTTGTAATGTATCTAACGGGGTTAAACTATATCCCTCCAATACCCCTCCCGAATTGGTTGAGTAAAAGAAAGGCAATTTTAATCCCTTGTTTATTTTCATTATCTCGTTGGCTTCTTGTTCATATCTCACCCAAAGCACTGTCCTGTGCTCCTGAAAATCCACACCCTGCCTTCTGCAATGATTTTTCATATTTGCTAGGGCGTGGTTTCCAGCACAACTCTCACAACTCTTTGAGTAAAATATTATCATCTAATTCTCGTGGTTCAAATCTGGGTCAAAGTATTTGTCTGTCCCCAGTTTATCATATTCATCTCTGATGGAGCGTAATTCGCTTTCCATCTCTTTAAGTAACTGTTTAGTTTCTTTAGACACTCGGCTTTTTCCCAATAATTGTGCATAATGAAGCGACCTACTAATTTCAGCACTTCTATCCATAAATCTAGTTCTTCCAGATAGGTCTTTGTAGGCTTTTCCTTTATCTTCTTTCAACATTTTCAAGTTGGTTCTTGCTGTTTCTAATTCTGCCGTTAAATCAGCAAACTCATTGCCAATTCCAGACCCATCTCTCTTGCTAACTCCACTTTTCTCCGAACCATAATCTTTCTTCTGTTTGGTTACAACTTCTTGGTCGCCAGTTTTCGGATTCGTTTTGGTAATCATCCCATTACCTTTGTCGTAAGTATATTCAGTCCCATCTTCACCGTGGAAGAATTTGAATCTTTCTTTCAATGCTTCATCTAGAGCAGTATATTCTTCACCTTCCTTAACTTTTTGACCAATCCTATCTTCAATATCTTCCTGAACAACTTTTGCTCGGTCTTGAAGTTCCTTTTGACCTGTAATGGATTTTAGTATTGCTTCCCTAATACGCATATCTTTCTTATGTTTTGGAACATAACCACTCCCACTAGAAGCCCCAGTTCCTTTTCCACTTCCACCTACCTCACCAGGTCTCCCTGCGTGTCCAAAGTTCCCAGAACCTTTACCCCCATTCTCGTAGGCACTTAATCCTGCCATTGAGTTTATTTTTTTATCAATCCCGTATCTGCTCGGCATTCCCATCATTTTTTCTCCACTATAACTACTTTTTTTACGAATAATTTTTGTAATATCTTTAATCGCCCAAGCAGGATATGTATATCCATCCCTAGTTTCAGAACTACCATAATGAATCGTGCCGTCTTGAATATAATCCACCTTAATTTTTCTGTCAAAGTTTGGCAAATTATCTTTCGGTGTAATATGGACTTCATCCCCAGCCTCAATCATATGCACTTTTTCATACAGCGATTTGCCTTTAAGCGAAATTTCCCCACTTTGTTTTTTCCCACTCCCTTTCTTTTCTTTTTCTAATTTTTCTAGTTTCTTTCTGGCTTTTTCTAATTCCTTTGAGGCTTTCTCTATACCTTCCATTTCAGAAGACAAAATCCCACTTGGTGGAATACTCCCAAGAAACTCACCTAATCCCTCTATCGCTTTTTTTGTTTTTTCAATCTCCTCATCAATATTTTTGCTATTGCTTCCACCAGAACCTTTTCCACTACCACCTACTTCTCCTGGACGACCAGAATGTCCGAAATTACCAGAACCCTTGCCACCATTTTCAAATACATCAGATACCGAATTCAATTTATCATCCATATCATACTTAACGAGAAAATCGTTCATCTTATCGGTTGAGCCTGAACCATCTATCAATCCATAAGGCTCGGCTTCTTTTCTAGTTCTCTTCAACATCCCCACTAAATCGTGTTGAGTTACATAGCCTCTGCTCCGACTTCTATCACAAATCCCTGCGTATTTATCACCTAGGGCTTCATAATCTCTTGCCTCGTAACCATCGGCAAAGCCACCTTCATCAGCAATCCAATATGCGTGGTCGCTCAATGCTCCATATACATCAGAAAATTCTGTTTTGCAATCTTCGCTCGCATCTTTCTGCATATATTCGCCTCGTGTTTTTGCTGGTCCACTTAACTGCTCATAACTCCCCGTTTTACTACTCCCACCAATCTCGCCTGGTCTTCCTGAATGACCAAAATTGCCACTTCCAGGACCACCATTCTCATAAGCACTCAATCCTCCCATTGAGTTAATCTTTTTATCTATTCCATATCTACTTGGTAATGCCATAGTTTATCTCCCAAACGCACTAGCAGCGTCCTGCTCATCTTTATGTTGTTTTTCTAACTTCATAGCATCCTCGTAGGCATCATAAAGTTTATCACGCTTTTCTTTTGCCTCATCTATCGCTTTGCTAATATGCTGAATAGTTGCTCGGTAAGCAGTAACTATATTCGGGTCATTTCCCTCCCTCTTATAGTCAGCAAGTTGTTTTTCACTACTTGCTAATCTATCCGTAAGGTCATCTAGTTCATCTTCGGCTTTCTCATACTCGGCTTTTGCCTCTGCCGTCTTTGATGTGTAATAAGCACTGTCCTTAACCTCACCAGTTTTGTCTTTTTCTATCAATGCCTTCATTCCTGGAGACTCACGAAAACTATCCCCAAGTCTTTCTAGTTCTCTTCTCAACTTTTCAGTTGCTTCTTTATCAATATCACCACCTCCGTATCCTTTTCCAGAACCACCTATCTGCCCAGGACGACCAGCGTGACCGAAATTGCCACTTCCCTTTCCCCCATTTTCCTCAATGTGAGCAAACCCATATTGATTGTTAACTTTAGTTGGTAATGCCATAATTGTTCCTTAAAAAAGTATTATTTTTCTCTTCCCTTTATTATACCATAAAAGTTGTGAAATATAATAAAAACTATTGCCTTTTTTCCGAAATTATAATATAATAATAATCAACATATAATTTTTTCCTTATATGTAAATATTCGCATAAAAAAGTCCCCCACTCTCTCTGGGGGATTTTTTCTGTCTTATATCTGCGACATCAGACTATTTTCCATCTTTAATATCTCAATACCTGCTTTATGCTCTGGCGAATACTGACCACCTAATGCGTGTTTAACTCTGGCTTTCTCTTCAGCCTTCTTCGCATCGTTCCATCTCTGCAAAGTTCCTACCAAATATCCCGTAATTCTCCTTAATCTCTCAAAATCCTGATTTTCTTTTGCGTGGTCGTTGTAATACGCTCTGGCACTTTCTTCATCAGGTAACAATTTCACCCCAATCTCCACTAGACAAGAATAATGCAACGGGTCATAATGCCAATTTTCTAATTCTTTTTCAATCGCTTCTTTACTTACTTCGCCATATTTGTTTAGCGATTTATAGAATTTATCTATATCAAAGTTAGCAGTTTCATTCTCGTTGTTGTAAATTATTCTCATCGTTTCCCTTTCATAAATTTTAATGTGTATTATCTATTTTAGCACTCAACATCCACAGCAATTTTGATACCATAATCCTCACGAATTGTCCAATTTCACCCCTGTTATCAAACGCTGGATTGGCATACAGACAGACATCTACTTTTAACAAAAAAAGAAAGTGACATTTCTGCCACTCTCCTTTCTCACAAAGTTGTAGGGGTTGAGATTTCCCACCAACTTGTAACCGGTATTGAATTAACCTCAACAGCCATTCAATACTCTTTCATTATAACTCATATTTTTTATAAATCAAGCCTTATTTTCAAATTCAAAATATAGTGGCTCGGTATCCCCAGCATATACTTTGAACTCTTCACTATTCCAACAATAAACGGGGTGCTCGGCAAACTTAATCCTCACCGAACCCTTCTTATACAAAAAATCCTTGTAGGCTTTGTTCGTCCTCAACTTCGGTGCATCTTCCAACATCTCAACCAATACTGACTTCTCTGCTGGCACGACTTTTGTTTTTCGCTGATTTCCAAAAACATCAGTCATAAGATAAATTCCTTTACTGATTTTCCCGTTCATCTCTGCTGTCTCGTTGGCACATACCATCATTATTTCTCTTTTTCATCAATTCTAGCATATAACACTTTCGTTAAAAATACAACCTATTCTTGTTCGTCCTCGGATTTAATTCGGGATGGTCTGCCATTCTTCTCGCATAGTTTGCTATACAAAAACTATCTGCCCTATCAGGAGAGTGCCCTAATACTAATTTAATTTTATCCTTCTTCGCAACACTCGGCTCTTGATTATTCATCTCGTAGGTATGGGCTGACAATTCCCTTTTCAATCCATCCAAATCAAAAAGTTCGTTGTAAATCTTAATATCTCCAGCGTCCATATCCAACATCAAATTGTAATAATTTTCACTCCTCGTTTTATGGGTGGCTGTATATTCCAACACTTGCCAACCTCTCTCCCTCAAAAAATCACGCACACTAGCACCCACACCGTTAATTTCCACGGCTATATGACTGGCTAATCGTTGGTCTATCCCATTCCTCTGGGCAAACTCCACTAATTCATTTGTAATCAACTTCCCCATCGGCAACTTGCTATCTTTTTCCCAATTCATCTGCACTTGGCTGGCTTTCTGACTTATCAGTATCCCATCTTCAATCAGACTAAATATTGTTTTATCATTCCCCGAATCAGAAAGGTCAACCCCAATAAACTTCTTCATCGGGTCTGGTTCAGTAGAGGTCTGGAACACAGTTGCTTTATCTAATAATCCACTTCTAAATAACGAGGCTTCATCATCGGCGTAATTCCAATCCCCCTCCAATAATCTCTTCCGTTCCCTATCGGGCAAAGTCTTCAAGTTATCAATATAAGTTTGTGGCAAAAACGGATTGTCGTAGGCATCCATCCTTAAAAATGCTCGGTAGGTATCAATCCTCTTCCCGTTGATTTCGGTTTCTCCAATTTTCCATTTCTGAAATCCCCCTCCCCCTAACTGAACAAACGGGTCATAATATTCTTGTCTCAAAAAGTTAATACTTGGGTTACAACTCAAAATTATCTTTCCAGGTATTCCATAATCACTCGCCATCACTCCACGACCAACCCTAGACTTAATTGCGTTCTTGGCTTTTAGTGTAATTTCACCTGCCTCATCAATAAAAGCAACATCAATTTCCAACGAACCAATACGGGCAAAATCTTCATCTGACGGCACGGTCTCCAACTCCCCAAAAATAATCTTTGAACCATTTTCATAATCCAAAGTCATATCCTGAAAGTGCATAGAAAATTTATCTGGGTGTATCCCCACCATCGGATGCACCTTATTCAACAAAGTCGCTATTGTGGACTGCTTCAAACTTTTCAAAGTTTTACGACCTACAAATAGTCTGGCACCAGGATATTCTTTCGCCAAATGTATAATCCCCATACACATAGACAGGGTTTTACTACCACCAGCGGCACCTCCCACTAATAACTCGTTAATGGTCGGGTCTTCAAGCAACTCCAAAAACTCTCGTTGCTTCTCGCTTATCTGATACCTACCTTCAGACACTAACTCTCCTCTTCTTTTCTTCTTCCTGGAATCACCTCATAAGTAATCTTGGTGTGTTCAAACCATCCGTTATCTTCCACATCGTGAACAACCTTATCACCATAACCAATCTTGCTAATCCTATCAATAATTCTCAAAGTGGCTTCATCAACAGGTCTTCCCTCTGCCACCGACTTCGCAACGCTCTGGGTTGCAGTAGTAATCAAACCTGCCGCTATCACGCTTGCTGGGTATTTATCAACGACCCCATTCCATTGGCTTGGCAAACTACTAATAATCGTGTTTAGAAAATCCTCATCTCCCATCAACCTCTTAAAGTGGGTTGACCAGTTTGGAGTTCCTTTCTTCCTTCCACCAGAATGTTTATCACCCGTATCACCTTTTTTGTTTGGGTGTAAATTCGCTATTCTTCTTTCTTCGGGTGTTAATTCACTTGGGTCTTTTTTCTGTAATTCTTCAATATCTTTCGCAGTATATTTTTTATCTTGCATCTAATCCTCCTTAACAGGATTATAGCAAATCTCTATATCAGACCTTTACGCCTCTTCCGTTCTTCCCTCAAATACATCCTAGCACTCGTTGGGCTAACCCTATTCACTAAACTCATCAAGTAATCTTTGTTCGGCTCTACATACATCTCGTAAGTGTCCACCTTCACCCCCGAATTAGATATTGTCATTTCGTCTGTATAAGGCCACGGACAAGCAATAAACTCAAATTCCGTTCTACTCCATACATCCCCAAAACAAAAATGCACAGGGTCAGACATCAGCGATTTTCTTTCCTTATCGGTCATTGTCACATATCTCGCAACCGACCACTTCACTCTCCCAAAATCAAACAAATTGTAAGTCTTCAGTTTATCACGTTCACTCTTGCTCCGATAACTCATCGGAAATAGCTTCACCCCAAAGTAAAGTTTATTTATGTTTATCTTCTTCTCCATTTTCCTCCTCCATTTCTTTTAATTCTCTCAAAAGTCGTTTTTCTCGTTCTTTCCCTAATTCATCCCCCAACCACTTACCAAATTTTTTTGCCTTCCCACCACCCAAAGTGAACTCTCCCCACGCTTGTAGGGCACTTTCCAAACAATCCTCACGGTTCAGACCAATCGTGATAGAACCGTCCTCATTTATCTGAAAGGTCCTCCCGTTGTTGTCCAACTTTTTCATTTGCCTCCTTTGCTAATTTCTCTTCTTCTTCCAACAGCGATTGTCCCATCTCAATCGCACTTTTCCCTTCCAAAGCACCTAATACTGCTAATGCACCCATTGGAAATATATCGTGTCTGCTCATTTCTACCTCCTAAATATGACAATCAACAATCGTTACTTCACATTCTGGGTCTAATGAGTTAATAAACTCTTCGTATTTCTTTCCCCACTCATCCCTACTGTATTCATCATCACTCATTCCAAACCACCCCATAGAGCCTCTTTCAATCCATTCGTCATTGTGTAAAATGGCAAACGGTGCTGGCACAACATCAATATCTTTACAATATTGTAACTTGCTTGGGGTTTCTTTATAATCCCAAAAGAATGGGTCTTTCCCTTCCTTCTTGGCTTTCTTCACTTCTTTATCATACCATTCAGCACGGTCTAAAATCTCCTGAACTCTCATACCTTGAAGGTCTAAATCTTTCACCTTACAACTATTGCACCTCGTCCCATCCTTCTTCACTAACCACTTGTCCCATCTACCACCAATAGTCCACCAATCCCATTTAGCGTTTGGGTTATATATCCAATACAAACCTTTTCTGTCTTGACCACATCCTTCGTAGGCTTTAATTTGTTTCAACTGGTCTTTCAGATTATCAACCTTCTGAATACTCTCTAATTCCTTCTTACCTTTTTCCCACCACTCAATCGTTTCAGGCGAGGCTTCTTTATTTTTCAGTAATTCGTTAAACGAGTTAATTTCACCTTCTATCCATTCATCCACACTCTTCTGATTATTTTCTATGAAGTAATCCTTCTTCATAAAGTAGTCGTTTTCACTCCCTTGCTCGTAAAACGGCTCTAGTTGGCTTTCTACTGAATCCTCATCAGTATTTGTCACTAATACTACGAAATGGCTCATTTTCACCTTCCTTTCTTTTACTACCTATATTATAACCTGAAACTTCTCATTTTTCAAGTTCTTACAAAAACATTCCCAACATTTTTTCTGCCCTTTTGCACCAATCATCAACCTGCCACATTCAGGACAAAATATCGGTTCAAAGTTAAACATTTTTAATAAACATCCCCTCGTGAGTTTCCCCTTTTCTCCCCGAAATCTCATTGTAAGCCATCTCCAAACATTCCTTTGGGTCTTGGTGACACATATCGGCTAAAATAATAATCGTTACTAATACATCCCCGATAGAATCCTTAAACTCTTGGCTATCAAATCGGTCTCGGCAAATCTCACTTGCTAATTCCCCTAATTCCTCGGTAGTTTTATTTAACTGCCTGTAAGGATTATCAATCCCTTTTTCTCTTCCCCATTCAATCACTTTCGCTACTAATTCATCCATAAATTTTCCTTTTTGTTTTATTCTATCACAGACCTCTTCTCATTCCTGTAATCCTTAATCCCATCGCACATTTTCAAAAATCTACTAATCGCTACTTTATCACCTACCCCCATCCTCACTCTCTCATAGTGCTGGGTTACATCCATCCCACTTTCAGAATAATCACTCTCTATTCCCCTCTTTCGTAACTTTTCTCTTTCCTTTATACATTCGTAATAACTGCCAAATTGCACCCTTCTTGTTTTCCCATCCTCTTCATATTTCAAGTGAAAAGCCATTTTTACCTCCTTGTTTTTTTAATAACCTAAATCCCCCCTCACTGATTGTATTGCATCTTTCCTCGCTTCTTGCACTTGCTTATCTGGTTTTATCAACCCCTCTTCCACCAATTTTTGCCTCGTTCTTCTAATCGTTTCTGGGTTAGATACTTCTTTCAAATGTTTATACAAATCTTTATCTTCCCATCCTTCATACCACCAAATAGTCGCAATCAACAATTTATCATCGTTGGCGAGCCGAGGGTCTTTCTTGACCAACCTTAAAATCCTATCCCTCATTTTTCCTGTGTTAACTTTCATTCCATCTCCCTTGCGTTAATTTCTAACTGACCAATCAAACTTTCCAACTGCTCCACGCACTCATCCTTCGTCCCGTCAAATCTCCATCCATCATATTCAACACTACACTCTAAAAATTTTTCGGAATCTCCGTTCCAAGTAATCTTCACATCCTTGCTTACTCTCATTTCTCTCCTTAATCCCACCAAACCAATAGCCACCATCGGTCTGAACCTTTACATTTTTTCCATTGTAGTTCGTCACCGACCTCGTTCTTCACCACGAACTCCGCTAACTTCTTATTCATCTCGTGCGTCTTACATCGGATATACACTCGGTCATCAGCACCAAATACACTTTCAATCCCATCAATATTCTCTTCTAACCAAGCCGACAACTTCCCTCCCCCCTTCATACTCGGAATGCCTAATTTCAACCACAAACAAGCCACCAGCGTTTGTAATTGGCTCTCGGTTAAAGTGCTTCCCGATTGCCCAATCTCTCCAATCGTCTTAACCATTCTGCTTCCCCATTCTTACCAATCTGTCTAACTGGATTTTCATTCCCTCATAACACTCTGGCACAAACTTCCCCGTAATTGTAAAATCTCCCTTTTCGGTTACTGTCGTAGTCGTTAATTCGGTTGACATCTCATTTATACTGCAAATTGTCCTCACCTTCTCAAATGCCATCTGGGCATCTTCTTGATTTAAGAAGCAGTTTCCTAAACTCTTCCGTAGCAAATCATCCGTAGTGCACCACCAATGTCCCAAGTCAATCCCGTTGTCCGTTACATACCAATAAGCACACCCATCCCACGGAAAAATCCTCTCAAAGAGGTCTTTCGGCATCTCCTCAAACCATCCACTTTCCAAAATCTTGAACTTGTCCATAGTCTTCTTGCTAAACATACAGACTTTTTCTTTCCAATGTAGTTCCCGTTCTCTCTTCTGGGTTTCCTTGTCCTGATTACCAACCCACCACAAACTCCCATCATCTTCTAGTAAACAAATATCACCTGCCCAAAAAGTAGGCATATTCGCTTTTAATATGAAAACTTTTTTCATTTTTACCTCCTTTGATTGTTAACATACTACTATTTTAGTATGTTTCCAAGAGATAATCAACTACAACCTTGTTGCTCCGAACACAATTCCTTTGACTTTTCCACAAGCCTCTTCAACTGCCTTCACATTCTTCGGGTCATCATCAATAAACAAAACCTCATCAGCACCATAGCACACCGAATTCTTATTATGCAAACTCTTATCCACTATTTCAGTTTTTACCACTTCCGACTTCCTGTAATCGTGGTCTTTCCTCATCAAAATCGGTGGGCAATCAAACTCTGGTAAATACTGCTTCAGCCATTTTTTAGTAATTTCCTCTGTCCGATATGGTCTTCCCGTCAGCAAATATAATTCTACTTCCCAATTTCCCAAAAACATCTCTAACAAATCTAAACCTATCTGAATGGGCTGGTCTTCCATCATCATCTCTTCCGAATAGAACTTGTCGTAATCCTTATTTTCTAAATATTTCAACCGATGGCTACAATCGGCAATCACCCCATCAATGTCCATAAACACCAACATTTTTCATACTCCTTTATTTTATATTTTAATCCGTTTTCTTCCCCCTCTCTTATTATTTTACTATCAAAAAATCTTTTTTCAAATTTTGGGAAATACACATCTGCTTCGGCATCGGCATCTACCTCGGTCAAATACAAAGTATCTACAAACGGCAAAGCCTGTTCATAAATTGAAGCACCACCTATAATGTAAATTTTGTCTTCACCTTCCCCCAATAACTTCCCCACTACGAATGGCAAACTTTCTGAACATTCCACCCCTTCAATCTTTTTGTGGGTTATCACAATATTCCTACGGTCAGGCAACGGATGCCCAATCCCTTCATAAGTTTTACGGCCCATTATCACCGTGTGCCCTTTAGTTTGCTCCACAAAAAATTTCATATCATCTTTGAGGTGAAAACAAAGTTTCCCTTTATTACCCAATTCGCCATTTCTCCCCACACAAGCAATCAAGTTAATTCTAGAACCCATAAGTCATCTTCACGGCTATTACAGTTATAATCGCTACTATAACCAGCAAAACCCAAAATGCTGGCTCAATCTTTTTCCAATCCATTTTCTGCCTCACTTGTTATTTCCCAAGCACAAGTTTCGTATGCTCGTTTATTTAATTCTTCAATTTCTTGTTCGCTCAAATCTTTTTCAATCACCATTCCAAACTCCCTCTGGGCATTCTTCTGCCATCTTTATCAATCTCTGAATTGCGTTAAAAGCATTATGGGCAGTTGAAAGCCAGTAATCCGAAGTATCACCCTCATCACAAATATAGTCTATCTTTTTCCGTTCAACTTGGTCTTCGGGATAATCCAAAAATTCTCCCTCTCCCAGAACTTCACCATTTACCATCGCAACTTCACGCTGTCTAATTGTCCGTTTCCATCTCTGCTTATCCCGATTGTAATATTTTTTCCTGATGTGCATACACAACATATCCAAATAGGGCAAACTTTCCTTGCCCGTCATCCCGTAAATCCTTCTAATCCCTTTGTCTTCAAAACCCTCAACTTCATAGTAATACTTTGCATAGTTATAAGTAATGTTAAACTCCATCAAAGTGCTTCCACCTATACAAAGCACATTCCCCAAATCCACTTCGGGTTCTTTGCGTTCGCACATCAGCCCATCCGATTTATTTTCAAGCCATAAACTATACCCCATACAAATCCTTCATTATGTATCTGTTGAGTTCTTCGCTATCCAACTCCTGTGCCTGCGACCTCACGAACTCGGCTCTGGCACACTCTTTATCACAAAACCACGAATCAATATATGTTCCATAACCATCGTAACTCGTTTTTACCACCGTTTTTCTGTCATTCCTTCTAATCTTCCTCCCACAATGCCTGCACTTGTGAAATGGGCTTTTAGTGGAATAATAGTTATACATCCTTCTTCCCTATCTTATTCAAATCGTCTGTTATTATCACCCCACGGTTAAAAGTCTGCCATAAGAAATAACCTTTTTTCCTATAACTCTCATATATTTTGTCAAAATCTTCCCACTCTTCATCCTCAAACACATCATAACATCCAGGTTTTGTGCCTTTTTCTTCAATCACGGCAGTATGTCGTGGATACATATTCTCGTGAGTCAAAATCTTGTATTTGTATCCTGCTTCTTCAAAAGCCTTCTTCATCCACTCGGTCTCTTTCGCATCCAATTCTGCTTGTAACTTTTCAGCCGTCAATCTCTCTTTTTCACTCTCTTCAAAATCCTTCTTGGCATCTTCTGGGCTTACATATTCCAAATCAAAATTAGTAAAATGCACATCCCTATACCAAGCCAGATACGGTTGTTCCCGAACATACTTCGGCAACTTAATCAGGTCTGACAATTCATATTTAAGCCCATCCTTCTTTTTCAAATCATCCTTGTAAATTTCCACTATCACCTTCAACGAACTGGCACTCGGCTTAAACTTATCTACATAGAATTTATGTTGTGCAAAGAAATCTAACTCATACCACTTGTCAGCATCATCGTCATCTGAATAATCGCTTTTTTCATCCATCCAAACCCCGAACATCCAATCGGGACACCCCACCAATTCAAAGTGCCACATCTTGTGGTCTCCATCAAACAAATATCCGTGTGGGAACCATTCGTCCTTGAAACTAAACCCTTCTTTTTTCAAGCACTTTGTTAAAAGACTTCTAACCTTTTTGAAATCCTTATCTAATTGTTTGCTATACCTCTGATAATTTGTTTGATTTCCCATACTTATATTATATCTCATTTTTGTCAGAAATCAACTCGCCAAACACTCCTTCAAACTCTTCTGGGGTTTTATTCCACCATTCCGTAATATCCCGAACTCCCCCCATAGTTCCAGTATAATTCCCATCTTCATCGTGTCCCTCATCCACTAATGTCTTTCGCCAAAACCAACTACAAAACGCACCACAAATCGGACAAGTTCCACATTCATCGTCATCCCCAAATTCCGTAATACCTTCTGGGTGTTGGCACTCCCAATCTTCCACAGTTCCATCATCGTTTATCATTATCCAAGCAACTATCTCTCCATCACTATCTTGAATTTCGTGATTGATACCCCCATCAACTTTTGTATCAACTAATTTATAGCCTAATTTTTCCAACTCTTCCATTATGCCTCCTCTATTGTTATGTTATTATCTTTCGCAAATTTCTTGGCTTCTCTACCATCTACAACCATCGCAAGCATACCTTCTACATATTTATATTGAGGTTTCCAATTCGTGTAGAGACTTTTTTCTACCTTCAGCACCCCTTTTCCATTCAAAATCCCTTCCCGAATTGTATAATCACAATCCCCATAAAAGTTTCTTGCGTAACTGTCTAATTTGAATTTCATATTCCTCCTAACTAATCAACACTCCTGCTTTTGTATATCTTCCGTAAGTGCACTCCGAAACCATCCCCTTTGTTGCCTTCTGACAGAAATAAGCACCGTGTATTCCATTTAACTCCTCGTCATCGCCTAAATAAACTACTGCGTTATCAGGCATCTCATCTAAAATCTTTTTGAGGTCTTTAACTTTCAACTGATTCATTTTCTTTCTCCTTCTCGGCAATTGCTCTTAAAACATCGGCAAATATCTGGTCATTTATACTCACCCAATCAGGTTCTTCCCCAAATTTAATGAACCCTTCTTTCGCCATCTCTGCAATCAGCAAATCTTCATCCTCACGGTAAGTAAAGAACTGTCTGCTAATCTCATTGTTGATTGTCACATTCATCTCGGTATCTGGGTCTTCTTCACTCAATACCATATCAGCGATATTTTCAATCGTATCGTTATAATTCTTTGTTATATTGCTATATAATTCACTCATCTTGGCTCCTTTCTACCAATAAATTATTTTGTTGGGCAAGGTCTTTGCACTCACCCCATACTTTTTCGCAATCTCTTTTGCTTTGTCATTGTAAATCTTCAACGGCTCTTCTGCCAACTTGTAGGCTTCCTCGGCTTCAATCTGTCTGGTCTTATACATATACCTAATTTCAGCCAACCTCTCTCTCGCTTGTCTTGCATCCATCTACCTATCCTCCTTTACATCTTCAATAATCTTCCAATCCTCGTAACAATGTCGGGCTTCAAACGCATCCAACTCGGTCATTCCAGTAGCTCGGTCAATCACCTTCTTTTGCATTGCGTTCAATTCGCTTCTCTTAATAAACACCATCTTAAGCCTCCTCCACAATTTCAGTAATAATCAACGCATTTTCCTTCTGAATCTTCTGGTAACTTTCAATGTTTTCAGCAACTATCTTTCCATTCACAAACGCAACATAATTCACACCACGAACACTGTCATACTCATACACACTCGCTTCACAATTTTCAAACACATCACCATCTTTGACTGTGTGGTTTTCGGAATCGGCATAATTCACAACCACTCTGTCAAATTCACCTTTAAGCAATAGTGTGCTCCACACAACTACTTCACCTTTAGTTCCGTTGTCCCTTGTGAATGTCCTTGTTTTCAATTTACCTTCGTTCAACGCTTGGCAAATCTCTTCGGCAAGGGGTTACTCTTTTTCTGAATTATATTGAAGTCGCCATCGTAAACTATCTCGCCAGTATCGCTATTTATAATCACCCAATACCGACAGAAGTTAATCCCATTGTTCCTTGACCTTCTTCGGATTGTATCAATAAAGTAACTCATA
>JAEEGL016087698.1_pt1 | contig 28271 bp, 32 predicted proteins | sample 9134231 | NCBI WGS metagenome assembly JAEEGL01 (sample SAMN16246548, study PRJNA631951) | gut metagenome | biome: gut microbiome; feature: rumen; material: fiber-attached | host: Bos | place: Iran: Karaj | collected 2018-10
AAGGAAATAATGTGTGAATTATATAAATTTTTAAGAGATAAAATAAGTTTAAATTTGGGTAAATATTTAAATGATGATCAAAAAGAAAAATTATTTTCTTTTGAACTTGACAATATAGTTATTGACAATTTATTTAACAAAATTGTTAAGTATTCTTTTGATGATGACAAAATACATATTTCTGATGTGTTTTTGACTCCAGAATATATTGAAAGAATAAAGGCTAAAAATCCAGAATTTAGTTTAGAGGCTTTAAAAAATAAAATAGATTCTGGTGATTCCAAAATTCTATTAGAAGAATTAATTGCTTTTAGTAGTGAATTAAAGATTCAAGAAAAAGACATTATTAAATCTTTATTTACTCAAGAAATATTAAAGATGTTAATAATGAAAGATGAGATGGATTCTAAAGAAGAAGTTATAAAAACTGGTACAATAGAATTATTATCACATATTATTGGTAATCAAAATGGATTTATAGTATCAACTCCTAAAAAATTACTTGGTGAATTAGAAGTGGCAATTAGTTTAAAAAATGAATTAGAAGATAAATTTGAAGAAACTGTATTAATGGGAAATGTATTAGAATATTTATCTCAAATTGAAAATACAGGTTTATTAAATAAGATAAATGAATTAACTAATAATAGAAGAATAATAGAAAGTACTCAAAATTTAGACAATGTAATAGATTCAATATCAAAAATGAAAGAACCTAGTACTATTCAAGAAACAAAGAAAGACAATGTAGAAGGAATAGTTGATATTGATCAAACTATGAAAATAGAGAGTATTGATAAAGATATAGAAAAAACAAAAGCGGATTTAGAAGTTCCTAATGAAGCTGTTAAAATAGAATTACCTAATAAAAAAGTAAAAAGCAAAAAAATGATTTTGTCAATCATTGGTGTTTTATTAGTAGTAGCTTTAGGTATATTAGTAGGATGGTTATTATTTAAATTTAAATAGACAATATTGTCTATTTTTTTTATTTTTTCTGTGTGATATAATAATGTTAATATAAATTTTAATGAGGTTTTGTATGAAAATAATTTTTATTAAAGATGTAAAAGGTCAAGGGAAAAAAGATGATATAAAGGAAGTAAAAGAAGGATTCGGAGAATATTTAATTAAATCTGGAAATGCTGTCTTATATACAAATAAGAGTTTAGAAATATTAAATAAACAAAAAGAAATAAGAAAAGAAGAAGCAGATAAATTAAAAGAAGAAGCGCAACATTTAAAAAATAAATTAGAAAAATTATCATTAAAGTTTAAAGTTAAAACTGGAAGTAATGGAAAAGTATTTGGAAATATTTCTAGTAAACAAATATGTGAAGAGTTAAAGAAACTTGGATATGAAATAGATAAAAAGAAAATAATAATAGATTATCCACTTAATATGATAGGTAAATTTAGAGTAAAAATTAATTTACATAAAGAAGTTACTGCAGATGTTGGGATTGAATTAATAGGTTAGGAGGAGTTATGGCAACAAGAAATGATCCAAAAAGTATTGAAGCTGAAATTAATGCATTAGGTTGTGCATTTATAGATAATAATTCACTTGAAAAAATATGCGAAGAATTAATAAGTGAAATGTTTTATAGTGAAGCAAACGCTAAAATTTTTTCAGTTATAAAAGAACTTCATACTAAAAGTATTCCAGTTGATTCAACAACTGTTATTAATGAACTTGAAAAGAAAAAAGAATTAAATAATGTTGGCGGAGTAGAATACATCACTGAAATAATTGATTCTGCAGGATCTATATATCATATAAATGAGTATATAAAAATTATATTTGAAAAATATATTTTAAGAAATTTAATAAGTAAATCAAATAACATAATACAAGAGTGTTATGATGAAAAAGAATCAGTAGAAGAAATAGTTGAATCTGCTGAAAGAGATATATTAAGTGTTCATAATGATAAATTAGGTAAAGAAATTAAAAATCTTCAAGACATATTACCAGAAGTACAAGCAGAAATAGAAGAACTTGCTAAAAAGAAAACTGGTATTACAGGAGTACCAACTGGATTTCATGATTTAGATAAAAAGACAAGAGGATTATCTAAAAACCAAGTAATAATTATTGCCGGTAGACCTGGTGCTGGTAAATCTACATTTGCTCTTAATATTGGACTTAATGCTGCAATACTTGCTAAGAAAACAGTAGCATTTTTTAGCCTTGAAATGGGAGCGGAAGAAATAGTTAAGAAGATGTATAGTGCAGTCGGAAGAATAGATGGGAATACTATTGCAACTGGTAAACTAAATAATACAGATTGGAAAAAATTCAATGAAGCACAAAGTGAATTAGCTGATACTAATTTCTTTATAGATGATACTGCAGGTATTACTGTAGGAGAAATAAGAAGAAAATGCAGAAGATTAAAAGCGAGTGATGTAGGTCTTGATCTTATAATAATTGACTACTTACAGCTTATTAGTAGTACTACAAAGTATTCTGGAAATAGAGTGGCAGAGGTTAGTGAAATATCAAGAGATTTAAAAAAACTTGCCATGGAACTAGAAGTACCCGTAATCGCCTTAGCTCAGCTTTCTCGTGGAACTGAACAAAGAAAAGGTGATGATAGAAAACCAAGACTTAGTGATTTAAGAGAATCTGGTTCTATTGAACAGGATGCTGATATTGTGCTATTCTTATATAGTGAAGATTATTATGAAAATATAACAAGCACAACTTCTAAGATAGAACTTTTAATTGCAAAACATAGAAATGGTGAGACTGGTTCTATAGATTTTGTTTTTGAAAAGAATATAAGTAAATTTAATAACTTTGCTTCTAGAGGAGATGAAAAAAATGAATAAGAAGGGTAAAATATTAGGGATAATATTTTGTATATTTATGAGTATACTCATTTTTGGAGTGGGTTTTGTAGATAAAGAAAATACAAAAGACACAGTAACTTTATTCCAAGTATATCTAAATGGTAAAAAAATTGGTCTTATAAATGATGATCAAGAATTATATAATCTAATAGATAAAGAGCAAACATCTATAAAAGAAAAATATGGCGTAAAAAAAGTATACCCTCCTCATGGCCTTAAAATAACTGCAATTAAAACATATAATACAAATACAACAGATGTTAGAACAATTTATAATAAGATTAAAAATGAAGCGCCTTTTACAATTGAAGGATACCAAATAACAATAAAAGATGAAGAAAAACCAAAAACATTTTATATATTAAATAAAGAAGATTTGAATACGGCAATTAAGAACACAGTTTTATCCTTTGTTTCTAAAGAAACTTTAGATAATTATATTGCAGGAACACAACCAGAAATAACAGATGAAGGTCAAACTCTTGATAATGTTTATTTAAAACAAGAAGTAAGAATTAAAGAAGCTTTAATTTCTACAGAAGAAGATATTTTTACAAATGCAGAGGATTTAAGTAAATATATGTTATTTGGAACACTTGAAACAACAAAAGAATATACAGTTAAATTAGGTGATGATATTAAGAGTGTAGCAACTAATAATATGTTAAGTGTCAATGAATTTTTAGTTGCCAATCCACAAATAGTTAGTGAAAAGGCCTTATTAACAGTAGGACAAAAAGTAAACGTTTCACTTATCAATCCTCTAGTTGACGTAATAGAAGAAACAACAGTTGTTGAAAAACAATCAATTAAATATGAAACAACAGTCGAATATGATAATAGTTTAAGTGCATCTATAAGATATGTAAAACAAGAAGGTTCTAATGGACTTGTTAAAGTTAAATATAAAAACGAAATTATAAATGGACTTTTAAATAATGCTGTTACAGTATCAACAGAAGAAATAACACCAACTATAAATAGAATATTAGTTGTAGGTGGAATACATACAATATATGTAGGAGATTCTTCTTATTGGGCATGGCCAACAAATAAACCATATAGAATATCATCTTACTTTGGACCTCGTTGGGGTAGTTGGCATTATGGTATAGATATAACTGGTACAGGTTATGGTTCACCAATATATGCTATACAAAATGGAACAGTAATTGGAGTAGGCACAAGAAGTGATATGGGTAACTATGTAATGATAACTCATAACAACGGTTATAATTCAGTATATATGCACATGATTAAATACTTTGTTAAAAAAGGTGATCCTATTGTTAAAGGTCAAACAATTGGTTTAATGGGAAGTACAGGACGTTCAACTGGTACACACTTACATTTAGGAGTATGGACAGGTTCAACAGTATATAGTAATGCTAGAATGATTGATCCATTAACAATATATAGATAATGAAAGTAACAATACTAGGTAGTGGTTCTAAAGGAAATTCAACATTAATAGAAATAGAAAACACAAAAATTCTAATTGATGTTGGATTTTCTTATAGAATATTAAAAGAAAAACTGAATAATATAAATATTGACCCATTAACAATAGATTATATTTTAATAACACATGATCATTCTGATCACATATATGGCCTTAAAACATATTTAAAAAATTATAAACCATTTGTATATATAAGTAAGAAAATTGCAGATCAAATATTTGATTATAAATATGAAAATTTAATATATTTAGAAGATGAATTAAAAATAAATAATATTACAATAACAACACTTGAAACATCACATGATGCAACTGATTCTTGTGGATTTTTAATAACTTATAAAGATGAATCTTTAGTATATATAACTGATACTGGATATATTAATACAAGGGTTTTAAATAAAATAAAAAATAAGACATACTACATATTTGAAAGTAATCATGATATAGATATGCTTATTAATGGAAAATATCCTCAATATTTAAAACAAAGAATTTGGAGTGATAGAGGACACTTATCAAATGAACTTGCAGGTTCTTATTTATCTAGATTAGTAGGAGATAAAACCAAAAAAATAGTTTTAGCTCATTTGAGTGAAGAAAATAATACTCCGGAAGTTGCGTTAGAAACAGTAAATAGAATATTAAACAGTTCAAACATAAAAAAAGAATTAATAACCGCTTCACAATATGAAGCTACCGAGGTTTCAAATGATTAAATTAATATGTGTTGGGAAAATAAAAGAGAGTTATTTAAATGAATTTATAGATGATTATAGAAAAAGGATAAGTAATTATCATAAAATAGAAATAGTTGAATTAAAAGACAGTAATAAAGAAACAGAAAGTAAAGAAATATTAAATAGAATGAATAATAAAGATTTTAATATAATAATGGATATTAAAGGAAAAAAATATAATTCAATAGAATTCTCTAAATTAATAGATAATACATTTTTAAATGGATTTGGAACGATTACATTTATAGTAGGAGCTTCAGATGGAGTAACTGAAGAAGTAAAAATGAAATGTAATGAAAGAATATCTTTTTCAGATATGACATTTCCACATGGAGTATTTAGAGGAATATTATTAGAGCAAATATATAGATCATTTAAAATACTAAATAATGAAAGTTATCATAAATGATGATAACTTTTTATTATGTAATATAGTATAAAGTATGTTATTATATGCATATGAAACATTTAAATGATGAAATTGTTAAGCTATCTAATAAATTAGATATTGATCTAATTGGTTTTTGTAAACTTGAATATTTTGAAGATTTAGAAATTATATTAAAAGAAAAAGAAAGAAGTGGTTATAAAACTTCTTTTGAAGTAGGTGATATTGATTCTAAAACTTTTAAGAATAGTGAATATAAATCTGCTATTGTTATTGGGATTCCTTATAGTAAACTAAATGTTAAAAATAGAAAAAAAGATGAAGTTTATTTTTCTTCAGTTGCGGTTGGAACTGATTATCATATTATCTTAAAAGATAAACTTAAGTTTATATCAGATTATTTAATTGATAATGGATATAAATCTTATATTGGGGTAGATAATAATATTTACAACGAAAGATTTTTAGCTTACAAAGCCGGTATAGGATTTTTGGGTAAGAACGGAATGATTATTAATGAAAAATATGGTAGTTTTATTTACATTGGAATAATTTTGACTGATGCATTATTTAAATATAGCAATCCTTTAAATAAAAAATGCTATGAATGTAATAAATGCATTGATGCTTGTCCAACTAAGTCTATTAAAGATAATTATATTAATGGGCAAAAATGTTTGAGTTATTTAACTCAAAAAAGAAACCTTTCTAGTGATGAAGAAAAGTATATAAATGAATGCGTGTATGGGTGTGATATTTGCCAAAATGTTTGCCCTTATAATAAGAATGTAAATGAAATAGAAGCAGAATTTGTAAATGCACATGAATTTTTAAATATGTCTAAAGAAGAGTATATAGATAAATATAAAAATAGTTCTTCATTTTGGAGAGGAAAAAAAATAATAGATAGAAATATAAATTTATATTTAGAAAATCATTTGAAAAAGTAAAGTTGTTATGTTAAAATTAACGTAGGAGAAATTATGAAGAAAAATTATCTTTTGCTAATTATTTTATTTATTATAACAATTACTTTTTCTTTATTTTTAAATAATTTTATAAGAGATTATAATTATTTAAAAAAAGGTACTAGTATTTTAGAACCACATATCAGTAAAGTGAGTATTAATGAGCTTGATATGGCATTAACTGAATCAAATGATGTTATATTGTATGTTGGTTATAATTATGATAAAAATGTTAGAAGATTAGAAAGAGATATACTTAAAAAAATAGAAATTTATAATTTAGAAAATTATGTATATTATTGTGATATAACTGATGGATTAGATAATAACAAATATATTGGTGATTTAATTTCAATATTACCTGGTATAAATGGTAAATTAAAAACTGCTCCGGCTTTAATATATTTAAAAAATAAGGAAGTTATTGAAGTGGTTGATTCATATAATAAATTGATTACATCAAATGATTTAGAGTATTTAATTAACAAGTATCAAATAAATAAATAAGTTCAGAAATGAACTTTTTATTTATAAAAATATAAAATTGTGTTATGATATAAATGTTAAAGTAGGAGGAATAAAAATGGAAGACAAATACTTAATTTTATCTTTTAAAAATAATTTTTTAGTATTTAGTTCAACTAGTGAATTTATTTCTCCAAATAGTGTAATAAATTCTAATAAAATATTTCATAATATGTATATCTATACATATAAATATTTTAAGACTAATATAAATAATATACTTTTATTAATTAGTAGAGTTTTAGCTAAGAATAAAATAAATAGGGTATATTATGAAAATGATAAATTAAATAATATAGTTTTAAAATTTATAAAAGTTTTAAATATTCAATCTTTATACATTAGAAATTTTAAATCCTTAAGAATTGAAGATTGTAATTTAATAATATCTAATAAGTATTTAAAATATATAAATGCATACTATATACCTAATTCAAATTTAAAAAGAATAATTAATTCAGGAAAACAAGTAAATCTTAATTATACTGATTCAATATCAGATAGTTTTATGGTCAGTCAAGATACAATTGATAGTGACGCTTTATATTATAAAAAAGTTTTACATTTAAGAAGTGACTATTCTTATAAAGAAAAAGATATAGTAGAATTTTTAAAACTAAATACTAATTTGAAAACAATTCATTTACATAATTATAATATTGATACATTAAAAAGTATTATAAAATGTTTAAAAAATGATGGTAGAGAAGGAATTGTTATTTTGCTTTACCATAATAATGATATACCATTAGATTTCTTTAAACAGTTAAAAAATATAAATAAAGATTTTTCTAAAGAATTAAACGGTGATATTAAAATTATATATTCTAAGAATTTTATAATGAATAATTTATTTAGACAACTTACTTACAATCACATAAAATTTGCTTTAAGTATTGCGGTATATGTACTTTTTATTGGATTTGTGTTTACAAAACTATATGAATATTCTTCAAAATTAAATATAGAAAAATTAAATTATGAATTGTATATGAGTTATGCTACTTTAACAGATCAAGATGGGAATCCAACCGTTGAAATATATGATGAAGAACCATCATCACAAGCGGCGCCAAAACCATCATCTGATAAATATAAGTTAGAAAAGTCTTTTGAAGTTTTAAAGCAAAAAAATAGTGATACAGTGGGGTGGTTAACTGTTAACAATACTAGAATTGATTATCCTGTTGTTCAAGGAAAAGATAATGATTACTATTTAAAACATGATTTCTTTAAAAAAAGTACTTCAATTGGCTGGGTATTTATGGATTATAGAAATAATAGAGATATATTAGATGATAATACAATTATATATGGCCATAAAATGAAAAGTGGAATAATGTTTGGCACACTTCAAAACGCATTACAAAAATCTTGGTATACTAATAAAGAAAATCAAATAATTACATTTGATTTGCCAAATAATGAAATGAAATGGCAAATAATATCGGTGTATAGAACAAATTATACAACAGATTATTTAACAACAGAATTTTTAAACGAAGAAGACTTTAATAATTGGATTAAAAAGGTAACAGGTAGAAGTGTATATAATTTTAATATAGAAGTAAAATATGGAGATAAAATATTGTCATTATCAACGTGCTATGGCTTATCAAGTTCCAATCAAAGAATGGTTGTACACGCCAAATTAATAAGGGATTGATAAAAAAGTGGTATATAAATGTAAAGATATATTGACAAAATTATTTAATTTAGATAAACTTATAATATAGAAAAAAAGAAAGAGGTAGAATATGGAAAATTTAGTTAGTTTGTTAGATATTAGTTCAGCTAAAGGTTTTTGCGGAGAGGCAGCTGTAAACAATGTTTTATATTTAGTGGGTGTTGTTGTTGCAGTTATAAGGATTGTTGTTCCAGTTATTTTAATAGTAGTTGGTATGACAGATTTAATAAAGGCTATAACTTCACAAGATGACAAGCAAATTAAACAAGCAACTACATTATTAGTAAAAAAAGTTGTTATTGGAGTTGTTGTATTCTTAGTGCCTACATTAGTTAGATTAATAATGAATGTAATATCACAGGAAGATTATAAAGCATGTATTTCATGTGTTACTAATGTTTGGGGACATGATTGTAGTTGGATTGAAGACTAATTTGGATTAAAAAGTAAAAAAGTACTTTTAAGTACTTTTTTTTTATGTTATAATCTTTTTAGTGTAGGAGTGTGATTTTATGAAAAAAAGAGATTTTAAAAAGATTAAATTTATATTATATACATTTATAATGTTTTGCTTTTTAGTACAGCCTATAAATTTGTTTGCATCAGATTTTACAATAGTTGGCAAAACAATTAGCTGTAATTCTATACCAAGAACTATGGAAATCTTAAAAGATATATTTAAATATGTTAGAATATTTTCAGTTGTAATATTCATTGTTTTAACTTCATTTGATTATGTTGGTGCTATTGCTAGTTCTGAAAAAGACGGATTTAAAAAAAGCAATAAGCATCTTGTAACAAGATTAATTGTTTTAATAGTAATATTAATTTTACCATCAATAGTGAATTTATTATTAACTATTATTCAGCTAAATAATGGTAATTGTGTTATAAAATAGAAAGAGAGTTGATTAATATATGAGTATGTTGTCTATTGCTAGTGGAGTTTTTTCTTCTATAAGTTCTGGTGGAATACTTCTATTTAATTTCTTTATTTTTACGACATATGGCGCAAGTTTATTATTGTGTACTGCTGTGTTGTATCCTTTAGCTGCAGAAGCATATGCACTTTTTTGGCTAATGGCAGAACTAAATTATAGTGCTCTAGGAGCGCCTTTACAGCATGTAATAACAAATATACAAATATTTACAGGAATATTTATGCTTTTTATAAGCGCATTTAGTTTATTACAATTTTTAATTGATCCGGAAGCTGGAAAAGGAAAAAATTTAAAATCATTTTTTATAAAAATTATAATTGTATTAGCATTAATTGTTTCATCTTCCTTTATATTCAATTTATTGGATAGTTTACAGCATGCTATTATAGGTGTTGGTAGTGATAATTTAATTGAAAAAATGATAACTGGAAACGAGAACTTTACAAAATCAGGAACTGTTTATGATAACGCTTTAAAAGAAGGCAAAAATATTAGTTATTCTATATTCTTTTCTATGTATCATAATTCTCATGTAACAGCTCAAAATAGACAAAAAGAGGCTTATACTAGTGGAAGAATTCCTTTATTTGGAGTTACTATTGATTTTGTTGATACGACATTAGGAAAAAGCTTAGAAAAGTTATTAAAAAAATTATTATCTGTACTACTTACAGGAGCAGATTTAACAGGAGCAAATTCTTTATATACTGATTTTATTGAATATTATTTTCCGGTTTTTACAGATACTGTTGGTGTGTTTTTAATAGTTATGTTTGTAAAGTTTGCTATTGATGTAGGGGTAAGAAACATAGTATTATTGTTTTTAAGAATGATTTTCCCAATAATGGCTTTATCTTATTTACTTCCAAATAAAAAAGGTGAAAACTTTTTTACAAAGTACATAATGCATTACTTAGTTACTTATGCTTCATATTTTGTAAAAGTAGCAACTATTTATATTATTTTTTACATGATAACATGGTTGGCAGAACAATTTGTAGGATTTAATTCTTCTGAGATATTTTCGGGATTAGGTATTGATAATCATCGACTTGTAAAAGCTATATTACTTATTTCTTTTATAGTAGCTGTGTTTATGTTTTATACAAAAGCTCTTCCTGCAATTGCAAAGAAAGTTTTTGGTATAGAAATGACAGGAAAAAATATGTTTTCAAAAGCAGCTGGCCTTTTAGCTGGTGCTGTTGGATTTGCAGTTGGTGGTGCAATGGGCGCTGTTAAAGGAGCTAAAGCTGGTGGATTTGGCGCTGCACTTAAAGGAATGGCTGCTGGAGCGGGAAAAGCTGGCTCATTAGGAAATAACGTTGGTAAATCTGCTGGAGCTGGTAAAATAGCTGATGCATTTAAACAAGGAACTAGTGGATTTAAAACAACTAGAGCTGGAATTAATGATGCTGTTAATAATTCTAAAAAAGTAAAAGATAAAGCTGCTGCATTCAAGGCTGCTGATGAAGCCGATAGTAAACATCAGGCATTAAAGGCAGAAGCTGAAAAAGCTAAAGAACGTGCAGCATTGTATGATGCTAATGATAATAGTTCTGCTGCTAAAGTTGCTAGATTGCAAGCTGCAGAAGCTGAAAAAGCAGAAAAGAGTGCAGAAATTCAAGCTCAAAAAGCAATTGCAACTGCAAAAAGCTATGATAAAAATTATAAGACACCAACTGAAATTAAGACTGAACAAAAAGTTGCTAGTTCAAGGGCTGCAGTAAATAATGCTGATATGGCTGCTGAAAATTATGAACAAGTTTATGCGCAATATTCGCAAGCCGCTGATTCTGGCGATGCTGATGCTCAAGAAAGAATTAGAGTTGCAAGGGATGCAGCTTCATCAGCTGCAATAGTTGCAGCTGCAGCAACAGATGCTGTTGGTAATAGTTATAATTCACCTGTTATAACAACTGCAGAAAGTTCTATTTCTAGATATGAACAGGCTGAACGAGATTTAAATGATGCAAGGCAATCTGGGAATACTGAAAGAATTGCAAGTGCTCAAGCAAATTATGATAGTGCCAAAGAAAGTGCTACTTCAGCCGTTAAAATTGCAAGAGATTACGATCCTTCATATGTTTCAAATTCAAGCGTACAAGTTAAGGCAAATGAAAGCGTTACTGAATATGCAAGAGATTATGATGATTTTGAAAATGCAAGACGTGAAGTAATTCAAAGAATAGATTCTGGAGATTTAGCTGGTGCTAGAACTGCTATGATAGAGATGAAAAAGACTTTCTCAAAAGCAGAAAAAGCACGCGCAGTTGCAAAAGATAATGTTAATAAGGCAACTTCTTATAACGATATATTTGGAACTGATTATAAAACAAATATCCAAATTATATCTGAAAATGCAAAAGCAGAACTTGATTCAGCAGTTCAAGAACATAATGAAATCCAAAGAGAGTACGAAAATATTAAGCAAACTGGAAATGGTGATATAAATGCTGCTATGGCAAAATTGTTTGAAGCAAGAGCAAAATTAACAGAAAAAAGAATTGCATCTGAAAATGCAGATAAAAATAAGGATAAATATGATTTTGATAGAAGATTAACTGCTGAAGAACTTGAACTAGATAAGCTTGAAAAATTAGGCGATGATTGGATAGAAGAATTAAAAAATTATATAAACAATAATGGCAACAACAACAATAACAATAGTTAAAAAGGAGTAGTTTATGGAAGAAAGAGAACAGCCAACTTATTTGATTCCAGCTAATAGTAAGCGTAGTGCATTAATAGCAGGAATTTTTAGACCTTTTGATTTAGGTATTTTCGTTAGTGGAGTAATTTTAACTTTAATGCTGTTATTTATTATAAGTGATACATCATTTCTTGCAGTTATAATTAAATTATTTCCAGCACTCATTTGTACTTTTCTAATTTTGCCTATTCCAAATTATCATAATACTTTATGTCTTGTTCAAGATGTGTTATCTTTCTTCATAAATAGAAGAAGGTATTTTTGGAAAGGTTGGTGTATATACGATGACGCAGAATCAAAAAAATAATACAAGTAAATTTGCAGAAGATTGGTTGCCAATTAAGTCAATATCAAATGGTTGCATTCAATTAGAAAATGGTCTTTTAGTAACAGGTATTAAAATAACTCCTAAAAATATATTTATTTTAGACTATGAAAGTCAAAGCAATTTAATATATAATTTAAGAAGTTTTTATAATCAAATTAATTTTGAATTCTGGTTAATAGTAGCTGATAGACCTGTTGATATTAATTCTTATATTGCAGAATTAAATCTTTTGTATGGTCAAATCCAAAATTTTGGTATTAGAAAATTATTAAATGAAGACATAAAAAAAGCTGAAATGTTTATGAGCAAAGAGGTTAATGTAGTAGATACAGAATATTATTTGTTATTTAAAGAAAAAAAGCCTGATGTTATTTCTAAACGTATACAAGATTTGATTATAAATCTTAGTAATTGTAATATGGTAGCAACTCAGACTACAGATGAAGATTTAAGAGGGTTATTTGATAGTTTACTAAATTCCAATGAATCAACAAATTATGGGGTGGTGATGACTAATGAGCAATAAATTAAAAGCTGAATTAGCTCCTAAAGGGTTAGAGTTTAGAAGTGGTGATATTGTGATGGGTGATAAATATTGTTGCTTAATAACAGTAATAAGTTATCCAAAATCAATATATAGTGGTTATTTATCTAATTTAAATCAATTAGGTGGGGTTAAAATACTTATTAAACATATACCAGTACCTTTTCAAATTTTACAAAAAATGTTAAATAAAGAAATTGCTGATTTAGATGAAAGATATACACACGAAAAAGATGCAACTTTTCAAGAAAAAATAAGACAAGATAGAGAATCATTAGATCAATTTGTAAGTATGTTGGCTGCAACACAAGCAAGAATATTTGATTTTCAATTACATTTATTAATAACAGCCGATACATTTGAAGAATTAGAAAAAAAGAAATTACAAGTTAAAAATTATATCGATTCTATGGGAATGCGTGGAGTTATTTTAAGGTTTGAACAAGAAAAGATTTTAAAAAGTGCATTAGCAATATTTCCTAAAAATGATATTGAAAATAGAGTTGGAATACCTATACCTGATTCAACAATCGCTGCAATGTATCCATTTATTTTTGATAGTATAAAAGATCCAGGACTTTCATGTTTATTAGGTGTTGATTTTTCTGGTGGAATAATTTTATTTAATCAGTTTTTATACCAAATAAAAAAAGAATTTAATAGAAATAATGCAAATATGATAATTCTTGGTACTTCTGGTTCAGGTAAATCTGTAACTGCAAAGATGCTATTAAGAACTAATATACGAAATGGACATAAAGTAATTGTTATAGATCCAGAAGGTGAACTTGAAGATATGACTAAATTATATGGAGGAGACTTCATAAGTTTAGGAAAAGGTGGAGAATTTGGAATGATAAATCCACTTGAAGTTATAATGGATGGCGATGAAGAAGATCTCGAAGCAGGTATTGCATATTCAGTCATAACACGTACTCTTCAAAACATTAAGGCATTTATGAAATATTATTCACCTGATATCGAAGAAGATACATTAAATTTATTTAGTGAAATACTACAAGATACATATAAAAGGTTTAAAATTGATGAAAATGCAGATTTATCAACTTTTACATCTGATATGTTTCCAACATTTGATGATGTTTATGTAACTGTTGAATCAAGATTACGCTCATTAACAGAAGCAACTCGAGAAAAAGATGTTTTAGAACGTCTTGAGCTTAAATTAAGACCATTAGTTAAAGAATTAAGATATTATTTTACAGGTCATACTACAATAAAGGCTGAAAGCGATTTTATAGTTTTTAATATAAGAGAAGTTATGAATAGTGAGTCTAATATTAAAAATGCATTGTTCTTTAACATATTAAAATATGCATGGGGACTTACTCTAGATAGAGATGTTAATACAGTATTAATGGTAGATGAAGCACACGTATTACTTGCAGATAAAAATACGCTTGGTGCAGAATTCTTAGCACAAGTTCAAAGAAGAAGTAGAAAATATAATACTGGAACAATAATAATAACACAACAGCCAACAGACTTTGCTTCTCCAGAAGTAATCGTTCATGGAAAGGCAATATTTGATAACGCCTCATATTATATGGTTATGGGTCTTCGAAAACAGGCAGTTGAAGATTTAGCCATGTTAATTGATTTAAATGATCAAGAAAAGAATGCAATAAAAAAATTCAGTCAAGGTGAAGCATTATTTGTTTGTGGTGCTAGAAGAATGCAAATAAATATAATAGCTACTCCTCAAGAATTAGAGTCATTTGGTAGTGGTGGAGGATTATAATAAAAAATGCTTATATAGGAGTACACTATGAAAAAGAGATTATTAAACTTAGCTGCATCAATTGTCTTGATTTTTTCAACATTAATAGGGTGTAAAATAGGAGATTATGAAGTTGATTGTGAAAATGATGGATGTGGTGAGTATGAAAATTATGAATTGAAATGTGATGAAAATAGTTGCAACTTTCTTGAAATTATACCAGAATTTCCAGATTCACCAGAAGCAGATGGTAATTTTGAACCTGATGATGTTCCTGATGATGAAGAGGTGAAATGTGGAGGCAAGTATAATTTGCTTTCTCCTGCAAAAGGAATTTTTGGTCCATTTCCATATTATGATTCTAATCCTTCTGATACTTCAGATAGAAACACTTTAGAAATGTGTCCTGAATGGGAAAAAAGAAATTTTACTAAAGTAACTACTTCATGTTCAGATGGTACAATTTACAGTTGGACTGTAAATGTAAAAGCTGCCTCAACTTTTAAAAAAGTACAAGAAAAATTTTGTGATTTTATAACCAAAGGGGTAGATGGAATAGTCTACACAAAAAGGGATATTAATATAAGTGGACCAACAGTTATAAGATTTATATCAAACAGTAAAAGTATAAGTTTACATTCATATGGTATTGCAATTGATATTAATCCTACTTCAAGCTACATAATTGATGGTAAAAAATATTCAAATCCATATGGAAGAGAAATTGAAAAATATTATGATTTTATTAATGCGCTTGGTAGTGAAAATGATAAGAGAAATATAAACTATGTATTATGGCGAAAAGTTTTTCAACCTCTAGGTTTTACATGGGGTGGAAACTGGGAAAGAAATGGAAATTCAGGTATTTATGATGGTATGCACTTTGAAATAGATTGGAGACAAACAAGACAGTGAAAAAAGAAAAAAATGAATCAAAAAAAATGATACTATTTTTTATTATCTTTTCATCTTTAATAGGTATGTATATAATTTATGGTGTCATAAGAAATAATAAACTAGAAAATGAAAGTTTTAAATATTATAATTATTATAATTTTTCTGAAAACTATGATAAAGTATCAAAATCCAGTTTAATTCAAGATCCGTTTCTTACATCATTGCTTAGAATTGATAATTACAATGGAAAAATAGATAAAGAAAATTTTGAAACCATAATAAAGTATTATTTATTAAATATAACAAAAAATTATTCGGAAAAAATTAAGAATAGGTCTGAAACATTAAATTTTTGTATGAGTAAAAAATCTTTTATAAAATCATTTAAAGAGTTTTTTGATTATGATATTTCTTCATTTGAATTATTAAAAAATATTGACTATATAACTTATACCGAAAGAATAGTATGTTTTAATATAAGTGATGAAATATTATTTGATTATTATACATTGATAGGTGTAGAAAGCATACAATCAAATAATGGAATTATCACTGCAAAAATATATTTGTATGATTTAGAAACTGATACTACTGAAGAAGAAAAAAATATAAAGAATAAATTGCTAATGAGTATAAATAATGGAAATTTAAAATCATTTAATAGTTCTGTTGAAAACTACGAAGAAAAGCATATAACATTTAAAGAACTACCAAAAGGTGATTTTTTCAAATATCAAATATTATCTGTATTAACTAAATAAATCATTTTATTATTAATTATTTGAAGTAAATTAATAATTATTGTATAATATTTTTGACAGAGGTGAAATTATGAAGTTGTTGTTTAGAGCAAAAAAAGAGAATGTTATAAAGTTTATAATTTATTGCGTATTTTTATTATATTTAATTGCGATTGCAATTTTAAATATTAATTCATTTTGGTCAGAAGGGTATTTTTGGGGACTTAATCCTCTTCCTGCTTTTGGTCCAAAATTTTTTGTGTCAACAATAGTATTTTATTTACTTGCTTTAATAGCATCAGTACTTAGTGTAACTGGTTTCTTTATTGTAAGAGATAAAGGATTTGGATTTGCAGGTCCTAGAGATGATCCAGATGGATTTGAAAAAATGGCTACAGATAAAGAAGTAAAGAAATGGCCAAATATTGAAAAAATAGTATTAAAAGAAAAAAATTATAAAGCTGGTGGCGTACCAATTATTTTGAATAAAAAAGAAGCTTATGTTAATAATGGTGAAGATCATACTATAATAATAGGATCAACTGGTTCAGGTAAAACAGAATGTGGAATCCTTCCTACAACAAGAATACTTGCTAAAGCTGGAGAAAGTATGATTATAACTGATCCTAAAGGTGAGATTTATCAAAAGACAGGAGCTTTATTAAAAGAAGAAGGATATAAGATAATATTACTTAATTTCCGTGATCCTCAAAAGGGAAATTCATGGAATCCATTTACTTTACCTTATAAATTCTACAAAGAAGGTAAAAATGATAAAGCGATGGAACTTCTTGAAGACTTAGGTGCTAATATATTAACTGATCCAAATAGTAAAGCTAATGATCCATTTTGGGAAAACGCTTCAAAAGATTATTTTACAGCATTATCAATAGGTTTATTTGAAGATGCTCCAGAAGATGCAATAAATATAAATAGTATTAATTTAATGGTTACACAAGGTGATCATAAATTTGGAAGAAGCTTTTATGACAGAGAATATTTTTCAATGAAAGGCGAAGATACACCTATATATAATAAGGCTTCTGCAGTTATAAATACTGCTCAAGATACTAAAGCTGGAGTTTTATCAACATTTAGAACAAAGACAGGCATTTTTTCTTCTCGTGATGCCCTAAGTGAAATGTTATCAAGATCAGATTTTGATATGAGCACAATTGGTAGAGAAAAAACAGCAGTATTTATGATGATACATGATGAAAAGAAGACATATCATGCACTTTTGACAATATTTGTAAAACAAGTATATGAAAGTTTAATAGATGAAGCATTTAAATGTGAAGATGGACGTTTACCAATCAGGACAAATTTCTTACTTGATGAATTTGCTAACATGCCAGCGCTTAAAGATGTTGATTCAATGATAACTGCATCAAGAAGTAGAAATATAAGATTTACGTTTATTATTCAAAACTTTTCACAATTAAATCAAGTTTATGGGGCAGATATGGCAGAGACTATTAAAGGTAACTGCAATATTCATTTTCTTTTAACAACAGAATTAAAAGCATTAGAAGAAATATCTAAATTATGTGGTGATAAAAAGCCTAAAAAACCAAAAGAAGGAGAAATCGCAGAACCAATTAGGCCGTTAGTTACAGTAAGTGATTTGCAGCATATGAAAAAATTTGAGTTTTTAATAAAAAGAATGAGATTTTCTCCGTTTAAAACAAAATTTACTCCAGATTTTGAATTAAAGAAAGAAAATATTTGGAATTGTTCATATGAAGCTTTACCTTTTCCACAAAGAGAGTTTAAAGCCCCTTCAACATTTAATTTGATAGAATTTGTTAATAAAAAGAAAGAAGAAGTTGGTGAGTCTGTTCCAGGAGTAATGGGGGCTAATCCTTTTGGTGGAATGGGAATGCCTTTTGCAGGAATGGGTCCAAGTGGATTTAATCCATTTATGCCATCACAAGAGCCAGCACAAAAGTCTTCTATTTCAAATGAAATAGATTTTGAAGCATTATCTAAAAGAATAGATGAAAAAATTGCAGAGCTTGAAAAAGAAGATGCAATTGAGGCAAGTAAAAAACAGGAAGAAACGCAAGCTAAACCAAGTGTTATTAAAGAATCACAACAACCTATCAATATAACTATAAATAGAACACCTGATGAAACACAGGCAAAACCTGTTAATAATAATTCCGAGAGTATAAACATAAATTTAAATATTCCTAAAACAGAAGATAACAATATTCCTCAAACTAATGAAACTCCTAAGGTAAATGTTGACTCTGATAGCATTATAGTTGATGATAACATGAAAGATGAAGAATTCTTTGATGATTTCTTTGATGAAGAATAAATTAGAAGTAGAAATACTTCTTTTTTAATATATTTTTATAAAAAAATAATAATATTTAATATGTGGATAATTTTAATTATATATTTAGTATTATTATCTTTATATTTATCTTATAAATTAAAATTTAAAAATTATAAAATCAATTTTAAAGAATTATTTAATAAAGATAAAACCTCTTTATTTTTAACTCTTGGGACAAAAATAGGTGTTGGTTCTATAATTGGTACAGCTTCTTCTATATTAATTGGAGGTTTTTCATCTGTATTATGGATTATTCTTTTTTCTATTATTTTTACATCTTTAGTATATTATGAAAGTTACTTTGGTAACAAATATAAAAAAGATAATATTGGTGGTCCCTTTTTTATAATTAAGTATGGATTAAATAATAGAATTCTTTCTATTATAAGTTTGATTCTATTAATAATTATTTATTCATTTTTATTTCAAATGATTCAATTTAATACAATAAGTTATATTTTAATAAATGATTTAAATATATCTAAGCATTTAATAATATTAGTAAGCATTATATTTCTTTTTATTACTTTAAGTTTATCAATTGAAGATATAATCAATATATTAAACAAAATAGTCCCTTATATGTGTTTGATATTTGTTACTATAAGTTTGTTTTTAATAATAAAAAATTTTAGTAATATAAATTTTAATATATTCTTTAAAGATTTTACTTCTTTAAGGAGTGTTATATGTGGATTAGTTATTGGAATTAAAAGAAGTATATTTATGAATGAAACTTTAATAGGAACAACTTCAACTGCATCTGCAAGTGACAAAAATGATATAAATACATCTATTAAATATCAAATACTAAGTACATATTTTATATCAATTATAATTACTTTGTTAATAACATTTTTATTATTAATATATATGAGTAATAATGTAGTAGCAAGTAATTACAATTTAGTCATTAGTAATATATTTTATAGTTTATTAGGCAATTTTGGAATATATTTTATATTAATTATTTATCTTTTGTTTGGTATTACTACTGTACTTAGTGGCTATTATATTGGAATAAGTAATACTAGATACTTAACAAATTCTAAGTTATTAACAAATATATTTAAAACACTATTTATTATATTTTGCACATTAGGGATCATTTTAAAAGATGATTTCATTTGGAAGTATGTAGATACTTTAATATTTATTATGATTATTATTAATTCTTATAGTATAATAAAATTAGTGATGTATAATGATAGGAAATGATTGGGATATTATTTTAAAAAATGTATTTGAAAGTGAAGGCTTTAATAAATTTTTAAAAGTTATTAAAAATAAATATAAAGATAGTATATGCTTTCCAAAATACGAAGATATTTTCAATGCATTAAAACTAACAGCTTTTAAGGATGTTAAAGTAGTCATTTTAGGCCAAGATCCATATCATGGAGTAGGAGAAGCACACGGACTATCTTTTTCTGTTAAAAAAGGTGTAAAAATACCTCCCTCTCTTCAAAATATTTATAAAGAATTGTACGATGATTTAGGTATAAAAGTTAGTAATACTGGAGATTTAACTCCTTGGGCAAAAGAAGGCGTTCTTTTATTAAATTCAGTTCTTACCGTAGAGAAAGATAAACCAGCTTCACATAAGAATTTAGGCTGGGAAATACTTACTGACTATATAATTAAATTATTAAATACAAAAAAAACACCAATTGTATTTATTTTATGGGGGACTTTTGCTAGAAGTAAGAAAGTTTTTATAACAAATCCTAAACACTTAATAATAGAAAGTACTCATCCATCTCCATTTAGTGCAAATAATGGTTTTTTTGGAAGTAAACCATTTTCTAAAACTAATAATTTTTTGAAAAAAAATGGAATTAAAGAAATAAATTTTAAATTATAATAAAACAGATCTATATATCAAGATCTGTTTCTAATTTTTCATCAATCATATTATTTATGTATAACTCTTTATATTTAAATTTACTTTTAAATATTTTATATGGAAAAGATTTTATTAAATTATTATATTCTGAAGCATATCTATTATAAAACTTTTTGCCACCAGAAAGTAGTATATTTAAATCTTTAATATCATTTATTATTCCTTTAAAACTTTTAATTTTTTCAATTTCTTTATAATCATCTTTTATATCAAATATTTCCTCAGTAGCATCTTCTAAGAGATTATCAAAAACTATATTGTTTATTTTTTCATTTCTAACTTTTTTGACTGCTTCAAATTTCTTGCTTTCTAATTTTAATTCTCTTTCAATTATATTTATACATCTTGTAACTAAATCAAATTTTTCTTTTAAATTATCATTAATAGAAGATTCTGATATCTCCATTTTGTATTTCAAAGATTTTATTTTATTTTTAAAATGAATCATTAATATAGAAATAATTGAAATTATAAAAACTATTAATGCTATTATTACTAAAACTATTAAACTTTTTTCCATTTTAAACTCCTACAATAAAATTATAACAAAAAATTATGAACTTTTATAGCCCATAATTTATTTTTTCTGGAAATTCTACATAATCTAAATAAATCAGTAATATTAAATACCAATTTCCTGTAGATGGATCACTTAATATTAAGTGATCTCTTCCAGCTTGTTCAATAACTCCCTCAAAAACTTTATCTCTCCATTCAACCGAGTCAGAATAAGAAACATATGCTTTTACTTTTTTTCCTTTATTCATCCTAAGTATATTTTCAACAAAGCTTTGTTCTGTCGGTAATTCTGCTTGAACAGGTGGATTTATATAAGTATCAGCTGGCCTCATATTTGATGGGTATGTTGGAGTTTTGTAATAACTTCCATTCATAATAACACTTCCTTTTTCTAATTTATAATATGAAAAAAGTTTAAAAAAATGAATAAATATAGTATACTTAAATTAAGGTGATTGTATGAAAATACCAGTAGGAATTAGTAATAGACATGTGCATTTAACAAAAGAAATAAAGGATAGGTTATTTGGAAATAATTGTGAACTTCAAATAAAATATCCATTGAAACAGTTAGGTCAATTTTCAAGCACTTCTAAAGTTGATATTAAAACTGACAAAGGTATAATAAGAGGAGTTAGAGTAATAGGACCATTAAGAAAATATAATCAAGTTGAAATACTTAAAAGTGATGAAGAGATATTAGGTATTCATACAGATTTAAAAGATAGTGGGGATTTAAGAAATACTCCGGGTATAACTGTTGTAGGACCTTTAGGTGAAATATACATCCCTTCTTGTGTTATAATTGCCAATAGACATATTCACATGAGTTTTGAAGATGGAAAAAACTTTGATTGTGTAAATGGTGAAATTGTTAAAATTAAGAAGGATAGTACTATTATTGAAAATGTCCACATAAAGATAAATGATACATGTGTGTTAGAGTGTCATTTAGATAAAGATGATGAAATAAAATATGATATACATACAGGTGATGAAATAGAAATAATTAAATAGGAGGTTATATGTTAACTTTTAAAAATATACTTTTTGTATTTTTCTTTTATTCAATAGTTGGTTGGATAATTGAAATTATAGATTGCTTTGTATATGAGAAAAGATTTGTCAACAGGGGATTTTTGATAGGACCTTATTGTCCAATATATGGATTTGGCTGTGCTTTTATAACAATATGTTTAAGCGGTACTGAAGACTTTGTTTCACTATTTTTAAAATCTGCTTTAATATGCTCAGTTTTAGAATATTTTACTAGCTATATAATGGAAAAAATATTTAAATATCGCTGGTGGGATTATTCAAATAGAAAATTTAATATTAATGGAAGAATATGCTTAGAAACAACTATTCCTTTTGGGTTGGGAGCATGTTTAATAATAAAGGTTATAAACCCATTTCTTTTTAAAATGTTAAGTTTTATGAATAGTACTTTATCAACAGTATTACTTATATTATTATTTATATTAATAATTACAGATACTATATTTTCAGTATTTTTTATATCTAAAATAAATGATGTAGAAAAAAATTCTAAAATTGATTCAACGGAAGAATTAAAAAATAAAATGTTAGCTTTTATTAAAAAAGGGAGAACATTTTATAAAAGAATATTTGATTCTTTTCCAAAGCTTAAAAGAACAAAATAAAATCGCTTATTTAAGCGATTTTTTCATCTTCAATAACGATAACTTCAGCTGGGCATTGTTCAACTGAATTAAGCAATCTTTCTTTATCTTCTGGTGCAACTTCTTTTTTAACAACATGACTTAACCCATTATCACCAAATTCAAAATAGTCAGGGTTTTCGCCAATACAAATGCCACATCCAATACATCCTTCTTTAATAACTAATTTTTCCATATTATTCTCCTTTAATAAAATTATATAATGACGAATAAAAAAAATCAATTATTCTTGAAAAAAAGTGTATTTTATTATATTATTATATTGGTGAATAATATGAATTCTAGATTAGAAAGATATCACTATGAAGAAGAGGTTGAAGCATTGCCTTCAAGAGTTGCAAAGAATCAAAATCTTTACAACGATATTAGTGTGTCTGATTTTTCTAAAATGAAACCGGCAGATAACGTAAAAGTTATAGAAACAAATAATAATAAAATTGATTTAGATAAGATAAAAAGATATATTGAAAATAACTCAGAAGAAGAAGTTAAAAATAGAAGTGTAGTAGTTAAAGATGATATTGATTCTATTCCTCAAAAAGATGTTTTTGAGGAAGAAAAAATATATGATATTAATTCAGTTTTAGAACTTGCTAAGGAAAAGAAAGAATCATATTATGAAGATGAAAAACATAAAAAAATCAGGGATACTCAATATGACATTTTAAGTAAAATTAAATTATATGAAGAAGATGAAAAAGAACCTGAAGAAGAAATAGAATTAAATACTGATGAAAAGACTTTAGTTGATTTAATTAATACTGTCACTAAAAAAAGAGAAGATTTGCTTGATGAATTAAAAAAAGGTAGTGAAGAAGAAGTAGTAACATCTCCTATAAATGAAGAAAGTAATGAAAAAATTGTAACAGACGCAATAAAAGAAATAACTGAAGAAAAAGAAGAAACACCTATTAATACTCAAGATCTTACTGAAACAAATACAGCAGTTAAAAATTTAGATAAATCATTTTTTACTAATTCCATGACTTTTAGTAAAGAAGATTTTGAAGGTTTTGATGCACTTGAAAAAAATGCTAAAAAGAATAGTAATTTAGTAAAATTGAGTATAGTTATTTTAACTTTATTAGCTCTTACAACAATATTTATAGTTTTAAAATATGTATTAAATTTATTTTAAAACATATAATTTAATGTGAAAAAAAGAATTAGATTAAAATACAGTAATTATATTAAATTGAAGGACAAGATAGTAATTATTTCTATGCTTGTTTTTTTTAATAGTTTGTTTTTACTAATTGTATTTAATAAAAACACTAAGCCAATTTTAGTCGATTATGCTAAAAACAAAATAGAGTTAGAAACAAAATCATTGATAGTAAGAACTGTTAGTAATGAATTTAATGAAAAGAAGATTAAGTATGAAGAATTCTTTAATACAGTTAATAATCAAAAAGATGAAATTGTATCAATTGATTATAACACATTAAAAATAGAAAATTTATTAAATAATATAACTATAAGTTTAATTAATAATTTAAAAGAAGTAGAGGATAGTACTTTTGCAAATAATAATACAATTTATTATATTCCGTTTGGTGCAATAATTAATTTATCTTCATCTAACTGGATAGGGCCTCAAATACCTATTAAAGTAATGACATCTGGTAATGTTGAAACAAAATTAGAGACAAATGTAAAAGAATATGGGATAAATAATCTTATTTTAGAAACATATATTGATATTAATGTGAATACAAATATACTTTTACCTTATACATCTGATAATGTAATAGTTAATTACAAAGTGCCAATTGTAAAAAAAATAGTAAAAGGTAAAATACCATCTGTTTATGGCGGAATGTATTCATCATCTTCAAATATTGTAAGTGATTCTATTGAGTGATTTATATTTTTGTGGTACCATATTTATGGTGGTTTAAATGAAAACAGTGGAACTTGAAAATAACACATACAAACTAATAGAAAATTATAATGATGCTTATAATGAAGAAGAGGTAAAAGGAAAGTATACAGACTATTTTAATGGATATGACTATATAGTTGGGGATATTGCATATAGTAAACTCAGACTAAAAGGCTTTAATAAAAAAGGTAACAAGAATTTTAATGATATAAACGATTTTTCCAATTTAAAAAAATATTTGAAAGAAAATTGTGCTTATGGATGCAAATATTTTGTTTTAGAAAAAATACAAAAATAATTGATTGTATTTTTTTTTGTGATATAATTATTTTATAGAGTAGAGGAGGGTGCAAATGAAAAAGATAACTGTAAAAAATATGGATGGTACAATGGAAGAAGTTGATTTGGTAAAATCATTTGGAATTGTAGACATCAATAAAGATTTTGTAATTCTTTCAAAAAATGAAACAAATGTGGAAGGTCTTTCAAAAGTTTATGTTTCTGAAGTAGTGGAAACAAGTCCAGGAGTGTTTGAACTTGTTGGTATATCAGATGATGCTTTATGGGATAAAGTAAAAAGAGCAATGAAAGAAATAGTACAAGGATAGAAGGTGCAATTATGAGTAACGTAAGAGAAGGCAAAAATATTAATAATGTTTTTTCAAAAGTAATAGGATTAGGTAAAGCTTTACTAATAAGTCAAACAACATTAACAACTATTGATGGAAAGCCTTTGGTAATGAGATATAATGATGAAGTTGAGCAATTTGAAAAGAAAGAACCTTTTGTTCCAACACCTGAAACACCATTAGTTAATGAAAGATATGCTACTAATGCTTTTGTAAAAGGTGCTGAAGCAGTTTTTAATGTGCCTAATTCAACTGGGCCATTGCCTCAAACTATGAATACACAAAGTGTTGAACAAATTTATAATCCAGTAGAAACACCTATAATGCAAAATCCAACGGTTATAGAACAAGTTACTGCTCCTCAAGCTTTAAAAAATGAAATTCCTGAAATAAAACCTGTTTCAATTTCAACACCTGAAATAGAAGTTGCTCCTGCAAATACACCAGCTATACACACACCAAGTATTCCGGATATAGAAATACCTGTTTTAAAAGGTGGAGATGAAGTGGTTGATGCAATTAATACACAAGTGTTAACTCCAGAAGTATCAAAAGTTGAAACTGTTAGTCATTTACAAACACCTCAAGAAGCATTCAAAGAAGTTGATATAAAAGATGAAAAGAATGCATATATTGATGTTCTTGATAAAATAGAAAAAGTTAGACAAATGCATTTAGATGCTCTTGAAGGAATAAGAATTGAAACAAATAGAAGATTTGAAGAGCTTAGAAAAAAATATAATGAAGATTTTGATAATTTAAGTAGAAGCGTTGAAGAAGCTAGAAGCAATGATATGAAAGCTATCAAAGATACCATTGTTGCAGATTATGGTACATATAACCAAAATTATGATGGAATAACAGTTAATGGAAGATAAAAATATATCTCCTCTTTGCAAAGAAATAATAGAAAATTTAAAATCACATTTTGAAAATACAAAAAATATAATTTCAAGTAAAGAAGAGGAAATTAAATCTTTAAAAAAAGATTTAGAGTTAAGTGAATCTAGAAGACAAACTGCTGAAGATATGGTAACTCAAATAAAAGAAGAAGTTACTGAAGAAATAAAGAAAGCGTATAATTCTGGTTACAATGCTGCTTTAACCAATCCAAATCCTGATGGTGGAACATCATTAAGTGAGGAAAGTGACAAAAAACTAGTTTTAAATAATCAAAACTAGTTTTTTTTATTTATAAAAAACATAATATATTTTAGAGGTATGTATGAAAAGTTTATTAGAATATTATTATAATATCTACCCTGATAAAATATATGAAAGAAACAATTACTATTTCTTTTTCATAAACGATATTAAATATTATTTAGTACCATTTGATAGAGGCATAGATGAACTAAAAACATTAGTTGAATTAACAAATAAATTGTATTTAAAAAATATAAAAGTTCATACGTTTATAAAAAATAAAGATAATGAATTTTATGTAAAAAACAACAATATTAACTATGTGTTATTAAGAGTTAATAAAGATGAAAAAGAAGAAATAGATATATATGATATATTAAAATTTAATAGCATTGATATAATAGATAGTTTAAACATTATTTCACCTTCAAAAAGATGGGAAAGAACAATTGATTCTTTTGAGAAAGAAATAACTGAACTTAATAACGATTATCCCGAATTATTAAAAGTTTTTGACTATTACGTAGGACTTGCAGAAAATGCTATTAGTTATGTTGAAAGTATTAATATAAAAGAAGATACAAAATTGTTTTTATCACACAAGAGAATAAAAGTACCTTTAAATTATGGAATGTTATATAATCCTTTATCATTTATTTATGATTATAAAATAAGAGATTTATCAGAATATATTAAAGAATGCTTTTTCTTTTCAAATTTTGATGAAGAAGAAATAATGAATATTATAGATCAAAATTTAGGATATTATACTTTAGAAGATATAAAACTATTTTACGGAAGACTTTTATATCCGACATATTATTTTGATTTATTTGAAAGTGTCTTAAATAAAAGAAAAAAAGAAAATGAAATAAACAAAATAGTTTCTTTATCTGAACATTATGAAAAATTTTTAAAAGAATTGTATAATAATTTAAAAATAAAATATAATTTAGAACCTATTGAATGGATTGTCAATAATTAGTAAGCGTGATATAATTAATATGTGATTTATATGGATGATTTTAAAGTTGGAGATATAGTAAAAGGTCAAGTAACAGGAGTTACAAAATATGGAGTCTTTATGAGCTTTGAAGATGACTATTCTGGTCTTGTTCATATATCAGAAGTGTCAAATAAATATGTAAAAGACTTAAAAGAAAGATTTATGGTTGGGGATATTATAAGGGCTAAAATTATAGAAGTTGATAAGAAAAAGAATCATTTGAAACTTTCTATAAAAGAAATAGATCCTAAAGTAAAATATAGTAAGTCAAAAATAGAGGAAAGTGGACTTGGATTTGAACTCCTTGAAACTAATTTACCAATTTGGGTGGAAAAAAGGCTAAATGAATTAAATAAATAGAAAAAAATGTTGACATAATTCATTTTAAATGGTATATTTAATAACGCAAACCCAGTATTATATGGGCGATTAGCTCAGTTGGTTAGAGCATCTGCCTTACAAGCAGGGGGTCGGGAGTCCGAGTCTCTCATCGCCCACCATTTAATGCCGAAATAGCTCAATTGGTAGAGCAACTGACTTGTAATCAGTAGGTTACGGGTTCGATTCCTGTTTTCGGCACCATTTTTTATGGGGAGATAG
>JAEEGL011243736.1_pt1 | contig 28270 bp, 26 predicted proteins | sample 9134231 | NCBI WGS metagenome assembly JAEEGL01 (sample SAMN16246548, study PRJNA631951) | gut metagenome | biome: gut microbiome; feature: rumen; material: fiber-attached | host: Bos | place: Iran: Karaj | collected 2018-10
ATGCCGACAGTGTAGGTGCGTATAACATTATGCGTTTGTATTTCCAACAAGAAGGAATTATAAGAACACTCAATCAAAGAGGTTTATCTAACACAACAATAATCAAGGTAGCTGCGTAGCCTATGGCAGCAGTAGTGGTGGAATGGACCCACCTCCATCCCGGCTTTGCCGGGCTCTGGATGCTCGGTTATTCAATAGCCGAGTAGTTCACATTCATTATTTATGATGATATCTCTTGAATATGGTGTGACTTTATACAAAAGAGATTCCTTATTGATTTTTGATGAAGTGCAATGTTTTCCAATGGCACGTGAAGCGATTAAGCACCTAGTAAAAGATGGAAGATACGACTATATCGAAACCGGCTCGTTAATATCTATAAGAGAAAATACAAAAGATATTTTAATTCCTTCTGAAGAAAAATCTATCCAAATGTACCCTATGGATTTCGAGGAATTTGCGTGGGCACTGGGTGAGGAAAGAATAATAGAATATATTAAGGAATGCTTTATTGGTACAAAGCCATTGCTTGATCCTCTACATAAAAAAGCGATGTTTCTATTTAAACAATATCTCCTTGTTGGTGGTATGCCAAAAGTTGTAAGTTCATTTATTGACGATAACAAGCAATTTGAAAGTTGTGATGAAGAAAAGCGAGAAATTTTAAAGACCTATCGAAATGACATTATGAAAATAGATCAAAACTATCAATCAAAAGTGCTGTCTATATATGATAGACTCCCTGGATTTTTATCATCGCATGAAAAAAGAGTTAAAATTAATTCGTTCGATTCCAACAATAGGGCTATAGCATATGAAGAAACATTTTTCTGGCTAGCTGATTCGATGATTTGCAATGAATGTTTTTCTTGTAATGATCCTAATGTCGGCTTATCTTTAACGGAAGATAGGACATATATAAAGTGTTATATGAATGACACTGGTCTTCTATTTTCCCACGCTTTTGATGAATTTCCTGCAATCGCAAAAAAAATATATGCTGCAATTTTTCAAGATAAACTTTCAGTTAATAAAGGAATGCTTTTTGAAAATGTAGTGGCACAAATGCTTGTTGCAGCGGGACATAAATTGTATTTTTATAACCGCTATAATAGTGAAATGCATAGAAATGACATGGAAATAGATTTTATTATAATAAGTGGGGATAAAACAAATGTTAAGATTTCTCCAATAGAAGTAAAGTCTTCAAGAAAATATACTACAAGTTCATTAGAAAAATTCAATTTGGTTTTCAAAAAAAGAATCACTAATTCTTATATAATTCACCCCAAAAACTTATCAATCAGAGATGATGGAGTGATTTGTATTCCTGCTTATATGACATTTTGTTTATGATGAATCCAATTTATATTGGAATTAAAAGCAATAATATTGTGTAGATATTCATGCACCTGCGATTAAATCAAAGGTGCATTTATCTTGATTTTAAAAAAACACCTAGAAATTAATCGAGAAAGTTTTTTGAAAAATCGTTCTTAGTGAGTGGGCTCATTAGCTGGTTTTTTGCTTCTTGCTGTTAATATCTATTTATTTTTCTCAGGCAAACTCGGGAATGCATAAAAAGGTGTCACAAACAAAAAATATCGTTGAATTTGAGACACCTTTTTAATGCATTTTGTGTTCGCAGTTTTCTTATATAAGGATTTTTCACAATTTTACTTTTGAATATGATATAATGTATTATTGGAGCAGAAACGGTGAAAGGAGTGCCCGGATAATGTATTCAATTAAGGACATATATAAGATCGGTAAAGGTCCTTCAAGTTCACATACTATGGGCCCTCTGAAGGCTTCAAGGTTCTTTTATGAGAAAAACAATAATTGCGATTCTTTCAAGGTCATCCTTTACGGATCTTTGGCAAAAACCGGAAAAGGACACCACACAGATTTAGCAATTAAAGAAGGTTTGTGCAACATAAAAACCGAAATTGTTTATGACACAACCACAACAAATGTTCCTCATGAAAACACGATGGATTTTTATGGATACGTCGATTCAGTTCAGACTTGCTACATGCGAGCAATAAGTGTAGGTGGCGGAGACATCGAAATCATCGGAACGGAAGCTGAAGAAAAACTTGAAAAATACAGACACAAACACTTTTCTGAAATTGCTGACTATTGCAAATCTAGAAACATGCGCATAAGCGATTATGTTTACGAGTTTGATGATCCCGACATAAAGGAATATTTGAAAAAAGTATGGCAAGTCATGCAGGACTGCATTAAAAGCGGATTGTCAACAAGAGGCATATTGGAAGGCGGAATAGGTGTTGAAAGACGAGCTCAGGCTTTGTTCAATTCTAAACATGTTGATGAGTCACCTTCAGTTGCCGAAAACAGAATTGTATGTGCATACGCTTTTGCCGTAGGTGAAGAAAATGCGGATTTCGGTACAGTTGTCACAGCTCCGACTTGCGGAGCGTGCAGCGTTGTTCCGGCAGTTTTAAAATATTATTCGGAAAAAAGAAACATCCCGGAAAATAAAATAATCGATGCACTGGCAGTAGCCGGCATTATAGGCAACGTTGTCAAGACTAATGCTTCAATCAGCGGAGCTGAGTGCGGGTGTCAAGCCGAAATGGGAACTGCGTCAAGTATGGCGGCAGGAGCTTTGTGCGAGCTACTTGACATGGGAATAGATCAAATCGAATACGCAGCAGAAGTATCTATGGAGCACCAATTGGGTCTGACATGTGACCCTATAAAAGGTCTGGTTCAGATTCCATGCATCGAGCGCGGCGCAGTATCTGCCATGAAAGCAATCAATGCTATGACACTGGCTAACTTTTTGTCAGATTCGGGCAAATTGTCTTTTGACCAGGTTGTTGATACAATGTATAAGACCGGAAAAGATATGAATTCCAGATACAGGGAGACATCTGAAGGAGGCTTAGCCGACTTGTTTGTCTTCAGGAACACAATTAAGTAAAAAATAAAATGGATATACAAAAAAAGCAAAAGGAGAAAATAGTTATGGGACTTATTAAAGTATTAGGTGGTGCAATTTCATCAAGTTTAGCCGATCAATGGAAGGAGTACTTTTATTGTGACTCAATCGATGGATCAACTCTTGTTGTAAAAGGCGCTAAGCACTCATCAAAATTCAGCATGAACTCAAAAGGCAATGATAACATCATTACAAATGGTTCAATCATCGCTGTAAATGAAGGTCAGTGTATGCTCATTGTTGACCAGGGTAAAGTTGTTGAAATAAGTGCCGAACCCGGTGCATTCAAATTTGATAAGAGCACTGAACCTACTGTTTTTGAAGGCGGCCTCGGCAGAGGAATTATAGACACATTCAAAACAATAGGAAGAAGGGTTACATTCGGCGGAGACACAGGTCATGACCAGAGAGTTTACTTTGTAAATATAAAGGAAATCGTCGGCAATAAATACGGCACAATCAATCCGGTTCCGTTCAGAGTTGTAGACAGAAACATCGGTCTTGATGTAGATATTTCAATCAGATGTAACGGTGAATATTCATATAAGATTACTAACCCTATTCTCTTCTACACAAACGTTTGCGGAAACGTAACCGAGTCTTACAAAAAAGAGACAATCGAAAGCCAATTGAGAACTGAACTTTTGACAGCTCTTCAGCCTGCATTTGCAGCTATTTCCGAAAAAGGAATCAGATATTCTAATCTCCCCGGACACACACTTGAACTCTCTGACGAGCTTAATAAGATTCTTTCGGACAAGTGGAAAGAACTCAGAGGAATTGAAATCGTTTCATTCGGAATGAATTCAGTAACAGCTAACGCTGAAGACGAACAGATGATCAAAGATCTCCAGAAGAGAGCTGTTCTCAGAGATTCTTCAATGGCAGCTGCTACCCTGGTTGATGCTCAGGCTGAAGCAATGAAATCTGCTGCTAAAAATGAAAACGGCGCTATGATGGGATTCATGGGAATGGGTATGGCATCAGCTGCCGGCGGAATTAACGCTAATGCTCTCTACTCTCAGGCTGCTCAACAGCAACAGCAACAACAGCAGATGCAGCAGCAACAAATGCAGCAGCAAGCTCAGCAAACTGCTCAGCCATCTGGTGACAGCAAGGGCTGGTTCTGTCCAGAATGCGGAACAAAGAACCAAGGCAAATTCTGCACCAATTGCGGAACAAAAAAGCCTGCAGGTCTTCCGATATATAAATGCGACAAGTGCGGATGGGAACCCGCTGATCCAACAAAACCTCCGAAATTCTGTCCAAACTGCGGAGACAGGTTTGACGAAAACGATGCTCAATGATAGGTAACGAGTTATGCCGGAAAATGATGTTGTAGAATATAAATGTCCCAATTGTGGCGGTGGATTAAAATTTGATTCAAAGTCACAGAATATGAGCTGTCCTTATTGTGGAACGGAATTTGATGTCGAAGCAGTTAAAGAATATGCTTTCGAAGCAAAAAAGGCACAAACGGACAGCATAGAATGGGAAACATATGATAAAAACTCTGGTTCAGGCGACTGGAAAGAGGGCGAACAGGACGGATTAAAGCTTTATGTTTGTCAGTCATGCGGCGGTGAGCTTGAATGTGATGACACTCAATCCGCTACATTTTGTCCTTATTGCGGCAACCCTGTAATCATGTCTGACAGAGTGTCATCTGGATTCAGACCGGATATTGTAATTCCGTTCAAAATCACAAAAGATGATGCAAAAGACAGTTTCTTTAAATTCTGTAAAAAGAAATTCCTCATTCCTAACGATTATGTCAAAACAGTCAAGATTGACAAAATAACAGGTATGTATGTTCCTTATTGGCTTTATGACGCCGGAACTGAAACACATGCAATTCTGAAAGCTGAAAAAGTCAGAAAGTATACAACCACAAATTATTATGTCACAGAGACCAGACACTACAGACTGACAAGAACAGGAATTGCTGATTATCAGGACCTGCCGGTCGACGGTCTGACAAAAATTGAAAATGAGTTCACAGAAGCAATCGAACCATTTGATATGAAGTCGGCAGTCAACTTCGATCGCGCTTATCTGTCTGGATATTTTGCAGATAAATACGACGTGTCGGCTGAAGACGGCAAGCCTATAGCAAACAACAGAATGAAGAACACAAATGATCAGATGATCAAAGATTCTGTTCAAGGCTATTCAAGCGTTTCAATAGAATCATCTCAGATCAATATTTCAGATGGTAAAATCAAGTACGCTGTATTCCCTGTCTTCTTGATGAATACAATGTACAAAGGCAAAAAGTACACATTTGCAGTAAATGGACAAACTGGTAAATTTGCGGGCAATTTGCCGAGCAGTAAGTTAAAAGCGACAATCATGAGCATTTTGACTTTCCTAGCCGGCACAGCAGTAGTTGGTCTATTGGCTACATTAGCTGCATACATCTTTTAAAGGGGGTTATGTCATGAATAAGAAAAAAGTATTTAGTATAATCCTTGTATGTGCTTTTTTGATTTGCATTCTTTCTGTCAGTGCTCTAGCCGCAACTGAAGATTACAGAAATATTGGCGACGCATTTACAAGAAATCTTCCCGTCATCATAATTGCAGGTGTAGTCGGAGGCATTATAACCGTAATCATCAGCTACAAAGCGGCTAAAAAGAAAATTACAACTGCTGTACACCAAACGGAAGCATACAACTATGTAGTTAAAGATTCATTTAAGATAACAAGAGCAAATGACATTTATCTTTATACTACTACTACAAGAACACCCAGAAACACAGACAAAAAGAGATAATTAACATCACAAATTGTTAATACAATTGCCCCTGTCATAAAAAGTCGGGGCAATTTTCATGGCAAAAAGAGTTTTTCAGGACAAAAGTGTAAAAAACTTGTTACAAAACATTATTATATATTGACAATCATCTTTTTTTGTGAGATTATTACGCCATGTTTTTTCAAAAAACAAAAAAATCAATAGGAGGAACCCTTATGAGTAACACATCGGAATTGTTTGGATCTATGGTATTTTCAAATGCAGTCATGAGAGAAAGACTGCCAAAGGAGACCTACCAGACATTACAAAAAACAATCAAACACGGGAAACATTTGGATATCAATATTGCTAATGTTGTTGCTAATGCCATGAAAGACTGGGCAATAGAAAAAGGCGCAACACACTTTACTCATTGGTTCCAGCCTATGACAGGTGTGACAGCTGAAAAACATGAAAGCTTCATATCTCCGACAGAAGAAGGAAGAGTCATCATGGAGTTTTCAGGCAAAGAACTCGTCAAAGGAGAATCTGATGCATCAAGTTTTCCAAGCGGCGGACTCAGAGCCACATTTGAAGCAAGAGGATATACTGCTTGGGATGCTACATCCTATGCCTTCATAAAAGATAAAACACTCTGTATTCCTACAGCCTTTTGTTCTTACGGAGGACATGCGCTCGATGAAAAGACCCCATTGCTCAGATCAATGGAAGATTTCAACAGAGAAGCTGTAAGATTATTGAAATTATTCGGTTCAAATGTTTCATCTGTAAAAACCACTGTAGGACCTGAACAAGAATACTTTTTAATAGACAAATCCGTTTATGAAAAAAGACCCGACCTCATTTATACAGGAAGAACTCTCTTCGGAAAGAAACCTCCTAAAGGTCAGGAGCTTGAAGACCATTACTACGGAACTATAAAACCAAGAGTCAAAGCATTCATGGAAGAGCTTGATGAAGAGTGCTGGAAACTCGGAATCAGTGCAAAAACAGAACACAACGAAGTTGCTCCGGCTCAACACGAACTCGCTCCCATATACACAACAACAAATATTGCTGCAGACCACAATCAGCTCACAATGGAACTTATGAAGAAAGTTGCTTCTAAACACGGCATGTTCTGCATTCTTCATGAAAAACCATTTGAGGGAGTCAATGGTTCAGGAAAACATAACAACTGGTCAGCTATAACTGACACAGGCATCAACTTGCTCGAGCCAGGTGACACTCCAAGTGAAAATGCACAATTTTTAGTGTTCTTGTGCGCAGTTATAAAAGCAGTAGATGATTATTCTGAATTGCTCAGAATTTCTGTTGCATCTGCAAGCAATGACCTAAGACTCGGTGCTAGCGAAGCACCTCCGGCAATAATCAGCATGTTCTTAGGCGATGAATTGACTTCTATCCTTGAATCTATCAAAAACGGAAACGAATATGCCGTTCACGAAAAAGAACAAATGAAGATAGGCGTTCACACGCTTCCTAGAATTCCAAAAGACAACACGGACAGAAACAGAACTTCTCCGTTTGCTTTCACCGGAAATAAGTTTGAATTCAGAGCTCTAGGTTCATCTGCTTCAATTTCAGAAGTAAACACAGTTTTGAATACTATAGTTGCTGAAGAATTGAAACAATTCTCTGATGTTCTTGAAAAAGCAGATAATTTTGAAAAAGAACTTCACAACCTGATCCGCAAAACAATAATTGAACACGGAAGAATCATATTCAACGGAAACGGATATGATGACGCTTGGGTACAAGAAGCTGAAAAGAGAGGATTGCCTAACTTAAAGACAACTCCGGATGCTTATTCTAAGTTTTTGGATCAAAAAAATGTGGATCTCTTCTCTTCCCACAAGATTTTCTCTTATGCTGAGATGAAGTCAAGATATGAGATTGCTCTTGAGAACTATATCAAGACAATTAATATAGAAGCTGAGACAATGATTGAAATTGTCAAAAAGCAAATCCTTCCTTCAGTTTCTTCATTTGAAGAGGATTTGGCATCAGCAATCGCAAGCAAGAAATCGATTTCAGAAAATATGAGTTGCAAATTTGAAGAAGAAACTTTGGCATTTGAAAGCAAAACTTCTGACAAAGCATATTCTGAACTCAAAAATCTTGAAAAAGTTCTTTCAAAAGCAAAAGGCGAATCACTGGAACTTGCAATGTATTACAAAGACCAAGTAATTCCTGCAATGAAAAAACTCAGAAGTGAAGTTGATACACTTGAAACGTGTACAAGTGCTGAGTATTGGCCTTTGCCGACATATGGAGAAATGCTTTTCAGCATAAAATATTAACAAAAAATCAGTAGTCAGACATTAACTTGTTTGACTACTCTTTTTGTCTTTTGTTGTTTATATTTCCAATTTGGTATGATATAATTCTATCAGTAAACATATGGAGGTTATAGATTATGTTTTTAACAAAGCCTGTAATGGGTTGGAACTCATGGAATACATTTACAAAGAACATCAATGAAAAATTAATACTTGAAACAGCTGATGCTCTTGCTGAATCAGGACTAAGAGATGCAGGATATGTATATCTCACAATCGATGATTGTTGGAGTGAGAAAAAAAGAGATAGAAAAGGAATGCTCGTAGCTTCCAAAGAGAAATTTCCACACGGAATGAAATATGTCGCTGATTACGTTCACTCAAAAGGATTGAAATTCGGTATGTATTCAGATTCCGGATTTATGACTTGCGGTGGATATCCGGGCAGCTTCGGTCATGAATTTGATGATGCAGAATACTTTGCATCAGTAGGCATAGACTTGTTAAAATATGACAACTGCTATCACCCGAGTATGAGCGGAATGCAGAGATACAACAGAATGGCAATGGCTTTGAAATCCACAGGAAGAGATATCGTTTTCTCAGCATGTTCTTGGGGAACAAACGGAGTATTCGATTGGTGCAGAGCGGCTGGAGTTGACATGTATCGCTCAACAGGAGACATTACAGATACTTTTGATTCAATTAAAAATATATTCATGAGCCAAAAAGAAAAAATCCAGCACACAGGTCCTGGATGCTACAACGACATGGATATGCTTGTAACAGGTCTTAAGGGTCAAGGAAACATAGGATTCGGAAAAGGTTGCACAGACGCCAACTACAGATATCACTTTGCTGCATGGTGTATGTGCGGATGTCCTCTTATCATAGGTGCTGACGTCAGAAATATCACCAAAGAAAATCTTGAACTTTTAACAAATAAATATCTCATAGCAATCGATCAGGATATCGAATGCCGTCCACCAATATTTATTGATGACTCAACAGGCCACAAAGAGAATGTTATTTGCTTCAAACATCTTCATGATGGAACATATGCTGTCGGATTCTTCAATTCTTATGATTCAAAATTGGATATGAACCTCCAATTCTATGAATTGGGTATAGATCCTCTGTTTGGTTTCAGTTTTGAATTAACTGATGTATTCACAGGAAAGAATATAGGCAAATGCAAGGATGCTTTTACAGCCAAAGTTGATGCCGGCGACTGCAAAGTATATATAGCAAAACTCGTTAAATAATGGAAAAGTGCGAAAAGTGCGGAAGACAGCTTAAAGTAGATGAAGTAAGTTTGTACATTAAACTTGTAGACAGAGAACCCAAATCATTTTTATGTATTGATTGTCTTGCAAGCAAAATGAAAGTTACTAGAGAAATGCTCGAAAAAAAAATTGAATACTTCAGGGAAATAGGCTGTACCCTGTTCTCTTGAAAACCAAAGACGATCTAACCGGACTACGGCGAGATCGTCTTTTGGTTTACGATATGGATACATTTTCAATCGATTATTTCTCGTTTTTCACAAACAAAATAACATATACATTGGAAGAATTGTTGTATTGTCCCCAAATCGCAATGATTTTGTACATACAATATATCTTTCACCAATAGCATGAGAATACTTATTTTTGAATTCATCAAGGGATTTTGTAGTAAATTTGCTACCTGACTTAATCTCCAATGGGATAATATGTCCTTTCTTGTATATCAAATAGTCTATTTCATATGTTTTATTATTAGTGTTCCAAGAATAGTAGTATGGATCGTGCCCATTTGTTATTAGACATTGTGCTACATAATTTTCATATAGCATACCCAAGTTAGCATCTACAGAATCTAGAATTAAACGTTGATAAATATCTCTGCTTTCATTCATATCTGAAGAAAAGACAATAGAAGAGAAAAGACCGACATCATTTAAATACAATTTAAAAAATGATTCGTTTTTAGTCATTTCAAATCCGAGTTTGGGATCATTGCACTTATATACACAATATGCCATTTTTGATTCTTTAAGTTTTTCCAACGTATCAACAATTAAAACTGAATCAGCTCTTTCATTGATGGAAGATAAATTGAATCTAGTGTTATGCTTAGATAGCATTGATGGTATACTCTTCCACATAGTATAACATTTGGTGTTAAACTTGTTGTCTATCTTTTTCAAATCATCTTCATAGAGTTTTAAAATATTATGTTTTATTTTGTCAACAGCATAAAAATCATTGGTTTCAATATATTTATCTATCGCCTGAGGCATACCACCAATTGCAAGATATAATCTGAATGTCTTTATAAATACTTGATGATTCAATGCACTTTGATTAACATTCCTGTTGTTAAATATTGTTTTTATGTTTTCCAACTCATATTCGCTACCAATTGCCCACAAAAACTCTTCATAATCCATTGAATACATTTCAATTCGTTCTTCTTCAGATGGTATTAAGATGTCTTTGGTATTCTCCTTTATGGAAACCAATGAGCCCGTTTCAACAAAATGATATCTTCCATCCTTAACCAAGTGTTTGATTGCTTGTCTTGCTTTGGGACAAAATTGAATCTCATCAAATATAAAAAGACTTCCTTCAGGCATTGGACTGCGTCTTAAAGACAAAAAGAGATTTCTGTAGAAAACGCTCATGTCTGAAAGATCTTCAAATATAGATTTAAATGATTCAGGCTGAATAGAAAAATCTATGGTCTGATAATCTGGATATTCATTTTTACCAAATTCCTCGGCAATTGTTGATTTTCCAATCCTGCGAGCTCCTTCAATTAATAGTGCGGTCTTTCCGTTTGAATTTGACTTCCACGACAGCAATTCATTATATATTTTTCTTTTAAACACAAAAAGCACCATCTTTCCTAGATACTTCGCTTGTATCATATCACATATTTGCAAATATATCAATATGGTTTATTCCAATATTTGCAAAAATATCGGTATTAATATACCTATAATTTGCAAAAATATCACTTTAAAATATGTCACGATTTGCAAAAATCTGATTTTGATTGTACTAGTTTGTAGTAGTCAAGAAAAGTAGACACAAAAAATGTTTTTTTTAATTTTTGTTTTTTAAAAGTTGACACACGCCACATTTTTATCGCATTTGTTTTTTCAAAAGTGGACATTTAGAGTATTTTTTTGAATTTTCAATTTTCAAAAGTGGACATGGTCCCAGAACAAAAAAACACTCCAAAACATACAATATCGGTATGTCCAGGAGTGTAATTTTTTACAAATAATATTCTTTATACCACTCTGCGAATTTCCTCAGGCCTTCTCTTAAAGAAGTTGAAGGTTTGAATCCAAAATCTCTTTCAAGATCAGATGTGTCAGCGTAAGTAATAGGAACATCTCCCTGCTGCATAGGAACGAGTTTTTTGTGAGATTCGAAGTCATAATCTTCACTAAGCACTTTTGCTCTAACCAACTCTTCGGATAGAATCTTCACAAAATCAAGGAGGTTTTCCGGATTATTGTTTCCTATGTTATATACTCTATATGGCGGTATAGGTAATCCATCTTCACCATTCTTCTTTTCCGGAGCGCTCTGCATAACTCTCTTTACTCCCTCAACTATATCATCAACGTATGTAAAGTCTCGTTTGCAATTGCCATAATTGAAGATTTGAATGGTTTCACCTTTTAACAGTTTATTTGTAAAACTGAAATATGCCATGTCGGGTCTTCCGGCAGGACCATAAACAGTAAAGAATCTAAGTCCGGTTGATGGAATGTTGTATAACTTACTATATGCATGTGCAAATAATTCATTGGATTTTTTCGTTGCTGCATATAAACTAACAGGGTTATCCACTTTATCTTCTGTTGAATATGGAACCTTTTTGTTTGTTCCGTAAACTGAAGATGATGAGGCATATACAAGATGTTCAACAGGATTGTGTCTGCAAGCTTCCAGAATGTTATAAAAGCCTATGACATTGCTCTCTATATAAGCATCCGGGTGATCAATTGAATATCTGACACCTGCCTGTGCAGCCAAATTTACTACAACATCAAATTTGTATTCACTGAACAGATTGTCTATTAAAGACTTGTCGGACAAGTTGCCTTTTACAAATGTCCATGTGTTGTTTGAATATTCCTTTGACAGTTCTTCTATTTCTTTTAATCTGAATTCTTTTAAAGAAACATCGTAATAATCATTGCAGCTGTCAAAACCGACTATTTTTATATTATCAACAGTTCTGAGCAATTCTTTTACAAGATTTGCACCAATGAATCCGGCAGCTCCTGTCACCAAAACTGTCTTGTTACTTAAATCTACATTTTTATCAAGCATAATCGTTGTCCTTTTGGATTACAATACGCATCCTTTTGTTATTATCAAGTTGCCGTAGATTCTGTCTTCTCCCGTAATAACAACAGCATATGCATTTTTTGTTTTTTCGTAAAACTCAAATCTGTCTATATGACCGAGTTTTTTTCCTTCATATCTTGACCCAATTATTTGTTCAAATTCTGCCCATGCAGGTGGAGTGGGAACACCGCGTTTTTTGTCACTGTCTGTCATTTCCATTGCACAAACAGGATTTTCTGTATAAGCATAATCGAATGGGAAAATATCCAAAATTGCCTTTAATAAATCTCCGACATTTACACCAGGATATCTGAGTTGCCTTTCGTTGAGATTTCCGGGAAAATTTGCGTCTGCAATTACTATCGTGTCTCCGTGACCCATATCGCACAATATTTTCAGTAGGTCTCCTGTCAACAATTTGCTAACTTTTTCCAGCATTGTTCTTTCCTCCTATTTGGTCAAGCCTTTATATTCTTTTTTTACTTTCTCATAACTTTCAAGGTTACCTATATCATATCTTGATCCAGGCATGCACATCGCGTGAACTTTTGAGTTTTTGCAAAGCCATGCTATATAGCTGCCTGGTGCATCATATCCGCAACCTTCGTTCAAAGCATTCTCTATTTTTTTGCTGTCTTCCTTTGTATAGTAATAGAATGGAGGACAACACCAATGAGTCTTGGGAGTCGGCGACTTTTCAGTCATATCTGTAACCAAGTCATTTTCATCGATGGAAACAACCCCGCACTTGAGCAATTTTTGCATTGACTCTTCATAATACCTCATAATACAGGAAGTTTTCTTTTCCTTTATATATGATATGAATTTTGTCAAGCTGAAGTCAAGAACATTGTCGCCTGCAATAACAAGCATGTCTGAATCTATGTTCAATTTGTCAATTGCAAATTGGATATCTTTTACTGCTCCGAGCCTTGTTTCATTTGTTGAAGTTCCATCATCGACCACTGTTATTTTCTTGTCAGACTTTTCTGCCCACTCTTTGAATATTCCGGCAAATTTGTGATTGGAAATAACAACATATTCGTCTACTTCTTTAGAATTATCTATGTCATCAATGAGCCAGTCAAGAATAGTCTTTTCGCCGACCTTAAGCAAAGGCTTTGGAAAATTTTCTGTGAGAGGATAAAGCCTTGTTGCGTAACCTGCTGCCAATATTAAACACTTCATAATCTTACTCCATCAGCTGTGTGGCAAATATGCGCACTGTATTTACCTTTCATCTCAGGGAAAGCATCAAGATATTGCTTTTCAACATTAGCTAAAATACTCTCTTCATAATCTGGATCAATCAATGCCATGCAGCATCCTTTGAATCCGGCTCCTGAGAATCTTCCGCCGTATATACCCTTTGTTTTGGTCATTATCTCATAAAGCTTTATAAGTTCATCTGATCCCGTCTCCCAGTTTTCAATTGAACTTCTGCCGCTTTCAAAAGATAATCTTCCATATTCTTCAATGTCTCCTCGTCTCCAGGCCTCTGCACCCTTTTCAACTCTGAAATACTCAGTGTACCAGTGTTCTGCCCTTTTTGCCCAGTTGACAGGAAGCTTGTCCTTGTATTTTAAATAAACATCATATGGAACATCTCTTAGGTTGGTTTCTTCAAATTTGCCGTATTCCATTCCGGCCAAGGCTTTCAATGCATATGCTGCGCTTCTGCATTCATCTACACGCATATTGAATTTAGATGATGCAAGAGATCTTTCAAGACCTGAAAAGAAGATTGCTATCTCATACTTTTTCATATTCTCAGGCGCTTGTATGTTTTCATAAGTACCATCTTTCAAATCCATGAAAAGCAATTTATCTTTTTTACAATATACTTCGCAAGACTGGTCAAGTTTTCCGCAAGAAACACCGACATATTTGTTTTCTGCTTCTTGGGATATTGTTATCAACTCTTCTTTGGAGAGCTTAATTCCGTTTATTGTTGAAAGAGCATAAAGGAATGAAATGATAACAGCAGCTGAAGAAGAAAGACCACCTATTGGCAATTCTCCGTCAATAACAGCACTAAGACCAACTCTTAATGGATATCTCTTAAACAATGCTATTGTTGCACCCCTCAAGTGATCTGCCCAGTCGTTTTCCTTGTCTTTAGGAACTTCCATTACGTGCCATTGAGCACGCTTAGGAAACTGAAGTGAACGTATTTCTATAATACCATTCATTTTGGGTCCGTACGCTATATATATTCCTTTATCTATAGTAAAACCGGTAATCTTGCCAAGCTGATGGTCAGAGTGAGCACCAATAGGACATATCCTGTACGGAGTGAAAATTACGTTTTCAGGCTCACGCATATATGTCAATTTGAATTGTTCTCTAACTCTGAAATCTGCTCCCTCCGGAGTATATTCAATTGTAGTGTTCTTTGAGTTTACATTCTTCTTGACTTCTATTGATGCTTCTTTTGTTCTGCCATCTGCCGGCAACTCAGCATTGCTTGGGATTAACCAGGTTTTACCGGATTTCTTAGCCATTGGGATTCTCGAATTTCTGCAAAGAAGCGTAACTCGTCTCTCTGTAACTCCCCACTTTTTTGCTATTTCATGTACTTCTAAATATTCCATATTATCTCCTAACGATTTTTTGCAAGGAGAATGTTATCACAACAAACAATTTATGTCAATATATATCGTGATATTTGTTTTATTTTTCAATTTGTTTTACAACTTTTGCAAAACTCATTCAACTCAATTATGAATGAGTGAATGAGTTTTGTGAATTAGTTTACTGGTTTTATGAATTAGTTTATATGTTTTTTGAAATAGTTGACAATATTTGTGAAATAGTTAACATGTTTTGTGAAATAGTTTCAATGTCTTCGAAAACAACATAAACCACACAATTAATTTAAGAGACTTATTAATTGTGGAAAGGTCATTACAAACAACCAATCCACAAACAAACTGAAATACTTTCCAAATATATAGAACATGGGTCGCTCTCGCGACCCATGCCATTTACTATTCTCTTTTAAATTAATAATTCTCTGCGCTTACTTCGAAGAATGACTTAGGATGAGCACATACTGGGCAAACTTCAGGTGCTTTTGTTCCTACTACTACGTGTCCGCAGTTTCTGCACTCCCAAACTTTTACTGTAGATTTTTCGAATACCTGGCTTGTTTCGATGTTCTTGATAAGAGCTCTGTATCTTTCTTCATGTCTCTTTTCAATTGCGCCAACCATTCTGAACTGAGCTGCAAGACCTTTGAAGCCTTCTTCTTCAGCTGTCTTAGCAAATTCTTCATACATGTCTGTCCACTCGTAGTTTTCACCATCAGCTGCAGCGTTGAGGTTAGTTACAGTATCGCCTATTCCGCCTAAAGCTTTGAACCAGAGTTTAGCATGTTCCTTTTCGTTATTAGCTGTTGCTTCAAAGATAGCTGCAATCTGCTCATATCCTTCTTTTCTTGCTACTGATGCAAAATATGTGTATTTATTGCGCGCCTGTGATTCACCTGCAAATGCTGCCTGCAGGTTCTTTTCTGTTTTTGTTCCCTTGAGTTCCATGTTTATTTCTCCTTTTTCAATTGTGTTTATGTTAATTGCTTTATTATTTTCTACATCATCTATTTTTTCAAAATCTACTGCGCCATGTTTGCATATAGGACAAACAAAATCTTTGGGCAATTCTTCTCCCTCATATATGTAGCCGCAAATCTTACATCTCCAACCTTTAACTATTGACTTTTCAGGCTTTGGCTTTATATATTTCTGGTAATATGTGTATGTAACTGTTTCTTCGCTTGACAATGTTTTTGCATCTGTAACTTCAGCTGTAAACAGTGTATGGGTTCCGAAATCCGTCTCATTTGTCACTTTAAATGAAAGTACTGCATTGGTGTTATCCGTAACATAGGCAAGACCATTATCTGTTTTAGCTATTGGTGCGAACCCTTTAATCTTTTCATTATCTCTTCCCGATTGAAATCCAAAATGTTTTATCAACTCAAAAGGAACGGACTTTGTCAAAACAGACACATTAAATACTCCCGACTTTTTAATCAAGTCATGAGTGTAATTGTTCTTATTGACCCCAATGATGCATCTCAATGGATCAGATGTAATTTGCATAAGAGTATTGATCACGCATCCATTATCTTTGTCTCCATCTTTGGATGTGAGAATATACAGACCATACCCTATATTAAAAAGCGCTTTGTTGTCCATAAGTAACCTTTTCTCAACAACTCATGTGAAGTCATTGTTTAAATAATTTGTGCAATGTCCATATATATGAATTATATATTTTAATTCGGTTTTAGTCAACAATAACAACAATTGAAACATAATGTATCACAAGAAATTGAATTTCACATTTTTAAGTTCACAAATTCTCTATAGTAGTCTTGCATTTAAGGTAATATGTTAAAGCAACACTTATAACTCCGAGCAAAGATATTAAAGATCCAAATAATATAATTACAACTCGACCTACTCCTTCCATGTATCCCATGTCAAAAGCAAAATCAGCAAAGTATAATATACAAATGGATAAAGTAAACAGACACGCCAATATGATCCAAACAATTGAAGTCAATGTGCTTTTCCACATTTTGGTGTGAAAAACATAAGATAATATATGAAATACTGCAAAAACAGCAAAAATGATTGTCAAAGATATCTTTTCAGTATTATACATCATGGTATTTATTACAGCATAAACTACACCGAAAACACCTGAACACAATAAGTATGCTGAGTATATACTGTCCGAAATACTTTCATTTGTATATACGGATAAACAATACAAAAAGAGCAACAATCCAAAAAACAATCTCGAGCCGTATTGAAAGATATCTGATATATATTCTAAATGAATCAGACCGGCAATTCCCGAATATATTAAACAAGCCGCCCCGATCGCACTGAACATCGATAGTAGGGTGGCTGATTTAGATATTTTCTTGTATTTTTCTAAATTATTAAACATGTGAGTAACAATTAAATATGAAGAGCTTTTGCTCTTTCGGCTGTCTTTTTGCTATATACTTCGTTTAGTTTCTGTCTGCCGTTTTCATATTGGAATTTATTAATTGCACCTCTGTCAAGCAATATCTCAAGAGTCTGCGCCTGTTTTTCGTAGAGTTCTTCATTGCTTATTCTTTTGTTTTCTTCTTGTTCTATTGTTTCTCTGAGATTCCAGTTCATAATAAATAAGAAGTTTCATGCTATTTCAGATTTTATCCAAAAACCTTCAAAACCTGTAAAAAAGCCCGTTTTTCGATGTTTTTTATACGTTTTCCACATTATACATTTGTATAATGTTCAAAACTCTCATCTGTTTTAAACGGCTCTGAAATTGCTTTTTAAACTCCCCTGCGCCTCCTCTTCTTACACTTTCCGCTAAAAAGTATAACACACAAAATTATCTTTTTCAATTCAACAATCTCAGATAAATGCCAAAAAAATATACATAATTTGGTATATATTTTTGGCATTTTTGACAAGCGATTTTTTCAGGTAGAAATTAAGATACACTATATGGAATTTCAATTTCCTATTTTTCTTCTGTACTTTTTTCTTATCTCTTTGTAATTCGGAACATATTTTTCGACCAAATGCCAAAATCTTTGTGAATGATTTTTCTCTTTCAAGTGGGCCAGTTCGTGTACTATAACATACTCAATAAATTCAATTGGCGTGCTTGCCAAGTTAAGGCTGAAATGAATCTTTCCAGATTCCGGTCTGCAATTGCCCCACATTGAATTCATTTTCATTACCTTCCATTCGGATGGGTAAAGATTCATTTTATCTGACCAGATCGGGAGCAGTTTTTCAATCATAATATCGGTTGTTTTTTTGTACAACTTATCTTTCAGCTTGTTTGTTATCTCCGGTGTTGCGTCGCCTTTTGTGGTTATGTGTACAACACTGCCATCAAAGAAAATATCGTTTTTGCTTCCGTGATAGTATGACACAGGATATTCTTTTCCCAAGATCATAATTGAATCCGGGATTTGTCCTATTTGTGCCCTGTTGTTTTTTAAAGCTTCAGTCCTTTTATCTATTATCCAATCTGCTTTTGAATTCACAAAATCTTCTATTCTTTTTTCATTGCAATTGTATGGCGCTGTGACAATTACTTCGCCATTTCTTTTCACCCGTATGTATATGTTTTTAATTCGTTTCTTGATGATCGAAATCTCAATTCCGTGTACAAACATGCATGAATTCTCACTTACTCATTCTTTGTTGAATATATTAGCACATTTTTGTTTCCTTTGTATCAGATATTTGTAAATAGGACAATTAATCTCATCGTGGTTGTAAAAAAAGAGTGAACATAATATAATTAATAGTTGCAAGAATTAATATATATTGTACGGAGGAAACACTGTGAACAGAGAAACAGTTGAAAAAATATATGCCGGCTGGCTTGGCAAAACCATTGGTGTAATACATGGCTCACCTATTGAAGGAATGGGTTATTACAAAATAAATGAACTATACGGCGAGATTTCGGATTACCTAGTTAAGTATGAAGATTATGCTTCAGATGATGATTTGAATGGTCCTTTGTTCTTTTTAAAGGGAATGGAAGACGGAAAAAAGGGGCAAAACACAAAAGCACAGGATGTTGCTAATGCCCTTTTGAATTATGCTCCGTATGAACATTCATTCTTCTGGTGGGGCGGATATGGAAAATCTACCGAGCACACTGCATACCTGAATCTCAGAAACGGCATACCGGCTCCGAGAAGCGGAAGCATTGCGCAGAACGGTGCAACTGTTGCTGAACAAATAGGCGGTCAGATTTTTATTGACACTTGGGGATTGGTTTCTCCGGGCAATCCTGACTTAGCAGCTAAACTAGCTAAAGAAGCAGCCAGTGTAACTCATGACGGAAACGGCATCTATGGTGGTATTTTCGTTGCTGTTTGTGTAAGTCTTGCGTTCATTGAAAACGATATAAGAAAGATAATTGACAGAGCATTGAAATATATTCCATCTGATTGTGAATACGCAAGAGTTGCCAATGCGGTTTTAAAATTCCACGATGAAAACCCGGATGACTGGAGAGCATGTTATCTCATGCTCAGAGAAAACTTCGGTTATTCCAAATATCCCGGCAACTGCCATATAATTCCAAATGCAGGTGTAGTAGTACTCAGCCTTGTTTACGGAAACGGCGACTACTCTGACACTATAAACATAGGAAACATGTGCGGTTGGGATACAGACTGCAATGTCGGAAATGCTGCATCCATTGTGGGCGTAATGGTCGGACTCAAAGGTATAAAGAAAAAATGGAGAGATCCTGTCCACGATTTTCTTGTATTCTCTTCATGCCTTGGTGCACAGAACATCCAGGATATTCCTGAAGGCGCTCTCTACATAGCAAAACTTGCTTGTGACATAACAAATGACACGCTTCCGGAACCATATAAATCGGCCTATGAAATGGGACACAGATCTTGTCACTTTGAATTCCCTGGTTCTACACATTCAATCAGAACTAGAGTTGAAGACAAAGAAGGCAATGTGCTGAGTTCAACAAATGTTTCTACTGTTTGCAATACCAAAGAAGAATCAAGAACCGGAAAGAGATCACTCAAGATTTCTTTAAGCGACTTGAATAAAGAAAGTTTGTCATACATTTACAAGAAGACTTATTTAAACCAGAGCGACTTTACAGATTCAAGATATGACCCGAGTTTTTCACCAATTGTTTATCCAAATCAAACAATATCCCTCAGTCTGAAATTGCCTGATGGTTCAGACGATGTATATGCATCCGTTTATGTTAAAGACAGAAGAAGCGGTGTTGTATATGAAAGCAAAAAGACAAAGCTTTCATGCGGCGGTTGGGCAGATCTGGAATATAAAATACCAAAAGTCCCGGGACTTCTTGTCTTTGAAATCGGTGCTGTAATTAGAACGACAAAGCGCTCAACAAAAGACGTCACTATATATCTTGATGACTTAAAGGTATCAGGAAAACCGGATTATTCACTCGACTTTTCAAAAGAAAAATTCGAAATCTGGAGAGGCGCAAGAGGAGAAGTCAGCCAAGTAACAAAACTTAAAGGTATCATTTATCTTGAAAATGGTGAAATGAACCTCTCATGTGCAGATTTTACTGAAGCTTACACAGGAGATACTGATTTTTCAGACTATTCTTCCACGTTCACATTTACTCCTTCTTTTGACGATGCTTCATACGGAGTAAATGTCAGAGTTCAGGGAGCAATGAGATCTTACAGAATTGCCTTGAACCGTGACAATACAATTTCAATTGAAAAAAATGAGTATGGATATAAAACTATTGCGTGCAAACCATTCAACTGGCAGGCAGGCAAAGAATACACAATAAAAGTCACTGCAAAACAAAATGTGATTAAAGCCGAGTGTGACGGAACTAAGTTGTCTTATACAGACAATGATAATCCATATTTGAATGGAGCTGTAGGCGTTTCACTCGTTGGCGGAGCACATGTTAAAGTTAAAAAAATAACAGTTAAAGGACTCTGATAATTGTCATGTTAGAAACAATTAACGGTCCGCAGGATTTAAAAAATCTGGATACAAAACAACTAGATGAATTAGCTCAGGATATACGAAAGCTTATTCTCAATACCGTATCTGAAAACGGCGGACACTTGTCTTCAAATCTTGGCATGGTAGAAGCTACCATCGCTTTGCATAAAGCTTTTGATTCCCCAAACGACAAGATTATCTTTGATGTTGGGCACCAATGTTATGCTCATAAAATACTGACAGGCAGAAAAGATTCTTTTTCAACCCTGAGAACTTATGGTGGAATTTCAGGTTTTACAAACAGAAATGAAAGTGAGCATGATATCTTTTTCGAGGGGCATGCAGGTACTTCTCTGTCCAGTGCTCTGGGTATTGCAGAAGCAAATAAGATAAACGGAATTGACAATTACACAGTTGCCGTTGTCGGTGATGCTTCTTTTTCAAATGGTGAATTTACAGAAGCAGTAAACAACTGCAATCACAAAGATTTGAAACTTATTATTGTGTTAAATGACAATGATATGTCAATTTCAAAAAACACAGGCAGCCTGCACAATTATTTTTCAAAAATCCGTGCAAGCAAAAAGTACATAAAATTCAAAAGATCTCTTGAGTATCACCTGTCAAAAATACCAGGTATAGGAAAAGGTATTGCAAAATTCTTTAAGATTATCAAAGACTTCTTTAAACGTATTTTTGTAAAGCCCACACTGTTTGAGAGTTTAGGTCTTGACTATATAGGCCCGGTAAATGGACATAGTATTTCCGATGTTTCAAAAGCTTTGGAAGCTGCTAAAATTCATGAAAATGTTTGTCTTGTTCACATAATAACAAAGAAGGGCAAAGGATATTCGTTTGCCGAAGAAAAGCCGGACAAATTCCACTCAATAAGCCGTTTTGATCTGGAAACAGGAAACACAATTGAATCAACAAGCAATTTTTCTGAAGAATTCGGTAAACACCTGTGTGAAATTGCCCAAGCCAATGATAAGGTTTGTGCTATTACTGCAGCTATGTGTGATGGAACTGGATTAACTGCTTTTAAAGAAAAATATCCTGACAGATTTTTTGATGTAGGTATATCAGAAGAACATGCAATTACTTTTGCTTCTGGCATGTCATCTAGTGGCTGCGTTCCCGTTCTCGCAATATATTCAACTTTTATACAAAGAGGGGTAGATCAGATTATTCATGATGTGTCTATTCAAAACATGCCTCTTGTTCTTGTGTTGGATAGAGCCGGTCTTGTTCCAAATGATGGAATAACACATCAAGGTATTTTTGATTTTTCACTTTTGTCTGCAATTCCGAGATTGAATATTTACTCTCCAGAAAAGTATTCTGAAATGAATAAACTTCTTGACAGAAGCGTGCAGGAAAAATCCATTTCCGTTATTCGCATACCTAAAGGTTCCGAAAATGAGTACCAACACTTTTTGGATACCGAATACACTGACGATTTGAGTATGGAATACACAGTTAATTCAGAAAGTGCAAATGTAGTCATTCTGACATATGGCAGGCTCTCTGCAGTAGCTCATGGGGCCGCCGAATTATTAGTTGGAGAGTGCAACACTGGTGTGGTTAAGCTTGTACAAATTAATCCAATCAATTATGGCAAGCTGGCTGAACTGACTAAAAACGCAGACCTCATTTATGTTCTTGAAGAAGGAATAAGAGCCGGAGGTGTAGGCGAAAAAATAGCTTACAACTTCTGCAATTCGGAAAAGAAAGTATTGGTACACTCAATAGATAATTATGTCGAACACGGAAAGCTTGATGACATAATGAAAGAATGTAAGTTTACAAAAGAAAATGTTTCATCAAACATAAAAAAAGCATTGAGAGGAGTCAAAAAGAGAAAATGAAAAAAATATTGGTAATAGGCAGCCTTAATATGGATTTGGTAGTTAAAGTTGACCACACTCCCGCAACAGGCGAGACAATAATAGGCTCTTCTCTGGATTATGTTCCCGGTGGAAAAGGAGCAAATCAGGCATATACAGCAGGAAAACTCCATTCTGATGTTACAATGCTTGGCGCAGTCGGAGATGATGCAAATGGTCAGGTACTGGTAAAAAATCTGAAAAATGCAGGTGTTGATGTTTCAAGGATTATGGTAAAAAAGAATACTCCTTCAGGAACTGCCTTGATTACTGTAAATAAAGAAGGAAATAACGCCATTACCGTCGTTTCAGGCAGCAATGGCAAAGTCACAATTGAAGATATAGACAACAACATGGATTTGATTGAGAATTCAGATATTGTCGTAATGCAGATGGAAATACCGATAGATACAGTGGTCTATGTGGCAAAAAAAGCCAAGAGTTTAGAAAAAACAGTGTTTTTAGACCCTGCTCCAGTACCAAAGGAATTTCCTTATGAGATTCTTCCATACTTGGATTTCATAAAACCAAATGAAACGGAAGCAGCTATGCTTACCGGAATTAAGGATACTCTTTCATCATACAAAGAAGCTGCAGATAAATTGAGAAAACAAGGTGTCAAGAATGTAGCTATTACGCTCGGTAAAGAGGGAGTTTATCTTGATTCAGAAGAATGCGGCAAAACAAAAATAGATGCAATTGATGTTAAAGTAGTTGATACAACAGCAGCGGGCGACTCGTTTACTGCTGCAGTTGCATTTGCGGTTTCAAATGGAAAAGATTACAAAACAGCAGTAGATTTTGCAAACAAGGTTTCAAATGTAACTGTAACTAAGGCCGGAGCTCAAACATCTGTTCCGACTTATGAGGAAGTAAAAGAATTCTATGGAGAAGATCCTGGTATTATTTAAAACTCAATTATATTACGATTTGGTTGTATAGTGTGCCATCCAGAAAGACGCCCCCACAATAGGTGGAGACGTCTTTTTTAAGCTCATAAAGATTGTAAAAAAATATTTATTTCCTCCAATAAGTGCTATATAATAATAGTTACTGGAGGAAATATTATGATTTTCAACATCGAAGAGCTAAAGCATAAGTATTCCAATTGTGACAATATATTTCAAAAGATTAAGGGTGAAATAAACAAAGAAAATCTTTACAAAATCAAAAGAGGTCTGTATTCTGATTCATTGAATGAGAATCGCTTTTTCATAGCTAATACAATTTTGTCTCCATCCTATATTTCTTTTGAAACGGCACTGTCGTTTTATGATCTGATACCGGAAATGGTAGTATCAATAAAATCAGCAACTTATTGTGTAAACAAAACAAAATCTTTCACCAACGGATTTGGAACATTTATATATAACGATGTCAATAAGAAGGCATATCCTTATGGAATAGATGTTTATGAAGAAAATGGAACAAAGATATTGATTGCATCAAAGGAAAAAGCTTTGACCGATACAATTTACATGGTTTCACCCAGAACCAGCATGAAAGAAATAGAAGAATTATTATTTGATGATTTCCGGATAAATGAGGAAGAGTTCGACAAACTTGACAAAACAAAAATCATCGAATTATGTGGTTTGTATGGAAGTACATCATTGAAGCATCTTATTAAATACTTGAACAGAGGTGGTGTTAAATGATTAACAATTACATAAAAGAACAACTTGACAAGAATAACGTTAATTCAATTGATTCTTTGAAAAATATAATAAGAGAAGAAGCTCAAAAAATCATTCTCTATTCCCTTAGCAAAACCAATTTTTTCAACCATGCTGCATTCTATGGCGGAACGTGTTTACGACTTTTCCATAATTTGGACAGATTTTCTGAAAATCTTGATTTTGCTGTGACTGAAAATAATTCGAAAATAGACTTAAACAATTACGTAAGTATTTGTGTAAAGCATCTGGAATCATACGGTTTTCAGACCACTGTCGCAACCAAGGATTCTTATGATAGTGGTGAAATACGAAGAAGGTACTTTAAAATTCCAATTTATGATATAACAAAAGAATATTTGAATGTTGAAACCAACAAAGAATTGCTTGTAACAATTAAAATAGAAGTGAGTACAATATATATTCCAAATGCAAAAATGGAAAACAAATTATTGGTAAGCCCGTTATTTGCAAGCATTAAATGCTATGATTATCCAACACTGTTTTCAGGTAAATTGAATGCTCTGTTGTCAAGAGCATGGAGACAAAGAGAAAAAGGCAGAGACTATTATGATTACATGTTCTACTTGTCTCATTCAGTGAAATTCAACATGGAATACTTAAAAAGCAAATTAAAAGTGTCGCTCGGTAGTGATTATGAACACATAAAAATAAACGATGTGAGAGAAATGGTAAGGAAAAAAATAGAAGAAACAGATTTTTCATCTGTCAGAAAAGATCTTGAACCATTCATTATAAATAGAGAGGCGTTTGAGAGTATTTCCAAAGAACTATTTGTTGAATCCGTTTATCTTTTGGATTGCGAGTGAATAACTCATAAATGAAATCACTAGTGTTTCCGTCAATTTTAAAAAAACACGATAATGATGTGTACCCTCTTTTGATGTGTACCCTCTTTACTGGACAAGTAAAGAGGGTACACATCATTTCGGTTTCTTATGCTTTTACTGTAAGAATTTTGAGTCATATTCCTGTTCGTTGAGCTTATATCCTTTGTGAATAAGAATATCTGCCTTGAGAGCCACCAGATTTATATCTGTATTCGTTATTTTTGCAATTCTTTCGGTATCATATCCTTTATATACATATTCAAGCATTCTGGCATCGGATATGAGCAAGGATGCGGCAAACACATTTGCCTCATATTCCCTTCTGGTGTTCATATCATACAACTCAAATTCTTGTATAAATGCCTTTTCAGCTTCGGACTTGTGAAAAGTATCATGTCCCAATTCGTGAGCACAAACTATGTTTTGTTTGTTTTCATCCAATTTGGAATTTATGTAAATAAATCTGTTGTTCAACACAACAAGATACATTCCTTTTAATCTAACATAGTCGTCTCTGTATTTAATATGAATTCCTTTTTCCTGTGCGATTTTATAAGGATTTCTTGTTCCATATTTTCTGACAAAGTCTTCTGCTGTTTTTGCAATAAGAAGAGCGTTTGTCACTTATTATTTCCATCCTTATGAGAATATTTTTCTGTGTTTTCTTTTTTAGATTCCCAATATGCATCCATTATGGATCTCATAACAGCATCTTTATCATCTTCATCAAGCGACCCGCCTGCAAACAATCCAGATATTTGTTTTACAAGACTCTCTGCCTGATTTCTTCCTCTGCTTCCATATTTTTCTTCAGCATCGGCAATAAAATCTTCTTCTTCGCCTATAAAGTACATTTTATCTGTTCCGAATATCTCTGCCAATTTGTAATATATTTCTCTTTTTCTTGGATAGAGACCTTCTTTTTCATACCCTGTTATAGTTCTTGTTGTGACCCCAAGCAACTCTCCGAGTTCCTTCTGGGTCATTTTTTTATTTGTTCTTTCAATTCTTACTTTCTCACTGAATTTCATATTATATCTCCAATTTAGAAATTTATTTTCCTATTTTCATATTGACAAACGAAATTTAATTGCGTATAATCATAATCACAAAGAAAACACGCAATTTAATTTCGTATCTATATTACACCACAAGAAACTCAATGTCAAGATAGAAATGGAGGCAAAAAGTGAGAACGATACTTCACTGCGATATGAATAATTTCTTTGCTAGTGTTGAATGTGCAATGAATCCTTCAATTAAAGGAAAACCGGTTGCTGTATGTGGCAGTGTTGAAGACAGACATGGTATAGTTTTAGCTAAAAACTATCTTGCAAAAGAATATAACGTAAAAACCGGAGATGCCGTTTGGCAAGCAAAACAAAAGTGTCCTGACCTTGTAGTTGTAAATCCTCATTATGACCTATACATGAGATACTCCAGGCTTGCAAGAAATATATACAATGAATATACAGATAAGGTGGAACCATTCGGAATAGATGAGTGTTGGCTCGATGTTACAAGCTGCAAAGAAATCGACGGAGATGGAAAACAAATCGCTGACATATTGAGACAAAGAATAAAATATGAGCTTGGACTGACAATATCTGTAGGTGTTTCATTTAACAAAATATTTGCAAAACTCGGTTCCGATATGAAAAAGCCTGACGCGGTTACCGTAATAAAACAGGAATCATTTAAAGAACAACTATGGCCACTTCCGGCTGATTCACTGCTCGGAGTTGGAAGAAGAACGTCAAAAGCATTGAGCTATATGGGAATAGAAACAATAGGGCAACTCGCAAATTGTCCTGACAGTATCTTAAGAAAAAAATTCGGAATTGTCGGAATAAAATTGAAATCATATGCAAATGGACTGGATAATTCAGCTGTCACACAATCAGATTATGTTTACCCCGTTAAGAGCATTGGTTGTGGATTGACATTCAAGGAGGATATACAAAACAACCGAGATGCTGCGGTTGCAATATATAAACTCTGCGAAAAATTCGGATCAAAATTGAGGGAAGTGAAAAAAATAGCAAAGGGAATTTCCGTGACAATAAGGGACAACTCCTTACTTTGGAAAGAGTGGCAGACGAGCCTTCCCTACCCGTGTTCTTCCCCAAAAACAATTGCAGAACAGGCAATAAAGCTTTTCATTTCAAAATATTCTTGGGAAAGACCTATACGGTCAATAACAATAAGAGTAATACGACTTGTTTCAGAAGACGAACCAATTCAAATCAGTTTGTTTGACGAAATTCAAAATGAAATTAAAAACGAAAAACTTGATTGCACTATGGAAATTTTAAAGAACAGATTCGGAAACAGAATCATTCAGCCGGCTGCATTTATGAAGATGAATTATCTGCCGGACAGCGTTGTCTTCTCTTCGCTTCCGGCTCCACAATATGTTTGAAAAGGAGATTAAATCATGTCGCAAAAAGTATATGTTAGAGTTCACGCATCGTTCAGTCCGGAAGGCGGTGTTCTTCCTATAAGTTTCTTTTGGAAAGACGGCCATCAATACAAGATTGACAGAGTGACAGATGTTAGAATGGCTGCTTCAACAAAAGTTGGCGGATGCGGAATGAGATACACTATAACCGTAGGAGGTCGGTCCAACTATATATTCAGAGAGGATGACAGATGGTTTATAGAAACAAAAGACGTGAACAGCTGACAAAAGAATGTGAAAATATATCAGATAATCTATTGAGATGCTTTCTCAAAAATGAGTATGGAGAAAACAAACCGATAGATATAGCAAAAATGGCAGTTAGTTTTTTCAATTTGAACATTGAATATGGAAAGCTATCTTCGGATTGTTCAGTTTGCGGAATAATATCAGACAATAATATGAGTATAGAGCAAGATATGAATAATTACGGGAGAGTGAGATTCACAATTGCACATGAATGCGCGCACTTTGTAATTAATAAGACATTAATAAATCAAAAAGATCATATTTGTTTTGA